>Ga0315268_10004875_pt1 | contig 14483 bp, 10 predicted proteins | sample C1_top_MG_FD_204535 | JGI IMG/M metagenome (GOLD analysis project Ga0315268, IMG submission 204535) | Sediment microbial communities from Yellowstone Lake, YNP, Wyoming, USA - C1_top | ecosystem: Environmental > Aquatic > Freshwater > Lake > Sediment | place: USA: Wyoming | collected 2017-08-01
CCGGCGATGGCCTCGTCCAGCAGCTTCCGGAACATCTCCACCCCGGTGGCCACTGCCTTCCGCGGCTTGTCCATCAAACCCACGATCTCAACATCGTCGCCGACCTTCACCCGACCGCGCTCCACACGTCCCGTCGCCACCGTGCCCCGCCCCGTAATCGAGAACACGTCTTCCACCGACATCAAAAACGGCTTGTCCGTTTCCCGCGCCGGCGTCGGGATGTACGTGTCCACCGCTTCCATGAGCTCCAGAACCGCCTTGCAGTTCGGGCACTCCTTCGGGTTTTTGCAGTCGCAGTTCATCGACTTCACGGCCGAACCCCGGACGATCGGAATCTCGTCCCCGGGATACTCATACTTGGTCAGCAGTTCCCGCACCTCGAGCTCCACCAGCTCCAGAAGCTCCGGGTCGTCCACCATGTCTACCTTGTTCAAGGACACGACCATCGCCGGCACGCCCACTTGCCTGGCCAGCAGAATGTGCTCCCGCGTCTGGGGCATCGGCCCGTCCGCCGCCGACACCACCAGGATCGCCCCGTCCATCTGGGCCGCCCCCGTGATCATGTTCTTCACGTAGTCCGCGTGCCCGGGACAGTCCACGTGCGCGTAGTGCCGCTTGTCCGTCTGATACTCCACGTGGGCCGTGTTGATCGTGATCCCGCGCTCGCGCTCCTCGGGGGCTTTGTCGATCTGGTCGAACGGCACATACTCCGCTTTCCCCGTCTTCGACAATACCAGCGTGATCGCCGAGGTCAGCGTCGACTTGCCGTGGTCAACGTGGCCAATTGTCCCTATGTTGACGTGCGGCTTCGTCCGCTCAAATTTCTTCTTGCCCATCGAGGCAAACCTCCCTTTGCTACCTCAGGTCGATTATTCCAGGCCCAAAAGGTTCCTATGCTTTTCGTGGCCTCGTGGGTTTATCCTCCCCGAGGCGCCGTCCGGGGTAAGGCCACCGGCACGGCGGGATCGGTACAAGAATGGAGCCGCCGATGGGAATCGGACCCATGACCGCCCGCTTACCATGCGGGGGCTCTGCCTCTGAGCTACGGCGGCTCGACAAACCAGGCGGCACGGCCGCTTGACCGTGCCGCCTCAGTATGCTGGTTGCGGGGGTGGGATTTGAACCCACGGCCTCCGGGTTATGAGCCCGACGAGCTACCTGACTGCTCCACCCCGCGGTATGGAAGTGGTGGTGGGGGCTGGATTTGAACCAGCGTAGGCGTTCGCCAGCAGATTTACAGTCTGCCCCCGTTAGCCACTTGGGTACCCCACCACGCTAAACGCCTTGGAGCTGGCGATGGGAGTCGAACCCAAAACCGGCTGATTACAAATCAGCTGCTCTGCCATTGAGCTACGCCAGCCTGTCGTGAAAGCCCGTTATCAAGGTGCGGCCAGGCTTGGGCTGGCCAGGCGCTTCATCATTATAAAGGCTTTGTCACGGAGGGTCAAGAAACCAGACCAGGTCAGTTCAGGAGGCCTGCGGCCGGATCACGCCTGAGCGAGTCCCGCGCTCCTCGGCGTCGAAGCGGCGCTCCAGATATTTCTCCAGCTTGCGCTTCACGCGCTGCAAGGCATTATCGATGGACTTAACGTGTCGAGTGAGATCCGTGGCGATTTCCTGATAGGACTTGCCGTCGAGATAGGCCATGAGAACCCGCCACTCGAGGTCGCTGAGGATCTCGACCATTTTCTCCTCGATGTTACCGAACTCTTCGCGGCTGATGATGAGTTCCTCGGGATCGGTGATCTTCGTGCCCGAGATAACATCGAGCAGCGTGCGATCAGAATCCTCGTCGTAGATGGGCTTGTTCAGGGAAACGTATGAGTTGAGGGGAATGTGTTTCTGCCGGGTGGCCGTTTTGATGGCCGTGATGATTTGCCTGGTGATACACAACTCGGCAAAGGCCCGGAAAGACGAGAGCTTGTCGCTACGGAAGTCACGAATGGCCTTGTAGAGCCCGATCAGGCCTTCCTGCATTATGTCCTCTCGGTCGGCGCCGATGAGGAAATACGACCGGGCCTTCGCGCGGACGAAGTTGCGATATTTGTTGATGAGGAATTCCTGAGCGACGCGGTTACCGTTGCGTGCGGTCTCGACGATCTCCTCATCCAACATGCCTTCGAAGGGCGAGAAGTCTTCCCGGTGTGTCTGTGGACTCACGGCCACGCAATTCGCCTCCAGCCTCAGCTAGAAAGGGAGAACGAGAAGCTCAAGTGATTGGGGTGGGTTGAGGAACAGACACTCTTCTCTGAAACCGCGGCAATCTGGCTGATTATGTCACTATTATAGAAAGACCCTTTGGACAAGTCAAGACACGTCCAACAGCGCGGTCTGGAGACTCGGGCAGCACCGGGTCGTCGAGCCCTTGTCTAGCGCGGGCCGCGCCTCATCTCCCCCGGAACGATCGGCTCAGCCGGTGAGGCCGGTCCGACTCGAACCAGTCCGGTGATGGGCTCGTAGTGATCGACCCAGACGAGTTCGCGCCGGACGGTGCGCCCGGCCTGGACCACCTCGCGCCAGAGCCTGACGTCGCGGCCATCGAAAGGTTCCTTGATCACGGTCCGCGCCCCGGGTGGTAGGTCGGCGGCGACCTCCACGAGGCAGCCGGCCGGCCTCCGATCCGACTCCTCGGCCAGAAGTCGAACCTCGATGTCCAGCGTTTGCCGCCCCCAGAACGAAACGGTTACTTCGTCTCCCTGAACCGCGGCCGTGAGCACGACCGGAAAAGCCCGCGAGTTGCGGATGACAAGATCCAGACTGGGATAGGACACCGTCGCGTCCCGGCCGAGCCCGACGTAGGTTAGAGGTCGTGAGTGATGAAAGCGCTCGACGACCTCCAAGTCGGCCAGAAGAGCGGCGCCGCAGACTGTAGTGGCCACCTGGCACACTCCGCCGCCGTGCCCGGGAACCAACTCGTTGTCAACAATTTCGGGCGCTTCGCGGAAACCCGCCTCGCGCGTCCTGGCCCCTACCAGACCGTTGAAGGATATCACGTCGTCCGGTTCGAGAACAGCCCCGTCGAGGCGAGCCGCGGCCAACGCGATGTTCCAGGCTCGGCCGACTTGCGACCTGTCGAAGGAGGTTGAGAAGGAGCTAAGGCGGTCGCGGTCGAGGGCGGATAGGCGCGCGGCGTCGCCCTTGGGAGCGGCGATCGCCAGAGCCAGCGGCGCCTGGACGCCGGCCCCGCGGAGGCTCGACGCGCGGAGGACTTCGGCCGCCACCGCCTCGCGCAACACCGCCTCCGTGGCCACCGGGTCAAGAATCCGGCCCGGCCGTCCGGCGCGAACCTCGCCGCTCTGGGGCTCCAGGGACGTGTTCGCGGGGGCGACGTTGACCTCCGCGGCAATGTCCGCTAGGAGAGTCGCCAGCCGATCGTGGTCGAGGACCGGCGCGGGCACTACTCGGACGCCAGAGGCGGAACAGCGGACAAGGCCCGCCAGGGTGGGGAGCACGCCTTCCTCGCAACGACCCGCCGCGAAGGCCCGTCCGATGGTGGCCTCTAAGTCGACGCCCAGACGGAGAGAGTGTCCGTCAGAGGTCCACGCGCGCCCGGTCACGGGATCGGTAAGTTCGATAGTCAATCCGCCAAGGGATCCTCCGGCGCCCGCGCCCAGAGCGCCCAGCCAGGCGACCAGGGCGGAGCGGAGTTCGGGGCGGTCGAGGCCGCCGGCCGAGACCGCCCCGACGGTCACGTTCGGGAAGACTCGCCCGGCGCCGTCCAGCCAGAGCAGGTAGAAACAAAGCGAGCCGGCGAAGAGGCACAGGACGAGGACAAGAACCCGCAGGCCCCTCCAGACCGCCTCAAGCCGGCGGCCGAGCAGCGCCCGGCGGATCAGGGCCAGGCCACTTTCGCGCCCGGGCCACCCCCGGGGACGGTCGCCGAGACCGGGGAGTTTGGAAGAGTGGGGACGGTCGCCGAGGCCGGGGAGTCTGGAAGATCGGGGACGGTCGCCGAGGCCGGGGAGTTTGGAAGAGCGGGGACGGTCGTGAACTAGGGCTTTCGCTCGGGTTTCTGCTTGAGGCCCCGCTGACGGACCGCCTCGTAGATGAGAATGGCCGCCGCCACCGAGGCGTTGAGGGAGTTGAACCGGCCCGGCATCGGAATCCGCACCAGAAAGTCGCACTTTTCCCGCACCAGGCGCCGCAGCCCTTGGTGCTCCCCGCCCACCACGATGGCCGTCGGGGAGGTGTAGTCCACCTCGGTGTATGTCTGATCCGCGGCGGCGTCCGCTCCGACCGTCCAAAGGCCCTTCTCCTTCAACTGGTCGATTGCCCGGGCCAGATTGACCTCGCGAGCGACGGCGATGCGGTCAGCCGCGCCGGCCGCGGCCTTCACGGCCGCCGGGGTGAGGGTGGCGGATCGATCCTTCGGGATGATCACGCCGTGGGCGCCGGCCGACGCCGCCGTTCGGATGATGGAACCCAGGTTCCCGGGATCCTCCACGCCGTCGAGGAGAACAACCAGAGGCGCCTCACCCTGGCGCGCGGCGGCGGCAAGCATGGCGTCCGTATCCTGATAGGCCCGGGGCTGGGCCAGAGCAACCACTCCCTGGCTTGAGCGACCCTGGGTCATGGCGTCGATTTCGGCCCGGGGGAGGTAAGCCACCGGGACACCGCGGGACTTGGCCAGTTCCACGATTTCTTGGGCCACACCGCCGGCCCCGGTGGCCAAATAGATTCTCTGGAGCTTGCGACCGGCCCGCATGGCCTCCAGAACCGGGTGCCGTCCCTCGATGTGTTCCACGCCCGCCACCGTCCAGAGCCAGAGTAGGAATTGCCCAGAGGAAGCCGTCGCTATCCCGCCCGGCGGTCCGCGTTATGTCGCCGGCCTCGCGCCTATGTCCGCTTTCTGGCCACCGTTCCCTTGGGGCCGTCCTTGAGTTCGAAGTCGATGGACTGCAGGGAGTCGCGAATGAAGTCGGAGAGGGCGAAATTGCGCTCGGCTCTCAAGCGATTCCTGACCTCGACAAGAAGGACCAGGAGACGCTCGGTGTCTTCCCTCCCGGCGCCCCCCGAGCGGGTCGCTCCGGCGCCGGCCGGTTCGACGACACCGAGGACCCCTTGCCCCAGGTCATCCATGACCCGCAAAACCTCGGCGGTTCCGGCCGGAGCGGCGCCCTCGCCGGCGGCATCCAAGGCGGCGTTGGCCTGGCGGGAGAGGTCAAAGAGCGCGGCCAGCGCCTCGGCGGTATTGAGGTCGTCGTCCATGGACTCCTCGAACTTCCGCCTGGCGGTCGCGGCGGACGAGGGGAGGCCCTCGCGTCCGTCCGGCGCGTCGGCGGGCGCGCCGGCCCCCGCCTGGCGGAGCCTGTCGACAGTGTCGTTGAGCCGACGCCAGCCGCGGCGGTTGTCGTCGAGAAGACCGAAGTCGAAATCAAGGGCTTTGCGGTAGTGGGCCCCCAGCAGGAGAAGCCGGACGGCGCCACCGGGCGCCCGCTCCAGAACCTCGCGAAGAGTGACGACATTTCCCAGGGACTTCGACATCTTCTCCCCGCGCAGGTTGAGCATCTCGTTGTGGAGCCAGTTGTGGCAGAAGACCTCGCCGGCGTAAGCCTCGGATTGAGCTATCTCGTTTTCATGGTGGGGGAAGATGAGGTCGGTGCCCCCGCCGTGGAGGTCGAAGCCGGGGCCAAGGTACTTGAGAGCCAGGGCCGAGCACTCGATGTGCCAACCGGGTCGCCCCGGACCCCATGGGCTGGGCCAGGACGGCTCGCCGGGCTTGGCTCGCTTCCAGAGGGCGAAGTCGGCCGGAGTGCGCTTGGTGGCGTCCACCTCGACCCGAGCGCCGGCCTTCATGTCCTCGAGGGACCGGTGGGAGAGCTTGCCGTAGCCGGGGAAGCTCCCAACGTCGAACCAGACGTTGCCCTCGGCCTCGTAGGCCGACCCGCGCTCGACAAGTCCTCGAATGAGGTCGATTATGTCACCGATGTGTTCGGAAACTCGGGGGTAGACATCGGCCCGTTTGACGCCGAGGAGGTCCATCGACCGGAGGTACTCGTCGCTGTAGGAGCGCGAGATCGACAGGGCGTCCTGGCCCGTGGCCTGGGCCTTGGCGATGACCTTGTCGTCGATGTCGGTGAAGTTCTGGACAAGGGTAACACCGTAGCCCCGGTATTCGAGATACCGGCGAACCACGTCCCAGAAGACACTTGGCCGGGCGTGACCGATGTGGCTCTCCGCGTAGGGGGTGATCCCGCACACGTAGACGCGCACCCGGTTGTCCCGGGCCGGTTGAAGCTCCCTCCGGCAGCCCGTCAGGGTGTCCTGGACTCGAATGACCATTGTCGGCGCCTCCGGCTCCGGGATGCGAGGTGGTACCGGACCATCCCGTTCCCCGCTTTGCTTGACAATCCTTCGCCCCGGGGGCGTCGCTGGCGCACCCGCGACAAAACCCCCCTGTCTCCGCGGAGACGGGGGTCGTGGTTCCGCCCCGCTGAGACCCGCCCGGAGCCGGTGACGCCAGTGGCGCGGGCTACCGTGGCCACGAGCATCACCGCTCATCGCCTCTATCCGGTGTCTCGGTGGGGCAATTATAGTCGGGGCGCGGTTCTCCTGTCAAAACCGGGAAGCGGCCGCCCGCACGGGGGCGGGGAACCTGTTGACGCGCCTGGGGGAGTGTGTCCAGTATGGAGGAGTCAATTGCGAACGGGGGTGCCGACCCGCGTGGATCGCGTCCTGGTGGCCATGAGCGGGGGCGTGGACAGTGCGGTCGCCGCGGCCCTCTTGGTCGAGGCCGGCTTCTCGGTCGTCGGGGTCACGATGCGGCTGGCGCCCGGGGTGTCCGCGTCCGCCGGTCCGGGAGAAGCCCCCGTCACCCGGCGTCGGGCCGCCGCCTGCCGCCAGGCCGCCGACACGCCCGAGGACGCCGCCCGGGTCGCCGCTCGCCTGGGGTTTCCGCATTATGTCCTCGACCTCCGCGAGGAGTTCGAGGATCTGGTCATCAAGCCCTTCGTTCAAGCCTATCTGACCGGGAGAACGCCCAACCCGTGCGTTGTCTGCAACCAGGCGGTCAAGTTCGGCGCTCTCCTGGACCGGACCGCGGCCTACGACTGTGACTACGTCGCCACGGGCCACTACGCCAGGACGCTGGGTCAGGGTCCAGCCGGACGCTCGGACCGCGCGCCCACTCACCGGCGCCTTCTCTGGCGCGGCCTGGACAGGACCAAGGACCAGTCCTACGTATTGTACGGTCTGCGCCAGGACCAGCTCGCCCGCCTCCTTCTCCCTCTGGGCAATCTGACCAAGACCGAGGTTCGGGCGATGGCCCGGGCCAGAGGTCTGGTCACGGCCGACCGCCCCGAAAGCCAGGATGTCTGCTTCGTGCCCGGCGGCGACTACCGAGTCTTTCTTCGGGGGTGGCTGCCTGGCGCGGTCATTGCGCCCGGGCCCATTGTCACCGGCGGGGGTGAAGTGATAGGGCAACACAAGGGCCTGGCCTTCTTTACCGTCGGCCAGCGCCGGGGCCTCGACCTGAGGCGCCCGGGGCCCTGGTATGTGTCTGCTCTCTTGCCGGACGAGAACGCGGTGGTCGTCGGTCCGGCGGAGGAGCTTCTTGGATCGAGCCTCCTGGCCGGCGACGTCAACTTCATTCCCTTCGCCTGGCCCGACGGGCCGCTACGGGTGGAGGCCTCGGTGAGATACCGTGGGCCGGCCGCTCCGGCCCTGGTCATACCTTTGACCCTCGCGCCGGACGAAAGCGTCGGGAAGCCGCCGGGCGCGAGGCGGGATGGGCCGCCGGGCGCGAGGCGGGATGGGCCGCCGGGCGCGAGGCGAGTGAGGGTTGAGTTCGACCGGCCGCAGCGGGCCATCACTCCCGGGCAGTCCGTGGTCTTTTACCGCGGCGAGGAGGTCGTGGGAGGCGGGGTGATCTCCTCACCCCACTTCGTCTAGGACACGCGCGCGAAGCCGCCGAGGCGGTTAATGCCTCCGGGCCCACGCCCTAGCCGCCTAGGCCACGCGCGCGAAGCCGCCGAACCACTTCTGCCTCTTGCCAGCCAGGGAAACCTCTCATATAATGGTCAAGGTCAGTCAAGGTCAGACGGGAGACGAGACTCGCATGCCCCTCACCATCGCCGACGCCATCGAGGCCCACCTCCTGGAACTCGTGCGGGACGCGGAGAAGGCCCTCGAGGTCAGCCGCCGCGAGCTATCCGAAAGGTTTCGCTGCGCCCCTTCTCAGATAAACTACGTTCTGGAAACGCGCTTCACGCCGGAGCGAGGTTTCATTGTCCGAAGCCGGCGCGGCGGCGGCGGCTGTATCTTTATCATTCCGATGTCTTTCGACGGAACGGCCGAGGTCCTCCGGACGATGCACCAGCAGAGCGCCCGGGGTCTCACACCCATCCAGGCCCTGCACCTCACCCGTCTTCTCCTGGGTCAGGGCATTATCGACGACAGGGAGGCCCGGTTGATGGAGGCGGTCCTCGGCGCCACCTATGTCTCAGCCCCTAACGACACGCACTGCATTCTGCGGGGTCGCCTCATGCAGTCCGTGCTCAGGGCCCTGATGTCCTGAAGGAGGCCAACACCATGCTGTGTCAGGAGTGCCGGAAGCGGCCGGCCACGGTCCACATAACGCGGATCGTCAACGGCCGCAAGGCGGAGATGGACTTCTGCGAGCAGTGCGCCCGGGAGAAGGGCGAGTTCGAGATGTTCGCGGAGCCACAGTTCCCGATTCAGAGCTTTCTCGCGGCCATCCTGGGTCAGGTATCCCAGGCCCAGCCTTCGACGCGGACGACCGCCTTGCCGAAGTGCGAGAACTGCGGTTTGACCTACCAGGAGTTCGCTCGAGCCGGGCGATTCGGCTGCTCACGCTGCTACGAGCATTTCGGGGAACGGCTGGAGCCCGTCCTGCGACGCATTCACGGTTCGTCCCAGCACGCCGGGAAGATTCCCACCCGGTCGAGCGGGGCCATCAAGCGGCGCAAAGATCTCCGTGACCTGCGCGAGACTCTGACCCGGGCCGTCTCGGCCGAGGATTTTGAACGGGCGGCCAAGCTTCGCGATGAGATTCGTAATCTTGAAAAGGAACTGGGGTGAGCCGGATGTCACGTTTGCAGGATGTGACCAGCAAGGCCTTGAGCCGCTGGATGGAGGCGCGAGGTCCGGAATCCGACACGGTGATCTCCAGCCGGATCCGGCTGGCCCGGAACATCGAGGGCCTTCCCTTCCCCCACCTCATGACCGGCGATCAGGCCCGCACGGTCATCGATCAGGTGGAGGCGGCCCTGGGCTCGCCACAGGCCGCCAGGCTGGGATTGGGCGACGCCGAGGTTTTCCGTCTGGACGACATGCCCCTCCTGGACCGTTACGTTCTGGTCGAGAAGCACCTCATCAGCCCGAATCTGGCCCAGTCCGGTGAAAAGGGGGCCGTGGTCATCGGCGCGGGCGAGGCCGTCAGCATCATGATCAACGAGGAGGATCACCTGCGCGTTCAGTGCCTTTTCCCTGGACTTCAGCTCGGAGAGGCCCTGATCCTGGCCGGCAAGGTCGACGATCTCCTGGAGAGCCGGCTCGAATACGCCTTCAGCGAGAAGCACGGTTATCTGACGGCCTGCCCCACGAACGTCGGCACCGGCATGCGGGCCTCGGTAATGATTCACCTTCCCGCCTTGGTCATCAACAACCAGGCCGGTCGGGTTCTGTCAACCGTGGTCAAGTTGGGGTTCATTGTTCGGGGTCTGTACGGCGAGGGCACGGAGGCCATCGGCAACATCTTTCAGGTCTCCAACCAGGTGACCCTGGGCCAGTCCGAAACCGAAACGGTTCAGAACCTCCAGAATGTCGTCGAACAGGTCATCGGCAAGGAAAAGCAGGTCCGCGAGGCCATGCTCTCCGAGATCCGGGCCCAGATCGAAGACAAGGTCGGTCGGGCCTACGGCATCCTCCTCTGGAGCCACATCCTGTCTTCCCAGGAGGCCATGCAGCTTCTCAGCGATTTGCGCCTGGGCGTGGAGACCGGCCTGATCAAGGGGATCGAGCCGCGGGTTCTCAACGAACTCCTCGTGGCCATCCGTCCGGGCTATCTCCAGAAGCTGGCCGATCAGGAGCTCGACCCCGAGGAACGCGACGTCAAGCGGGCCGATCTCATCCGTTCGAGGCTCAACCCTGGCCCGGCCTCGCCGAAAGGCGCGGGCGGGCGGGTTTCGTAAGCGAGAGGAGGAACGGCGATGTCACTGGGACGCTACACCGAAAGAGCCCAGAGAGTCATTCTCCTGGCTCAGGAAGAGGCGCGCAAGCGCCAGGAGACGGTGGTGGGCACCGAGCATCTTCTCCTGGGCCTACTACGAGAGGGTGAGGGGGTCGCCGTCAAGGTCCTCCAGGCCCTGAGCGTCGATCTTGAGCGAGCTCGCGGGGAAGTCGAACGCCTCATCGGGACGGGCGGGACCGGACGGCCCCAGGGCCCCGTGGAGGGCGTCGTCCTGACGCCGCGGGCCAAGAAGGTCGTCATGGAACTGGCCCCCCGCGAGGCCCAGGGACTGGGGCACAATTACGTGGGCACGGAACATCTGCTCCTGGCCCTTCTTCGAGAGGGCGAGGGTATCGCCGCCAAGGCTCTGGAGGGCCTGGGCGTGGACCTGGAACAGGCTCGGGCCTTGGTCGTCCAACTCCTGGGCGGTCTTCAGGCGGCCGGAGGCTTCTGGACCGGGGGGCCCACGAGTCCCGGCGCGCCAGGGACCCACGCCGGCGGACCCGGGGCCGGCTCGCACGGCTCTCAGGGCCGGAAGACGACCTCCAAGACCTCGACCCTGGATCAGTACGGGCGGGATCTGACCGCCCTGGCCCGGGAGGGCAAGCTCGACCCGGTCATCGGCCGGGAGAAGGAGATCGAGCGGGTCATTCAGATCCTGAGCCGCCGGACCAAGAACAACCCGGCCCTCATCGGTGAGCCGGGGGTCGGCAAGACGGCCATCGCCGAAGGTCTGGCCCAGCGCATCATTGAGAATCGGGTTCCCGAGGTTCTCAAGGACAAGCGGGTCATCACCCTCGACCTCGCCTCCTTGGTCGCCGGGTCCAAGTACCGGGGCGAGTTCGAGGAGCGGCTGAAGAAGGTCATGAACGAGATCCGGGCCACCTCGGGCGAGATCATTCTGTTCATCGACGAATTGCACACCATCGTCGGGGCGGGCGCGGCGGAAGGCGCCATCGACGCCTCCAACATCCTGAAACCGGCCCTGGCCCGCGGCGAGTTGCAGTGCATCGGGGCGACGACCCTCGACGAGTACCGCAAGCACGTTGAGAAGGATCCCGCCCTGGAGCGCCGGTTCCAGCCGATCGTGGTCAAGGAACCTTCCGTGGACGAGACCATCGCCATCCTCAAGGGGTTGCGCGACCGCTACGAGGCGCACCATGGCGTGGAGATCACTGACGAGGCCATCGAGGCGGCCGCGCGTCTCTCCGACCGCTTCGTGGCCGACCGCTTCCAACCGGACAAGGCCATCGACCTCGTCGACGAGGCCGGCTCGCGCGTCCGTCTGCGGGTCTTCACCGCCCCGCCCGACCTCAAGGAACTGGAGCGGCAGATCGAGGAAGTCACCCGGGAGAAGGACGCGGCCGTGGCGGGCCAGGAGTTTGAGAAGGCCGCCAAACTGCGCGACGGTGAACGCGATCTCCGTGAACGCCTTAAGAATGAGAAGAAGGAATGGAAGGAAACGAAGGTCGGGCCCAAGAGCGTCGTCACAGCCGAGGACATTGCCAATATCGTCTCGTCCTGGACGGGCATTCCGGTGACACGCCTGGAGGTCGAGGAGTCCAAGCGCCTCCTCAATCTGGAGGAAGTCCTCCACGAGCGGGTCATCGACCAGGAGGACGCGGTCAAAGCCGTGGCCAGGGCCGTCAGGCGGGCTCGCGCCGGGCTCAAGGACCCGCGGCGACCCATCGGCTCCTTTATCTTCCTGGGCCCGACCGGCACGGGCAAGACCCATCTCGGCCTGGCCCTGGCCGAGGCCCTCTTCGGGAACCGCGACGCGGTCATCCGGATCGACATGTCCGAGTACATGGAGCGGCACAATGTCTCGCGGCTGGTCGGCGCCCCTCCGGGCTACGTCGGCTACGAAGAGGGTGGCCAGTTGACCGAGGCCGTCCGGCGCCGTCCTTACTCGGTCGTCCTCCTGGACGAGATCGACAAGGCCCACCCGGAAGCCTTCAACATCCTCCTCCAGATTCTTGAGGACGGGCGTCTGACCGACGCCCAGGGCCGCGCCGTGGACTTCCGCAATACCGTCGTGGTCATGACGGCCAACATCGGGGCCCACCTCATCACCAAAGAGGGCGGACTCGGCTTCCGCAGCTCCGACCGACAGGCGGCCGCCGACTACGAGGTCATGAAGCAGCGCCTGATGGACCAGGTCAAGAAGGAGTTCCGGCCGGAATTCCTCAACCGGGTCGATGAGATTATCGTCTTCCGGCCCCTGGCCGAGGAGCATCTGGTCAAGATCGTCGGCCTGATGCTCAAGGATGTAGGGGCCCGTCTGTGGAGCATGGGCATCGAATTCGAGGTTACCGACGGGGCAAAGGCCAAGCTGGCCGAGGAGGGCAACGACCCCACCTACGGGGCCCGGCCGCTGAGGCGGGCAGTCGTCCGCTTGGTCGAGGATCCGCTCTCCGAGGAGTATCTTAAGGGTCACGTCAAGTCCGGGGAGAAGGTTCGGGTAGACTACGAAACGGAGAAGGGCTTCACCTTCACCAGCGCGGGACCGGCCTCGCCGCCGGTTCCAGACTCGGACGGCTCGGCGGGGGGTCTCGCTCCCGCCGGGGCCGGCCCAACGGCGGCGCCCGGCCAAGGATCCGGCGGCCGGAGCGGCCGAGGCCTGAGCCCGGGTGGAAAGGGGCATCCGCAATCGAGCACGGACAAGCCTACGGCACCGGGCACGTAGATCGTCCAGGACCTCCGCCCCCGGGCGCGCTTTGCGCGCGGGCGGAGGTCCGCTCGGCCGGGCCGGCGGAAGCCCGGCCGAGCACGGGTGCGGCCGCCGGGCGGCGGCCGCACCCGCAGTTGGAACTCATCAACACCCTGCGGCTGGTCGCGCCGGGAACCCCGCTCCGCGAAGGCATGGACGGTATTCTACGGGGCCACACCGGGGCCCTCATCGTTGTCAGCGACAACCCGCAGGTCCTGGAGCTCCTGGACGGCGGGTTCAAGCTTGACGCCCCGTTCACCTCGGCCGCCCTCTACGAGCTCTCGAAGATGGACGGGGGTATCATCCTGTCCGACAACGCGACCCACATCCTTTTCGCCAACGTCCAACTCAACCCGGACCCGTCCATACCCTCGCGGGAGACAGGTATTCGCCACCGCACGGCGGAGCGCATGGCTCGCCAGACGGGTAAACTCATCATCGCCGTTTCCTCGCGCCGGAGTGTCATCACCCTCTACCGGGGGAGTCTCAAGTACATCTTGCGCGACATAAGTTTCATTCTCGACAAGGCCAATGAGGCCGTCGAGGTTCTGGAGCGCTACCGGTCCGGCCTGAACGAGGCCCTGGCCTCCCTGACCGCCCTGGAATTCGAGGATCTCGTCACCGTCTCCGACTTCGCCACTGTCCTGCAGCGGTCGGAACTGGTGCTCAATGTGGCCGAGGAGATCGAAACCTACGCGGCCGAACTCGGCTCGGAGGGCCGGCTCGTCAGCATCCAGATGAGCGAGGTCGTTCCGGAGGTGGAAGCCGGCGCCCTCCTGATCATCCGTGACTACTGGAACGGCCCGCGGGAGTGCGACGTCGACGACGTCCAGGCCCGCCTCCGGTCCTGGTCCACCGCCGGCCTCCTCGACCCGGAGGACATCGGGAAACTCATGGGCTACCCGGGCGGCGAGTCCGGACTGGGCCTGCCGGCCAGCCCGCGCGGCCATCGCATCCTGCACGGGCTGCCGCGCCTGCCGGTGACGGTGGTGGAAAAGGTCGTGTCCCGCTTCGGCAATCTCCAGCGCATCCTCGGGGCCACGCTCGGGGAACTTGACGCCGTGGAGGGCATCGGCGAGGCGAGGGCGCGCACCCTCAAAGAGAACCTGACGCGGATGAAAGAGCAGATGATCCTGGGGGGGCGACCGCAGAACTAGGGCCCATTAGGAGCTCGGCCTAAAGCTGGTCTAGCAGAAGTAGAACGGGCCCAAGGCGGTCAGGCGGTCGCGTTCCCGCTCGAGAACCTCGGCCAGCTCAAGGCCGAGGACCTCGCACAGGCCGGCCAGGTAGAGGAGTTGAAGGCCGACCTCACTCTCAAGGGCCTCTCGACAGCCCTCGCAGAGCTCTCCTTCGATGTGGGTCCGCATGTGCTGGGCGATCTGACGGTAGGGCGCTTCGGACGGGACTTGCTGCCTATCGGCGTTGACCTTAATGCAGCCACAGCCGGTGACGGCCTTGGCTACCGCGCGATTGGTCCGGGCCCCGGCTTCCTGGAGCTTAGACATAACATCGAGTACGCTTCTATGCCTGGCCAGGTACTTTCCGACAGTATCCTGGAACTCACGACAAAGAAGGTCCGCCATC
>Ga0315268_10004876_pt1 | contig 14476 bp, 12 predicted proteins | sample C1_top_MG_FD_204535 | JGI IMG/M metagenome (GOLD analysis project Ga0315268, IMG submission 204535) | Sediment microbial communities from Yellowstone Lake, YNP, Wyoming, USA - C1_top | ecosystem: Environmental > Aquatic > Freshwater > Lake > Sediment | place: USA: Wyoming | collected 2017-08-01
AGTATTTGAGGGCATTGATTATCGTGAAGTGCCTGTGCTCGCTGCAGCGCAGCCGATACCCCATACCCCGTGGTTCCTGATCGCCAAAATGGATCGGGAAGAGATCTATGCTCCGATCCACGAACAGGCATCCATGGTGGCAGTAGTGATAGCGATCCTGATCGCGGCTGCGGGTCTCAGCATCGTCTTTTGGCGGCGCAAGGAGCTCGCCGAGGAGCAGCGGAGATATATCGAGTCCGAGCATGAGCGAAAACTCCGGTTGCAGCAGTATGATCTTCTGAGCAAATACGCCAACGACATTATTTTGCTCATCGACACGGACGGCACTATCGTGGAAGCCAATGACCGGGCGGTGGCCACCTACGGGTATACGCGCGAGGAGCTGCTGCGTCTTACTGCCGCGGATATCCGCCCCCCCGAGGCGCGGGACGAGGTAAAACTGCGGATGGGGCAGATCCGTGAGCAGAACGGATTCATCTTCGAAACCGTGAACAAACGGAAGGATGGGTCGATATTTCCCGTTGAGGTCAGCTCGCGCATCATCGAGGTCGGCGGAACGAGCTTCTATCAAAGCATCATCCGGGACATCACCGAGCGCAAGCAGGCCGAGATCGCCATGATCAACGAAAAGAACCGGTCGGAGGCGATCATCGCCGCAATCGGCGACGGCATCAGCATCCAGGACAACAACTTCAGGGTTCTGTTCCAGAATCAGATACATAAGGACATGGTCGGCGACCATGTCGGAGAGTATTGTTACCTCGGGTATGAACAGCGCACCTCGGTCTGCGAAGGGTGTCCGCTCGCGGCTGCTTTCCAGGACGGCGCAATGCATGTCTCCGAACGAAACCTTTCCTCTGCACAGGGCACGCGGTATTTTGAGATCACCGCGTCTCCCTTGCGGGACGAAAACAGCAGGATCGTCGCGGGCATCGAGGCCGCCAGGGAGATCACCGGTCGCCGGCAAGCCGAACAGGCGCAGATCGAGAGCGAAAAGCGCTATAAGCGTCTTGTCGAATCGGTGACCGACTATATCTACACTGTGGAAGTCGAGCAAGGCCGCGCTGTGTCCACGTCCCATGGACCGGGCTGCGTGACCGTGACCGGCTATACTTCGGAAGAGTACCGGACGGACCAGGACCTCTGGTACCGGATGATCTTCGAGGAGGACAGGAAAGCTGCTGTTGAACAGGCGAAACGGATCCTCGCCGGAGCGCCGGTGGCGCCCTTTGAGCATCGCATCATCCATAAGGACGGTTCGCTGCGCTGGGTCCGGAACACGACCGTACCGCGTTACAATCAGCACGGCACCCTGATCGCCTACGACGGAATGATCACGGACATCACGCAGCTGAAAGCGCTCGAGAACCAGCTGCGCCAGGCGCAGAAGATGGAGGCCGTGGGACAGCTGGCGGGCGGCATCGCGCATGATTTCAACAACATTCTCACGGCGATCATCGGATACAGCAATCTGGTCCTGATGAAAACAAAGGCCGCTGATCCGGTACACCCCTACGTTGAACAGATCATTGCGTCATCCGAACGCGCAGCTCATCTCACGAACAGCCTGCTCGCCTTCAGCCGGAAACAGGTCATCGATCTGAGACCGGTGAACCTTCATGACATCATCAGACGGGTGGGAAAACTGCTGGAACGGGTCATCGGCGAGGACATCGAGTTCAGGACCCGCTTCATCGACCGGGACCTGACGATCCTGGCGGACAGCATCCAGATCGAGCAGATCCTGATGAACCTGGCGACCAATGCGCGGGACGCCATGCCTGACGGAGGGACGCTCCAGATCGAAACAGCGCTGATCGAACTGGGCGAGGAGTACATCCGGGCGCACTCGTACGGCAAACCCGGGAACTACGCTCACCTGATCGTCACGGACACGGGCATGGGGATGGATGACCAGACGAGGCAGCGGATCTTTGAGCCGTTCTTTACGACCAAAGAGGTCGGGAAAGGCACAGGCCTCGGCCTGGCCATGGTCTACGGCATCGTCAAACAGCATGAAGGCTTCATCAATGTGTACAGTGAACCCAATAAGGGAACGACCTTCAAGATCTATCTTCCCCTGCATGCGTCAACAGATACCGTGCCTGTTGCTCAAACGCCCGTCCTCATCGAGCACGGCAGCGAGACCATCCTGCTCGCCGAAGACGACGACGCGGTGCGCAATCTGACCCGGAGCGTGCTCGAGGATTTCGGATACACGGTCATTGAAGCCGTTGACGGAGAGGACGCGGTGCAGAAGTTCCGCGAGAACGCGGAAGCGATCGACCTGCTGCTGCTCGATATCATCATGCCGAAGAAGAATGGGAAGGAAGCGTATCTGGAGATCAAAAAGACCCGTCCCCAGGTCAAGGTCCTGTTCTCCAGCGGCTACACAGCCGAGATCGTTCACAAAAAAGGCATTCTCGACACCGGGTTGGATTTCGTGCTGAAGCCCATCTCGCCGACCGACCTTTTGAAGAAGATCCGTGAGATTCTGAATAGGACGGAGGACAAAGGACTTAACCACAGATGAACACAGATTAACACGGATAGTTCCACAGCACAAACAGGAACCAATAAAAAACCTCTTTCACCCAGTGTCTTTTCGTCGTTAGGAATTATCAGCCCATGACTTGACAAGCTTCTTGATCAAATCCCTGTTTCTGTTCACAGAAATATTTATCCGTTTTACCGTGTTCATCTGTGGTTTAACCTGCCGTTTAGTGGTTCATTTCCTGCTCCGGAGATACTCCCCGAACTTCATATCCACCTTCATGATATGATCGACGATCCAGTCCACCACCACCTGGTTCGTGGTCGCTGAAAGATCGTATGATGCGCCCTGGATCCGGGGCTGAGCTGCCTGCTCTTTCAACTCGTGCAACATTGCGAGATACTTCCGGTGTTCCTCCTTCTGCTCGTCCAGGCCAACATAGCCGGAATCGTTCATGTGCTTTTCTTCTTCGGAAAAATGGACCCGGGCGTAGTCATCAAGGAACTTGAGCACGCCGTCTATCTCAGATTTGCAGCGGTGCTCCTTAATTGCTTTCACGAGATTATTGATCCTCTTGAACAGCTCTTTATGCTGACTGTCGATGGTATCGATGCCGACTGCCAGCTTCTCGTTCCATTCCATGCTGTTTCACCTCCGTATCGTGATCCTGCATTTGGATAGTAACAAGCAGCGCCGATGATGTCAAGCAGTTACACCGGATGAACGAACGTTGATTTGACTCACTGCAGGAAATGCGTTATTGTTCTCTTAAGCGCTGCCCTAGGATTCTCATCGAATTCAAAGGACGCTGCAGGAGATACAGAATGAGAACCGCAGTCGAGATCTACAAACTGCTTCCGAAAACGAACTGCGGAAAGTGCGGCCTCCCCAGCTGTTTCGGCTTTGCGGCAAAACTCGCAACGCACCAGGCGTCTCCGGATGCGTGCATTGCCATGTCCGCACCAGCGCGCGAAGCGCTTAGCGATCCAGCGGACCAGCTTTCCGGCTCTCCGGGCACGGTCTACGAACAAGCGCTCATATCGTTGCGCCCCAAGGTCCGCGCCCTGGACTTTCCGCGGATCGCTGCCTTGTTTGGAGCCACGCTCCTAGACCCGGACAGGCTCTCGATCCGGTTCCTGAACAATGACTATGTGGTGACCAGGGATGCGGTTCTGGATGCGTCCGGCAAAGAGCCGCGGCCCTGGGTAGCCATCCTGATCAGCAATCATCTCTGCATGCCCGATCCGCCGCTCCCTTCAGAGGAATGGATCACCTTCGGGTCAGTGCCTGCGTCCCATGCCAAGGACAAGGCCTGGGCCGGCCATGTCGAAGAGGTGATCGCGAAGCATTTTGCGGGAGATATCGCTGGACTGAAAGCAGCCTGCGAACGATCCGGCGGCAAGCCGGCTGCTGCGCAGGGGAAGCATGATGCTGCTTTCGAGTTCAAGTTCTTTCCGCACTATCCCGCCCTGCTCCTGTTCGATGATGCGGTTGCTGACGAGGATTTCCCTGCACAGTGCAGGCTGCTGCTGGATGCAACCGCGCCGCGTTATCTGGACATCGAGTCCATGGTCGTGCTCGGGGAGGAATTCGCAGGCAGGCTCACGGCGTGAGGCTGTTCAAGATGGTATACTTGAGGTAGGGAGGAACAGGCCATGAAATCCATGAATTGTCTGTGTATGAAGCTCTCACTCGCAATCGTGCTCTTTGCCGGGACCATTGTCATAATGTCCGGGATCGCGCACGCGGGTGATATTGCTATCCAGGGATACGATGCCGTAGCCTATTTCAAGGACAGCAAAGCCCTGAAAGGCAGCGAGGCATTTACCGTCCCGTGGCACAACATGACGTGGCAATTCCTGTCCAAAGAGAACAAGGAGCTCTTTGCTGCGAGCCAGGAGAAATATGCACCGCAGTATGACGGTTTCTGTGCCTGGGCCATGACGGAGTCGCGGAAAGCCATTACCGATCCGGAAGTATGGAAGATCGTTGACGGGAAACTGTATCTGAATTGCAGCAGGGCCGCGTATGAAAAATGGAGCGAGGACATTCCCGGCAACATCAAAAAAGCCGATGATATCTGGATCAACGTGTACGGAGGGAAATGATCGAGGGATCACCGTTCGATGGCTGATTGACTCACGTTCCTCTCGTTGGACAGCGGCATGGTAAAGCCCCGGATGAAACCGTTTCCTTATCAACACCACAGCAACCTGCAGGTCGAGACCGCCGCGAGAAAAATGCGGCTCCTCCCCGCGTTTTTCTCCTCGCAAACACAGCATCGATAGTTGTAGAATGTCTGCGTAAAGCACATCTCTAGGAGGCAGTATGAAAACTTCCCTCATTGCACTAGCTCTGCTATCGCTGACCATTGCCGTACCTGCATTCGCTGCTGACAACGCTCCGGCGACCGACACTCAAAGCCAGGCCGTTGTGCTCTTTGAGCAGGGAAGCAGCTTCCTTCTGGACAACAAACAGGAAGACGCCAAAAAGGCCTTCCGCGAAGCGATCGCTTTGGACCCGAACTACGTGGAAGCGTACGACAGCCTGGGGAAGATTCTGGTGCTGCAGCAGAAATACGACGAAGCGGTAAAAGAATTTTCCCGGGCACTGGAGCTTTCTTCCAACGACGTCACGGCGCACTTTAACCGCGGTGTTGCCTTGTATCATCTGGGAAAGCTGGACGACGCGATCCGTGATTTCACCGAGGTCATTCGTGTCTACCCGAAAAACCAGGCTGCGTACAATATTCGCGGCATTTCCAGGTTCGAGCAGGGGAAGCTCGACGAAGCGATCGAAGACTACACAAAGGCCATCCAGCTCAATCCCGGCTATGCCAAGGCATACAACAACCGGGCGATCGCTTATTTGAAGCAGGGCAAGAACGCCGAAGCAGCGCGCGATTTCGCCAAGTGCGGTCAACCCATGCCCGGACCTGCAGAAAAACGTCCCAGCCAGTGCGCCTTTTAATGCGAGATATACAGTGGAGCTATACACATGACGACATTAATGATAATCGCGGGAATCGTCGCAGCCATATATATTTTTGCCGCTATCGCGTTCCATCACAACTTTAAGCACTTCCCCATGTGAAGGGGCGTCAAAACGCCGGCGGTGCCGGCGAACTGTCAGAGAATCGGTTTCGTGAAAAAAACCGGGGAGTAAAGCATTTAACGTTGGTCAGATCGAAAAGCGCTTCCTATCAGTTTTGCCGAACAGCATGAATAAGATATTCCACGTTCCCATCCTGTCCCGTGATCGGTGAAGGAATAATGCCCTTCACCTCGAGACCGGCTTCCTGAAAGAACATCGTTACCTTCTCAACAACTGCCGTGCGTAGAGCCTCGTCCCGCACGATGCCGCCCTTCCCCACCTGGCCTTTACCCACTTCGAACTGGGGTTTGATCAGCGCAATGATCTCCGACCCAACGTGCAGAACATAGAGGATCGAAGGAACGATCTTTTCCAGGGAAATGAACGATGCATCGATCACCACAATATCGATCGGCCCGGGCAAGAGCGTACGGTCCATCTCGCGGATGTTCGTCCGCTCGATCACCACAACGCGCGGGTCCTGCCTGAGTTTCCATGCAAGCTGACCATAACCCACATCGACTGCATACACCTTTGCGCAGCCCTGCTGGAGCATACAATCCGTGAACCCGCCCGTGGAAGCGCCGACATCGAGGGCGATCCTGCCTTCCACAGACACATTGAACTGCTTCAGCGCCGCTTCGAGCTTCAGCCCTCCGCGGCTGACATAGGGATTCGTATCCCCGAGGATGCGGATCTCGGCGTCCAGGGGCACCAGCGCTCCGGACTTTTCCTGCTTCTGCCCGTTCACCAGGACCTGGCCGGCGATGATGATCGCCTGTCCGCGCTCGCGGCTCTCGACAAGACCGCGATCTACCAACAACCTGTCAATCCGCAGCTTCTTTGTCTTTTGTTGTTCATGTCCGGACATCGGCATTGACCTCGTACTGCGAGCCTATCAGATGGAATAGAAGCTGTCAACGGGGAAACGATCCGTTATTGTACATACTTTACTTAGGGGTGGTCTTAAACTATACTGCGATTCTTGTGTCTCAAGAGATACGTATGGAGGAGGTTCTGAATATGAAAAATGCAAAGACGTCTTTCTGGTTATGCGTGCTGATGTTGATGCCGGGCGAGATGCTATACGCTGACACCGTTGCCTGTAAGAGGGGCACCGTTTTTGTCGATGACTCGCGGGCTGAAGTCCTCATGAAATGCGGTGAACCCGAGGGCAAAGAATCCCATCAGGAAGAACTATCCGAACGGCTTGACCGCTCTACAAAACAAAAACAGTTTGTCATCGTGGAGGAGTGGACGTATAATTTCGGCCCGAACGAGCTCATGAGTTTCGTCACGCTCAGGAACGGGAAGGTCACCGGCATCAGGACCGGCGACTATGGTCACCGCATCTCAGAAAAGACTCGGCCACCCGCCTTCAGCGATCGGATCATCTCAATCGGAGAGTCTACGAGCGAAGTGCTTGCAAAATGGGGAGAACCAACAGGGAAGAGCAGCCGAAAGGAAGAATTGAAAGAGAAACTCCTCGACGGCCAGGTCCGGACTATATCCATCAGCATTAACGAATGGACCTACAATCTGGGGCCGGACCGCTTAATGCGCATCCTCATCTTCAGAAACGGAACGCTCACTGAAATCAAGACCGGGCGATATGGGTATCCGATCCAGGAATAGTATAAAGAAATTCTTTAAAAATCCGCATTACGAATCCCACAATGCTCCTATGCATCTTTCGTCCTGATCGCCGCGACCGGGGTCACGATCTTCAACCGCGACCTCTCCACGAACTCCTTGACCGTCGCATGGATCCCGTCTGCATCCAGACCATACTTATGCCGAAGGAGCTTTTGTGTTCCGTGCTCGATATACGCGTCCGGCAGACCGATACGGTGCGTCTTCACGCCGACCAGTCCGTTCTCATCAAGGCATTCGAGCACTGCGCTGCCGAACCCGCCCTGCAACGCATGTTCCTCGACCGTAATGACCCTGCCGCACCGTTTCGCCATCGCCAGGATCATCTCTGAATCGAGTGGCTTGACGAACCGCGCGTTCACGACCGCCACGGAAATCCCTTCGTCGGCAAGCCGTTTCGCGGCCTCGAGCGAGGGACAGACCATGTTGCCGATCGCAATAATCGCGGCCTCGCTTCCATCCTTGATCAGCTGCGCCTTGCCGATCGGAAGCGCTTTCAACTCCTGGTCCATGGGAACGCCGCACCCGACGCCGCGCGGATAGCGCAATGCCGTGGGACCCGGATGCTCTACCGCGGTCTTGATCATGTGCTGGAACTCATTCTCGTCCTTGGGCGCCATCACCACGATGTTCGGTATGTGGCGGAGATACGCGATATCGAACACGCCGTGGTGCGTCGGCCCGTCCTCGCCCACCAGGCCCGCGCGATCGAGCGCAAGCGTGACCGGAAGGTTCTGGAGGCACAGGTCGTGCACCACCTGGTCGTAGGCGCGCTGGGTGAATGTGGAGTAGATGGCCGCGACCGGGTGCAGGCCTTCCACGGCAAGGCCGCAGGCGAACGTGACGCCATGCGACTCGGCAATGCCCACATCGAAGAACCGTCCCGGAAAATGCTCGGCGAACTTGTCGAGCCCCGTGCCCTCGGACATTGCCGCGGAGATAGCGACGATCTTGTCGTTGTCCTCTGCAAGCTTGATCATGGTCTGGCCGAACACCTCGGTGTAGCTCAGGATCGACTGCTTCTTCGTCGCGACCTTGCCCGTGGCGCGGTCGAACGGAGGCGTGCCGTGATACTGCGAAGGGCTGCGCTCCGCAAATTCGCAGCCTTTTCCTTTTTTGGTGACAATATGCACCACAACAGGCCAGGTGTAGTCCTTGATGTTCTGGAAGGTCTGGAGCAGGTGGTCGATATTGTGGCCGTCGATCGGGCCGATGTACTGGAAGCCGAGGTCCTCGAACAGCATGCCCGGGACCATCAGCCCCTTGATCGAGTCCTCCGCTTTTTTCGCGAGGTTGAACATGGACTCGCCCACCTTCGGGATGCCCTGCAGGAAATGCTTGGTCTCCTGCCGCAGCTTTGTGTAAAACTGGCCTGTCAGCGCCCTGCTGAGGTACGACGAGAGGGCTCCCACGTTCGGCGAGATGGACATCTCGTTGTCGTTCAGGATCACGACGAGATTTTTCTTGAGATGCCCCGCCTGGTTCATTCCTTCAAAAGCAAGGCCCGCGGAAATAGACCCGTCCCCGATCACTGCGATGACCCGGAAGTCCTCGCCCTTGATGTCGCGCGCGGCCACCATGCCGAGCGCGGCCGAGATCGAGGTGCTTGCATGTCCCACATCGAAATGATCGCAGGGGCTTTCCTCGCGCTTCGGGAACCCGCTTATGCCGCCGTGCTGACGGAGCGTGGGGAACTGCTCCCGCCTGCCGGTCAGCAGTTTATGCGCATACGCCTGATGCCCCACGTCCCACACAATGCGGTCCCTTGGCGTATCAAACGCATAATGCAGAGCGATCGTCAGATCGACCACACCGAGGCTGGAAGCAAGGTGCCCTCCGGTCGCGGAAACCACGTCGAGGATCTCCTGCCGTACCTCTTCCGCAAGCGCTGGAAGATCTTCCTGCTGAAGTCCCCGCAGGTCGTTGGCGTTGTGTATCTTATCAAGTATCATGGGTACCTCGGAGGGTCAAGTAGCAAGTAGCAGGCAGCAAGGAAGACTTAACTCTGAAACTCCTTGACCCTTGCTCCTTGACCCTTGACCCGGTTAGTTCAATTCACTCTGTTCACAATATACGTCGCCAGATCTCTGAGCGGATCGGCTTTTTTATCGAAATCTTTCAGCGCCAGGATCGCCTTGCCTGAAACCTCAACAGCCCTGCGCCGCGATTCTTCAAGACCGTAAAATCCCGGGAAGGTCTTCTTCCCTTTTTTGAGGTCGCTGCCCACGTCCTTGCCGATCTCTTCCTGCGTGCCAACGATGTCCAGGATGTCGTCCGCGATCTGGAACGCGAGACCGATCATCTCCCCATACCGGGTAAGGGCCTTGAAACGCTTCTCGCTCGCCCGGGCATAGAGCGCGCCCGCACGTACGGACGCGCGAATGAGCGCTCCCGTCTTGTGTGTGTGGATATATTCAAGCATCGGGAAATCAATGTCCTTGCCCTCGGACTCCATATCTACGACCTGTCCGCCCACCATGCCGAAGACCCCGGACGCGATCGAGATCTCCCGGGTGATGGCCAGGAGCCTGGCTGCGGGAACGGTCTTGAGCCTTCGCGGATCGGACAGGACCTCAAAGGCCATGTTCAGAAGACCGTCGCCTGCCAGGATCGCGATCGCCTCGCCGTACACCTTGTGACAGGTGGGCCTGCCGCGCCTGAAATCATCGTTGTCCATTGCAGGGAGGTCGTCATGGATCAGGGAATACGTATGGATGAGCTCGAGCGACGACGCGATCGGCAGCAGTCCGGTGGTCTGTGCGCCGAGCGCCTCTGCCGAGGCAAGCGCCAGGATGGGACGGACCCGTTTGCCACCAGCGAACAGACTGTAGCGCATGGCCTCGCAGACCGTGGGAGGAAAGGTGGTTGCCGCAGGCACAAGCGCTTCCAGTGCTTTGTCAACAACGGCCTTCTTCTTATGCAGATAGGATTGAATGTCCATGGATGAAGAGCAGGCTAGCGTTCCTCTTCGAACGGCTGTGCCGACACATTGCCTTCCTTGTCCTTGAGCAGGATTTCCACCTTGCGTTCCGCCTCTTCAAGCCGCTTGGTGCAGAGGCGGGAGAGCTTGATCCCTTCTTCATAGAGCTTCAAGGACTGCTCCAATGGCAGATCGCCGCTTTCCAGTTCATGCACGATCTCCTCGAGCCGTTCAAGCGCTGATTCAAATTTTTTTTCCGCCATAACGGTCCGGGCTCCCTTTGCATGCAGGTCAACCAATGCTGAACGTATAGTCAATTATATCCGGATGTTGCACGGAAAATCAAGAGAAATGCGGCCACGGCAGCGTTCCTGAGGACTTGAGGTACGCAGAAAACACTCGGATGCGGGTACTGAAGCTTGTTGATCGGCAGCTATTCTGCACGATTTTCTTGTTCAATACATCAAAACCTGCATACCTTTTCGCGCTGAGGCGTAAACCTGCCGGCAAAGAGATTCTTTCATAATTTTTTTACTGTTCTGCGGCTTAGCAATCCCACGCGAGACGCCTTGCCTTTGACCTTACGAGATACGTTAATCGAGATATTTTTTGACATTGATCCCCGCTGCAAAGGGATCGACTGTGCCGATGATCGAGCGCTTGTACTGGCCACCCGCGGTCTCGAGAAGACTGATCTCTCCTCCCGCATCTTTTTCGGACCCGTCGAATTTGGTCAGAAGGATCACGCGCGGCCGCATAAGGTCGCGGGTCTGGTGCGTGACGAGCCCGATCTCTTTCGTTTGCAGTTTCAGTACCGTGCCGATGGGGAATATGCCGATCATGTTCACGAATGCCTTGACCAGGATCGGGTTGAACACACTGCCGCGCTTACTGAGCAGGATGCGGATCGCCTGGTCCGGCGGCATCTGGGCGCTGTAGTAGACCCGTGCTGCGGTAAGCGCTTCATACGCATCGCACAGCGCGACGATCTGCGAAAACGGATGCTGGTGAAGTTCTCCCTCGACCGGCGGATAACCGCGTACGTCGCCGTGCTGATGGTGCTCAAAAGCGGCCACCATGGCGAGCTTGGTCACGCCCGGGATGTCGGCGAGGAGCAGTGCCCCTTCGATGGGATGCCGCTTGACCGCTTCCCACTCCTCTTCGTTAAGTTTTCCAGGCTTGTTGATGATCTCATTGGGAACGGTCACCTTGCCCATGTCGTGCATCAGCCCCGCGACCCCCAGAGCAGCGATCTGAGGTTTTTCAAAGGACAGGAATGTTCCAAGAGAGACGGCAAGGATCGAAGTGTTCACCGAGTGGGCGAACGTGTATTCATCGTACATTTTGAGGCTGGTCAGTCCCAGAAGCGCGTCGCGGTCCGCAAGAATATTGTCGACCATGGTCTGGACGATGGAGTTCGTTTTCCTGATGTTGGACGGTTTGCCGAGCTGCACCGCCTGGACCATTTCCTTCACCGTATCGAGCGCGTCCTGGAATATCTCTGACGCTTTCTTTTTCCCAGCCTTGATCGCACCGCCAGAGCTCTTGTCCACCATGAGCACACGGAGCAGTTCGATGTTCGTTATGCCCTCCTTCACTATCACTTCGTGAAGGCCCCCCTGGCCGGCAAACGACGCTGGTTCCTTGTTCATCAACGTGGCGAACCGAATGATCTCCTGGGGATTGAGGCCGGGCCTGAAAACGGTCCCGCCCACCTCCCGGAGCGTGAACTGCTCCATGAGCAGTGTCAGGCCCTGGTCGATCGGGATCGAGATCTTCTCGAAAAACAACTCGCCGCCGACCAGATAGAACGCAACCTCTTTCCTGCCGACCATGAGCTCGGCGATCTTGCTCCGGAGCTTGTCCGCGGCAGTCAGCAGGATGGGATGGGCCTCGGGATACAGCGTCGCATTCTTGATGACCGCCGCCATCAGCTGAAACGCGGAGCGCGCGGAGTCGATCAGCTGCTGCTTCGCAAAAAAGGACTGCCTCGCCTCACCCCGGCTGTCGCTTGGTTCGTCCGTCATCAGCCTTTCTCCTTTTGATCGACTCTATGGCCTCCAGCGCTGCCGCGCGAAGCTCTACCTGCAGTTTGCGCGGCTTCCACCAGCGAATGCGGGTATAGCGCTCCAGAAACTGGCCGGCTTCCCTGGTGCCGATCTTTCCCAGCGCGTGAATAAGTTCCAGGGTAAATGCCTGTTCCTTCTTGCTCAGTTTTCGCTCTTCGAGGAACTCGATCACCGGTCGCGCCTCCTCCTCACCAAGCCCGGTGAACTCTGCGAGCGACCTTACAGCGGTCAGCTGGAGGTCAGCATCCGTGTCCCGCAAATACTTGGCCAGCAGTCCGGCGGCTTTTTTCCCGCCGATCGCAACCAGCGCCTTGGCCACTTCCTGCCGGACATTCACATTCTTGTGCTCCACCACCTTCCGGATAAAAGAAAGGGCCTGGTCCGTTTTGCTCTCTCCCATGATCGCCACAATGTTCCGCACGACATACCAGCGTTCGTCCCCCAGATACTCGCCGAGCATTGTGATCTGGTTCCTTCCGAAATCCTTCATCAGATCAAGCAGGAAGATCCTCGCCTCTTTGTCCTTTTCCTCTCCGAGCAGGACAATCAGGGCTTCGGTGGCCTTCCTGTCTAGACTGGAAAGATAGGTATAGGCCGCCTGGTATTCGGGCGATTCCTTCGGGTGCTTCCGCATATCGCCGATGGTCGAAATGATGATGGCCCGGGTGGCGGTCTTCTTGAGCGCTTCCGCCATCCGCGGCTTGAATGCGGGATCGACCGGCAGGTTCAGGGTCTTGATGATAAGCGTCGCGAGATCATATTTGTTGTTCTTCAGCAAATAGCTCAGGATGTCCTCAAGCTGATGCACCACACCGGAAAAATGTGCGAGTTCCTTTTCCGGAGATCCGGCGCGCAGGGGGTTCTTGACCAGGGGAATCAGGAAGATGAGCGTACGTACAGCAGCCTCGATAATGTCCGATTCCATGCCTGCGTCGCTCAAGGTCTTGAGATTTTCCATCTGCTCCGGGCTGTATTCGGCCAGCTCTTTCGCGATCGATTCCAGGTCCCCGGCGAGCGGTATTGCCTTCAGGTCGGACGGGGAGTGCGGAGGAGCGGGCGGCGCAACCTTCTTCTTGGACGCAGTTCGTTTTAAAAGCGTGGTCACCTGCTGGATAGTCCAGGCATTGGAGAACCGGCCGGTCTGGATCTCGTGCAGAGCATTGGGCAGCTGCTGGTCGCCATCCGCTTCTTGTTCAGCTGCCAGTTCCGCATCCAGCTCGCCATACAGCTTGCCCGCAATAAAACCCTCGCGGTAAGGCGGTTCAAGAGAAAGGATGGACTTGGCAAGACCGTCGAACAGCAAATCGCTTTCGGCAGCGTGGTCTTTCTGGATTTTCTGGCTTGCCTGCTTATACAGTGTCAGGAGGCGATCCTCAACAGTCTCATTTGCCGCACGCGTCTTGATGGCCAGTGCGATCATGCTGGCGCCGAATCCCTCAGGGTCGGATATGGCATCGCCCAGCACCAGGGTGCGTCCGGCAAAAGCCTGCGATTTCCGCTCGATCTTTTTTGCCTGGTCCTCGGCGTCCGGAGCGGTCTGTTCATCCCATCCGCCTTCGGTCTTGGTGGTAATGACCTCATCAAGCCCTGCCTCGGTCACCTTGATATGTGTTGCTCCCTTTTCCCACAGGATCGTCGAGATCCCGCTCTTCATGGCCAGTTCCTCTGTTGACAGGGCAAGCGCCTGACATAACTGCTGCAGCTCTTCTTCAGTGACATCAGTACTGAACAGAATCTCCCGGATACCCTTAGAAAACAGGTCCTGCGCAATGGCCCGGTTCACCTGTGCCTCCTTCCCCAGCGGAGCATCGAGGTGTGTGAAATAGGTCTTTTGCACGCCTACATGGTATTCCGGGGAAGATTCCAGAAAATGGGACAGGCTTTCAAACGATTTCTTAATGGCTTGGGAGTACATCGGATTGTTCGAGGGATAGATCTTCACGACCCGGAACGCGGCGATCAGGTACTTCATCACGTCCTGAATCTCGGGCGAGAGTGTTTCAGCGTGTTTGGGGTCCGTTTGCATGGTTAAACGATACCATAAGAACGATGACGTGTCAAAAGAGTTCCAGCATAATGGCTATCTGGACGCGCGTTTATGCTGCAGGGAACATCGGTCCTGGCTCCTCGTCGGCGGCTTCCACCCGCGAGCGAAGGCTCCCGCGGTGCAGGTGGGTGATGATCACGTCTCCGGGGGCGGCCTCTGCCGCGTTCTTCAGGATCCTACCCTCCGGCTGCAGCTTCGTA
>Ga0315268_10004877_pt1 | contig 14475 bp, 17 predicted proteins | sample C1_top_MG_FD_204535 | JGI IMG/M metagenome (GOLD analysis project Ga0315268, IMG submission 204535) | Sediment microbial communities from Yellowstone Lake, YNP, Wyoming, USA - C1_top | ecosystem: Environmental > Aquatic > Freshwater > Lake > Sediment | place: USA: Wyoming | collected 2017-08-01
GCTTCGATTGTGGGTCAAGCTGTTGGAGCCACCTGGATAGGTGTCACTTTGTGGGCATACAGTCAGTTTCTGCCTTTACCGCTCTCACTTCATCCTTGGGATGTTAATGCACCGTTTTATGCAAGCTTCTTTTGGCTCGTTTGGACTTTCGCCACCGAAATCCCCTTCTTGATCATCGTTGACCCGCTGATACTCAAAGTTTGCTACACAGCATTGCCTTCCTTGAAACCTCCGAAGAAAGAGTAGATAGACGGTGAAGAGCGCCAAAGCCTTCAGTCCTGCCGGAATTTCCAGTTTCTTTGAAATATGCGACACAGACAAGGACGGAAAGCCCATCCTAGACACAGGTCAAGTTGGAGCAAGAGGCGGAGGATTCGTGATCCAGAGAGGAGTGCTGACGGAAGTCAGCCTCTCAAAAGCTGAAAAGAATTATGTTGAAGTATTCATTAATGGAAAACCCGCGCCGGCGGCGGAAACTACGAGAACCGTTGCAAAGACGCTTATGGAGAAGACTGGCGAAAATCACAGAGTTGCAGTAAAACACACGGTCGAAGTACCGATTGGTGCAGGTTTTGGTTCAAGCGCCGCAGGAGCTCTAGGCACCGCCTTAGCCGTGTCCAAGACTCTGGGTCTCAACTGCACGTACAATGAGCTTGGCAGAATCGCTCATGCAGCAGAAGTCAAATGCAAAACTGGGCTCGGAACAGTTGGCCCGATAATGCTTGGCGGATGCATTCTCACCGTTGAGCCAGGGGCTCCAGGCAGATCCATCATAGACCGAATACCGACCTCTCAAGACCATGCCGTCGTCGCAGGAGTCTTTGGCGGCATACTCACAAAAACCGTGCTAACCTCTTCTGAAAAACGCTCCGCCGTCAATAGATGCGGCAGAGAAACACTTGGGAAAATCCTTTCTGAGCCCTCACTTGAGAACTTTCTGACTTGTTGTTGTGACTTCGCTGAGAAAACCGGGTTCATGACACAGCGTCTGCGCAGCCTCGTCAAGTTGGCTGAGAAGGCTGGAGCAATTGGTGCAGCCCAGAACATGGTCGGTGACGCAGTTCATGCGCTTACAACATTGGAAAACGCTGAAAACGTGGTTCAAGCTTTTAAGCAGGTCTTGCCTCAAGAGAAAATTCTTGTCGCAAGAATTGATGGCCAAGGTGCAAGACTAATAGGATGAAGAAAAGAAGATGAACCGAAAGTTCGGAACGGTGGGTGTGGGCGGCACCTTTGATGAGCTTCACAAGGGACATAGAGCCTTGCTCATGAAGGCTTTTGAAGTGGGCGAACGTGTGATGATCGGCATGTCATCTGACGAGTTCGTCCAGGAATTGGGCAAGCCTCATTTGACTGCATCATACTCGCAGAGGCTGAAGGAATTGAACGGTTACCTGAAATCTAACGGACTTCTAAAAAGGACGGAAATCATCCCAATAAGTGATGCTTCAGGGGGAGTGCTTCTGTCCAATGGTCCAATCGAAGCTTTGATAGTCAGTAGGGAAACCGAGCCCACCGCCATCAGAATCAACGAAGAGCGGAAAGAACTCAGACTGCCTCTACTCAAGATTATCGTGATTGATATGGTTCCTTCTGAGAACCATTCTGCAATCTCTACAACCCGCATACGGTGTGGGGAGATTGACCGAGAAGGCCACCTGTTAAAATGTTAGAAAAACGTTTAATCTTTCTTGACAACATTACAAAGAAGAGAATACTTTGCAGAGAACAGGCATTGCTCGACTTCCACTTCATTATGGCAGGGCCCCAAGATACCTAGTTGTGCGAATGCAAAAGCTGGCCAACGAATTAGTAACGATAATCGTTGACGAGTATGGTTCGCTTGAATTCATTCGTCGCATTTCTGACTCTTTCTGGTTTCAGGCATTGGGCTGTGCTTTGGGTTACGATTGGCACTCGTCGGGAGTCACAACTGTCGTTACGGGCATTCTGAAGAGAGCCATCATTCCGGCAGAACATGGCATTGCAGTCTGCGGAGGAAAAGGGAGGGTTTCGAGACAAACACCGTTCGAAATCGGAAATGCTGGTGCAGAGTTCGGTTTCTCAGACGATAACATTGAGACTCTACGTTACGCTAGCAGAATGAGTGCAAAGGTTGACAACGCCGCCATTCAAGCGGGGTATCAACTGTATCACCACGCTTTCTTTGTGACTGAGGACATGAATTGGGCAGTTGTCCAACAGGGCATGTGTGCCGAAGATCGAACCGCGAGGCGCTATCATTGGCTTTCTACCAATGTCAAAAGCTATGTCGTTGAGCCTCAGAATGCAATAGTCGGCGATGCCAAACGCGAAGTTGCCTTAGACATGACTGCCAAAGAAAGCGAAAGATGCCGAAAGGTCTCGGTCGACTTGTCCAGAGAACGGCCTGAGAAGCTGATGAGACTGATCGCGCCTCATAGATCCGCCCATGAGAGATCACTCGCCGAATGGTTACCAGCAACCGCAGAAAACAGCATGGGAGCGAGACCGATCGATTTGTTGTCCATGCCTCGAAGCATAAACTGGAAGACCCTGTCGAGAGCCTACGAGTTCCAACCGCGCAACTATGAAGAACTGTTGGCATTCAAGGGAATCGGACCATCGACAGTTAGAGGTCTGGCCCTGATTGCTGAACTGGTTTATGGTGAAAAGCCAAGCTGGAAGGATCCTGTTAAGTATTCCTTTGCATACGGAGGAAAAGACGGGGTTCCTTATCCTGTAGATCGTAAGGCTATGGACGAGTCGATTGAAGTCCTCAAGCAGGCCATCCAAGATGCGAAACTCGGCAACAAGGAGAAAACTGCGTCCCTGCAAAGGCTGAGGCGATTTGTTCCAAGTGACTGTACAAATTCATAGGCGGAAGAGCTCTCGATCAAAGTTTGTCAGAAATTCCGCTTTTCTCGAACCTATCAGAACCATGTCTTCAACTCGCAGGTAATATTCACCTTTGTGCCACAATTTCGGCTCCAAAGCTATAACCATGCCTGACTGAAGCTCTTCATCGTAGTCTGGACTCAACCATGGCGGCTCATGCACTTCAACGCCTATGCTATGCCCAAGGTTTTTGGTCGGCAAACGCGCTCGCAGGTAATCTCCATACCCGAGCCTGTCAAGAGTCTTCTCTAGCGCAGGGAAAAGGTCGCAGACTTGCGCATTGCCGGGCTTCATCTTGTCCGCAGTTTCAACGACAGACTGTTGCAACGCTTCATATCCTTTCTTGACCTCGGCACTGGCCAATCCAAAATAGAGGCTTCTCCCAAAATCTGAACAATAACCGTCAACTACAAAGCCAATGTCGAAGGCTATTGAGGTGCCGAGACCAAGCCTTTCTCCTTTGGATACGTGAACGGTTGACGTGAGATTTCTGAACCAGACTTTAAAAACCCAACTGCTGGAGGAAAAGAAACATCCGAGGCGCCTAACTGTCTTGCGCAAGACTCAATTTCCAACTCTAACTCGCGCTGTGTAGCGCCTTTCCTGATCTTCGGAACAACTGTTTCCATTACTTGTTCGGTGAGCTTGGCGGCTTTCTTGAGCTTCTCAATTTCCCACTGATCTTTAATCATTCTCACATGATCCATCAATGCTTCGGCGCTACAGAATTTGGCCTTTCTTGCGGCTTCTGCAATTTCCACCGTTGTTGAACCCCAAACGTGATCTCCAAGACCGATTCTACTTTCTTTCAGCCCAAGATCGGCGACAACTTTGTTGACAAAATGTCGAAAGTCCTCATCCTGCCCTAGAACCCTTACATCTCTTATCCAGCTTTGTCCAACATGCCCAGCTGAAGCTTCGTCCAGGGTCAGTATGGGTTGTCCTTGTCTCGGCAAAGACGTTGTTCGCTTGGCTCGTAAGGTCTACTCCGTGGCGCCAATCAATCAGCAATCCACTCAAGTACTGGAAGTTCTGACACGAGCCATAAACGACAAGATCAAGTCCAGCTTCTTCCATCTTCGCTTGAAGTCCCTTGAGCCTCCGCTCAAAATTCAGACTCAAACGCTTCTCCGCCATATCAAGCAATTGTGTTTTCTCACCGTGGTTAAAAGACTATTCTTTGACTGGACTGACAATGCGAACCACTTTTCAGGGATTATCGCCATATTGGACGGTCTTGCAGCGCTTGGCCTTTGTGATGAGGCAGGAATTGGAGTGCAACTAGACCCAGAATGAGAAAGAAGATGCTGAAGGGGAAGATGAACCAGACATTTGACGATTGTATGACGCCAGCTGCTAAGGTGGGAGTCACAGAGCCTATGATGCCTTCTGTAAAAAAGTAGACGCTGAAGCCAAATCCCCTGTCGGCTTCCGAGGTTATGTTTGCTACCATTGCGTTCATAGGTGACCAGACTGCGTTACCGAAAAAAGAATAGAGCACATAGATGAGGATAAGCGGATAGAGCTGCGAAACGAGAGCCAGCATACCGAGCGAAATCGAGCAGGCAACTATCGTCCATGTTAGAGCAAACTTGGCGCCCATTCTTTGCCCAAAGTAGCCGCCAGCTAAAGAGCCTACTATTCCGATGAATGGTCCCAGTCCGAAAATCAGGCTAGCCGTGGATTCAGATAACCCTCGCCCGTCGACAAAGTAGGTTGTCATGAAAGTGGAGGTTCCAGTCGAGCCTATCTCTCGCAGAGCTATGGCAATTAGGAAGACTAGAAAGCCAGAGGATAATATCAGGGACAGCCTGCCCAATCGCCGTCCGCTTTGGGTTGCTGGTCTCTCGCGTTTTCTAGTTTTGAGATGTGAAGAATTCATGACTACGAATCCCCAAGCAAGAATTGGGAAAGCCCAAAGCAGGTAAGTCCATCTCCAGCCGAGCGTGGACAACAGTACGGCGAGCGTGACGACCCCGAAGGCTGAACCTAGGCTTCCAAAGGCGTTGTGCAAGCCCATCGACTTGCTCATCTGTTCTGGTTTAGAAAGTCTGCTCACTTGACTTAATCCCAATATATGGTAGAGAGGAGACGCAATCTTCAGCAGTGAGACACCGAAGACCAGCGTCCAGAAACTGTTCGTTTGACTGATCAAGAGCGCTGAAAGCCCCTCTATAAACATGCTAACGGACAAGAGTTGATTTGGACTAAGGCGATCAGCGAAAAACCCAGCGGGGATGTTCATGAAGAGCTGAATGAGGCTTGGAACAGTGGCCACCAGAGACGCTTCAAGAAGGCTTAGATGAAACTCTGTTGTTATAACCGGGATCAGGGCTACTTGGATCAAGAGATAGATCTCAACGAGCATGTGAGTCACGCAAATCATCCAAAGCGGCTTTTCCATCTCTTGTCTCGCCAGGTCGTTCCCTATGGCTTTATAGGAAAAAGAGCCTGACAAATAAAAGCTTGATCTGAGATATACAGTAATGCTAAGAAAGCAGAAATAGCTCTAGAACCATTCTGTGCAATTGATGGAGTCGCCTATGAAAGAGAGAAATGCGGCTTGGCTCAAAATGTCCGGACTGAGCGGCATACTGGCCCCAATAATCACTTTTGCCTGCGTACTCCTTGCGATAGGCTCGTATCCGCAGTTCAGCTGGACAAACAATGCATTGAGTGACCTAGGAGTCGTGCCGGGCATCACTGCGATTCTTTTCAATTCTGGACTAATTTCAAGCGGATTGCTTGTAATCGCCTTCAGTTGGGGATTGCCCCTTCTCTTACGCAGGAAGATATTAGGCAGAGCGGCGGCTTCAGTCCTCATACTTGCTGGTTTGGCTTTGGCTTTGATTGGCGTTTTTACTGAGCAATATGGGCGAATACACTGGTACGTATCTGTCATGTTTTTCATGTTGTTTCCAATCGCCATGCTTCTCGTCTTCGTCACTTTTCTGTCGACGGCCGAGTTGAAAATGTCCTTGCTCACTTTGCTGATGGCGGTCCTTGCAGGAGCCGTTTGGACAATACGTTTTGGTGAAGGCGTGGCCATTCCCGAAACGCTTGCAGCATTTGGTGCTTCAATATGGTCAGTAGTTCTTGGCCTCAGGATGCTGAAGACCAGTTCACGTCCAAGCAAGTAGCTGGGAAAGCTGTTCTGTTCGAGAGTCACTACGTACACGGACAGGTTCGAAATTGTTCGAAAGTCACATCAAGTGATGATTGTGACCGTTGCCCATAGAAACCTATTAAGGCAACCAGTCGAGAAGCTTATGAAGTTCATGATGGAGGCTTGCTGGTGGAAGATTTGGCGGTGAAAGTCAACGGACTCGTCATAAGCTACGGCTCTTTCGTTGCCGTGGACAACTTGTCGTTCTCAGTCAAAAGCGGCGAGATTTACGGCTTGCTTGGGCCGAACGGAGCTGGAAAAACCAGTACGATCAAAGTCCTTGTAGGCGTTCTGGAACCTCGTGCAGGCGAGGTTGAGATTTATAACATTCCTATTTCAAATGAAGTTGCCGCAAAAAGCCAGATTGGCTATGTCCCAGAAGAAGTAGCATTGCTTGACTCACTCACGCCGAGAGAATTTCTTGAATTTGTCACTTCCATAAGACGGTTGGAGATGAGTACAGCCAATTCCAGACTTGAAAAGTTCACTTCTGCTTTTGAACTCACACAGTATTTCGACACTCCAATCGCCGCATTGTCTATGGGAAACAAACAGAAGGTCGCCATCGTTGCCGCATTGCTACATGATCCAAAGCTCCTGATCCTTGATGAACCACTCATAGGTTTGGATGCTCGCTCCTCGAAAATCCTCAAAGAGTTGATAACGTTTCACGCCAAAAAGGGCGGAGCTGTCATATTCTCAACGCACATCATGGAAGTTGCGGAGAGGCTTTGTACTAAGGTCGGAATCATAAACAAGGGGAGAATCGTGGGAGAGGGCACAGTTGATGAACTGCGCAAGCTTGTCAAAAGTGCAGAAGGTTCCCTAGAAGACATTTTCCTGAAGGTGACCCAGCAGGAGGCTGGAATGCAGGACGTCATACGAGCTTTGGAAGGAGAGTAAGATTGAAATTCTCTGAAATGTGGCGGCTTTCAAGCAAAATCTACAAAGAAGTCTCCTTCCAATCCATCTTCTCTCTACGTGGTGGGTCAACCTTGCCGCAAAGAGGCAACCGAACCGTGGCACAGATCGTTAGAAGTGCTCAAACGAACACACTGATCAGCAAACTCATCACCAGCATTTTCATAGCGGTTTTCGGATTCGCCATATTTCTGCCTTTGACGATGGATCTCCCTTCTTTCACTACAAGCAAGGAACTGACCCTTGTCGGCGGCGTTTCAGCCTTTCTTGCAGTCGTGCTTTTCCTGATCATGTTCATGGGACTTCAGGTTTCCACGTCTTTCGTTTCCGCAAAAGTCGTTGACGTTTTGAGCCCTCTTCCGCTCTCAAAGCATGACATCTCCAACGTCGTTTTTCTATGCTTTGTCAGAATATTCGACATACCGCTCATCAGTGCAGTGGTAGTTTTCATTGCGACCTACTTCTCTGTAGGTGGTTCTATTTTGGGTGGTTTGATTTCGCTAGTCGGCATCGGAATCGCCGAGATTTTCGCCCTCACCCTCACCATAGGCTCAGCAAAATTCTTCTATTCAAGAGTCTCAAGTGCAGGAGGAAGGTCGAAGTGGCAAACGCTGTCGAGATTTGGTTTCATGCTTGTATGGATCTTGCCGACTTTTGCGGCCTATTTCGTCGTCAGCTTCGCTCAAAGCATGGTTCAGTTCCTTGCTTCTATGACTGAGAGTCTATCCTCAGTCCTGCCAATAGTAGTGCTGATCTATCCATTCTCATACGGGTTTCTAGTGTCTTATGCTACCTTTTTCGGCGGCATGGAACCATTCATCCTAATCTTTTCCATCGCAGCTTCTGTGGCATACGCAGCTGCCGCATACTATTGCCTGAGATGGGTGACGCAGACCATAAGGAGAATTGGCACAGGCACGATTGCCACAAGGGTAAGAGAAGTTGTTAAGGACACGGTCATCAAGCCCCAAAATCCATGGTTTGGAATAATCCGCAAAGATTTGCGCGTGGCTTCCCGAGCTCCTTCGTACGCGAGCCTTTTTCTCTTGCCAGCCATGCAAACTGCAATCTTGGCGGTTACCTTCTCTTCTGTCGACACTGGTTTAAGCAGCGCACTAGGCATTCTGACCGGAATATCAATGATCACGCTTCTGCTTCCGACCACGTTGCTTTCAATAGAAGGCTTGGCCTCAGCCTACACTCGAAGCCTGCCCATGAATAAGCGAACGCTAATCTCAGCCAAGACACTACTAACAACCATCACGTACATGATTTCTTTGGGCGTTCTCCTCGTTGTTGCAACTGTCTTTAGAAAAGACTTCTCATCCATTTTGACCTTCGGGGCCATTCATACTTTTTCGGTCTCTGCCGCAGTGATGCTAGAGCTGACGATTCTGGCAAACAGGTTCTGGAAAGAGGGATTTGCAGTGGGCAACATCTATGCAAGACTCTTCACGTACATCCTCATACTGATCCCAGGCTTCGCGGTGGTTTTGGTGCCAATAGTCGCTGCCCTTGCAACATTCTTCTTCGCACAACAAATGATTACGACTGTTTTCCTAGTCGTAGCGCTCGCAGAGTTTGCCGTGATGGCAACCATTGTCGCTCGTACAAAGTAGATCAGGCCGTTATGTCCACATAGATCTGTGAACAGCACATCGGAGAAAAAATCGACTCGTACCCATTGTCTCCGGCGAACTTGATAGCCTCTTCAGTCGGGAAAGCAACAGCGTCCACACCTGCCTTTATGGCCAAGACATCTGTCTCACTTCTATGCTTGCCCTTTGGACGCATGCATCCTAGAACCAGAGGCGTTCGAGGAAACATCAGCCGAGCTATTGCAGTCGTCTTGGCTATGTCCAGAGGCTTTGGCGGTCGGACATTCTCCATTTCCGTTCCACGTATAGGCATGAACGCGATCATGACGAGAGCCGAAGGCTGGTGTTCAGCTATCATTCTTAACGCATGTAATTCGCCTTTGAGCTTTCCATAATGAAGCCCCACGATGACATGAGGCACAAAGGCTATGCCGGACTCATGCAACGCCTTAAGCGAGTCTGCATAGTCATTGACCGTCACATTCAACTTGTAGACTTCTTTGATGGTTTCGCCTGAACCAAGAATGTCTATTAGAACGGCATTGACTCCGGCTTCTCTGAGCGCTTTGGCAGTGGTCAAGTTGATAATGCCGGTATGAACGAGAACGGTTAAGCCGAGCTTACGCTTTACTTGCGCAATCACATCGATGAACTTTTCGAGAGGAACAGATCCGTCGGGCAAGCATCCGCCGCTTATCAGGCATCCTAGAGCGCCTTTACTCTGTATTCGCGCGCACAACTCAAACAGTTCGCCAGGCTCAGCTGCAGGATACATCGTGTCGAGAACTATCCCCCCACAATGCTTGCACTTCAGAGCACAACCTCTGCCTGTCACCGAGATCGTAGGAAAGTCTGTGGGCGAAGAACAGTAATGGCTCGTCTGGTAGTACATGAAACTCGGGGCGTAGAACCGAATCTTCTTTGCCTTGGAAAGAAATAGTCCTTCGTCTAAGACGTGCGAAATCTCCCTCTCATTCATGTTCCATATGGCTTCAGGCGAAAGTTGCTGCATCGAACTCGACTAGGAATGTTCATGCATTTGCTTAATACTTTTCGTTTCAGCTACATTTTTTCCTGGTCTTTGTCACTCTTTGAAATGATCGGGATGGCCTGGATTGCCTCATCAATCGCCAGCAGTGTGGTCGAGATCTTCTCCAAGTATTTCTGGAAGTTGAGAGTTTTGAAGACCGTCACGCCTCTTTCTGTCAAAGCATAGAGCGTTTTATTGTCCACCATTCGTTCCTCAACCAACCCATTTCTTATCAGGAAATCCAAGTATCGGTTGACGGCGGCACAGTCCATTTTTGCCTTGAATGCCAACTTGTCGATGTTCAGAGGTTTCCTCAGTAGAGCCTCCAGAATTGCCTCATATGATTCAAGCTTTGATCTACGCATACGCGAGCACCTACACATTTTGTGTAGTTTCACTATGGATAAATCGTTTGTGAATTCTGAATCTTAAGCAGGGAACGCACATTTCACCATAGTTGGATGAAGTCCAAAGGTGGCTTGTTGCTATGGGGCTGCAGTCAAAAGCCTTTAGGATTCTCCAATTCCCGAGTTGGAATATGGAACGCGTGGAAGCGTCTAGGAACATCGAAGATGAGGAGAATCAACCTTCAAATCATGGCCGACATTCTGTACTTGTGTCAAGAGCCGCGAGCCACGGCAATTGGGTGCGCATCCGCTCAGAAAAGGATCACTCCTTTCTCTCCTCCAAGTCTCTCCCCAAGGGGACAAAAATGCCTGGCGGATGCACTGCACTTCAAAACCTAGGCAGCAGAGGTTTCTTTGGGCGTCAGTCTTCTGCCTGTCATTTTGCTAGGGGTTATGACACATATTCTGACAGCCTTAAGCTCGCCTTCCCGATTCTTTCCAGGCTTGCTCATGTACTCATCAAAGCCTAGGGGAACCCGATACTTGTCTATGAGCTTCTGCAGGTAAGGTATCATCTTCTCCTTCGCGTCAACGATCTCAGCTGTGCCAAAGGCTATGACGCTTTTAAACATCGTTGCGTCGGAAGTTGCCTCATCCACCTCAAAGCAGATGTTGGGATTCTTTCTGATGCTTTCCACTTTGAGGCCTTTGCAGCATGTATGGAAGAATATTTTGCCATCAGCATAGCCATAGCCCACGGGCACAATGTATGGCCCACTCTCTGAAACGATTCCAACCCGGCCTACTCTTGCGCATGTGAGAAATTGATCGATTTCCTCAGAGCTCATTTCTTTCACAGACATGCCTTCTCAAGTCCTCCGAAGTCTCGTGTTCTGGTGAAGAGTGTTCAAACTTTATTTAAACGTACTTGTGAGTCTCGACTCGTTCCATTGGTGAAAACCTTTTAATTTAGCTCGAATGCTTTTGCTCTATCGGCACAGCGCACTCTCAAAGTAGGCATATACAAGGTAATACCATGAAACCTGAATGTCACAGCATGAATCTGCCCGAAAGAGTCCGCGTTTCTCTCGGGTCAGCCGTAGTTCTGGGACTCGCTGAAGCAAAACTTGAGTCTGCTCCTACCACGGTCTATCTGATGACTTACAATGAGGGCAAGTGCAATGCAAACTGCGGATTTTGTCCACAAGCCAGACTGAGTCGTGGCAGAGCGGACATGCTTTCAAGGGTTTCGTGGCCGGTCTATCCAGTACAGCCCGTACTTAATGGAGTAGCAAAAGCATTCAAGAAGGGCAGGGCAGAACGCCTTTGCATTCAAGCCTTGAATTATGGCGAGGTCTTCAAAGACCTGTTTTGTTTAGTACATGCCGTTCATCAGCAAGCCAAGGTGCCAATTTCGATTTCATGTCAGCCCCTTAACAGCGAAAACCTGAGGCAATTGGCTGAGGCAGGAGCGGACAGAATAGGCATACCATTAGATGCGGCTACAGAAGAGATTTTCGACAAGATCAAAGGGCCGTCCACGGGAGGCCCATACCGCTGGAAGAAACAGCTTGACTTGCTCGGTGAGGCTGTTGGGGTTTTCGGAAAGGGCAAGGTAAGTACGCACTTGATCGTTGGTTTGGGCGAGACTGAAAAGGAAATGGTGAGCACTATCCAAAAATGTGTAGACATGGGCGTTCTGCCTGCACTTTTTGCTTTCACACCGGTAGCTGGCACAGCCTTGGAGGGCAACGCGCCACCGTCCTTGCCGAAGTACAGGAGGATTCAGATCGCAAGGCATTTGATCGTCCACGGAATAATCAGATTTGAGAACATTGACTTCGACAAGAACGATTGTATTGCCAGTTTCAGAGTTGAGAACGAGGTGCTGCTATGCACAATTCGGTCTGGAAAGCCCTTCATGACTTCTGGATGCTCCGGATGCAACCGTCCGTACTACAATGAGAAACCAAGTGGACCAATCTACAACTATCCAAGAGAATTGACGCGCGAAGAGATTTTGGAGATTGAAAGCCGTATGATTCCGGAAAAGGGACAAGTTTCCTGAGGTTTCACAATGAGTCGGCTTCATTGGGTTTGTATTTCGCATGCTGACTCATGGGAACAGTTGGAACCTATTCAAGGAACAGTCGAAGAACATGGTTAGGCTTTTAAGCCACCAAAGCATGGTTTGAGCATGGATATCCTTCAATTGAATCTGAATTGGCTTATCTTATTCCTTGCCTTTTTGTTTGCGTGGATGGTCCTGCTAGTCAATAGAAGAAGCTACAAAGACGTGAGAGAAGTGAGGGAGCAGTTTTCTCTCGCTTTGATCGGCATGCTTGTTCTATCGCTCATGGAGGTTTTCGCAGTGTCAACGAACTTATGGCACTACGTGCCTGATGACTGGCCAGCAATTCTGTGGCCTACGTACTTCGTGGCCATACTGTTTGGATATCAATTGCTGAGGCTGGTTGAAGGAAACAAGGTGAAGCTTCAACCGATCCCGGTCACACATTAGGGCCTAAGAGAACGCATTGCCTCCAAGAAATTCTCAAAAAGCGACTCATCCAACCTACCTTCTGGCTCCACCGTGAGCGGTCCCGGATACTTCCATTCATTTCTCAACTTGCCCAAGGCTTCATCGAAAGTAAAGTTCTGGCAACTCAGTGCCCATTTGCTACCATTCAGCCTTCCTCGCAAGTGAACGTTCGCCACGCGGTCGACTATCGATTCGAATGAATCGAACTCGTCATACAGTGCTGCCCACTTCAAATCAAGTGTCACATAGTCGAAAACACTGACTAAGGAAAAAGGCGTACAACCTCTCAAATGAGTTGGAATGTTCTCTACGGCAGCCTTCACTCTTGGATACTGGGTAGCCAGCTCAAAAAGAATCGTGTTAAGGCGGTTCACATCAAACCCTGTGCTCCAAGTGTCCCAAAGATGGAACACGCAAATCCTTGCACCCAACTCTGAAGCAAGAGACAAGGAATTGCATATTACTCGTTTCCCTTTCTCCAAGTCCTGTGGTCGGTTTGAGCAAAGGTAGTTGCCCACGTCTCTGCTTGCATGAACAGAAATGATCGGCAGTTTCATTTTCTTCACTAACGACAGAATCTCGGCAACTTCAAACTTTGGAGTCTTTGTCCAATCTGCAAACTCGGTGTCCGTCAACGGCGGATTCTCTCTGTCCCACTCCGGCTCAAATTGCAGCTCAAAACCATCAACAACAAATTCTCCGTAGATTCTTTTCATTACTTCCAATGTGCCTATCAGATCATAATAGTTCTTCCCGCCGAGTTCCGCCGCAGGCGCAGTCGAGACCGAGATCAGGTTTGCCATAAACACACTCGAGCATCATTCCATAAAAATCTGTTTATCCGCGCCCTCAGAACGGAGCGGAGAGGACAGCATGACAAGTCTCGGGTCTTAATATGCAGAATCCAGTGTCCGCTAGTAGAAAAATCTATGTGTAGGATGCGCATTTATGCAGTCCTAAACGGTTGATGAGAGTTTGGTTGAGGCGCCCGTAGAAGATAAGAGGATAACCCTTGAAGAAGCTGTGAAGCTCGTTCCAGATGGTGCACACCTTTTCTGGGGCGGTTTCGGCTTCCAACGTCCGCCAATGGCTTTTGCCCACGAACTTGTGCGGCAGAAAAAGCGCAACCTGACCCTGTACACTTGCGGTTCAGAAATGGACATTGACATACTTTCAGGGGCAAAAGTAGTCTCGCATTTCGAGCTGGCATTTTTCGCAATTGAAGGCATAGGTCTGGTCCCCAACATTCAAAGAAGAATCCGTGAAGGCGTCATTGAAATTGAAGATTACACGAATCTGGCCATGGCTTTGCGCTTTTTGGGCGGCGCACTGGGGGTGCCCTTTATGCCCCTGAAGAGCATGCTAGGCACGGACATTCTGGCGAAGACTAGATTCAGACTCAAGAAGGCACAGGTCATTGACTGCCCATTCACCGGACAGAACGTCGTGCTCGTCCCTTCTGTGCGTCCAGACTTCAGCATTGTGCACGCGCAACGCGTGGACAGGGAAGGAAACGTGCAGATAGACGGCATCAAAGGCGAAGACATAGAGGGCGCCAGAGCTGGCAAGAAGGTGATAGTGATGGCGGAAGAAATTGTGGACACGGAATTCATCCGCAGCCAACCTGACCAGACGGTCATTCCAAACATCTATGTGACGCATGTCGTTGAATGTCCATGGGGTTCTTATCCGATGATGGTTTACAATTATTATGATTATGATATGGAGCACGTGCGCAGATATTATGATCAATGCAAAACCGAGGAAGGCTGGCAGAAATACTGTGAAGAGTACATAACTGGCCTTGCCAACCGTGCCGAGTTCCTGAACAAGATAGGCATTGAAAGGCTGATGAAACTCAAAGCTAGGAAACCGTTCGCCTATTGAAAGGAGGAAAGAGGAAGAATGAGCAAAAAAATTGCAGGTCCAGAAGAATTCTCAACCCTAGAACTTATGGCCGTCTGCGGGTCAAGAGCGATAAGAAACGGCGAGGT
>Ga0315268_10004878_pt1 | contig 14474 bp, 13 predicted proteins | sample C1_top_MG_FD_204535 | JGI IMG/M metagenome (GOLD analysis project Ga0315268, IMG submission 204535) | Sediment microbial communities from Yellowstone Lake, YNP, Wyoming, USA - C1_top | ecosystem: Environmental > Aquatic > Freshwater > Lake > Sediment | place: USA: Wyoming | collected 2017-08-01
GCTCCCCCGCGGCGCTCGTCCTTCGGCCCCTCGACGGGCTTCCTGCCTGGAGCGAGGTGCTCGCCGTCGTGGCGCACCCGGACGACGAGTCCTTCGGGCTGGGTGCGCTGCTCTCCTCCTTCGTGGCCGCCGGTGCCCGGGTCTCCCTCCTGTGCCTCACGCACGGCGAGGCGTCGACGCTCCACGGAGTCGAGGGCGACCTGGGCCTGATCCGCGCCCGGGAGCTGGCCGCCGCCGCCGCCGCCCTCGGCATCGCCCAGGTCCGCCTGGCCGCCTTCCCGGACGGGGGGCTGTCGGGGGTGGACCTCGAGGCCATCGTCGCCGAGATCGCCGACTTCGCGAGCGACGCGCGGACGGACGGCGTCGTCGCGTTCGACCGCGGCGGGGTGACGGGCCACCCGGACCACCGCCGCGCCACCGAGGCGACGATGGCGTTCGGGTCGAGGGTCGGCCTGCCGGTCCTCGGGTGGGCGCTCCCGCAGGCCGTGGCCTCGGCGCTCAACGCCGAGTTCGGCGCCGACTTCAGCGGCTATGGCCGGTCCGCCATCGACCTTCGAGTCCCCGTCGACCGCGAGCGTCAGCGCTCGGCGATCGCCCTCCACCGGAGCCAGTCCTTGCCCGGGCAGGCGCTCTGGCGCCGACTCGAGCTCACCGGAGCGAACGAGCACGCGAGGTGGCAGGACGAGGCGCCGCTACGGGTGGGGCCGTCGCGTGCACGGGAGACCCGCCCGGCCGCGACAACCCACACCGCGGGCACCACGAACGCCGCGACTGCGGCGAAGCAGCCGACCAGATGAGCAAGCGCCTGCCGACCCGGGACCACCCGGGCGCGCCGGCACGAAGAGGTATTGCGCCATGGAGATGACCATCGACTTCCCTGGGGGCGCGCGCGTGGACGCCCACTTCGGCGGCTTCGTCGTTCCCACCGACCAGCCGCCGTCCGGCGGCGGCGAGAGGTCCGCCCCGACGCCCTTCGCGACCTTCCTCTCGACCATCGGCACCTGCGCGGGCATCTACGTTCTCGGCTTCTGCCGGCAGCGCGGGATCCCGACGGAAGGGATCCGCCTCGTCCAGCGCATGCAGACCGACCCTGCGACCCACCTGGTCAGCGACGTGCAGGTCACGATCGAGCTGCCGGCCGGGTTCCCCGACAAGTACGCCGACGCCGTCGCCCGCGCGGCCGAGCAGTGCGCCGTGAAGAAGCATTTCGAGAACCCGCCCGTCATCCGGGTCGGCAGCACCATCGCGAGCTGAGACATCGGGGGCGGTGGGCCCGTCAACCCCGGGCCGCATGGCCGCTGCCCGCGAGAGCCGCGGAGCGTCACGCTGGCTCGACTGCTATTGCAGACCATCGCCTTCCGCTACGCAAGCGCAGTCGCCGCCGCCAGCGTCGTCGACGAGGTCGGGGACCTGTGCCCGCGCCTCGCGCGGCCGCCATCGTGGTGCTCCCATATTCGCTCTGGGACCGGCCGCTGGTCCCGGAGCTCGCAATCGGGCTGGGCGGCCGGATGGTGACGCCGCCGCCCGAGGACCTGCCAGCCGCACGAAGGTGCCCCGAGCCAACCTGATCCCGCGGGATGCCGGCCGTCAGAGGACTGGCGCGCCCGAACGAGCCGCGCAGCGGCGACTGGGCCGGCTGATGCACGATGTGCACCGCCGCACGGTCGCGCCGCAGCCGACAGGGGCCGCACGCCAATGACAGACCCGGACGTCGAGACCGGCCTCCTCTCGCTCCGCACGACCAGCGAGGAGCACCATGCCCGCCTGGTCCCGCACGTCGAGAGCCTGCTGACCGGGATAGCGCCTCCCATCCCGACCTCAGGGTGGGACGTTGGACCTCCGGTCGCTCCGCGCAAATAGAACATACGTTCTGGCGCGCCCGACAGGTGTCAAACCGACGCGTACCCACTCAGGATTGAAGTCGATCCCGATCGAGGGCGCGGACGATTGGGAGGTCGCGCCGATGCACAGCGCGTAAGCGCTGTTCGAGCATCGGCTGATCCAGCGCCTATGCCTTCGATTCCGCGGCCCGATCTGCCTCGGTGAAGGGTCGTCGGCAGAGGAGGCAGTCCGGACGGACCTCGAGCTGACGCCGAGCAAGTGCGGCGAGACCACGCTCCCCACGCTGGGAGGCCATCCGGACGATCTCGGCGCGGATGAAGTCGTCGCGGTCGCGCCGGAACTCCGCCAGCTCATTGGCGCTCGGCCCGGCTGCAAGCCGACGACGAAGGGTCGTCTCGCGGCGTTGCTGCCTAACCAGTCGACTCCGGGCGACCGTCCGGGCGTTCGCGCGGAGGAACGCCCTGTACGAGATCTTGGCGCGCCGGGCCCGCTCGCTGGGGTCTAGCTTGCGCTCCAGATCGACGCGCTCCTCGAACCTGCGCCATGGCTCCGACGTCACTCGACCCTCCAAACCCGATTGCCGGCCCACGGCGTCGCAGACGTTGGCGTCCAGCAGACCGCGCCGTCACGTCGCCCGAAAGGCGGGTGCTGACGACCCCTGTTCGACGGCACTCCAACTGCGACCCCCGTTTCGGCCTGCTTGGCGACGACCGCCGGTTGGAGCGCTACCCGCTCTCGTCACTCCTTGCCGGGTTCGGAGAAGCACAGCGGACGTCGAGCCGGGTGCGCCTGGTCCTGTGTGGGCTGCCGACCCTGAGCCTGAACCTCAAGCGGGCGCGGACGTACGCCGAGCGGATGTTCCGCCACGTGGTGATCGGCCATCTCGAACGTGGCGACGCGTGGGACGCGCTCGGGATCCCGCTCTCCGGGAGTGGTCGTACCTTCGAACTCCCCCTCGTCGGCGAGATCGTGGACCGGACGGCCGGGTATCCGTACTTCCTGCAGTACTTTGGCGGCTTCCTGTGCAGCCGCGTCGGCCGGGCCGACGTCACCCTCGCGGACTACCAGGCGCTCGAGTCGAGCCTGCTCCACGAGCTCGACCTCGCCTTCTTCGAGGACCGCTACCTCGTCGCCGGCGTGGCCGGCCAGCGGGTTCTCGACGCCATGGCCCGCGCCGGTGGCCGCCTCTCGGCCCTCAGCCTGCGCCGCACCCTCGTCGACCTCCCGAACGTCGACGTGGTCGTCCGGCGGCTCGTCGACCGCGGCCTCGTCTACCGGCCGACGCGGGGCACCTATGACTTCGCGCTGCCCCTGTTCGGCTCGTATCTGCGCCGGCGGGCCGAACTAACAGAACTAACGGGGCGGCGTTAGTGGCGGATCGACGGCCCCGAGATCCAGCCGAGCACCGCCTCGCGGGCCGGATCGGGGCGCTCAAGCTCCACGCGATGCGCGATCCGTGGGAGACGACGGCCAAGGCCCGGCAGGTCTTCCGGGACTCCTTCGAGCGCGAGGTGGACCCGATGGGCGCGCTCCCCGTTGACGAACGTCGCCGCCGCGCCGACTTCGCGCGTCGAGCGCACTATGCCCGGCTCGCGAGGCTCAGCGCCCAGGCGCGTCGGTCGCGCCGACGCTAGGACCGGCGGAAGGCAGGGAAGACGGACGACCTGCCCGCCCCGCGCAGGACCGTCACCCATTTCGACCTTGAGGATGCCGCCCTGTCGGGACAGGGCCAGCTGTCCGGCGATGCGACCGGTTCAGATCGCCACCTCCGAGGCTTGATTGTGAGCCCCATCCCCATCCGCCACATAGCGAGAAAGGAGGTATCGGCGGGCCAGGAATCGGCCCTTCTCGTGCAGGGTGTTATCGTCTCTCTATCACAGACGATAACTTGGGCGATTCCGCTCGACTCGATCGTGATCGGGGAGCGGTTGACCACTGCGCTCAGCGGCGTCTGCATGCCATTCAGACGCTCTGCCAGCTGAGCTATAGCCCCGTACCGAAGGCGGAGTATAGCAAGGTCCCGCAGCCCCGCCGAACGCGGAGACTGGGCGCTACGCTTCCGCCCATGGCGTTTGACTTGGTGATCCGCGGCGGCACCCTCGTGGACGGGTCGGGCGCGCCCGGGCGGGCGGCCGATGTCGGCGTCGAAGGCGACCGGATCACGGCTGTCGGCGACTTGTCCGCCGTGGACGCAGTTTCGGTTGCCCGAGTGATCGATGCCGCCGGCCACGTGGTCGCGCCCGGGTTTGTGGACCCGCACGCGCACTCGGACCTGTCCGTGCTGGTGGATGGCGCGCTCTGGAGCCACCTGCGCCAGGGGTACACGACGCAGTTGGGCGGGAACTGCGGGTACTCCGTGGCGCCACTGGCGCCCGGGTCACGCTCGCTGCTGGCGGCCGATTTCGACACCCATGCGGTTCAGCCCGGCTGGGCGCCGTTTGGCGGGTATCTGGACGCTGTCGAGGCGTTGCCGCTCGGGATGAACACCGCCTTCCTCGCCGGCCACGGGACCATCCGCGCCGCCGTCCTGGGCGCAGCCAGTCGGGCGCCCGATCCCGCCGAGCTCCGTGCGATGACCGCCCACGTTGAGGAGGCGATGGACGCGGGCGCGCTTGGCGTGTCCACGGGCCTGATCTATCCGCCCGGGATCCACGCGCGGCCCGACGAGATTGCGGCGCTTGTCGCGGCGGCCGCTCGGCACGGGGGCATGTACGCCACGCACATGCGCAACGAGGCAGCCGAGGTTGCGGCCGCGATCGATGAGGCTGTTACCACCGCACGCGCCGCTGAACGCCTGGCCGGGGCGCCCATCCGGCTCCAGGTCTCGCACCTCAAGGCCGCCGCGCGCTCCGTGTACGGGCAGGGACCTGCGCTGATCGCCCAGCTGGAACGCGCCCGTGCCTCCGGGCTGGACGTGGCCGCGGACGAGTACCCGTACACGGCCGCCCACACACAGCTCTCCACTGTGCTGCCGCCAGACCTGCTGGCGCTGGAGGTGGAGGCCCTTGTCGCCGCCCTGCGAAACCCGGCCACGCGCCGCGCCGTTCGCGATGCCCAGACGCACGGGATCTCAAGCGCGCCGGACTGGGAGAATGTCGCCGCCGATCCCGGCTGGGACGGCATTGTCATCGCCTTTGCGCCGTCGCGACCCCACTGGCACGGGCGGTCGATGACGGAGATTGCCGCGACCGAGGGCGGCGATCCTGCCGACTTGGCCATGGACGCCTTGGCCGACGACAGGCTCAACGTGGACATCGTGATCCACTGTATGGACGAGGGCGATCTTCAGGCCATCATGGCCGTGCCGTGGGTGGCCGTCTGCACAGACGGGGAGTCGCGGCGGCCCGGCCACCCGATCCTCGGCCGTGGCGTTCCGCACCCGCGCTCATACGGCTCAACGGCGCGGGTGCTGGGCCGGTATGTCCGCGAGCGCCGCACGCTGCCGCTGGAGACGGCCGTCGCAAAGTTGAGTGCCGTCCCCGCGGCCCGCCTCGGTCTCCGCGACCGCGGTCTCGTCCGGCCGGGGTTTGCCGCGGACCTCGTCGTGTTTAACCCGCTCACCGTCGCGGACCTCGCCACCTGGGCCGTGCCCGCGGTGCACCCGGCCGGCATGCGCGACGTCATCGTCAACGGCGCAATCGCCGTCCGCGACGGTGCCGAGACAGGTGCGCGTGCTGGCGTACTCCTGCGGCGGGGGACATGAGCGGCGCCAAGGTGCTCGAGACCGACGAGGTTGTCCGGCTCACCGGCGGACCGCTTCGCTACGTCCTGCGCCGCTCGCCGGTCGCCCGGCGTCTGCGCGTCGCGATCCACCCGGATCGCGGTGTGGTGGTCACGGTGCCGGCGACCACCCGGGGCCGCGCAGCCGCCATCACCGACACGCTTGTCCGCGACTTCCTCGATGAACGCGAGCCATGGATCCGCCGCCACCTCGCCCGGCACGAGGCCACGGCGGCGAAGCTGGACTCCCGCCCACCCCTGGATGAGGGTCGTCTCGTCCCGTATCTCGGCGCTCCGCACCGGGTGCGCGTTGTTGCGGCCCCGGCAGGAACTCGCACGAGCCGCGTCTCACGCGTTGGCGGGGATACGGAAGACGAGCTGCTGGTGGAACGCGCCGCCCGCGACGCCCGGCCCACGGCGGTCATCCTGGACGCCTGGTTCCGCGCCCGCGCCCGTGCCGCGCTTGAGACCGCCGTCGCGCGCCACGCCGCCTCAATGGGTCTGGCACCAAGGTCTATCACCATCCGCGACACCACGTCGCGCTGGGGCTCCTGTTCGCGGCAGGGCGCGCTGTCGTTCTGCTGGCGGCTGATCCTGGCGCCGCCGGCCGCGCTTGAAGCGGTCGCCGTCCACGAGCTCTGCCATATGCGTGTCTTTGGCCACGGCCCGCGTTTTTGGGAGCTGCTGGAGACGCGCCTGCCCGACTACGCCGTCTGGCGCCGCTGGCTCAAGCGCCAAGGTCCAGAGCTGCACGCCGCGCTGGACTGAGAAGGCAGGGATCTGCTCCCTGGTGGAATCCGGGTCGTTCCAGCGAAGCGGAACTACTTGTGGACAACCGCCTGCCTCGCGCCAGTCTGTGCATATGGTGGACAACCGCGGCCCAGCGCCAGCGTTGTCCACACGTCATTCCGCCCCCTAGGAGACACCTGCTCCAACCCGGGTCGTCGGCGCTGGCGCGGTCGCCTTCGGCCAGGCCCGCAGCGCAAACACGGCGCCAATCGGCGACGCCAAGGCTGCCGCGATGAGCACCAGCGACACGGAGCCCGTCAGCCCCACAAGCGGCACGCCTGCAACGGCCACAACCAGCGAGCCTGCAGCCTGCGTTGCAAAGTGGAGTGCGGCAGTCGCCGCCTGCTCGCCCGGGGCCGCCACCGCGGACACGGCGCCAAGCGACGGCAGTACGACCCAGGCATAGCCCGCGCCAAACATGAGCCGCGCGAGGACGAGCAGCATCGGCGTTGGCGCAAGGGCGGACAACACGCCCGACACGCCAAGCAGGATCCCGCCGGTCAGGAAGATGCGCCGACTGCCAAACCGTGGCAGCAGAAGGGGCATGAGGAGGAAGGCCGGCACCTCAATCACCGTGCCAGCCGCCGTCGCAAGCCCAATGTCCCAGCCGGACCCGCCAATCTCGGCGATGCGCGGCCCGATAAAGATGGACGGCGCGTTCGAGCCCGCAAACACCAGCACAAGCCCTGCGAGAAAGCCCCGGTAGCGGCGGATCCCCGCCAGCACGCCAGCGGCCAGACCGGGTCCGGCACCGGTGGCCACACCCGTCCCGGTTCGGAGCTCGCCGCGCAGTCGGGCTGCCACGCCGATGGCGCCAGTCAGACACAGCGCTGCTCCCAGCAGACCCGGCGCGGACCAGCCGGCGAAACTCAGCGAGATGGCCGCGCCCGCGGCGAGCGACATCAGGGCGTACCCCGTTGAGCCGCCGATCCGCACCTTTGCATATCGGGATCGGCTGCCGCCAAGGCGGGCGAGCGCCAGGGAATCGATCAGGGGCACCCACGCCGACGAGGCGATCGCCCAGGCAACGTACCCCGCGGCCACGAGGGGGAGCATGCCCGTCGCCTGTGCGAGCGCCGACGGAACACCAACCAGGAAGGCGAACACAAGCACGCGTCTGCGGCCGTGGCGGTCGCCCAGACGACCCCATGTTGGCGCGAAGAGCAGGGTCATGACCGAGCCTGTTGCGGCGAGCGGCCCGATCAGGGTTGCGGGAAGACCGGAGCGGAGCAGGAGCACCGTCGCAAACGGCCCGATCGCTCCATAGCAGGAGCCTCGGACGAGAAACAAGGCGAGCAGTCGGTACCCCATCGCGCAAGGGTACCCGTGACCCCAGTCGGCGGACCGGCGTCATGCGCCGAAGCGGACGCCGCCACGACGTAGATGCCCAGCGTGCTCAGCCCATACGCGTGAACAACACCAGCTGCCCGGGCTCGCCAAGCGAAAGGGTGCTCCCCGCGACTGAGGCGTAGAGCGTCGCGTCGTCAAGCCGGATGCGGTCCGCACCGACGACCGACCAACGCTGCTCGTGCGCCCCGGCCATCGCCGAGGTAGCGATGGCGGACCCGTCGGCCCGGAACTCGTACGCGATCCCCAGCCGGTCGCTCCGCCATGACCCCACGATCGCCTCTTCCAAGGGGCCAGCAGGTGCCGCCGAGGGTGGTGCCGGCGGCCCGTCCGCCGCGCCGCTCATCGCGTCCACCTGGCGCAGGAGCGCCTGCGCTTGCCCAGCGCGAGCAGCGTCGCCGGACGATGCGGCCCGCTCCAGCGCCGCCCGGATGATGCCGGGGACCTGCGGGGGCGGAGCATCGGCGATCTTCTCGAGGTTGACAATCCTGCTGGAGCCCCCGAGCAGGTATACGCGGACGACACCGTCCTCCGGCGCTGCCTCCCATTGGTCGCTCGACACAGTGAAGCTTCGATCGCCCACGACAAGGATGTACTCGTACTCGTTGCCGGGGCTGATACTGCCCGAGGTGTCGTTTCGGCGGTCCCTTCGGTCGCGGCGGATCGGCCCTTCGAGGGATGTCACCCGTCCATCAGCCGCCGCAGCGGTCTTCGCCGCTGACCCGCGGATCCCTCCGAAGTACGCGAGGGCCACGCCAAAGGCAACGATCGCGGCTCCGCCCAGGAGCGGCTCCACACGGCTGCCGGCGATTCGTCCGGTCATTGCACCGAACAGGATGACGCCGCCGAAGAGCATCACCGCGATCCCGCCGAACAGGAGGTTCCGGCGGTCCGTCGCTGCCTCGGCCCGGTAGAGGGTCGACTGCTCGGGCGTGAGGTGCCCGGACCTGTTTGCATCGATCGCGCCGTGCGGGAACGGATCAGTGGCCAACGGGCACTCCTTTGCTCGGGTGGAGCAGCGTACTCGAAGTCGGCCCAAGCCCTAGATCGGCGCGATCCGTGACGCCCAGAGGCGACTGGTGCTGGTGTGGGAATGCCCTGGGTTCGTGGATACCGTCAAGCGCGCGAGGGTTTGGCGAGCTGGCTCCGTTCACTTTGTTGATCCCGGTCGCGGGGTCTGCGGCGACTGAAGGACCCACTCCGAGTCTGTTGCTCGCATCACGCCGTCTGCGCCCGCTGGAAAGCACAGCGGACCGCAGAAACGTGACGAAGCGCCCGGTCTGACGGGCTGGTTGTACCTCTCATGGCGAGGCGGTGTTGTGGCCCAATTGCCGGGTGCAGATATCCGAGTCATAGACTAGGAATTACGTGAGCGTCCCCGCAACCGAGATCCAGCTGGACGACGCCCCGATTGGTCGGCCTGTCGTCCTTGTCGCTATCGCAGACGAGGAGCGCGCCAATCCGGGCGGCGGACTCCGGCTCGCCGATCAGCTTGCCGCCGAGGGTTTGGTGGTGGGCGTGGTGCTGGTGCCTGAGCGCCGGCTGCCGCTTGGCGGCCCGGTGGTTGTGGGTGTAGGTCGGGCTCGGGTTGCGCTGGCCCGCGATATTGCCCGGCAGCTCGTGGTCCGCGCGGCACCAGACCCGGCGGGCCTGACGCCAAGCGAGAACGCGTCGTGAACTGCTCCCCGGCAGACGCCATCGGGCCCGCCGATGCCGCGCCCGGGGCCGATGCCGTGCCGACGATCGCGCTCGTGGGCAGGCCCAACGTGGGGAAGTCAACCCTATTTGCGCGGGCGACCGGCCGCTACGCGGAGGCGTCGAACGCACCTGGGACCACGGTGGGCGGCGCCCGCCGCCGGGTCGATGTCGCCGGCCGCGCTGTGGACCTTGTCGATCTTCCCGGGACCCTGACGCTGACGGCCCCGGTGGGGGAGGACACGCCGTTCTGGTCGATGCTTCTTGATGCCCGGCCGGACGTGATCCTGGTTGTCGCGGATGCCGGCGACATGGCGCGTCACATTCCGCTCGCCCTCGCCTGCCGCGATCTCGGCCTGCCCATCGTCATTGCCGCGAACCTGACAGACGAGGCCGAAGCCCGGGGCATCACGTTGGACACGGGCCGCCTGTCGCAGCTCCTCGCGGCGCCGGTCCACCGCACGTCGGGGCGGTCTGGTCTCGGCGTCGCGGACGCCGTGCGCGCCGCCACCCGGCTGGGCGCACGGCGAGTAGCGGTACGGTCCGGCACGTCCTCACCCCGCTCGACGATCCCTGCGCGGTGCTACCCGGGCGGCGTCGAGGGAGCAGTCGACCGATGCGCCGCCGAGCTGGGGTCCCTGCGCTCGCTTGGCGCCGCGGCCGCCGTCGACGACACCCCGGACACGGACAGCCTTGGCGGTCTGGTCAGCGCGGGAGCCATCTCCGCGCGAGGTGCCGCGACGCTGCATCTTGCCGCGATGGTGGATCCTGAGCGTTGGGCGATTGGGCGCCTGTGGGCGGGACAGGTGGTCGCCCGAACCGCCGGTGCCGCCACGAGCCGATCCCTGGCCGAGCGCCTTGGCGCATGGAGCATCGCCCCGTGGCCAGGGATCCCGCTGTTTGTCGCGATCACCCTTGGCGTCCTCCTCGCGATGATGGCCATGGGCTCGGTGCTCTCCGGGCTCCTGACGATGGCGTGGCAGGCCACAGCGTCACCAGCGATCAAGACGGTTGTCGCGGCGGCCGTCCCCAACGCGACCGTGGGCCACGCGCTGCTCTGGGGTCTTGATGACGGCGTGCTCTCGATGCTCGCGGTGGGCATCCCGTACATCCTCACGTTCTACGTGCTGCTGGCGCTCCTGGAGGATTCGGGATACCTGACCAGCATCGCCGTCCTCACCGACCGGGTGCTCGGCACGCTTGGGCTGTCCGGACGCGTCTCCATCCCCATCCTCGCCGCGACCGGCTGCAACGTGCCGGCCATCTACGGCACTCGACTCCTGACCTCGCGACGAGAGCGGGTCCTCGCCTCATTCCTCATCACGATGACGCCGTGCTCTGCCCGCATCGCCGTCGTCTGCGGCGCACTCGTTCCTTTTGCCGGTGTCGGACCCGCGCTCGCGGCGTTTGGCGTTATCGCCAGCCTCACCCTCGCCGGCGGCCTGCTGGCAAACAAGCTTGTCCCCGGGCGGCAGGCGCCGGTCATTCTGGAGCTGGCACCCATCCGGCGCCCGGTCCTGGGCCACGTCGCGCGCAAGGCCTGGTGGCGGTTCGAGTCGTTTATCCGCACGGCAATGCCCATCATGGTCGTGGGCTCGATTGTCCTCGGCCTCCTCTACGAGACCGGGGCCATCTGGCGCCTGACGGTTGTGCTCGACCCGGTCATGGTGGGTTGGCTTGGCCTGCCATCGGTTGCGGGTATCGCCCTTGTGTTCGCGTTCCTCCGCAAGGAGCTGGCGCTGCAGCTGCTTGCGACGCTGGCGATCGTCCAGCTTGGCCAGGGTGCCGCAAGCATCGGCTCGTTCATGAGCCACGGCCAGCTCTTCGTGTATGCGGTGGTCACCGCGGTCTCCTTCCCCTGCATCGCCACACTCTCAGCGCTCACAAGCGAGCTTGGGAGGCGGACGGCGCTGGCGATGAGCGGCGCCACAATTGCGATTGCGCTTCTCGCTGGCGGACTCATCGCGCGGGTGATCGGGATCGCCTGAACCGGACCCCGCCAGACCTGCTGATTTCGCGCCCGTACGCGCCGCGAGCACGCCGCGCCGGGCATGCAGCGGCGAGGCTGCGAGGTTCAAGGAGTGCTGGTGGGCCGGGGCAGAATCGAACTGCCACAGCCGTAGGCGAGGGTTTTACAGACCCTTGGGCTCACCACCTGCCCGACCGACCCACGATGGTGGAGATGAGGGGACTCGAACCCCTGACCCCCGCGATGCGAACGCGGTGCTCTTCCAACTGAGCTACATCCCCACGGAGCCCCACCCCTGGTGAAACGGGTGGACCGGCCGGGAAGTGTAGCACGCGGTTTGACCCCTTCCCGGGCCGCCCGTTCCGGAACGGGCCCTGTTGGGCCGCGTGCTGCACGTAGACTCGCCGGATGTCGATCGCCCTCGCTACCGGGCTGTTTGCCGCTCTGGCCTGGGGCATCGTGGATGTCGTCGCGGCCGTTGCCGGACGGCGTCTGGGCGTCTTCCGCACGGTTGTGATCGAACAGATCGGCAGCCTCATTGGCCTGACGCTGTTCGCGCTCATCGTGCCCAGCGCCATGGGGCCAACCGCCGGCGCCGGCATCCTCGCCGCAATCCCGATGGGCCTGATCTCCTCGGTGGGGTTCATCTGCCAGTTCGCGGCGCTGCGTCTCGGCCCGGTCTCTGTGGTGGGCCCGCTCGTCGGCTCGTACGGCGGCTTCACCGTGGTGCTGGCCATCCTGCTGCGTGGCGAACTGCTGCAGCCGCTTCAGGCGCTTGGCGCGGTCCTCGCGACGGCCGGCGTGGTCCTCACCGGGGTGGTCTTCCACGGCGGCTCGCTGCGCGGCGCGAAGCTCGTCGGGCCGGGCGTGATCGCCGCGGTCGTGTCGGCGCTGGCGTTCGCAACGACGTCGGTGCTGCTGGCCGGGCCTATCCACGAGTACGGCCCATCGGCCGCCGTCGCCGGATCGCGGATCGGCAACTTCGTGCTGACGGGCGTGATCTTCGGCGCCGCCTCGCTGACGGGCGTGGCGTTCTTCCGGCCGCTGCTGGTGGCCGGACCGCTGGTCCGTCGCCTGGTCGCGCTGGTGATGCTCGCCGGCATGGGCGACATCGCCGGCTTCCTCGCGTTTGGCGTGGGCCTCGATATCGGGCCGGTCTGGCTTGTGGGTCTGGTGTCGTCGTTTGGCCCGGTGCTGGCGATTGTCTACGGGCTGGTGTGGCTGCACGAGCGGCTGCACCTGACACAGTGGATCGGGATGCTCCTGATCGGCGTGTCGCTCGTGCTGCTGGCGGTGGCCGGCTAGGCGAGCGTCTGGCGCTGACGCAGTGGGCCGGGTCCCGTCGCGGACTGACGCTTGCGACTCACCCCGTGAGCGTTGTTATGCAGATCGCCACGCGGTGGGTCAGTTCATGCAGGAACAGGCGGCACGGAACCCTCCCTTGCGCGGTTGGGTCACCGGGTGGGTCAGATAGCGCACTGCTGCATCGCAAGACTCACCGGGTGCGCCAAAACAGGAGCGGCTTCCAGAGCTCGTAAAGCCCCTGCATGGGCTCTTGACATATCGAACATTTGTTCTACGATTCGGCGTCCGATGACCCCCTCTGACGACGTCACCCGCACCCTCGCAGCCATGCAGGCGCGTTGGGGATCGGCCGCGCCGCGCCGATGGTCGTCGCAAGGCTCAGGCTCGCCGTGGTTCGAGACCGAGGGCGCGCTGGCTCGCGCACCGATGCCGATGCCGGCCGAACTGCCGACGCCGACGCGCGCGCCGGACGCGGATGGGCGGGTTGTCTCCACGGGGTTTGCCGCGCTGGACGCGATCCTCGGCACGGGCGGTCTGCCGCGCTCGGCTACGGTGGCGCTTCGGGGTGACGCGTCGTCGGGCAAGACCACGCTTGCGCTGCGGACTGCGGCGGCGGCACAGGCTGGCGGCGCCATCGTCGCCTGGCTGGACCTCGCCCGCGCGTTTGACCCGGTGGAGGCCGTGGCCCGCGGCATCGCCCCGGAGTGGCTGGTCGTCCTGACGCCGCCCACCCTGGATGACGCACTGGCGATGGCGGGCACGCTGCTCGCCGCGCGCACGGTGGACGTGGTGGTGCTGGATCTGCCTGAGGGCCGCGATCCGGCGGTCGCCCGCGCCCGGGTGGGGGATCGGCTGGGCAGGCTTGCGGCGCTGGCGCGCAGGGCCGGCACGCTGCTCGTGGTGCTGGAGCCAGCGGGCCTGGGCGAGAGTCTCGCGTCTGCCGTGGAGGCGGCGAGCGGGCTGCGGCTGGAATTGCGGCGGTCGGGCTGGATCCGCCTGGGCCGGGACATCGTGGGCCAGCGGAGCACCGCGGATATCGGCCGCAACCGGTATGGGCCGCCCGGCCGGAGCGCGGAGTTGGAGATCCTCTATGCGGAGGGTGGGCCGCGTGACGCCTGTCTCGCCAAGCCTGCGCTGCTGCACGGGCTGGCAGGTCCCGTCGCCCCGCCGGGGCTTGCCGCGCCGACCGGGCTGCTCGCGCCGAATGCGCCGCCTGGCCCACGACTTCTTGCCGATCCGAAAGGCCCCCACCTATCGATCGATCACCATGCGTCTGCTGCACCTTCTTTGGCCACACCTGCCCCTGCGCCTGGCAAAGGCGCGCCTCGACCACTCCGGGTCGTGGCCCTCGGGACCGATCGTCCTTGGCGGCCAGCCCTGGACGGACGGGACCGTGGTGGACGCGGACCCGCTCGCCCGGGCGCTGGGCGTCCGCCCGGGGATCCCGCTCGCGACGGCGCACCGGCTGGTGCCCGAGGCGGCGTTCCTCGATCCGGATCCTGACGAGGCCCAGGCCGCAGTCGAGGCCGCCTGCGAGCGGCTGGCCGCGTTCAGCCCGGGGATTGCCGGGGCAAGCGATCTGGCGGACCCCGCGTTTGGCCGGCTGACCGTGCACGTGGACGGGCTAGAGCGCCTATGGGGCCCCGAGGAGCGGATGAGCGCCCGCATGGCCGAGGCGCTGGCGGGGCTGCTCCCCGGGGTGCCGCGGGCCGGGATCGCCGGGACGTCGTTTGCGGCGCTGGTTGCGGCGGCGTATGCCCCCGAGGGTGGTCCGCCAACCCTGGTCCCGCCCGGCGGCGAGGCCGTG
>Ga0315268_10004879_pt1 | contig 14474 bp, 11 predicted proteins | sample C1_top_MG_FD_204535 | JGI IMG/M metagenome (GOLD analysis project Ga0315268, IMG submission 204535) | Sediment microbial communities from Yellowstone Lake, YNP, Wyoming, USA - C1_top | ecosystem: Environmental > Aquatic > Freshwater > Lake > Sediment | place: USA: Wyoming | collected 2017-08-01
CCATCGCCCATGCCCCCAGCGCGCTGGCGATGTAGAGTCCGTCTCCCAGCCGCTGAGAAAGCTCCAGGATCGCCTTGGTGATCGGGTAATAGTCCGTGCGCTGGGCGAGCATGAGCGAGTCGCTGACCTCGAGCATCGCGAACGCGAACGCCAGCAGCGCCCCGGCGATCAGGTTGGCGAAGATCAGCGGGATCGTGATGCGCCGCATCACTGTGAATCGCGACGCGCCCAGGTTCGCCGCCGCCAGCTCCAGGTCGGCGGGCGTCTGCTGCAACCCCGCCACCGTCGAGCGCACCACATACGGCAGCCGCCGCGCGGCGTAGGCGATCACCAGCAGCACCACCGGGTATTTCTGCACATCGAGCCACGCGGGGGCTGCATCCTTCAGGTGGCGCTTGAGCATGATGCTGATCGCGAGATACCCGAACGCCAGGATGATGCCCGGCACGGCCAGCGGCAGCATGGTCAATGCGTCGATGACTCCGCGGGTGCGGAGGTTGCTGCGGACGATCACGACGGCAGCCGCCATGCCCACGACCAGCGCCAGGCTCGTCGCCAGGATCGCGTACTTGATCGAGTTGACGATGCTGGGAAACGCCAGCTCGTCGAGCATGGCGTTGCGATAGTGGGCCGGCGTGAAGCTCGACGGCAGGAGCGATTTGTACCACGCGCCCACCGAGCTGAAGCTCGTCAGCACCACCGAGATGTGCGGCAGAACCGCCAGCAGGAAGATCGCCGCGAACGGCGCGGCGGCGGCGATGCCCGCAAATCCGCGCAGTCGCCGAGGCGTGAATGCGATGGAGGCTTTGGTGGTGGCGGCCGGATACGACCGCCCCAGCAGCACCTTGCCGACCAGGTAGAGCAGCACCGACGCGGCCAGCGTCACCACCACCAGCGCGTACGGGATCGGGTTGTTGCCCACGTCGGTGATCAGCTTGAAAATCTGCACCGGCGTGACGGCGTAGTACTCGAACATCAGTGGCGTGCCCAACTCGGTGAAGCTCCAGATGAACACCAGCGCGCTGCCCGCAAACAGGCCCGGCCGCAAGAGCGGCAGCGTGATGCGGCGGAAGATCACAAGCGGCGAAGCGCCGATGTTGGCGGCCGCCTGCTCCATCGCCGGGTCGATATTGGCCAGGGCGGCCTGGAGATTCAGCAGCATGATGGGATAAAGGTGAAGCGCTTCGACAACGACGATGCCGGCGAGGCGCGCCTGGCCGAGCCAGTCGAAGCCGAGGCCGCCGTCGAGGCCCAGCAGGATCGAGAGCGGCCCGTAGCGGCCCAGCACCAGCCGCATGCCCAGCGCCCCCACGAACGGCGGCAGGACCAGCGGGACCAGCAGCAGGCCCGAAAGGACCGCCCGGCCGGGGAAATCGTAGCGGACGCTGAGGATGGCCAGCGGCATCGCGACGAGCAGCGACAGCGCGGTCACGGCCGCGGCGATCTTCGCGGCGTTGAACAGGCCCTGCACCATCACCGGCGTCTGGAAGACCAGCGCGACGTAGCGCAGCGTGAACCCGCCGCTGCGCGACGTGAACCCCACCGCCACCACCTGCAAAATCGGCCAGATCAGAAACACTCCGAAGAACAGGTAGAGCAGGGCGCTCAGCAGCAGGTGCGAGGATTTGGCGCGGGTTGCGGGCATGGTCAGTTGTCTGAAACCTTCGCGTAATGCGCGCGGAACTTCCGCCCCCACTCGATCCGCTGCTGGGCCTTCCATTCATCTGCGGTTCCGGTCTTCTCCAAGGCTTTGCGCTCCTGCATCAGCTTCTCCACGTCGGCCATCGAAATGGGCAGATCGGCCAGCTCGGCGATGCGCCGCCGCCGCACGTTCGCGTCGCGGATCTTCAGGATCTTCTCATATGCATCTCGCAGCGCCTCGCGATTGTCGATCCACGCGGCCGCCCAGACCAGCCGGATGTCGGTCATCAGGCCTATCCATTCGGCCCGCTGGTTGAAATTCCCCGCCGCGGCGAAGGGATTGACCTCCGGATCCGACCATCCCCGCGTGTCGGCGTAAACGTCGCGCCGGATCGGCGGGCGGCGCATGGCGCGATCGACCGGGCCGCCGGGAACGCCCGGCTGAAGCTGCCAGAGCCGCTGGCCCTCGCGCGAAATGAGAAACTCGACGAAATACTGCGCAAGCCGAAGCTTGCGTCCCTTTACACCATAGAGAATGCCCACCGGGTCGGGCGTGATCGCCGTCGCCGCGTGCGGCAGCAAGACCCTGCACCGCCGCCCCCCCACGCTTTCCTGGTAGACCCGCCCGAAAAAGTCGATCGCCACCCCCGCCGCCGCCTGCCCGTTGCCCACATCGTGCGGCACCTGCGATGATGAATCCGTGAAATGCCGCGAGTTGGCGACGATCAGCAGGATCTGCCCCATGCCCTTCTTCCAGCCGGCGGCGATGGCCTTGTCGTAATCCGCAATCCGGGCGGCCGGGGCGTTCGACTTGTCCAGAGCTTCGATGAACGCGCTTTCGGCGTCGGCCATGTTGCGTTGAAGGACCATCATGTAGGCGGTAGCGGCCGAGGCGCTGTGCCACGGGTCGGCCAGCTCAATCAGGCCCGAGAGCCGCGGGTCGGTCAGATCGGCCCAGCTTCGCGGGGGGCTCATGCCCAGCTCGGCGTAGAGGTCGCTGTTGTAGACGATGCCGAACGCGGACAGGCACACGCCCACCCAGAGCGGCGTGAGGCGGCCGGACTGCTCGGTCAGGTCGCACAGCTTGACGCCCGCGAGGCGTTCCTGTCCCTTTGGAAACGCCGCGCGAAGGATGGGTTCATCCAGGCGGATGGGCTGGAGGATGCCCAGGGGTTTGAGTTCGACGTCGAAGAAATAGTCGCCGCCGCCCCAGACGACGTCGATGTCGGCCGGCACGTCCGGGGCCAGATGCCCGGATGCATCGCGATATCCGGCGTAGGTGTTCTCCAACAGGCGTTTGACGTCGTTGCTGCCGCCGGGAGTGCGGTAGTCGATGCCGACGGAGGCGTTGTGCCGCCGCAGGCACCACTCGTGAAACGCCCGCTCGAATTCCCGCCGGATATCCGGATTGTGCGGCGTGACCACGACGATGTACTCATCGGCCGCCGCCGCCCCCCCGCCCGCCTGCCCGCGCAGCAGCGCCACGCGCAGGGCGAAGGGCATGAGCAGAACGAGGGCGAAGAGGATGAGGTAGATGTAGGGTCTCATGCGATCGCGGCATTCTCCCTCGCCCCGGCACTCCGGGGAGAGGGCGGGGTGAGGGGCTCGCGCCGCGGCTCACGATGCGCCCTATCTTTCCGGACGCTGGGAGAGAATGCAACCCATTTGCCAAGGCCGGGGGAAAGAACCCGGCACTCGACCCACGGCCAGAGCAGAAGGCGGAGCCGGACCGCTACCTCGAACTGGAACGTCTGATGCGCCTCGCCAAGGCGCGCGCCTATGAGAGGACGCAGGCTGGGCGAACTCGTCCACAATCCTCCATGCGCCCCCGACCGTCACCCCCCGTCGCCGGATCCCCAACGAAGCCACCACGTTCACCAACTGCCTTCATCTCGGCCCCGGTCGGAGGATCGGAGCTCATAGTGTTGTTCGCGAGAGAATCCGAAGACCACTGTGTTATTCGCGCTCCGCCGTCCCCTCCACCACCACCACGTCCTCCGCCCCGAACTCCACGCTGATCGACTCGGGCACCTCGAACAGCGGCGGCGCGGCGATAAAACGAACCTTCAATCCGTTCACCTCCAGCACATGCTCGCTGGAGTCGCCCAGAAACGTCGTCTCAACCGGCCGGCCGGTGATGCGATTTCGGCCGTCGGCCGCCGCTTCGCGGGCAATGCGCATGCGCTCGGGGCGGATGCTCAGCATCACATTCTGCGGCAGCGGCGTGTCGGCGACAGCGTTCAGATCGCCGGCCGCCGTGTGAATCCGCACCGTCCTGCCCGATCGCCCAAGGACCGTCCCTGAAAGCAGGTTGGTCGAGCCGATGAAGTCGGCCACGAAGGCGCTCTTGGGGCGGTTGTACAGCTCCGCCGGCGTGCCCACCTGCATCAGCCGGCCATCCTTGAGGATGGCGATGCGGTCGGCGATCGAGAGCGCCTCCTTCTGGTCGTGCGTGACGTAGATCGTGGTGAACTCGGCCGACTTGCAGATGCGCCGGATTTCCGAGCGCATTTCGTGACGCAGCTTGGCGTCGAGATTCGACAGCGGCTCATCCAGCAGAAGGCATCGCGGCTCCACCGCCAGCGCGCGGGCCAGCGCCACCCGCTGCTGCTGCCCGCCGGAAAGCTGGTTGGGCTTGCGGTCGGCCAGCTCGCGCATCTGCACGAGGCCGAGCACGCGCTCGATCCGCGGCTCCTGCTCGGCCCGGTCGATGCGGCGAATGCTCAGCCCAAAGCGGATGTGCTCGCGCACGCTGATGTGCGGCCAGAGCGCATAGCTCTGAAAACACATCACCGCGTTGCGCTGCTGCGTGGGCAGATGGGTAACGTCCTCGTCGTTGAAGAAGATGCGCCCGCCGCTCGGCTCATCAAGCCCGGCAATCAGGCGCAGCAGCGTGCTCTTCCCGCAGCCGCTGGGGCCGACGAGGAAGAACAGCTCGCCCGGCGCGATCTGCAGAGTCATCTCGCGCACGGCGATGGTGTTGCCAAACCGCCTGCTGATGTTGTCCAGCCGAACCGAAGTCACCGCGCGAAATTGTATCGCGAGGGCCAGCCAAATGCTCGCAAGCGGGTCAACACAAGGAGGTAAGACCACCAAGACGCACGGCGCGGGCGAGCCGCAACCAAAAAGACGTAGAACCACGAAGACGCGAAGGCACGAAGTGGCTCCTGTCTTTCGATGACAACTCGAGCATGTTTGCGTCGGAAACAGCCTCGGTGCCGTCGTCTTCATTGCCGAACGGTCAGCGAACCAAAGAACGACTTCGTGTCTTGGCGTCTTCGTGGTTTTGCCTCTTTTGTGTTGCGGTTCCGCCGCGATGTGTTCATACCGAGTCGGTCAGAGCGCAAATCGCAGGTCCTTGACCTCGAGCTGCACGCTGCGGTAGCCGTTGTATTCGTCGATCGTCGGCTCGACGGCCGCGTCGATCTTCACGCCGGTGCTCAGCCGGTCAGAGACCTCGCCCTGCTTGAACGCGATGCACTTGAGCGTCACCCCGTTCTGCCGCGCCAGAAACTGCACGTGCTCGCCGTTCTTGCCCACCCGCCGCGGCGCCCCCACCACCTCCAGCCCCATGCAGCACACCAGCGGGCGCGGGTTGGCCGTCCCGAATGGCCCCAGCCGCGCCATGTCCCTGACCATCGCCTCGTTAAGCTGGCGCAGCTCGGCCACGCAATCGATCCTCAGCGTCGGCGTAAGCATCTCGCGCGAAACCAGCCCGCGGGCGTATTCATTGAACGCCTGCCGGAACGCCTCGAACTTCGCCCGCTCCAGCCGCAACCCCGCGGCCATCTCGTGCCCGCCGCTGGCCGATAGATGCTCGCCGCACGCCGCCAGCGCCCGCGCCAGGTGGAACCCGGGTATGGATCGCCCGCTGCCGTGCCCTTCGCCGTTGGTCAGGGCGACCATGATCGTCGGGCGGTTCAGCCGCCCCACCACGCGCGACGCCACGATCCCGATCACCCCCGCGTGCCAGCCCTCCGCGCCCAGCACGACGCCGCGGCAGTCGTCGCCGTCCAGCCCCAGCGAAGCGACCTGCTCCATCGCCTCCTCGAATATCTTCTTCTCCAGCGCCTGCCTGTCCCGATTCTGCTGTTCAAGCTCGGTGGCGATCTCGCCGGCGCGCGCTGCATCGGCGCTGGTCAGCATCTCCACGGCCGCACGCGCATGGCCCATCCGCCCGCACGCGTTCAGCCGGGGAGCCAGCAGAAATCCCACGTGATAGCTGTCGAGGTTCCGGCCAGACAACCCGGCCGACGCGATCAGCGCCTTGATGCCGGTCAATTCGCTGCGCTTCAGCCCCCCCAGGCCGAAATGCGCCAGAAGGCGGTTTTCGCCGATGAGCGGCACCACGTCGGCAATCGTGCCCAGCGCCGCCAGGCCCGTCGCCTCAACCAGGAAGCTGCGGAATTCCGGCTTTACACGCGCGTTGCCGCTGTGCGCCTGCCCGATTCCCCACGCCAGCTTGAACGCCACGCCCGCCCCGCACAGGTGCGGGTTGCCATACGCCTCGACCCCCTCTTCCGCCAGCCGCGGGTGCACGACGCTGTGACATTCCGGCCGCCGGTCCTGCTTCCAGTCGTGGTGATCGGTGATGATCAGATCGACCCCGCGCTGCGCCGCTACCCTGGCCTGTTCGACGGCCGTCACGCCGCAGTCGACGGTGACAATCAGCTTCGCCCCTTCATCGCAAATCTGCCCGACCGCATCGGAATTCAGCCCATACCCCTCATCCACGCGATGCGGAATGTAATACTCCACCTGCCCCCCCAGCAGCCGGATCGCATGCCACAGAATCGCCGTCCCCGTGATCCCATCCACGTCGTAATCGCCGTAAATGACGGTCTTCTGGCCATCCCGAATTGCCCGCGCGATCCGTTCGGCGGCCTTGGTCAGGTTCGGCAGCTTCGAGGGCTCATGGAGGTCCTTCAGGCTGGGCGAAAGAAACTTGCGGCATTCGGCCAGCTCACTGATCCCCCGGTTGAGCAGGAATTGTGCGATAAGCGGAGACGTCTTCAGGCCGCTGGCCAGCTCGGCGGCCTTCGGGTGGGGCGGGGCGATGTTCCATCGCTTGGCTGATTGCATCCGTGCGCCGGTTTCGTCGATGAACCGGATCACCGCAAATCTTAAGCGGCCCGCCGAGGCGGCTCAATAATGCATGGCCATCGCGCCAACCGCCGTAGGGTGGGCGTACTCTCTCACCGTCCGCGAGCTCTCGCAGGCGCCTGGTCCGCAGCACGGGCAAGCGCGTACGCTTGCCCATGCCACCCGCTCTTTAGCTATTCGGCGTAGCGCAGGTTCATGCGGAAGTCGGCCGCGTCGCCCGTGGGACTGTGAAACTGGATGTGCTGCCAGGTGTTCCGCACCAGGACCGGGCCGTTTTCCCACGGGCCGGTGTAGATCGGTTCGCCTTCGGCATTCAGGAAGGTGATCTGGTAGTCGACGTGCAGGTCATAATCCGACGCCGAGCGGATCGGCACCGTCACGTACAGAATCCCGTTTTTCCGGGCCATGATCACCGGGTCGATCGCCGTCTTCTGCCGCAGGTCCTCGCTGGCAAAATTGATCTGGGCGATCGGATACGGATTGGCCCGGCCTTCGATGGGCGGCTTCACGCCGCAGGCCGCCAGCGACAACACCATCCCGCACAGCAACAGATACCTCATGGCATCTCCCAAAATGGATCCCGACGTCCTTCCCCAAAATCCTCGCACTGACAAGTGAACATCGCCTCGCTCACTCATCAGTCATCATTCGTTGATCGGCGCCGGCGGCGGAGGCAGCGGCGCGGGCAGCTTCTTGCCCGTGAGCTTCGGCTCCGCCGCCACCGGCACTTCGCTCTTCTCCTCAGGCGTCCGCGTCTTCTCGCCCGGGGCGGCCGAATCGCCGGGGTGCTGCGGCATGGGCGCCGACCACGTCTTGGTCAGCCCAACCATAAGCTCCCGCGCCAGCGCCTGGCCGGCCTTGTTCCACTGCGCCCGGTTCAGCGGCGGATTCACCTCCAGGCTCGCCTGCGCCAGCAGGTCGCCGCCGCGCACGTTCATCGCCTCGGCGTACACCCGCACCACCGCGCCCGAATCCGTCTTCTTCACCGCACGCACTTGCGCCTGGATCAGCACGTGGCCCTGCGTGCTCTCGCCGACGGCGGCCAGCGCGGCCTCCTTGCCGGCCTGCAGGTCCTTGATCTGGTCTTCCGTCAGCTTGTTGCGCGCGTCCTGGGCGGAGATGATGGTAACCTTGCCGTCGCACGAGAGCCAGTCGGACAGCAGCGATTCGATGAGGTTGTAGTCGATGGCTCCCGCGTCAACGTCGTCTGCAACCTCGCGATCAATGACGTTCACCATCTTGCCCGTCCGCGGGTCAATTGCCGGCAGAAGGTTGCCGTCCGTGTTGTGGTTCACGTACAGCACGATCTTCGGCTTGTTCACGCGGTTGTATACCGCAAGGAAGGCCTGGTCCTCGGGGGGGTTCTCGACGCTCCGGTCGGCCCCCGGCGTCTCGTCAGTGGGTGCTGCGGGCGACACCGCTACCGTCGTTCGCGGACCATCCGGCAGAGGTTTGGGATAATCGGCTTCGCGGCGGTAGGTGTCACGGCCGAGTTCCGGAGGCATCGCCCGCGCCACGGGCGGGCTGTTGTCCACGCAACCCCACAGCCCCGTCGCAAGCAATCCGATAAACAGGATTTGGCTTAAGTGACGCACGGCACGCTCCTTAGGTTATGTGATCGCCTTGCCAGAAGCCAGCCGCATCGGGCAACAATCTCCCCGCTGCGCCGCTCTGGCCGCATCCAGATAGACACGCCGGTTCGCGAAAGGATTGCGGAGGCGGCCTGCCATTTTCGATTCTCGGGTGTCTACAATGGCATCGGGCAGTGCTCGGGTCAAGCCGGGCAGCATTTGCCGTTGGTCTGTGAATGGATTATTCTGCCGCCATTACCTTTTGAGGAGTGTCTTATGCGCGCTATGGCCAAGTCGATCCTGCTTCTGGGAACCTTCGCGGCTCTGACCGCCTGCAACCAGCATCGCCCCAACGATTACTACGAAAAACGTCCGCCCGCCGATTCCCTCACCTCCGGCGACATCGGCCTTCAGAGCAAGGACCTGCTCTCCGCCACGGACCAGATGACCCGCGATCTGCTGGCCGACCCGGACCTGCGCAACAGCCCCACCAAGTGGGTCCTGGTCATCGATAAGACCGACGACCTGACCACCGAGCGCTATTTCAACACCAACTACCAGATCTTCCTCGAGCGATTCCGCGGGTGCCTCGCCAAGTACGGCCGGAACCAGGTCCAGCTCGTCGAGAACCGCGCCAAGCTCGATCAGCTCCGCAATCGCGAGCTCGATCCGGCCGACCAGACCAACGCCATGCCCAACCTGCGCCGGCTGCCGCAGTACTCGATGTATTGCAAGGCCATGGACATGCCCAATCGCGCCACCAACTACTACCTCATCCAGTTTACGGTGACTGACCTCCAGACCGGCCTCCAGGCCTGGACCGGTCAGTACGAAGTGAAGGTCGCCCGCTGATCGCCCAGCTCATTCTTCCTTCTGCCTCTCCACCCCCGGCAGCGGCGGCGGCAGCGGCTTGGCCGGGCGCGTCTCCGGCTGCCGCCTCTGGGGCTCGGAACGTTCGGCCGGCGGCGCTGTCGGCGGCGTGGCCGACGAATCATCCTCCTTCGGCGCCTCGGGCAAGACCGGCGGAAGCGTCGTCCGCGACTGCGAGGGCGTCGTGGGCTCGCCGGGTTGTTCAGCGCCTCCGTCAACTATCGGCCTGCGCGTGGGCGTGGGCGAATCCACGGTCACACGCGAAACCGACTCCTCGAACGAGTTCTTCGGCCCGCTGTAATACACCGCCACCGCGTTGAGCTGCATGGGCTTTTCCGGCTCGCGGCTCAGCGCAAACGAGGCGCCCTCGATCTTGTAGGGCTTGAGCCCCTGTGACTTGGCCAGGTGCTGCTGCACGAGGGCGTAAAGCTCGGCCGCATCGCCGCGGTATTTCACCTCCAGCAGCGCGGTGCCGCTGGCGCCGGCGCCTACCGCGGACTTGAGCCGCGCATCGACCACTCCGGCCGTGGACCGGAAGAGATTGGCGACCACCGGCGCCTCGGAGACGCTGTCGCAGCCGCTGAGGCGAACCTCGACCGTCTGGTAGTCGCGCGTCTTCCATTCATCCAGCAACTGCTGCATGGTCTGCCTGGCCAGCTCGCGCGTGCCCAGCTCGATGGACTCATCGGTGGCGGGGATGGTCGTCTGGGCCACGGCGATGATCTCGCCATTGGTGCTGGTGGCCTTGAGCTGCATCAGCAGCCGGTTGTCTTCGAGCTTGCGGGTGTTGATGCGCACCAGCACGCCGGATTTCAGCTCGTTCTCGCGGTCGATCAGCTTGATCAGGTCGGCATCGCTGCTGAGCTTGGCCAGCGCCCGCTCGCGTGCGAGCTTGTCGCGGACCACCTCATGATCCAGCACCGTGACCTGCGAGCCCGCGCGGATCCACATGGTGAAGCGGTTCTCGATGCTCGAATCCAGCGGCGAGGCGCTCTCGATCGCCACAGGGGCTGACCCCGAGAACTTCTGGTTCACCAGCACCACGATGGGCGGGCTGCGCCGGGCCGCGTACGCCTTGGCAAACGTGCCCTCCAGACGCTTGTACTGCCGCTCGTATTCTTCGCGGATGCGCTTCTGCTCCTCGACCAGCTCCTTCGTGTGCTGCTGCACCTTCCACTCGGCCTCGAGTCGCTGGCGCTCGGCGTTCTCCGACTCGGTCTTGGCGGCCAGGCGATCGCGCTCCGCCTGCTCGGATCTGGCCTTGGCGTCGGCCAGTTCCTTGTCGGCCTGCTTGGCGCGGGTCTGGGCGTCCACGATCTTGCGTTGTGCTTCGGCCTCGGCGGCCTTGCGTTCGGCGTCGGCCTTGCCCTGCGCCTCTATTTCGATGCGCTTGGCCTCGGCGGCGGCGGCGATGGTGGCCTGCTTGGCCTTTTCGGCGGCGATTTCGGCCTCGCGGAGGCGGCGGGCCTCCTCGGTCTTTCGCGCCTCGGCGTCGGCGAGCTTCCGCGCCTTCTCATCGGCGTTGGCCTTGGCGTTCAGTCGCTGCGTTTCGGCGGCCTCTTCTTCAAGGCGTCTCTGACGCGCGATCTCCTCCTGGCGTGCGCGCTCCTCGGCGGCCACCTTGCGTGGATCGGGCGGCAGCGGCTTGGGCTTCTCCGCCTCCGGCTGGGGCGCGATGGTCCGCGCCACGGGCGTGGGGGTCTGCATCTGTTGCTGTTGCCGGGGACTGCACGCCGCCATGCCAATCAGAGCCAGACCAATCAGGCCAGCCTTCCACATAAGGACCTCCATGAAATGACCCCCGTTGCGCCAGCCGATTCTGCACCACACGCACTGTTTCAGCGGCCGGCTGCTCGGTAAGTTACACGGGGCTGCGCCGGGCGGCAAGTAAAAGGCGAAAGTGACACTGGCGTCGTCTGGCGGTTCGCATACGCTGAGGATGCGGGGAGAACGCCGCAGCGGGCCGAGGTCACAGCGAGACAGCAGGGCAGGATGATGTGATCCGCCTCTTTGTCCCTCCGCGGCGATACAACCGAGCATCAATCAGGGGTTAGGCGAGGGCACTTCCAGCCGGGCAAGCGGCTGCGAACACGACGCCCTTGTCACCATCGATTTGTTGGCCTTGTCGGTCAGCGTGATGCTGCCGTTGGGCTTGCCGAAGCAGGCGATGAGAAGCACCCGTCCTTCGTTGTTGTGCTCGCGGGCGAAGCTGTGGTCGCCGAAGTGGATTTGCTTCAGGTCGGCGATCGTCGCGGCGGGCGAGGTTGTCGGCCGCTGCACGCCCGTGACGATCTGCGACCCAGCCGGCGGCGCCGCGCATAGGACCCACGCGACGACGGCAAGGGCCATTGTCGAGGAATGGACAGCAAGAACCCGCTTTGCCGATGAGCTGCGCGCTGCCGACAGAGTCATGGTTGGCCTCCTTGGCAATGTCTTATCAAAGGTGGGTTGGGCGCGCCAAGCAGCGTGACGAACTTGATCCTCTCGTCGACAAAAGGGATCTTGGAGTGGGTGATGCGATCTCGACGAGTTCTGGCATACGCCTGGACCCTGCCGCTGACGGCGGTCGGCTTGGTGCTCGCTCTGTTAGTCGTCCTCGCGGGCGGAAGGGCGCGTGTCGTTCAGGGAGTGCTTGAGGTGCATGGATGGCTGTCGCGCCTTGGGCTGAGGTATTGCACGCTCCTCAGGGGCGGGGCCTCAGCCATTACGGTAGGCCACGTTGTCATCGGGCGCGACGAATCGTCGCTGGAACTGACGCGGCCACACGAACGTGTCCACGTGAGACAGTGCGAGCGATGGGGGCCGCTGTTCGTGCCGGCGTACGTGCTGGCCGGGCTCTTGATGCTGATTCGAGGAAAGCACTTGTATCGCGACAATCCGTTTGAGCGCGAAGCCTTTGAGAAAGAGGGCCAGCGACCAGCGGTGTAGCTGCCGGAGGTCAATTGGCGATCTGAATGCGGACCTGGAAGTACTGTTTTTCGCGACGGGCAACGAAATGGACGGCGTCGCCATCGAAGAAGACACGTTCGCCGAGGATGACCTCGTCATATGAGCGACTCTCCGTACCGTCGAGGACAAGGATCGACTTGGCGCCCCGGTGGCCAAGAAAGCCGAGGTGTTTTCCATCGGCACTGAATGCGAGGGATGCGGGGTCGATCTCGTCAAAGTTGCCGCTGATTGATTCATCGACGATTACGAGCAGTTGCGTTCCGCGGCGACAGATGGCGGCAAATCGGCGGCCGTCCGGGCTGAAGATGACGCAGTGAACGGCGTCGAACTCGTGGATAGGTTTGCCGTCGATCAGCAGCCGCGGCCGGCCCGTGGATTGATCGGTGCAAGCCAGATGCACCTGGTCAGCGCCGACCAGTGCTGCGGCGCGGAAGCCGCTGGCGAGCATCTCTTTGCCATTGACGACATACAAAGAGACATCGCCGCGATGGGCGAGATAGCCGACGCGCCTGCCATCGGGGCTGAAAGCGGGCACGTCCACATCATCGAAGGGACCGCCCTCAGCGCCGTCCACGACCACCCGCCATTTCCCGTCGCGCAGGGCCCGATAGGCGATGCGCCCGCCGGGGCCGATGCGCACATCAGCCACGCGCTGGAATTCCGGGCCCGGCTCGTGGTTGACCACGACGCGCTGGGAGGCAGCCAGAACGGCAACATAGGCAACGGGCCCCGGGACCGCGGCGACGTCACCCAGATGCAGGAGAGGGTAAGGCTTGCTCTCGACGCCGTCGACAACGGCCACCCAATCGCTGTCGCGCTGCGCGGTGTAGGCCAATCGGCCGCCTACCCGGCTGCAGGCCCAATCGCCGATGGCGGGGTATAGCGGCTGGGGCTTGCCGTCCATGACCATGCGTGTGCCGCGGCTCTCGCGGGTGCGATAGATGAAATGGCGGCTGTCGGCGCTGAAGGAAATGGTGCCATCGACGATCCAGTCGACGTCGGGTTGCGGCTCGCGGTCGATGACGGGCGTGAGGCGCCACTTGCCCCTGAGAATCCAGGCGAATCGCTTGCCGTCCGGGCTGACGGTGATGTGGGTCTTGGGGTCGCGATCGGGGATGACGCCCAGGGATTTCTCGGCGTGAATGAGCCTGGATTCGGCCAGCAACGGCGTCTGCCGGCAGGCGATGGCCCAGAGGACGTGGAAGATGCACGGCCAGATCAGACGGATCATCGCGGCGGATTATAATCAAAGCGACGATACGGGGCGCGATGCGGCTACTGCGGCCAGAGTTGTTGCAGCGGCAGCGCCAGGCCCGGGAAGAGGGCGGGGCGAAGCTGGGCGTCGCCGCCGCCGGCCTGGTCGATGCGGTATTCGGGGCCGGAAAGAACGACGCATTCGAGGGTTCGCTGGTAGGCGTCGATGATCCAGTAATTGGGGACGCCGCGCTGGGCGTACCAGGCGCGTTTGGTCTGGCGGTCGTGGGCTTCGTGGCCGAGGGAGACGGATTCGATGATGAGGGTGGGGGGGATGAGGATGCGGCCGAAGGTCGTCTCTGGAATGCCCGCCTGGGCATTGGCTAAGCGTTGCTGCTGCTCATCCTGGGGGGTGAGGAAGACCGCATCGGCGCGGGCAACGCGCGAGGATGAGAGCACGACATCGACTTCGCAGGCGAACCGGCCGGTCTGCCCGTGCGAATCGAGGTAGCGATCGATCAGGCGGATGAGACTGAGAAGAGAAGCGCCACTCTCGTAATATGCCGCGGGCATTCGGGTCAGCACTCCTTCCACGATCTCGTAGGCCCCCCGCTCCCATTGACGGCTGATCTGGGGATCGCTCAGGTCGGCGATGCTCCAGCCGGTCGTGCCGGGCTCAAACGGTCGTGAGGCTGGCGCGGAGATGCCCATGCGCACAAATTATCCCACGCGTTTCTGCCCGCGACAAGCAGGCCATTTGCGCCAATCGCAAAACGCGGGATAGGCGGATATCATTGGGAATCTATGCCGAAGATCATCGTTGATGGCAGGACGATGCGGTGCAAAGACCGGCAGATGATCCTGCAGGCTTGCGTGGACGCCGGCATCATGATCCCGCATTACTGCTATCACCCGGGGCTGAGCATCGTGGCCTCGTGCCGGATATGCCTGGTCGAGGTTGAGGGGCTGCCCAAGCTGGTGCCGGCCTGCCAGACGCCGGTTCGGGAGGGGATGATCGTGCGAACGCGGACGAGCAAGACCATCGCCAACCAGAAGGCGGTGATGGAATACCTGCTGGTCAACCATCCGCTGGATTGCCCGGTGTGCGACCAGGCGGGCGAGTGCTATCTCCAGGATTATTCATAT
>Ga0315268_10004880_pt1 | contig 14473 bp, 14 predicted proteins | sample C1_top_MG_FD_204535 | JGI IMG/M metagenome (GOLD analysis project Ga0315268, IMG submission 204535) | Sediment microbial communities from Yellowstone Lake, YNP, Wyoming, USA - C1_top | ecosystem: Environmental > Aquatic > Freshwater > Lake > Sediment | place: USA: Wyoming | collected 2017-08-01
TGCGTCCACGGCGCCGTTCAGGCTTGAGACCACGGATTGCGAGTACGCTTGCTCCGCACTGGTCGAGGAGTACCGGCCGGACTACGTGGTGATCGACTGCTCCCTTGGTCCGGAACGTAGCCGCGAAATGTGTGCGCACATATTGCAGGATCCGCGCATTCCATACGTGCGGGTCATCATGGCCGCTGAAGGGAAAGAGCTGCCGGTCGATTGCGACAAGGAAGTCTTCGCGCGCATCGAGAAGCCGTTCGGAGTCGAGCAGATCACAAATTGCATCCGCGGTGTTCCGGGGGGCACGGCGGGCGAGCGATTGGAGGTGCACATGGGGTAAACGCAAACAACCAACAGGATGGGAGGGTGATTCATAAATCCGAAAGGAGGGGATTGGATGCAGACAAGTCTGAGCAGGGTTGAGACGGAGAGCCTCGACAACGAAGATTTTCTGGTCGAGATGACGCAGTGGAGCAAAGAACTGGCTGCGAAGTTGGCCAAAAGGAATGACATCGGTCCGCTCACGGAGGACCATTGGAAAATCATTGAGTTTGTCCGCACCTACTACCTGACGCATCGTACAGGTCCACCGGTCGTAAAAATCGGCAAGGCCACCGGGTTTCCACCCAGTCGAATCTGCGAGCTTTTTCCTTGCGGGATCGCGCGGGGGGCCTACCGGTTGGCCGGCCTGCCTCGACCCGTGGGCTGTCTGTGAGGGGTATCCAACCGTTCCCAAAGGAGGATGTCCGTGAATACGTATGAGTTTATTGTTGGAGGCATCATACCCTACCTGGCCGTACTCACTTTTGTGGTCGGCATGGCGTACCGGTTCAAGGTCTGGTTCAAGACCCCGCAACCCGCCAGGATGACTTTGTTTCCGGCGCCGCAGGGCTCGACCGCCAAGGCGGTGCTCGCCGAGGCGTTGTTCTTCCCGAGCCTGTTCAAGGGCGACAAGCTCCTGTGGTGCGCTTCCTGGGTTTTCCATGCCACCCTGGCCCTGGTGTTCGTCGGACACGTGCGGGTGTTCACCGGTGTAGCCGACAGCATCATGCTGGCGGTCGGCATGACAAAGGCCAACATCGACAAGGTGTCGGTGACGTCAGGCGTCGCGGCCGGCGTCATTCTGCTCGCCTCCGCCATCCTCCTGTTGGCACGACGGCTCGCCTTCACGAGGGTGCGGGAGATCTCCGGCGTCGGCGACTTCGTGGCACTGCTGCTCCTCCTGGGCATTTTAGCCACCGGCGACTTGCTACGCTTCGGCCCCCACTTCGATCTTGCACAGACACGGGAATGGGCCTGGTCGCTCTTGAGTTTCTCACCCGTTGTTCCGCACAACCCGACGTTCTTGGTGCACGCCTTCTTGGCGCTGCTTCTCGTTGCGTACATTCCGTTCTCCAAAGTGCTGCACTTCGGCGGAATCTTCTTCAGCCAATCCGCCTTGAGGAGATAATTCATGTCAGAGAAACAGGAAGTCATCAGCCAGATTACCGCCATTGACAAAGGTCCGAAGGCGCTCAAGCTCTACATGGAGATATGCGCGCGGTGCGGCACCTGCGCCTCGGTGTGCCCGGTGTATTTCGGCGAGCCATCCGCGAAATACAATCCGGTGCTCCGCTCCGATCTCATCCGTTCGATCTTCAAGAAACACGCGACCACGACGGGCAAGCTGTTCGGAAGTTTGGCGGGGGCGCATGACTACACCGAAGGTGAGATCAAGGAGTGGGTGGACTGGTTCTACTCGTGCACCGGCTGCCGGCGTTGCGCCACCTATTGTCCGTTCGGGATCGACAACTCGGTCATCACTCGCAAGGGCCGTGCGATTATCGACAAGCTGGGCCTGACCCCCGAGACCATGTTGAAGGTGATCAAGACCTCGCTCGCAACCGGCAACACCGATGGTGCGTCGCCGGAGGCGTTCAGGGCGGCCATCGCCTTCCTCGAAGAGGAGATGAAGGAAGAACACGGGGTCGACATCAAGATCCCGATCGACGTCGAAGGGGCGGAGTACTTCTACGTGCCGCCGTCCGGTGACGTGCTCGTCAACCCCGAGGCAACGACCGGCTTGGCCAAGGTGTTTCACGCCCTCGGCATGGGGGACAAGTGGACGATGAGCTCGTGCTTCTTCGATGGCGCCAACTACGGTCTCTTCACCGGCAATGACGTCGACATGAAGGCGGACAATAAACATTGCGTCGAGGAGGCGAAGAAACTGAAGTGCAAGGTCATGCTCATGGGCGAGTGCGGGCACGCCTATCGCATCATGAAGATGATGATGGAGCCGGGAAAATGGTGGGGCGACTTGCCGTTCAAAGTCATGAACTGCATGGAGTTCACGGCCGAACAGATCAAGGCCGGCCGCCTGAAGTTCGACAAGAACAAGAATCCGGAGCCCGTAACCTACCATGATCCATGCAACTTCGCGCGTTCTTGCGGCATCGTCGAGGAGCCGCGCACCATCCTGAAGGCAACCTGCCTCGAATACCGTGAGATGTACCCGAACCGCGGGGAGAACTGGTGCTGTGGCGGTGGCGCGGGCCTTTCGGCCATGGACTCGATCTACCAGTTCCGGATGAACGTGTCCGGCAAGAAGAAAGTGGAGCAGACCAAGGCCACCGGCGCCAAGTACGTGGCGGCGGCCTGCTCCAACTGCAAACGGCAGCTCACCCAGTTGATGGAGTTTCACAACGAAAAGGTCGCGGTCGGCGGCGTCCACGACATGCTGTCGCGCTCCATCCTCATCAACGGCAAAGCCGCGGTGCGAACGGACTATTTGTGATGAGGTTGTCGGCGCGGGCGAGAACGGAAGGGCCGGGGGGGTGTCCCCCCGGCCCTTCGCGCCAGGAAAAGCCTATTGAAAAAACGTTTCCTCGAGGATAATTTTGGCATCCTGTAAACGCTTATAGTCCATTTTGAGACGCGCGTTGGCAATGCTTTTATTCATATTGGCTTCATTCAGAGATTCCTCTGTCGATCCATACATATAAATTTTAGAAATTTTTTTAACATCCTTTCCGACCGAGAAAGTATAATCTCCGAAAAGAAGGTACATATCTATTTCATCTTTCGTTTGCTCGAACGTTCCCAGATGAACCTTCTCTGAAACAATCTTTTTCCTTAACTCAATTGACGCGTTGACTTGTTTCCCTTCAAGGGCAAGGGCAATAAAATCTTCTATTCTTACGAACTCGGCCATAGTTACTCCTCAGGTCAGGTGAGCTTTTTCACGAGTTTCAGGATCTCGGTCTTGTCGATCGGCTTGGACAGGTAACCCTCCGGGGGGGGGACCTGCTTCCGGGTCGAGATGAAGGTCTTGAACTCCCCGGACACGCCGGTCACGATGATGATGGGGACCGTCCTCCACTCGGCGCTCTCCTTCATCTCCCGGTAGAACTTGACCCCGCTCTTGTTGGGCATGGTGATGTCCAGGGTGACGAGATCCGGGGCCTTTTCCTTGACCCTGGACAGTGCCTCGTTGCCATCCTGCGCCATCACCGTAGCGTAGCCGCTGTCCTCGAACAGCGTCGAGAGGTACGTGCGCACGTCGGGCTCATCGTCGACGATCAGGATTGTCTTTTTCTCTGCAGCCATGCACCGCCTCCCTTATGGTTCGGGTTTCCCTCCTTGGTCGGGTCCCTTCCGACTCCTAGGTATTGTTACAACAAAACGGGTCCCCTTATCAAGCTCGGATTCGATCCCGATCCGACCGAAGTGCGCCTGTGCGATCCCGTTGGCGATGAACAGCCCAAGGCCGGTCCCTTCCGACCCCTTCGAGGAGAAGAAAAGGGTGAACGCCTTCTCTCGTGTCCTGCGGTCCATCCCGATCCCGTCGTCCGCGATCTCGAAGACCATCTGATCGGGGAGCCCCTTGAGCCCGACCGTGACGGTGTGCGAGGGCTTCTTCGTGTCGACCCTGCAGGCGTCCACGGAGTTCTCGAGCAGGTTGATGAGCAGCGCGCGCATCGCCTTGGCGTCCGCCTCGAACTCGCCTGCGCCCCCGTCGATGTCGCGCCGGAGCGCCACGCCGCACTCGCGGGCCTTCGACTCGATGAGCCCGCACACCTCCTCCACCAGCGCAGGCGCCGCCACCGCCTCCCAGGACGGTTCGCGCTTCTTCGCGTAATAGAGGATGTTCATGACCGTCCCGCGGATGCGTTCGATGTTCCGCTGGACCATCTCCCAGCCCTGGCCGATGCGCTGCTGGTTGTTCTTCTGCAGGCCCGTGTTGACGAGATACATGCCGCCGTCCAGGCCGGTGAGGAGCCCCTTGATGTTGTGCGACACCGAGCTGATGAGCATGCCGATGGACTCGAGCTGGGACTGCAGCTCCCGGATGGGCGTGATGTTGGTGCTCATCTCCATGACGTACTGTATCTCGCCGTTGGCGTCGTGGATGGGGGCGGAGAAAACCAGCGTGTTCATCTGCTCTCCCCTGATGGAGGTGACGACCTCCTCGCTGTGGTGGATCCCGCCATCCTTGAAGGTCCGCCGCACGGCGCAGTTCACGCACTCCTCGTCGCGGTGCTTGTAGATCTCGTAGCACTTGCAGCCCGGGAACCCCCCGAAGTTCTCCTTGAAGCTGCGGTTCGTGTCCACGATGCGCAGCTCCGGGTCCTGGATCGAGATGAAGCAGGGCACCTCCTCGAACAACAGGCGGTAGCGCCTCTGACTCTCCTTGAGCTGACGCTGCAGCTTTTTCACCTCGGTGATGTCCGCGGAGATCTCGAGCACGGACGTGATCGCGCCGGCATCGTCATGGATGGGGGAGGTGTACACCATCACCGAGATCTCCCGGCCGTCGAGGGTGCGGACCTGCTCCTCGTTCCGGTGGCACTGGCCGTCCTGGAAGGTCTGGTCCACCGGGCAGATCTTGCACCGTTCGGGGCGGTTCTTGTACACCTGGTAGCAGAACCGCCCCTCAGGATCCCCGAAGTCCTCGCGGAACCGCCGATTCGCGTCGACGACGCGGAAGCCGCGGTCCTGGACGGTGACATAGCACGGTATCTCCTCGAAATACCTTCGGTACGGCAGATCCATCCTCCAAGCCTCGTTTCAGCAGAGGCGCGCTTCAGTGTGCCTTGTGTTCCCCCGTAATATCGAGGATCCTGTGGACATTGGCCAGCAGCAACTCTTCGCTGACCGGCTTGTCGAGGTAGCCTTCCGGCGGCGGCACGTCCCGCTCGTAGATGAGCTTCCTGAGCTCCGGCTTGCCGGTGATGATGCACACGGGGATCTTCGCAAGCTCCGGGTCCTTGCGGATGGCGTCGAACACCTTCCCGCCGTCCATGCCCGGCATGGAGAGGTCGAGGGTGATGAGGTCGGGCCGTTCCTTCCGCGCGAGCGCCAGGCACTCGTTGCCATCCGCGGCCGCGAATACCGTGGCGCCGTTGTCCTCGAGCAGGGCGGTGAGGAACGTACGAACGTCGGGCTCGTCGTCCACGACGAGGATCCTGCGGCCCGCCAGCATCGCCGCGATCATCGTCACCGGGACGGCTGCGCGCTTCTCGATCACCAGGGCGTCCGAGACGAGATTGACGAGCTGCGTGACCTTCATGTCGAGCTTGTAGTGCCGGATGAGGTCCACGAGGCCGTCGACGCAGTTGTGGCACGAGGTGACGACCACCTTCGCGCCCGTGGCCCGGAGCTGATCCGCCTTGACCTTTGCGGACTTGAGCCGCTGCGGCGTGTACTCCGACATGGACATGGCGCCGCCGCCGCCCGTGCAGCAGTAGTTCTCTGCGCGGTTTGGGTACATCTCGCGGAAGTCCGTGACGACGAGGTTCAAGACCTCGCGCGGCTCCTCGAACATGCCGCAGCTCCGGGCGTTGTTGCACGAGTCGTGGTACGTCACCGGCGTGGTGTTCCTGGTCTTGTCCACCTTGATCCGACCTTCCTTGAGGTAGCGGAGCATGGTGATGACCGAGCTCTCCATCTCGAACGGCACATCCATCCCGGCCCAGTTCGGGCCCTCGCAGCGCGTGGAGCGGTAGCCGTGGCCGCACTCGGACATCACCACCCGCTTGGCCCCGAGCTCGATCGCCTTCTCATAGACGCGCCGGGCCACCACTCCGCCGAGATCGTCGTCGCCCGAGAAGAGGCCGAAGTTGGTCATGTCCCAGCCCTCGCTGGGCATCGTCCAGCTCTCGCCGGCCGCGTGGAAGATCTTGGCGGCGTCGGAAATCGTGCGGGGGTCGTACTTCGCCTCGCGCGGGTTGATCGTGTACATGATGTCGCATCCCGGCTTGTCGATGGCGATCGCGGCCCCGGGCTCGCCTAATGCCTCCACCAGTTCGTCGGACATCCACTGGATCGTCTCGACATAGTCCTCCTTGAGGACGCCCATCTGGTTGCCGATCTCCCACTGATCCTTGCTGACCACGGCCACGCCCGCGGGCATGACCCCCACCGAGACCAGCAGGCCGCGGGCCATGCGGTTGACCACGGCGAAGTCGACGCCCATCGGGCAGTTCAGCGAGCATCGCCGGCAGTTGGTGCACTTCCCGAAGGCGACGTCCTTGAGCTCCTCGAGCTCCTGGTCCGTGAAGACGCTCCCCGCCTTGACCCACCAGGGAAGGACCCCGCCGGTCCAGTCGAAGTGCCTTTTGAAAATCCTTCGGATCCTGTCGGCCTTGTAGGCCGGCGCGTACGTCGGGTCCCCCGGGTTGGCCAGCACGTAGTGGCACGAATCGGTGCAGTTGCCGCAGTGCACGCACGCCGCCAGCGACCCCGCGATCTGCCGGTTGAGCTTCTTGGCCATCCGGTCGATTACTTTCTGCGACTTGTAGGATCTTTCCTGAGCCTGCATCGTTGCACCTCTTTGTAGGGAAGTATTAGCGGGATGTGGTGGTCGCCGTCGCTTGGGCCTGCACGGGCGCTGCCGCCTTGTAGGCAGGGGGCTTCACGCTCGCCGGGATCGGGAACACGCCGCGGTGACCCATGGTCCGGCCGAAGTAGAACCGGGTGAACGGGTAGTACAAGTAATGGGAAATCTTGCTGAAGGGGACGTACATCAGGAAGAACGCCGTGAGGAAGAAGTACGCCAGGAGCGGCCCCTCGCCCTGGTCGGGGCGGTTCGCGGCGGACAGCCCAGCGAACGCGAACCAGACGGTCAGGAGGATGAGCGAGAAGTAGTCGTCCGGCGAGCTGATCGCGCGCATGTATGGGCTGACGATCCTGCGGAGGATCCGGATGCACCCGACGGCGCACGCCGCCCAGATGGCCGCCTGGAGAACGAGCACGACCGTCCCGTTCTCCAGGACCCCGGGCGCGTACGGGATGATGAAGGAGAGGGCGATGGCCAACGTCACGCCGAGGTGGAAGATCACGAACTGGGCGTAAAAGAAGGGATTTGTGCGCGAGCTCTCCATCACCCAGGGCATGCCGATGATCGCCCACGAGTAGAGGATCCCCTTCCATTTCGTGGTGCCCGGCGACCCCGTGGGAGCCTGCCGATCCCTGCCGGCGGGGAACTTGAGCAGCCAGAGGATCCGCTTGGTGTAGACCAGGGCCAGGAAGACCAGGGCCCCTTCCTGGAGCCTGTGCTCCGCAAAGTGCAGTAGTCCGCTCATGCCTGTTCCTCCGTGATCAGGAAAGTGATTCCAGAACGGTCTGGAAAGGTTTTACATCCCTCGTATCGCGCGCGCAGATAACGACCTCCTTGAGCTTCGTCCGGCCGTTCGTCAGGTACTCCCGGATGGCGCCCAGGGTCACCTTGGCGCTGACGTCGAGAGGGATGCCGTAGAAGCCGGTGCCCATCGTCGGGAACGCGAGCCGCTCGATCCCCTTGGACTCGGCCTGCTTGAGCGCGTTGAGCGTGACGGCCTTCAGCTTTCCCTCTGTGTCCGCCTCCTGGAACCGGGGGCCGACGGCGTGGACGATGTACTTCGCCTTGAGTTCCCCGCCCGAGGTGGTGACCGCCGCGCCGGTCTCCACGGAGCCGAATTTCTTGAGTTCCTCCTGGATCGTCGGGCCGCCGCGCATCGAGATGGCGCTGCCGAACCCCGCGCCGAGCTGGAGGTCGGGGCTCGCGTAGAACACGAACGCGTCGACCTCCAGGGTGGTGATGTCGTCCACCACGATCGTGATCCGGTTCTCCTTGATCTTTTTTCCCGTCGTCATTGTGTCGCTCCTGAGGTTGGGGTTGATCCCGGTTTGCGCCGGGTGGTCAGTCCGCCGGGCCGCGGCGTGAGCTGCCGGGACATGAGCCGGTACCACTTCTTGTCCAGCATGTCCGCCAGGGAGATTTCGTTGAGCACGTCGACGATGCGCCCGTTGATGACTGTCCACAGCAGCCGGCACTCGCACACGTCGGCCTTCAGGCACTGGCGGGGATCGTTCACGCAGGCGACGATATTGACGGGCCCGATGGCCGACTCGATGATGGCGCCGATCTTGATCTCCCCGGCGGGCTTCGTCAGGCAGTAGCCGCCGATCTTCCCGCTCACGCCGCGGATGAGCGAGGCGTTCTTGAGGCCGATGACGAGCTGCTCGAGGTAGCGTCGGGGCATTTCGCCCCGCCGTGCGACCTGTTGCAGGCTGACCGGGATGTTTCTGTCCGCCTGCTTGGCGATCTCGAGCATGAGCCTGAGCGCGTACCGTGCGCGTGTGGAAAGCTTCACGGGCATTTACCTCTAATTCCTATTACTACAATCGGAGTTTGTGTACAAGCACTTTTTTTGAGAAGTGATATGATTGACTGGTCTGATTTCAACGGATATGTTTTCAGATAATGGTGTAAAAAATATTCCTGCAGGAGGGAAGGCAGATGGCCGCCAAAGTGTCTACCAAAGAACTTCAGGGAAAAATCATCGACAACATGAGGCGTTGGCAAAAGATCGAGAACGCCGCCGTTTCGTCGACCGGACACGTGATGGAACGAACCAAAAACCCGTTGATTCGCCTGGTGATGGAAATCATCCAGCGCGATTCGCAGATGCACTATCACGTTCAGGAATTCATTGCGGATAGTCTGGAATCGAAAACGGTTTCGATCACCCCCGATGAACTGCATGATGTCTGGAATATGATTGAAGAGCATATCAAGCTTGAAGAAAAAACGGTTGAACTGGCCAACGAGGCGATCAAAGCTCTCCAGGGCAAGAAAATGGTGGTCCAGGAATATCTTCTTGATTATCTGCTGATTGACGAGAAAAAACACAACAAGATTCTCGAAACACTTGGAACGATCAAGAAGGGGATGTACCCTTATGGGTGATACATAGAAACCGTAGCGGAATCCGAGGATTCCGCTACGGTTTCAGTAGGTGTACCCGTGGCTGGGAACCCTGAAGGGGGGCTCAGCGCCACTCCCAGTCGATGTAGCCGGGTTTCGCATCGACCATGGCATTCACCATCAACTCCACGAGCCCGCCGTAGTGGATCCCCGCCTTCTCCCACGCCTCGTAGTACTTGATGATGTCGCGTATCTGGCCCTTGCAGTTGCTGCACGGGGCGCAGACGTACTTTGGGTGATCCTTGTCCATCGGCTCGCCCTGGAAAGCCTCGAGGATTTGGCGGAACTTTTTCCTCCCCGCCACGTGGTGCCGCCAGTCGCTGAAGTTTTGGCCCGACATGATGGCGAACCCCGAGCCGCCGCCGCAGCAGTAGTTGTGGACGCCCTCGGGCTTCATCGGGTGGTAGCGGTTCTCGGGGACGATGGCCTTGATGATCTCGCGCTGCGGCCGGACGATGCCCATGAGCCGCACCATGTTGCAGGGGTCGTGGAGCGTGACCGGGAAGTCGTTGCGCGACTTGTCGAACTTGATTCGCCCGGACTTCACGATCTCTTGGAGGACCGTCATCGCGCTCTCGCGCGGGATGTTGAGGTCGCCGGTCAGGACCTTGTCGGCGATCACGGTGAGGGCCTTGTGCGCGTGGCCGCACTCGCCCAGGACGATCTTCTTCACCTTGAGTTTCTTGGCGGCCTTGGCGTGGAGTATGGCGACGCGCGCGAACTGCACGTCGTCATACCAGACGCCGTAGTTGATGGCGTCGTACGCGGCGATGTCGCTCGAGAGCGTCCAGCTCAGGCCCGCGGCGTTCAACAGCACGGCGAAGGCGCCGGGGTTCTCGGGCCACGCCATGATTTCGCCGGCATTGTGGAGGAGGAGGATGTCGGCCCCCTCCTTGTCCCAGGGGGTCTCGACCTTGATGCCGGTCTTTTCGGAGGTGTCCTCGTCGATGAATTCGAGGTTGTCCTTGACGACGAGCGCGTTCATGCCCGTGGAGGAACCGACCGTGAGCTGGAGCATCGAGCCGTCGTCGTGGCACTCCTTCGAGGCGATCCCCATCTCCTGACTGGCGACCTTCCGGATCTCGCGGGCGAGCAGCGCATTGTCGGCGCCGATGGGGCAGGTCTGCGCGCAGCGCCGGCACAGGTTGCAGCGGTAGGCGAGTTCGATGAGTCGCGAGACGGTCTTCCAGTTGAGGTCGATGTCACCGTGGCTGAACGTCGAGCCGTTTATGATGTACTTGTGGTAGATGCGGCGGAAGATCTCGGAACGGTACGCTGGCCGGTAGAGCGGGTCCCTGCCGCTCTCCTCGTAGATGTGGCAGGCCTCGGAGCAGGTGTGGCACCGGGCGCAATGCTCCATCGACATGAGGAGGGGTTGGAGGAACGTCCAGTTGTTCTCCGGCGTGAAGAGCTTCCGCATGCCGCTGAGGAACTGGTTGACCAGGCGCTCCTCCTCCTCCGTGGACGCCGGCTTCGGGAGGTTCAGGGCGATCGTGTCATCCAGGACCTCGAACTTCTTTCTGGCCTGGTCCGAAAGCGGCTTGAAGACAGGCTCTTCCTCCAGCTTGTCGAACGGGGGCGGGAGCGGGACCTGGTCCTCGATGTCGACGTGGGTGAGCGGGCCTTCGCCCTTCGAGATGTCTTGTATGCTCAGGTCTTTTTTGATCTCTTTACCTCCTCGGTGGCGGCGTCAACCCATGTCTTTTTGCCGTCCCCCCGGATGTGCGGCGCGGCCCAGTCGATGGGCTGGGCTAACAGCTTGTTGATCACCGCCTCCTCCTTCCCCCCGCGGAGGTTCGGATCGTCTTTCCAGCGGATGGCGTGGTAGGCGAAGTACTTGCCCACGAAGTGGGACATGTGCGTGAGCGGTATGTACGCGATCAGCAGGCTCAGCATGACCAGGGAGGCTTGCGGCAGGAGGCTCTCCAGGCCCGAGCCGGGCAGGGCTTCCATCTTGAACGTCACGAGGTTGTGGACAAGGAACGTGAACTTCGAGAAGGCACGATCCACCGCGAAGAACGTGGCCAGCGTCAGCCCGAAGACAGCGATGAAGAAGAGCAGATTGAAGATGTCGGCCGGAGTGGTGAAGTCCCTGAGTTCGGGGTCGCTCAACCGCCGGTGGAGGAGTCCCACGGCGCCGAGGATCGCCAGGCCTATGCCTGCGGCGCCGCTGGCCACGATGCTGTACTTGAGCAGTGTGCCGATCACGCCTGCGAGCAGGGCGGGCGCGACCGCGGCGAGGAAGCCGTGAATCCCCATCAGCACCGCCCACGCGGCGGCCAGGTAGAGTCCGAAGTGGAACGGGAACGATCGGACCCACAGCTTCGGGTTGTGCTCCTTGAGCGCGACCAGAAACACGATCTCGGGGATCATCGCCTTGAGCTCCCCGACCATGGACTTTTCGCGCGGCTTCGTCCACCACTCGGACTCCTCGAGATACGAGCCGCCGTAGTGCGCCCGGCTCGCTTCGTGGGCTACGGGGTACAACTCCCAGCGGAGGTGCATGGGCAGCCGGGACCACATGATGAAGCGGGCGATGATGGCGATGGCGAAGACGAGCAGAGCCAGATAGATGACCACGTAGTAAATCAGGGTCATGTTCGTTTCCTCGCACTTCTGCCGGCTTCGGTTGCGATTGCAGGCAATGGGGGCGGTTCGTTCCGTGGATGTTTCACGGGAAAAAGTATATCAAAAATATTTTTCAACATGTCGAATTTATTTTGTCGGCCGCACGAAATTATCAAACGCTGTTATTAAATTTATAATCTAAATATACGAATATATTGGGTTCGCGTTGACGCATGGCTATTGCCCGCGCACCATCGCATGGATGACCGCGCCGGGTGTTTCATCGGGCAGGTCCACGACATTCCTCCAGCCGAGGAACCTCGCCCTCTCGGCGGCGGCGGGACGCAAGCACCACGCCACGACCTTCGATGCATCCCACCCTGGGCCGTCCCTTTCCTCGTCGAGCGCGTCCGCTTCCTCCGGGCTCCGCAGGACGCAGCCCGTAAGCGGCAGGGCGCCCAGGACGACCCTCGCCGCTGGGGTGACGGGCAGGGGGACTTCGACCACCTCTGCGCCGCACATGTCCAGCTCTGCGCCGAGGTCCCCTCCCGGAGAGGCGATCACGAGGCGTTCGCCTGAAAGCGGACGTTTCCCGAACCAGTCCAACGTGTCGGCGTGACGGACGACCGTGCCGATGATGAAAAGCGCCGGGGGTTCTATTCTCGCGCGCTCGACGGCGGCGGGGAGCTCGGCGAGCGTGCTCCGTATCACCCTCTGGGCGGAGGTGGTGCCCCGCTCCACGACCGCGGCGGGCGTCAGGCGGTTCATGCCCGCGGCGATGAGCCGCTCCACGGCATGCGGCAGGCTGGTCACGCCCATATACCCCACCAGCGTCGCGTGGGGATCGGCGGCGAGCAGGTCCCAGCGTACCTGCGGCCCTTCCACTTTTTTTGATTCGTGAGCCGTGAGCAACGTCACCTGGACGGCCTCCTGCCGGTGCGTCGGCGGTACCCCCGCGTACGCAGGGACCGCGATTCCCGAGGTCACGCCTGGCACCACCTCGAACAGGACCCCCGCGGCGGCGAGCGCCTCCGCCTCCTCGCCGCCCCGCCCGAACACGTACGGGTCCCCGCCCTTCAGCCTGACCACGCGCTTTCCTTCGCGGGCGAGGCGCACCAGCAGTGCGTTGATCTCCTCCTGCGGCACGGGGTGGTGCCCGGCCTCCTTGCCAACGCAGTGGAGTCCGACATTCGCGGGGAGGTCGCAGGGGAGCGCGGTCGCCGCCAGCCTGTCGTATACCACGGCCTCGGCGCTCATGAGCCTCTGCCGCCCGCGCAGGGTGAGAAGGCCGGCGTCCCCCGGACCGCCCCCGACCAGCGAGACGAGACCCGCCCTTCCACTTGCCCCATCGGGAGACGCAACTCCGGCCTGTGATCCTTTTCCGTTCTCCGCGCGCCCGGATCCCGGCTTCTCCGGGTCCGGGGAGAGCCACCTGGCCAGCTCTTCCGCCGCGGGGACCCGCGCCCTTATCTGCCGGGTGTCCACGGTGGAATCAAAGAACAGGTCATACCGCCGCTCCACTTCGTCCCGGGGGAGGCCGAGGGCGCGCACCGCGCCTCTGAAACGCCCGGCCGCCTCGATCCATGCCGTCCACTCCGGCCCGAAGCGGCGCTCGAGGAATGCGCGGAGGCGGCGGACCACGAACGGCGACTCGCCCGCCGAGGCGATGGACAGCTGCAGCGATCCCCTGCGAACGCGGGCGGGGAGGTGAAACGTGCAGAGCGCGGGGTCGTCGGCCACGTTGACCCACACGCCTGCCGAGGCGGCGTCCTCCGAGACGCGCCGGTTCACCTCGCGATCGTCCGTCGCGGCGAACACCAGGGAGAAGGCGGCGGCCTCGCCCGGCCGATAGGCCCGCTTCTCGAGAGTGATCGCCTGATTTTTCTGAAGGATTGCGAGCGGTCCGACCGCCTCGGGCGTCACCACGGTGACCTGCGCCCCCTCCGCGATGAGCCCTTCGACCTTGCGCAGGGCCACCCACCCGCCGCCCACCACCAGGCAGCGGCGCCCCGTTACGTTCAGCGTGACCGGGTACATGGCAACCTCATGACATCGCGCAACGGAGTGAAGCGTCTTCCGGGGGATGTGCTCGGTCCCGCGTCAGGCCTCCAGCTCCTCCCTCACCGAGACGGCGATCTTGTACAGGACCGTGATGATGAGGAAGCCCCCGGCATAAATGCCGAGCGTGATGAGACCCTCGAGGAGGGTGGGGCCGTACTCGGTGACCTTTCCCAGCGGGGAGGGGATGAAGCCGGTGACCACCATGCCGAGGCCCTTCTCGATCCAGATGGCCGTGATGACGCCCACGCAGATTGCGAACAGGTACTTGAAGTTGGTCCGGATCTTCGGGATGAGCAGGAGGACCAGGGACGTGACGGCCAGGAACTGCGACGTCCACATGTACGGCACGAGGGCGTTGTGGCCGTGCAGGCCGAAGAAGAGGTACTCGAAGTGGTGCTTGTGCTCGGGGATGCCGCTGTACAGGGCCGTGAAGAGCTCGACCAGGACGAAGAAGATGTTGGCCGCCATGGCGTAGGTGACGATCTCCGAGAGCTTCTTGATGGCCTCCTCCCCGGCGTCGAACTTCGTGTACTTCCGGAGAACGAGGCAGAAGATGATGAGGAGGCTCGGGCCGGAGGCGAAGGCCGAGGCGAGGAACCGCGGCGCCAGGATGGCCGTCAACCA
>Ga0315268_10004883_pt1 | contig 14467 bp, 8 predicted proteins | sample C1_top_MG_FD_204535 | JGI IMG/M metagenome (GOLD analysis project Ga0315268, IMG submission 204535) | Sediment microbial communities from Yellowstone Lake, YNP, Wyoming, USA - C1_top | ecosystem: Environmental > Aquatic > Freshwater > Lake > Sediment | place: USA: Wyoming | collected 2017-08-01
CCCGCAACTGGTGTAGAACCGCAGGTTCGGCCTAGGCAGCGATGGGATGTCTCCACGAGCGATGATTTACGTCACTGTGCGCGAAGGCGCCAGTTCGGGGAGGGCCAGAACGCGGGTGGCCCATATTGGCGAGCGCAGCGAGCTGTCTAAACACGCGGTTCAAACTATATTTCCGGCGCCGTCAGCGGTACCGCGAGCGACGGGAAATGCTGGATCGCGCCGCTGCCGTTGTGGTTGGCGCATTGATGCGCGCGCAGCAGGCGCACGCGATGTGCAATGCCTTGGCGCTGGTAGCAGTCCGACAGCAGGCGCGCGAGGTGGTGCAGGTTTCTTTGCGCCAGCGCCACCACCGAGGGCCCGGACCCGCTCAAGCACAGGCCCAGCAGATCGGGATGCGCCAGCGACAAGGCCCGCTCCAGTCCGGGCACCAGCGGCTGACGGAAGGGCTGATGGCAGCGGTCGCGCATGGCTTCGCGCAGCAGGCTGTACTCGCCGTGCTGGAGGGCATGCATGAGCAGGGCCAGCCGCTGCAGGTTGAAGACGGCGTCGGCGCGCTCGAGGTGCGCGGGCAGGGCGTGGCGCGAGTCGGCGGTTTTCAGCGGGACATCCGGCGTCAGCACGACAAACCCGATGCGCTCCGGCCAGGGTGACGCCACGGCCAGCAGCGAGCCGTCCGGCGACTGGCAACTGACCGTCAGGCCGCCCAGCAGCGCCGCCGCGGCATTGTCAGGGTGGCCTTCCAGTTCGCAGGCGACGGTCAGCAGTTCGCGCAGCGGCTGCGGGCCGGCGATGAGTTCAAACATCCGCAGGCCCGCTACCGTGGCCGCCGCGCTGCTGCCCAGGCCGGAGCGCATGGGGATGTCGCTCCGAACCTCCAGCCGGAGGGAGGGGAATTCGACACTGTGTCGTGAGGCGATATGGCGGAAGGCGCGCTCGATGGCGTTCTCGCCCTCGAGCTGCTGGTCCACGAACTGGAACTCCAGCTCATTGCTGGGCCGCGAGTCCAGACGGCGAATGCGGACCCGCAGATAGAGCTGCACCGCGACCGCCACCGCGTCCAAGCCGGGTCCCAGATTGGCCACCGACGCCGGCACGCACACCCGGGCGCCTTCCCACCGCCGGTTCATTTCCATGGCGCCGGCTCCTGGCGCCGCAGCGGCTCGATGCAAACCCCGGGAGCCTCTTTGGCGTCGCTGTGGTGGCGGATGATGTAGTCGGTGTCCTTCAGCGCGTGCCCGGTGAGGATGGCCACCACCGCCGCATCGGGATCGAGGGCGCCCTGGCGCCGCAGCTTACGCAGACCGGCCAGGGTGGTGGCCGAGGCGGGCTCGCAGCCGATGCCGTCGCGCCCGATCATCGCCTTGGCCTCGGCGATCTCCTGGTCGCTGACGTCCATCACCAAGCCGCCGGTGAAGCGCAGCGCGCGCAGTGCTTTCTTCCATGAGCGCGGCGAGCCGATGCGGATGGCGGTGGCTTCCGTCTGCGGCTGCGGCAGCGCGCGCAGGCATCCGCCGTTATTCCAGGCGCGCACCAGCGGGTTGGCGCCTTCCGCCTGCACCACCACCAGCTTGGGAACTTTGTCGATGAAGCCAGCCGTCAGCAGTTCCTCCAAGGCCTTGCCGAACGCGGCGGTGTTGCCCAGATTGCCGCCGGGCACGATCAGGTAGTCCGGCGGGCGCCACTGCAACTGTTCGAGCAGCTCGAAGATGACGGTCTTCTGCCCCTCGATGCGGATGGGATTGACGGAATTCAAAAAGTACAACTCCGGCCCGGCGCTGGTGAGAAGAAGCTCGAGCGCGTCGTCGAAGTTGCCGTCGATCTGGCGCACTTCGGCGCCGAAATCCAGCGCCTGCGCCAGTTTGTTCAGCGACACCGCCCCGGCGGGCAGATAAACGCGCGCCACCAGGCCGGCGCGCGCGGCGTAGGCTGCCATCGACGCGGAGGTGTTCCCGGTGGAAGCGCAGGCCACCACGCGGGCGCCGGAGCGCTTGGCGTCGGTGATGCCGACGGTCATGCCCAGGTCTTTGAAGCAGGCGGTCGGGTTCCAACCCAGATGTTTGAAGCGCAGGTCGCTCAGCCCGCCCCAGGCGGCGCTCCTGTGGGCGCGCACCAGCGGGGTGTTGCCTTCGCCGAGCGTGACCACGTCGCCCGGAGCGTAGGGGCCGGGCAGAAACTCGCGGAAGCGCCACACGCCGCTGGCATCGCGCGGGTCGAACGACGTCCGCCGCTGCCGCCACACGCTTTTCAGCGTGGCGGGATCGAGCAACGGCACGCCCAACCCGAATTCCAGCAGGTCCCCGCATTCCGGGCAGGCGAGCAGGCGGGCGCCATCCACGCGCACGGCGCAATCGGGATTGCTGCAACGCAAATACATGGGGCCCCCTTAATTCAGCACGGGCAAGCTGACCGGCGGCTGGACGAAAAACTCCATGGGCCGGACCTTGTCCAAGGCTTGTTCCAGCAGGGCCGCGCTGCACGCCTCGAAGGCGATGACGAACGGCAGGCTGGATTTCGGATATCCGGGCTTTTGCAGCACGGAATCGATGTTGATCTGGTGTTCGGAAAAAACCGCCGCTAGGGAAGCGATAATCCCGGGGCGGTCCTTCACCGTGAAGCGCACGTAGTGGGGCGAGAAGAAGTCGCTCCTGATCTCCTTGGGGGGGCGCGCCGCCGCCGGCCTGGCGCCGTTGTTGTTTGCTTTCGCCAGCGACACCAGATCGGAAACCACGGCCACGGCGGTGGGATCGCCGCCGGCGCCGAAGCCGGAAAACACCGTCTCGCCGCCGAACTCGCCGGTGGCGATCACCAGGTTCTGGCTGCCCTGCACCCGGGCCAACGGTGATGGCAGCGGCACCAGCGCGGGCTGCACGGCGGCGAAAACGCTGTCGCCGCTCACCTCGGCGCGCGACACCTGCCGGATGGTGCAGCCCAACTCGCGCGCATAACGGAAATCAATCGCTGCGACGTCGCGGATGGAGCGGCGCAGCACGTCCTCGACGCGAAGCTGAACCCGCAGGCCGGCGCGCGCCAGGATGGCCAGTTTAGCGGCGGCGTCCAGACCGTCGAGGTCTTCGCTGGGATCGGCTTCGGCAAAGCCCAGCTTCTGCGCCTCTTCCACCGCCGCCGCCAGCGAGACGCCGGCGCTTTCGATCTCCGTCAGCACGTAATTGCAGGTGCCGTTCAGGATGCCGCGGACCTGCAACAGGCAGTCGCCGGCGAGCCCGTCCTGCAGCGCCGAGATCACCGGAATGCCGCCCGCCACCGACGCGCCGAAGGCCAACTGCCCGCCCGTCTGGTGCGCCAACTCCAGCAATTCCGGCCCGCAGTGAGCGATCAGACGCTTGTTGGCCGTGACCACCGATTTGCCGGCGCGCAGCGCGCTGCGGATCCACTCGCCCGCGGGCTCCAGGCCGCCCACCAGTTCGACCACCACGTCAACGTTCGACGACAGCAGTTCGTTGACGTCGTCGGTCCAGCGCACGTCCTCGGGCAGCCAATCCAGTTCGCGGCGGCGGATGCGGCGGCTGCACACGTGGGTCAGGCGCAGCGACGCGGGCGCCCGCTCGCACAGGATCCTGGCCACCGATCGCCCCACGGTTCCGAAGCCCACCAGGCCAACCCTGCACTCCGCCACCCGGGCGCTGCGCACCGGGCGCTTGCCGCGCGCCATCACGCCGCGCTTCGGGGTCTCTCCAAACCAGTTGCACAACGGCAGTGGTTCTGAATTCATAACTCCGCTCTCCTTAATTCACAGCTCTGCCGCCGGGGCCGCCCACTCCGGCTGCCGGATCACCGCGGCCGGCACGCCGCGGCGGCGCGGACGCGAAGCCCGCCCAAAGAAGCGCGCGTGCAGCCGCCGCACCGCATCGGGGACTTGCGATTCCTCGATCACGAAGCTGATGTTGATCTCCGACGCGCCCTGGGAAATCATCCGCACGTTGATGCCGCCGCGGGCCACGGCGGTGAACACCTTGGCGGCAATGCCCGGCTTGCCGCGGATCTTTTCCCCGATCATGCAGACGATCGCCTTGCCATGTTCGTAGCTGGCCTGCGCCACTTGCTGCAGGTCCGCCAGCAGTTCCGGGGTGGCGCGCCTTGATTCCACCGTGAGCGACACGCTCACTTCCGAGGTGGCCACAAGGTCCACCGGACATTGGTGCTGCCGGAAGACGCCGAACACCGAGTGCAGGAAGCCGTCGGAGCGGAGCATGCGGCCGGCGCGGATGTCCACGATGCTGATGCCCTTCTTCGCCGCGATCGCCTTGAACATGGTGTGGCTGGGCGGCGCGCTGGCGCTCACGCGCGTGCCGCAGGCTTTGGGTTGGGTGGAATCGAGCACGTGCACCGGGATATTGTTCTGCATGGCGGGCAGCAGGGTGGCGGGATGCAGCACCTTGGCGCCGAAGTTCGCCATCTCGGCGGCCTCGTCGAAACCGATGACACGGATGGTGCGCGCCTCGGGACAAAGCGCCGGGTCGGTGGTCATCATGCCCTGCACGTCGGTCCAGATCTCGATGCGCGAGGCGCCCAGGGCGGCGCCGGCTATGGCGGCGGAGAAATCCGAGCCGCCGCGTCCGATCGTGGTCGGCACGCCGTTGCGCGTGGCGGCGATGAACCCGCCCATCACCGCAACGCGGCCGCCGTCCAGCAAGGGCCGCACCTGCGAGACCAGCCGCTCGCGAGTTTCCTCGAACAGCGGCAGGGCCTGCGTGTGATTGGCGTCGGTGACCATGCACTGGCGGGCGTCCACCAGGCTGGCGTTCAGGCCGCGCGCGCTGAAGGCGGCGCACACCAGCCGGCTGGACAGCAGCTCGCCAAAACAGAGCACGCCGTCGGTGCTGCGCGGGGTGAGCTCGCGGACCGCGGCAATGCCCCGCAACAGGAGTTCCAGCGCCTCGGCATCGGTTTGCAGGGCGAGCCGCAGTTGCTCGCACGGTTCCGGCCGCAGCAGTTGGGCGGCGGCGTCGTTGTGGCGCCGGCGAAGCTCGGCCGCAAGCTCCAGAACCGCGGCCAGCTTGCCCGCTGCGGCCTGCTGCGCCATCGCCGTCAGTTGGTCGGTGATGCGCGCCAGGGCGCTCACCACCACCAGCGGACGCTGCGCCAGCCGGCTGCGCACGATCTCGGCCGCGCGTGCAATCGCCGGTGCGTCCTGCACCGACGTGCCGCCGAACTTCATTACGATCATGGCCGCGCCTTCCTCATCCGAGATTCTCACGCCCAATAAGAAACCCACCGTTCTTGGCGGTGGGTTTCGGGGTTGTGTTTGGTTTGGACTTTTACCCGTTACCCTCCGCCGTGGTGGGTGTAATCACTGTGCTCGAACCTGTGCCCTGCAACGTCATGGCGGAAAAATCGGAATGCGTCGTGCCCAACATGATGCCGCCAACTATAAGCGTGTTTGTCGGATCCCGGTGACGCAAGTTTTCGATGTGCGCCATCGAAAAATTGCGTAAACCCACCCTGTCTCGCCAAACCCGGGCGAGACAAGGGCGGGGCACCTATCACTCTGCAAACAGCAATTCCTTGGCCCGGCTGGCGGCTTTGACCACGGCTTTGATCAGCGTGACCCGCAGCTTGCCTTCCTCCAGTTCGAGGATGCCGTCAATGGTGCAGCCGGCCGGGGTAGTGACCGCGTCTTTCAGCAGGGCAGGATGATCTCCCGTCTCCAGCACCACGCGCGCCGCGCCCAGCGTGGTTTGCGCGGCCATCAGGGTGGCCGTGTCTCGCGGCAGGCCGACCTTGACCCCCGCTTCGGCCAGCGACTCCAGGATGATGTAGATGTAGGCCGGCCCGCTGGCGGAAAGCGCGGTGACCGCGTCCATGTGTTTTTCGTCCAGGACCACCGTCTTGCCGACGGCGTCGAACAGCAGGCACGCCAGCTCCAGGTGCTGCTGGTTGGCGTGCGCGCCCTTGCACAGCCCGGTCATCCCCGAACCCACGGCGCAGGGCGTGTTGGGCATGGCGCGCACCACGGGGATCTTCGCGGGCAGGGATTTCTCCATGTAGGCGGTGGGCACCGAGGCTGCGATCGAAACCAGCAACTGCTTGGGCGCGAGCACCGGCGCAATCTCCTTCAGCACCTGGCGCACCTGTCCCGGCTTGACGCAGACCAGGACGATGTCGGCGCCGCGCGCGGCTTTGGCGTTGTCCGTTGTCGGCGTGACGCCCAGGCGGCTGGCGCTGCGCGGCCGGTCGCCATGCTGCACCGTGGCCCGCGTGTGCTCCGGCAGCAGCAAGCCCTGGCCCAGCAACGCTTCCAGCAGGATGCTTCCCATCTTGCCCGCGCCCAGCACGGTGACGCGTTTCCCGCGGAGCGGGTTCTTGTTGGCGAGTTCTTCTTTCATAGGCAGGCTTCTTTGGCGCGAATGAGTCACGCACTGACATCATGTCATACCGCCGGCCGGGGCTCCTCCCGCCTCGTGGAAATTTCAATCTCTCCGAACGAAATTGTGCGTTGTACTTTTGGCGTAAGGTCGCGGTACTAAGAGAGTGGGGAATCGCCGATTGGAAGTAAATCCTCCTGCGGGCGAGGGCGCCCGCAGGAGCAATGTTTTGGGATCACGGTGCGCCGCCCCGGCGAGGGCGCCGGGGCCGCCGGAGTGGATCGTGCTACTCCGGAACAGGTGTAAGCAGACTCGGAACAGGCCAGAACGATGATGCCAAAGATGCCAGCCAACGGATTGCCGGCGGCGCAGGGATTGTACGATCCAGCGCAGGAGCGCGACGCCTGCGGCATCGGGTTTGTGGCCAGCATCAAGGGGCGCCGCACCCACGACATCCTGCTCAAGGGCATCGAGGTGCTGGTCAACCTGACGCACCGCGGCGCCTGCGGCTGCGATCCCGAAACCGGCGACGGCGCCGGCGTGCTCATCCAGATCCCGCACAAATTCTTCGCCCGCGAATGCGCGCGGCTGGGGTTCGCGCTGCCTGCGCCCGGCGAGTACGGCGCGGGCATGATGTTTCTGCCGGTGGAGAAGCACGATCGCCTGTGCTGCGAAGGCATTGTGGAGCGCATCGTGCGCGAGGAAGGCCTGAGCGTGCTCGGCTGGCGCGATACCCCGGTGGACGCCACCGCCCTGGGACGCATCGCGCGCGGCTCCCAGCCTTACATTCAGCAGATTTTCATCGGCCGCGCTCCCGGCATGGACGAAGCCGCGCTGGAGCGCCAGCTCTACGTGGTGCGCAAGCGCGCGGAAAACGAAATCGCCGCCTCCGATTTGGAGCACCGCGGCTGCTTCTACGTGCCGTCGTTGTCGGCGCGCACCATTGTTTATAAGGGGCTGCTGCTGGCGCCGCAGATCGCGCGCTTTTACCAGGAGCTTTCCGATCCCGACGTGCTGACCGCGCTTTGCCTGGTGCACCAGCGCTTTTCCACCAACACCTTTCCCACCTGGAACCTGGCGCATCCCTACCGCTATATCGCGCACAACGGCGAGATCAACACCCTGCGCGGCAACGTCAATTGGATGCACGCGCGGCAGTCGATCCTGGCTTCGCCGCTGTTCGGCGGCGACCTGAAGAAACTGTTTCCCATCATCGCGCCCGGCGGCAGCGACTCCGCCAACCTGGACAACGCCGTCGAACTGCTCTTGCAGGCCGGGCGCTCGCTGCCGCACGTGATGGCCATGCTGATCCCGGAGGCCTGGGCCGGCAACCCGCACATGAAGCCGGCCAAGCGCGCCTTCTACGAATACCACGCCTCCGTGATGGAGCCCTGGGACGGCCCCGCCGCCATCGCCTTCACCGACGGCCGCCTGATCGGCGCCACCCTGGACCGCAACGGATTGCGTCCCGGCCGTTATATCGTGACCAGAGATGATCTGGCGGTCATGGCGTCCGAGTGCGGCGTTCTGCCCGTGGACCCGCAGGACGTCACCATCAAGGGCCGCCTCCAGCCGGGCAAGATGTTCCTGGTGGACACCGTCGAGGGGCGCATCGTTTCCGACAAGGAGATCAAGAAGCGTCTGGCAGCGCGCCAGAACTATGCGCAGTGGCTGGAGGAGAACCAGATCACGCTGGAGCAGTTGCCGGAGCCGCCGCGCGTGCACGGCGCCGACCACGACACCATCCTCTGCCGCCAGCGCGCCTTCGGCTACACCGACGAAGACCTGAAGATGATTCTTGAGCCCATGGCCGCCAAGGGCGAGGAGCCCATCGGCTCCATGGGCACGGACACGCCGCTGGCGTGCCTGTCGGACCGCCCGCAGCCGCTGTTCCACTACTTCCGGCAGCTCTTCGCGCAGGTGACGAATCCACCCATCGATTCCATCCGCGAGCAGATGGTGATGTCGCTGATCAGCTACATCGGCACCGAGCGCAACATCCTGGACGAGCAGCCGGAAAACTGCCACACCCTGAAGCTGGCCGAACCCATCCTCAGCAACCGCGACCTGGAGAAGCTGCGGCGGGTCTCGCGCGGCGACCTGCTGGCCACCACGCTGCCCACGCTGTTCCGCGTGAAGGAAGGCGCCGACGGCCTGCGGCGCGCCCTGGAGGGCCTGCAGCGGCGGGCGTCGCTGGCGGTGCAATCCGGCTACACGTTGCTCATCCTCTCCGACCGCGGGCTGGACAAGGATTACGCGCCCATCCCCAGCCTGCTGGCGCTGGCCGCCGTGCACAACCTGCTGGTGCGCGAGGAGACGCGCACCCAGGTGGCGCTCATCATCGAGTCGGGCGAGCCGCGCGAGGTGATGCACTTCGCGCTGCTCATCGGCTATGGCGCCAGCGCGGTCAATCCTTATCTCGCCATCGAGACCCTGCAGGACCTGGCCTGGCACGGCTATCTGCCCGAGGGGATCAGCTTCGAGCTGGCGGTGAAGAATTTCAAAAAGGCCATCAACAAAGGCCTGCTGAAAACGGCTTCGAAGATGGGGATCTCGACCCTGCAAAGCTATTGCGGCGCGCAGGTGTTCGAGGCCATCGGCCTCAACAAGGATTTGGTGAAGACGTTCTTCAGCGGCACGCCGTCGCGGCTGGAGGGCGTCGGCCTGGAGGTGCTGGCGCGCGAGGCGCAGATGAAGCACGAGCACGCCTTCCGCCCGCCGACCGAGTCGGACACGGAGCTGGCCGTCGGCGGCAGCTATCAGTACCGCGTCAACGGCGAGTACCACCTGGTGAACCCGCTGACCATCAGCAAGCTGCAGCACGCGGTACGGCAGGCGAGCTACCCGACGTTCAAGGAATTCACCGAGCTGATTGACGACCAGAGCCGTAACCTGTGCACGCTGCGCGGCCTGATGCAGATCAAGAAGGCGGCCAAGCCCGTGCCGCTGGAGGAGGTGGAGCCGGCGGCGCAGATCGTGAAGCGCTTCACCACCGGCGCCATGTCGTTCGGGTCGATCAGCAAGGAGGCGCACGAGACGCTGGCCATCGCCATGAACCGCATCGGCGCCATGTCGAACACCGGCGAGGGCGGCGAGGACGAAGCGCGCTTCCAGCGAGACACCAACGGTGACTGGCGGCGCAGCGCGGTCAAGCAGGTGGCCTCGGGGCGCTTCGGCGTGACCGCCAACTACCTGGTCAACGCCGACGAGCTGCAGATCAAGATGGCGCAGGGCGCCAAGCCCGGCGAAGGCGGCCAGCTTCCCGGGCACAAGGTGGACGAAATCGTGGCGCGACTGCGCTGCTCGATCCCCGGCGTCGGCCTGATTTCCCCGCCGCCGCACCACGACATTTACTCCATCGAAGACCTGGCGCAACTGATCTACGACCTGAAGAACGTCAACCCGCGGGCGCGCATCGCGGTGAAGCTGGTCGCCGAGGTTGGCGTGGGCATCGTGGCGGCCGGGGTCGCCAAGGCGCACGCCGACGTGGTGCTCATCAGCGGCGACAGCGGCGGCACCGGCGCCTCTCCGCTCAGCTCCATGAAGCACGCCGGCATTCCCTGGGAGCTCGGATTGGCGGAAACGCAGCAGGTGCTGGTGATGAACGACCTGCGCGGGCGCATCCGGGTGCAGACCGACGGCAAGCTCCAGACCGGCCGCGACGTGGCCATCGCCGCGCTGCTCGGCGCCGAAGAGTTCGGCTTCTCCACCGCGCCGCTGGTGGTGATGGGCTGCGTCATGATGCGCAAATGCCACCTCAACACCTGCTCGGTGGGCATCGCCACGCAGGATCCCGAGCTGCGCAAGCAGTTCCGCGGCCAGCCTGAGCACGTCATCCAATATTTCTTCTTCGTGGCCGAGCAGGTGCGCGAGCTGATGTCGGCCGCCGGCTTCCGCACCATGGACGAAATGATCGGCCGGGTGGACATGCTGGAGATGAAACCCGCCGTCGAGCACTGGAAGGCGCGCGGGCTGGACTACTCGCCCATCCTCTACAGCCCGCCGGTTCCCGGACGCGTGGCGCGGCGCCGGGTGCAGGGGCAGGCGCACGGACTGGAGCAGGCGCTCGATCACCAACTGATTGCGTCGGCGCGCGAGGCGCTGGAGCATCGCACTCCGGTCGAGATCGCGCTGCCCATCCGCAACGTCCACCGCACCGTGGGGGCCATGCTGAGCGGGGAAGTCGCGCGCCGCTGCGGTTCCGCCGGTTTGCCCGACGACACCATTCGCTGCCGGTTCCACGGCTCCGCCGGGCAGAGCTTCGGGTCGTTTCTCGCCAAGGGGGTTACGCTCACGCTGGAAGGCGACGCCAACGATTACGTCGGCAAGGGTCTCTCCGGCGGCCGGCTGGTGATCTACCCGCCGCGCGATTCAGGTTTCCGTCCCGAGGAAAACATTCTGATCGGCAACGTGGCGCTCTACGGCGCGACCAGCGGGGAGGCCTTTTTCAACGGCGTGGCCGGCGAACGCTTCGCGGTGCGCAATTCCGGCGCGCTGGCCGTGGTGGAAGGCGCGGGCGACCACGGGTGCGAGTACATGACCAAGGGCCTGGTGGTGGTGCTCGGCAAGGTCGGACGGAACTTTGCCGCGGGGATGAACGGCGGCATCGCCTACGTGTTCGACGAGCAGGGCGACTTCGCGGCCAAGCGCTGCAACCTGGCGGGCGTGGATCTGGAGCCGGTGCTGGACCCGCAGGACGCCCGCGCCCTGGTAAACATCGTGACACGACATTTCAAGGCGACCGCCAGCCCGCGCGCCAGGTATCTGCTGGACAACTGGGCCGAGGCGCTGCCGCGCTTCGTCAAGGTGTTCCCGCACGAGTTCAAGCGCGTGCTGGGCATCCCGCGCGTCAGCCAGCCCTACGTCCCCGGGCAGGTCCCGCCACAGGCCGCCCTCGAGCAGGTGCAGCATGGGTAAAGTCACCGGATTCATGGAATACGGGCGCGAGCTGCCGCCGCGCCGGCCGGTGCCGCAGCGCATCAACGACTGGTTTGAAATCTACGGCCAGTTGCCCGAGAAGAACCTGCGCGCCCAGGGCGCCCGCTGCATGGACTGCGGCGTGCCCTTCTGCCACACCGGCTGCCCGGTGAACAACATCATCCCCGACTGGAACGACCTGGTGTACCGCGGACGCTGGAAGGAAGCGGTCCGGCAACTCCATGCCACCAACAATTTTCCCGAGTTCACCGGGCGAGTTTGTCCCGCGCCCTGCGAAGCCGCCTGCGTGCTCGGCATCACGCAGCCGCCGGTCACCATCAAGGAGATCGAGAAGAGCATCATCGAGCGCGCCTTCCGCGAAGGCTGGATCCACCCCGAGCCGCCCCTGGTGCGCAGCGGGAAGAAGGTTGCGATCGTCGGCAGCGGTCCCGCCGGCCTGGCCGCGGCGCAGCAGCTCTGCCGCGCCGGTCACGCGGTGACCGTGTTCGAAAAATCCGACCGCATCGGCGGACTGCTGCGCTACGGCATCCCCAACTTCAAGCTGGAGAAGCACCTGATCGACCGCCGCCTGGAGCAGATGATGGCCGAAGGGGTGGAGTTCATGCCCAACTCGCACGTCGGCGGCAACGTGCCGGCGGAAGATTTGCGCCGCCAGTTCAACGCCGTCCTGCTCTGCGGTGGCGCCGAACAGCCGCGCGACCTGCCCGTTCCGGGCCGTGAACTGAAAGGCATCCACTTCGCCATGGAGTTCCTGCCGCAGCAAAACCGCCGCTGCGCCGGCGCCGCGCCGGCCGGACAGGAAGAAATCGTGGCCACGGGCAAGCGCGTGGTGATCATCGGCGGAGGCGACACCGGGGCCGACTGCCTGGGCACCGCGCATCGTCAGAAAGCGCGCTCCGTGCGCCAGTTCGAAATCATGCCCGTGCCGCCGCGCGAGCGCTCGCCGCAGACGCCCTGGCCGCTCTGGCCCCTGCAGTTGCGCGAGGAAAGCGCGCACGAGGAAGGCGGCGAACGCCAGTGGAGCGTCGCCACCACCAGCTTCAGCGGCGGCCAGAAGGGGCAGGTGAAGCTGCTGCACGGCGTCAAAGTCGGGCCGCCGCCGAAGTTCGAACCGCTGCCCGGGAGCGAGTTCACGGTCGAGGCCGACCTGGTGCTGCTGGCCATGGGCTTTCTCGGCCCGGTGCGCGGCGGCATGCTGGAACAGTTGGGCGTGGCGCTGGATGCGCGCGGCAACGTGGCGGCAGGCGCGGACCACATGTCCTCGGTCCCCGGGATCTTTGCCGCCGGCGACATGCGGCGCGGGCAGTCGCTGGTGGTGTGGGCCGTCGCCGAGGGCCGCCAGGCCGCCAAGATGGTGGACGGCTATCTGCGCCGATAAGGGGAAGCGCGCGGCCCCCATAAACATTTCTTATGGCGTCCCCCATTTCAATAAGAAATTGCCGGGCTTATAATCTGCACTCGCATGGATTTCGACCAGCTCATCACGTTCATGGAAGTGGCCAAGCTGGGGAACTTCTCGCGCGCCGGGCAGAAAGTGTTCCGCTCGCAGTCGGCGGTGAGCGCGCAGATTCGCCAGCTCGAGCAGGAGTACGGCGAGAAGCTGCTGGACCGCGCCGGCAAGTCCGTCCGCCTGACCCCGGCGGGTGAAGTCTTGTTCGAATACGCCACCCGCATGCTGACCTTGCGCAACGAGTCGCTGCGCGCCGTCGCCGACCAGAACGCCACGCCTCGCGGCATTCTGGCCATCGGCGCCAACGAGGCCACCTGCCTCTACGTGCTGCCCGACGTCTTCGCCGAATACTCGCGCCTTTATCCCGAGGTGCAGATCACCATCTACCGCAACTTCAGCCGGAAGATCCTGGAGCGGGTGGAGGAAGGCGCGCTCGACGTCGGCGTGGTCACACTGCCGGTGAAGTCGCCCAGCCTGAAGGTGCAGTTGATCTACCGCGACCGCCTGATGCTGATGGTCAGCGCCAAGAGTCCGCTGGCGCGTTGCAGCTCGGTCTCCGTCAGCCAGGTGGCCGAGCAGCCGCTCATCATCCCCAAGACCGGGTTTACCCGCCAGATGCTGGACAAGCTGCTGCGTCCTTACCAGGCGCAGCTCCGGGTGCCCATGGAACTGCCCAGCGTCGGCATGATCAAGAGCTTCGTGGCGGCGGGACTGGGCGTCTCCTTCATCAGCGCCAGTTTTGCCCGCCCGGAAGTGCGCTCCGGCGAAGTGAAGCTGATTGAGCTGAAGGACGTGGAGCTGTGGCGTGAATTGGGCCTGATCTTCCGCAGCGACCGCACCCTGCCGCGCTCGGCCACGGCCTTTGTCGAGCTCATCCAGCGCCGCACCCAGCCCGGCGTGGCGGCCACCGGCTAGCGCAAGCAATTGGTGGGCCCGCCAGGATTTGAACCTGGGACCAATGGATTATGAGTCCACTGCTCTAACCGCTGAGCTACGGGCCCGTTGCGATCAATCTAGCACAAGCAGAACGGTTCACGAACGGTGTCGCGGCTGAGATACTATCCAGCAGCCACACACTCCACACCAGCTCCGGGGGACAGGCGTGAGTTCCAGCACGGCCACCGTGGTGCAGTCTGTGCGCCAGGAACGAGTCCCTTGGCGCGGCACTGCTATCCTGTTTGCCTTCACTTCTTTCCTCAGCGCCTTTCTGCTGTTCCAGGTGCAACTGATCGTCAGCAAGTACATCCTGCCCTGGTTCGGGGGCTCGGCGGCGGTCTGGATCACCAGCATGCTGGTGTTCCAGTTGCTGTTGCTGGCCGGCTACATTTATTCGCACCTGCTTTCGCTGCGGCTCTCTTCTGCCGCGCAGGCCAGGTTCCATGTTGGTTTGCTGGGGCTGGCGTTCCTGCTGATGGCCGCGCTGTCGTTCCTGTGGCCCTCGGCGATTACGCCCGGCGCGGCCTGGAAACCGCTGCCAAGCGGAACTCCGGCGCGCGACGTGGCCGCGATCATCCTGATTTCCGCCGGGCTGCCTTTCTTCGTGCTGTCCACCACCGGCCCGCTGCTGCAAGCCTGGTTTGCGCGCCTGGGCGGCGGAATCCGGACCTACAAGCTGTACTCGGTCTCCAATCTCGGCTCGTTGCTCGGACTGCTGACGTTCCCCTTCCTGGTTGAGCCGGCGCTGCGTATGCAGGTGGAGGCCAGGCTGTGGTCGCTGCTGTTCTGCGTGTTCGCCGGGGGCTGCGCCTTCTGCGCG
>Ga0315268_10004884_pt1 | contig 14465 bp, 12 predicted proteins | sample C1_top_MG_FD_204535 | JGI IMG/M metagenome (GOLD analysis project Ga0315268, IMG submission 204535) | Sediment microbial communities from Yellowstone Lake, YNP, Wyoming, USA - C1_top | ecosystem: Environmental > Aquatic > Freshwater > Lake > Sediment | place: USA: Wyoming | collected 2017-08-01
GCATTAGGTCTAGCAAGGTCGGATGCAACAAGCAATGGAGTGTTGCCTTGGTCGGCAAAGTACTTGGCTAATTTTCCTGCCAAAGTAGTTTTACCAGCGCCCTGAAGACCTGCCAACATAATGATTGTCGGCGATTGTTTTGCCAACCGCACTCGTCTTGCCGATTGCCCCAGAATTTCAACGAGTTCGGCATTGATGATGTCGAAGATCGCCTGTGCCTGGTTCGACCCAGATTGGAGAGTCGGCAATGCCAAAAGGGACTTGGAGCGAACTTGTTCGATGAATTCGTTAACTACCGATAATGCAACGTCAGCCTCTAGAAGGGCGGTGCGAATTTCCTGACAGGTGTTATCGATGTCAGAGGGTGAAATCTTGCCTCGTGAGCGCAGGGTGGCAAGGGATGCCGAGAAGCGCTGGGTGAGTGAATCAAACATAGATGCGTAGCCTAACCCACGTCCGAGTCATACTTTTACTTAGTTGTGACCGATCTCAAACAATTCAGCCGGGATAGATTCCCAACCCAATATATCGAAGATCTCTTGCATGCTCATTTGCCCGTCATCAAGCATCTTCAAAACTGTATCGTGGGAGTCATCCGCAATTCGATCCGCTTCAGTCCTTTGCGCAACCAGTTTTTTGACCATGATTAATTATCTCCCAACGATCGGAATTTGTGAAGTAACTTGTGCCGTTCTTAAAGACCACGCAGAGTAATAACCATCGCTTCCTAATAATCGTGAATTGCACACTAAATGCCACCGAAGGTCATCAGCATTGATACCGTGCTTGACTTGTATCTTGTGCTCGATCCGAGGAGAAATATCAAGTGATTCAATTGTTGATGGCGCAGTTTGAACCACCACCATCATCTTGCTCACTCGGAGTAACTCGAGTTCCCAATCCGAGAAGTGCATTCTCGATTGGTGGGAGTGGCGAAACTTACTAAGACAACGCTTCTCGGAGCCTTCTTGCCACCTCATTTGTCCGCTCGACACTAAGCGGACCCCCAGAAATCTCCGTGGCATACAAGGTGTCGATCGCCTCAGCACCAAGGGTTGTGACAATTGCAGAGCGAATATCCACTCGGCAACGAGTGATCGCATCCCCAATAAGAAAGAGAAGACCGGGCTGATCATGGCTTCGAACTTCAAAGACGGTGCACTCACTAGATGCCTGATCGAAGGTCTCGACCACAGGCGGCGGAACTGGAATGGAGGGAAGTTGGGAGTAGGACTTCACCCGCTCTTGAATGCGTCGCTCGAGGTCGCCTTGCCCGTTGAGGGCTGTGTGAATATCTGCGTGAATCTTCTCCGCGGTAGGAATTGGCGCGTTTGGATCAAGTGAGACGATCCACTTCATCACCGCTGAAATACCGTGGGACTTCGTGCGCGCAGACCTGACATCCAGACGGGCAAGGTTGAGTACGCCGGCAACAATGGAGAGGAGACCGGGTCTATCCGGTGCGATGATCTCGATTGCGTAATCACTATCGCGAACAAAGACTTCCACTCGAAGAGCGCCAACTTCGGCAAAGCCACGTTGTTCCGGAGTCAACTCGGGTTCGGGGGCGACAATGCTTCCGCTCATTGCACTACGTACCCGCTCAACAAGATCAGCAACCAGAGTCGCTTTCCAATTACTCCATGCAGCACTGCCTGTTGCCTCTCCATCGGCAATGCTCAACGCGTGAAGGAGCTCGAGGGTTTGCAGATCTGGAATAACTGCCATCACTGATGCGATGGTTGCCGGGTCGTGAAGATCACGCCTTGTAGCCGTTGCCGAAAGTAGTAGGTGATGTTGAACCAAGAGAACTAAGGTTGCAACGTCAGCTTCACCAAATCCAATTCTCTTAGCAAGCGGCTCAATGAGATGGGCACCGCGTTCGGAATGGTCATCATCTGTGCCCTTGCCGATATCGTGAAATAGCGCGGCAATCAGCAGCAAGTCCGGGCGATGTACGCGACGCGTAAGCGCGGCGGCATGGACTGCAGTTTCAACCATGTGTCGATCAACAGTATGTCGGTGGAGAAAATTTCGCTGCGGCAGACTTCGCACCGATCGCCACTCGGGCAACCAAGCAGAAATAATCTCCTCTTGGTCCAGTGCCTCCCACACGGGCACCATCGCACTTCCTGCACCGATGAGTGCAACCAAGTCCTCGCGCGCTTCCCGTGGCCACGGATTTGGCAGTACTCCGATATCTTGTCTTAACGACTGCGCGAGTAGCACGCATGATTCCATTGAGAGTCGAAGTCCCAACTGTGCTGCCTTTGCCGCCGCGCGTAGACCAAGAACTGGGTCTTCAACTGTAACTGCGCCGATATCCAATACAACTTCCTGATGTGCCACGCTAATTCCCCGACCGACATTTGTTACTCGTGGTCGTCGCAGGAATCTTCCGAGACCATCTTTGCCTCTGTGATCCAGACGGTGCCATGTGGATTGCATCAAATAGTCGACAGCACGTGCAGATTTGGCAACCTCGCTCATCAACGCATCTGCGTCGGCATATCCCAAGACGGCGGCAACCTTGTCCTGTTCTTGAAAAAGTAACCTGTCCTTTGTGCGACCGCTTTGAATGTGCAGGGCTTCGCGAATGCTTGTAAGGGAGGATTCGGCGGCGCTCATGCGCTCGAGTGGAACATCTATGGCACCGCTCATTGCTATGGCACGAAGGGCGACGATGTCGCGAAGGCCGCCGCGGGCTTCTTTCAGGTCGGGCTCGAGAAGGTAGGCCAACTCCCCCGACCGCTCGTGTCGATCGGCCAGCAATACTTTCAATTCACTCAAACGACGGCGTGAATCTCGTCGCCAATCATCGATCGCGTTGTGTTGCACAGAGGCAACAAGGGATGCATCCCCGGCCACTAGCCGTATATCGAGAAGACCCATTGCAACTTTAAGATCTGTGTTTGCTGCTTCGCGCGTCTGACTGAGGGTTCGCACCGAATGATCGACACTGCGCGGAATATCTGTACTTGGCGTCTTCCCATCCCATATTGGATAGAGAACTGAATTAACGAATGTTGAAAGTTCCTCCGCCGAGAGATGATCGTTATGGATGATGAGAATGTCTAAATCAGACCCTGGGCAGAGCTCGCCGCGGCCGTAACCACCGACCGCGGCGAGTGCTATCCCAGCGATTTCAACACGCGCTCCTTTATGCAGCTGCTCGTGTGCTGCAAGAAAAAGTGCGTTCAGAACGCGATCACTCTCGTTCGCTCTGGCTCTGCGTTCTCGAGTACCCACTAAATTGCATCAACTCCGCGTTCGCCTGTACGAACACGTACTACTTGATCAACCGGAGTCGACCAAACCTTGCCATCACCGATGGAACCGGTAGAGGCTGCTTTTACGATAACACCGATGACTGCTTCGGTTTCGCTGTCATCGACTAATACTTCCAAACGCACTTTAGGAATGAGATCCACGGTGTACTCAGCTCCACGATAAACCTCGGTATGTCCGCCTTGGCGACCATAACCGCTGGCCTCCGAGACAGTCATGCCGGTTACTCCATGAGCCTGGAGAGCATTTTTTACATCATCTAGTTTAAACGGTTTGAGAATTGCGGTAATGAGTTTCATGTCAGATCTCCCTACTTCTTAGTTCGACTCGGATGAAGAAATGACACGTGATCCCCCACCATAGGAGGCGGTCTCGTACGCCGTTTCGGCGTGCTGACTCAAGTCAAGACCGGCCGCTTCGTCATCGTCACTGACGCGAAGTCCGATTGTCTTATCGATGATCTGAGCGATGATGTAGGTAGCCACAAACGAGTAGGCGACAACTGCTGCCACCGCGATCACTTGATGACCCATCAGAGTCCAACCACCCTTGTAAAAGAGGCCGTTAGCTCCATTGATCATATGGGTTCCGAGAAGTCCGATGAGAAGGGCTCCTAGAACACCGCCGACCAAGTGAACACCAACTACGTCAAGAGCATCGTCGAACTTGAAGATGGTCTTTAATTTAGTTGCAAGTGCGCAGATGATTCCTGCTGCAAAGCCGATAAGAATGGAACCCATCGGACTAACGAATCCGCAAGCAGGTGTGATTGCAACAAGACCTGCGATAGCGCCCGATGCAGCACCCAATGTTGTTGGGTGACCATCGCGGATCTTCTCCACGAGGATCCATCCGAGCAATGCAGCACCGGTTGCAGTGTTGGTATTGACGAAGGCGTATGCAGACAAAGTGTTAGCAGCTAACGCAGATCCAGCGTTGAATCCGAACCATCCGAACCAGAGAAGACCGGCGCCAAGAAGAACGAAGGGAACATTGTGCGGACGCATACGCTCTTTTGGCCATCCTCGACGACGACCGATGACCAAGATGACGGCAAGTGCCGCTGCTCCTGCGTTTGCGTGAACAACTGTTCCGCCGGCGAAATCTTCAGCGCCTAACTTGAACAGCCATCCACTTGGGGAGAAGACCCAGTGAGCAACAGGTGCGTACACCAGAATGAGCCAGACTGCGGAGAAGAGGGTCCATGCTCCAAACTTCAAACGGTCGGCGGTGCCACCAGTGATCAGCGCGGGGGTAATAATCGCGAACATCAACTGAAAGGCAACGAAGACCAACGGAGGAATCGTTAAGGCCTCAAAACCAGTTGGCTGCTGCCAAATGTGGTTGAGTCCGAATTGGTGGAGATTGCCGATGAATTTGCCGGTGCCCACAAAGGCAAGGCTGAAAACTCCGGTGATCCAGAGAACGCTGACAACGCCCATCGTCACAAAGTTCTGTGCGAGCATTCCCAGAACGTTCTTGCCACGAACCATGCCGCCATAGAAGAAGGCGAGCCCTGGCGTCATGAGCAGAACGAGTGCGGAGGCCACCAAAATCCAGGCGGTGTCTCCAGCGTTAAAATTCGTATTAACGAAGCTCATATTTTCTCCAATATTGAGGTGAGCGTTCTCGCCGTTGAGATGGGGGGAAATATGACGGAGTTGGATTACGGCAACCCACGCAATTAGTTTCGGGCGCGTCACAAAGGGCGCCCTTGTGTTACGAAATGGTTACAAGAGGGACTGGATGTAGGCCTCGGGCTCAAAGGGGGCGAAATCCGCCGCTGCCTCCCCTGATCCGACCCATTTGATGGGGATACCTAACGTTGCCTCGATGGCCAAGGCGATACCGCCAGGAGCGCTTCCGTCGACCTTGGTCAGGATGATTCCAGTCAATTCGACGCTTTCTGCAAAGACTTTCGCCTGCGTGAGGCCGTTCTGACCTGTGGTCGCATCCACAACCAGAAGGATTTCACTCACAGGAAGAACTTTCTCGACAACCCTTTTCACTTTACCCAACTGATCCATCAAGTCGTTCTTAGTGTGCATGCGCCCTGCTGTATCAACAATCAAGCAATCGGTCTTGCGGGCAAGACATTGCTGGGCAGCATCGAATGCGACAGATGCAGGGTCAGCATTCACTGCGCCATGAACAACGTCAATATCCAACCGCTCCCCCCACGTAAGAAGTTGATCTACAGCGGCCGCGCGAAAAGTATCAGCGGCAGCCAGAAGAACGCTCTGCCCGTTTGCAGAAAGTGCGTTTGCAAGTTTGGCCGAAGATGTTGTCTTGCCGGTTCCATTAACACCGACCACCAAGATTGCACTTGGCACCTGCAATGACATTGCGCGACTTTTATCGCACAAGGTAGATCGCAACGTTGAGATGACGGCTTGACTTGCACTTTCACTTTTTGCAGAACGGGCGGCATGCAGAATCTTGTCCGCGAGTTCTGGTCCGAGATCAGCTTCTAAAAGCGCTGCTTCCAATTCTGCCCAGTCAGCGCTAGAGGCATGAGCCGTCCCAGTGATCTTGGCAAGTATTTTGCCGAACAAGCCCACCAGACTATTTCCTATACAGCTTGAGTGGAATCGCGAAGTCGCTGAGAAATCACTTCAGTGACGCCGTCTCCGCGCATCGTGACGCCGTAGAGCGCATCAGCGATTTCCATTGTGCGCTTCTGGTGGGTGATCACAATAAGTTGAGAGGTTTCGCGCAACTCTTCGAAGATGCTAAGGAGGCGACCAAGGTTGACGTCATCAAGTGCTGCTTCAACCTCATCGAGCACGTAGAACGGACTTGGCCTGGCCTTGAAAATTGCGACGAGAAGGGCCACTGCAGTCAGCGATTTTTCTCCCCCAGAAAGAAGAGAGAGACGCTTAATTCTCTTTCCTGGAGGACGGGCTTCGACATCCACGCCAGTAGTTGTTAGGTCATCTGGGTTGGTCAGAATTAAACGGCCGTCACCGCCTGGAAAGAGGCGGGCGAAAATATCTTCAAAGTGTCGGGCGGTGTCTTCGAACGCATCCATGAAGATCTGCTGAACGCGCTCGTCCACTTCCTTGATGATGTCGAGAAGATCCTTCTTGGTCCGCTTGAGATCCTCTAGTTGTTCGGCAAGGTAGCGAAGGCGCTCTTCAAGGGCCGTGTACTCCTCAAGAGCTAGAGGGTTAATCTTTCCAAGCAACGCAAGGGATCGCTCAGTAGTGATGAGGCGTCTTTCTTGCTGTTCGCGCCGGTATGGCACCAAGTCGCCTGCGACAACTTCGCCCTCATCGGTCTCGATAAATGTTGGCACATCATTTTCTGGGCCGTACTCATTGACCAACGTGGTCACGTCGACACCGAGTTCTTCAACTGCTTTGAGTTCGAGTTGTTCGATGCGCATGCGCTGTTCGGCCCGCGCAATCTCATCGCGATGAACACTTGAGGTTAATTGTTCTAATTCGGCTGCTAACTCGCGCACTCGTGCGCGAACTGTGAGAGTTTCGCCTTCACGCGCAGAACGTGCTTCTTCAAGGCGCCCGCGTTCGGCTGCGGCCTTTGCGATTGATCGTTCAATATGAATGAGTCCTTCATACGCTGCTTCGGCAATCGCTTGAGAAACGACCGCACCACGTGCGCGTGCCGCTCGTCGACTGATCGCATGCTCTGATGCTTCGCGTTCTGCTTTTGCAGCATCCTCAAGTGCTTTTGCTCGAGCAGCAAGGGATTCCACTCGCTCCTCGCTTGTGCGAACACTTAATCGCGCTTCAACCTCAGTCGTTCGGGCAGCCGAGACTTCAGCACGAAGTTCCTCAGCGTGCGCGTGGCTTGGCGCTTCAACATCCCCGTGATGGTGGATTTGATCTTGGGCAATTGCCAATTCGCTATCGTCGCGAGATTTCGCCGATTCTGCCTCGAGAATGGCTGCATTCAACCTCTCCACCTCTGCTCGTGCAGACTTGGAGTGCTGACCGGCAACTGCCAACTGTTCTGTCAATGCTGCAATGCGCGCATCTGATTCATTGAGTTTGCTAAGAGCTACATCAAATTCGCTCTGGCGCTGAGTTACTTGGGTCTCTGTCGCGGAGATTTCAAAACGAAGGCGCTGGCAAACATGGTTGATGTCTGAGATCTTTCGATTGAGTTCCTCGATAAGGGCGTGAATTTCGATCAACGAGGAGGAGGACTTGGATCCACCTCGGGCGCGAGATTGTGTGAATACATCGCCTTCGCGAGTCACGACGGTCAGGCTTGGATGAGATCCGATTATTGATGCGGCCTCAATGGCACTGTCAGCGACCACCGTCGTTGAAAGGAGTTCTTGTAGCAGATCATGAATTTGCGAAGAGCGCACGTGAGAGGTGATCGCGGTCAATCCTGACGGGATTGGAGTTGCATTGTGCCTCGCATCAGGTCGCAGAACGAGGAAGTCGGCCTGGCCAAGGTTTTCAGAGCGAAGTGTTGTAAGGGCAGTAACTGCGGCAGAGAGGTCTTGGAGAACGACAGCATCAGCCAGTGCGCCCAGGGCGGCTGCGGCTGCCCCTTCCCAACCAGAGTCGATTTCAACGAGTGAGGCGATGCTTCCCAAGATGGTGATTCCTCGTGGATCGCGCAGAAGAGCTGCCGCGCCATCGCGCGATGCAGATGTCAGGTGCATTGCTTCGAGTTTTGATTCGAGGGCGTTGCGTTCACGATCGGCGGCTCGCTCTTGATCCACGAGATCGGCGAGTTTGGCCTTGATTTCCTCAAGCGCGCTCTTGGCCGATTCAAATTGAGAATCCAAGCCGAGTTCACTGGAGTCCGCACTTGCTATATCGAGCTCGAAAGTCGAGTACTCGCGTTGTGCGGAATCGGCGCGCATCTGCGCCTCATCGCGCGCTTTTGTCAGACGAGAGATCTCTTCGGTAATGGCATCTAGTCGCGCAGCAAGGGATTTGATGTGGCCCTCTTGTCTGGCTGTTCCTTCACGTTGATCCGCAAGTGCTCGAAGGGCGGCTGCAACGCGGTCTTCCTCTGCTTTGAGTTCTGCCTCGCTTAACGCAAGGGACGCGGTCGCAGCATGCAATTGCGCGCGAGTTGTTATTACGGTCGCACGGAGTTCGGCTTCTTCGGCTCGCAACAGAACGGCTTCGCGATCAAGGGTTTCTGGATCCCGGCCCGCAGTGCGCGCCTCTTCGGCTTCTTCGGCTAAGAAGCGCGAGCGCTCCTGAGCAAGGCTCTGGGTTCCGCGGAATTTCTCGCGAAGAGAATTAAGTTGGTAATACGTCTCTTGTGCTTGCACGAGTCTGGGACTGTCGACGGCCATTTGCGCATCGAGTTCGTTCTCGCGCGTTCTGGCGATCTCCACATCATTTTCAACAATCGCACGGCGCTCGCGTAGGGCAGTCTCATCAGCGACTTCTGCATCAAGGGTCCGTGTCAGCGCAATCAAATCATCTGCAAGCAAACGCAATTTCGCATCGCGAAGATCGGCCTGAATTGTTGCGGCCTTCTTTGCAACTTCGGCCTGCTTTCCAAGGGGGCGAAGTTGACGGCGAAGTTCGACGGTGAGATCTTGGATACGGGCCAAGTTCGCCTGCATGGATTCAAGTTTGCGAAGCGCCTTCTCTTTTCGCTTTCGATGCTTGAGAACCCCAGCTGCCTCTTCAATAAATCCGCGACGCTCGTCCGGGTTGGCCATCAAGATGGCATCAAGTTGTCCCTGGCCGACGATGACGTGCATCTCCCGGCCGATACCGCTATCGCTGAGCAATTCCTGAATATCCAGAAGGCGCGATGCGTCGCCGTTTATCTGGTATTCACTCGTGCCATTGCGGAAAAGAATGCGTGAAATGGTGACTTCCGTGTAGTCAATAGGAAGGGCACCGTCGGTGTTATCGATGGTGACAGAGACTTCAGCGCGGCCGAGCGGGGATCGCCCGCTGGTGCCGGCGAAAATGACATCTTCCATTTTGCCGCCGCGAAGGGACTTCGCCCCTTGCTCGCCCATCACCCAGCTCAGAGCGTCAACCACATTGGATTTACCCGAACCGTTTGGTCCAACAACGCAAGTGATTCCCGGTTCTAAGCGCAGGGTCGTCGCGGATGCAAAGGATTTAAATCCTTTGAGGGTGATGCTTTTCAAATACACGGGGCAAACCTACCCTAGCGACGGCTTTGGGCTTAGTCCTTCGAGGGAAGGCTCAATAATTCGTACGCGACACGAGCGGCAATCTGTTCGGCCTCGCGTTTGCTCTTTCCTTGACCCTCGGCGATTGCCTCTCCGGAAACCATTGCGAAGGCAGTGAAACTCTTATCGTGGTCTGGCCCGGTCTCCGTCACCACGTATTCAGGAACACCCTTGCCTTGAAAAGCCAGGAGTTCTTGAAGGGCAGTCTTGCCATCAAGGCCTGCGCCTTTTGCCAGAGCGCTTTCCAAGGTCGGTGCGATAAGTTTGATAATCACGTGTGAGGTTTCGTCGAAACCTTTCTCCAAATAGATGGCACCAATGATGGCTTCGAAAGCATCGGCCAGAAGAGAATTCTTATCGCGACCACCTGTGACCTCTTCGCCTTTGCCCAATCGAATTACCGCGCCCAATTCGAGGGAGCGGGCGACATCTGCAAGGGCGCGCATGTTTACAACGCCAGAGCGCAGGGGTGAGAGTCGACTTTCATCAAGATCGGGAAAACGGTTATAGAGCTCTTGAGTGACAACAAGGCCGAGAACAGAGTCGCCTAAAAATTCAAGGCGTTCGTTTGTTTGCGTTTCACCAGACTCGTAAGCAAAAGAGCGGTGAGTCAATGCCAACTCCAGCAGTTGTGGGCTGAGTTCAACCCCCAGAGCTTTAGTTAACGAAGAGTACAGATCAGACCTCGATTACCTGACGGCGGTTGTATGTGCCGCACGTTGGGCATGCAGTGTGCTGCAAACGCGGTGACTGGCATTGCGGGCATGCAACTAGGGCTGCTGCTGTGGTTTTCCACTGGCTCCGGCGGGAACGGGTCTTGGAGCGAGACATTTTTCGCTTTGGTACTGGCACTTTTCGTTCCTCTTTCTAATTTCTAACAGCCCTATAAAGCCATAGATCGTGGGCTAAGTATCCCCTAAACCTGCCCTAATCTAAAATCGAGCTTGGGCCTGATATCAGCCCTCGCCTCCGAGATCGGGATCAAAGAGGTCGGAAAGGCCGGCCCACCGTGGATCCTTCACATCGTGGCGATGGTCAGGCTCCAGCAGGGTCCACTTCACGCCGCAGCGGGGGCAGAGGCCAGGACAGTCCTCGGCACAGAGGGGGTTGATCGGAAGGGCCAGAACGATTGTGTCGCGGACGCTTCCTTCCAGATTGATCAGCTCCCCGTCCATCATCATCTCTTCATCCTCGTCAATATCGTCATTGACTTCTGCGGCCTTACGTTGTGCCTTGGTGTGGGCCTTCTCCGGGGCATAGCGGAAAAGCTCTTGGAAGTTGCGTGCGATCGGCACTTTAACCGGATCAAGGCAGCGGATGCATTCTCCTTCTGCAATCGTGGAAACCTGCGCGCTTACAAGAACGCCTTCGGAAACAGATTCCAGTTTCATGCCGATATGGATGCCTTGGTCCTCAGGAACGGCAATGACGTCGATACCGATCCGGTCGGGAGCAGGAATGTCCAGATCGTATTCGCGCATCTCGCCGGCACGGCGGGGCAGATCGTGAGTATTGAAAATAAAAAGCTTGGATTTATTCATTGCAGGCCAGTTAGTCGTTGGCAAGTTGCGACAAGACATCCTTGTCGTCTGCTCCGGCAAGTCGTTCACGACCCCGCGAGACAGCATCCATGGTCTTGTTCAAAATAACTTCGAGGGTGGCAAGGCGAGAATCGATGTAGTTTTCGACCTCTTGACGCTCGCGTTCGGCCATCGAGCGGGCCTCATCAAGAATGCGTTGGGATTCATCCCGGGCCGCTTGAACAATGGAGGTCTGTTCGACCATTCGGGCCACTTCTTCTCGCGCCATGGCCACCAACTGTTCTGCGCTCTGGCGACCCTCTTCGACAATGGCATCGCGGGATGCAAGAAGGTTCTGCGCCTTGGCAAAATCTTGCGGAAGTGAATTTCTGGATTCATCCAAGAGCTCAAGAAGTTCGGCACGGTGGACTACGCAGGAGGCGGATAGCGGAACGCTGCGAGCCTCTTCGACCATAGTGATGGCAGAACTGAGTTTCTCAATCGAATCCATATGTTATTTCCCTGCTACTCGTTTGCGAAGTGCCTCATCGACATTTGGAGGAACCATGGTTGAAACGTCCCCGCCAAAATGAGCAAGCTCTTTGACAATTGATGAGGATAGAAATGAATGGGTAGGGGATGTGGCCATGAACATTGTCTCAACTTTGGCGGCCTGGTAGTTGATCTGAGCCATCTGCAGCTCATAGTCAAAATCCGTGACGGCGCGGAGTCCCTTCACAATCGTTGTCACACCATGAGACCGGCAATATTCAACCAGGAGCCCATACCAAGAATCCACGACCACGTTTGGTAGGTGCTTAGTGTTTTCGCGGATCATGTCGATACGTTCTTCGATTGTGAAAAGACTGGACTTACTGCGATTTGCAAGGACGGCGATGATTACCTGATCGAAGTGGGCGCTGGCTCGCTCAATGATGTCTAGGTGCCCGTAAGTAACCGGGTCAAAGGATCCTGGACACACCGCGCTCTTCACGGCACAAACGCTAGCAATGATTGGGGGTCTTATCCATTCTGAGCCAGCTTTCCGTAGTAAATCACTGCCTGCCCGTAATTTCTCTCCCGAATCGGCTCAAATCCGGTTGGCCATTTCATGGAAGCAGTTTTGCGTGCGCGCTCGACGGCGATCACGGCATCATCTTTCACGAAGCCGCCAGCGCGCAATTGAACCAGGCACTTGTAGAGCTCAACATCTGAGAAATCATATGGAGGGTCTATATAGACAATGTCGTATTTTGCAGGGGCCGGAATCTCCAAGAATTTCTGAGCCGACATTGCATAAAGATGGAACTCCCCCGACGTCTTTGACTGCGCCACAAGTTCTGCATTCTTGGCGATCGTCTTGCAAGCAGCATCGTTTTTTTCCACGGCATGTACCAAACCTGCACCGCGAGAGAGTGATTCAAGTCCAATGGCGCCGGAGCCTGCAAATAGATCCAGAACGTTGAGGGCCGTGAAATCTCCGAACTCAGAGAGGAGTGAAGAGAAGAGGCCCTCGCGAGCGCGGTCAGAAGTTGGTCTTGTTGCTCCGGCTACCGTGGAAAGTGTTCGTCCCTTGGCAAGGCCCGCAATGATTCTCATTGGGCAATTCTATGTTTCAACCTTTATCTATGTAGTCGGCTGCTTCATCGGCTTGCAAGATTTTCAACTCGAGAGCCAATTCAGGGTTGGCGGTGAGGTTCGGATCGGCATCTATGAGCCTTTGTGCGTCCGAACGTGCCTGATCGATTAGATCTTCATCACGCAACACCCGCAGTAAGCGAAGGTGAGACCGTGTCCCCGATTGGCTAACGCCGAGTACATCGCCTTCGCGTCTTTGCTCGAGATCGATTCGTGATAACTCAAAACCATCAACGCTGCCAGCAACAGCATCTAATCTTGCCCTGGACGAGGAGTCGGCCGGGACTGATGTAACGAGGATGCACAATCCCGGCGAAGTCCCCCGACCGATGCGACCACGCAACTGGTGGAGTTGCGAAACGCCGAATCTGTCAGCATCCATAATCACCATCACCGTTGCATTGGGTACATCCACGCCTACTTCAATTACCGTTGTCGAAACCAGAACATCGATCTTTCCTTGCGAGTACGCCAACATTGTCTCGTCTTTGACATCCGATGGAAGTTGGCCATGCAAGATTGCAAGACGAAGTCCCGAGAGCTGATCTGCGTGAAGCCTTGGAGCCAACTCCTCTACCGATGTCAGCTCAGTTGATGCGGTGCCAAATAAAAAATCCATGTCTGCATCCGCCGAGGTGGTTGCATTAATTCTGGGGGCAACAATGTATGCCTGATGGCCCTTTGCAACTTCTTCACGGATGCGACTCCACGCTCTTTCAACGAAGGCAGGCTTTTCCAGTGCGTCAACAACATGCGTCGTAATCTGCTGTCGCCCACCGGGCAATTCGCGCAAAGTGGAGACATCAAGGTCGCCGAAGACTGTCATTGCCACCGTTCGTGGAATAGGTGTAGCGGTCATGACCAATACATGCGGAGGCAACCCGGCCTTTGCCTTAAGCGCATCGCGTTGCTCCACCCCGAATCGATGTTGCTCATCAACAACTATCAGACCGAGGTCTGCAAAATTCACGCTCTGGCCAAGAAGGGCATGTGTGCCGATGATGATGCCGGCCGCACCTGATGCTGCAAGTCCCAGTGCATCTTTTCGGGCTGCTGCATTTTGCGAGCCAGTAATGAGGGTTACCTGCGTTCCACCTTCAGAGCCACCCAACATCCCGCCTTGGGCAAGTGGTCCGAGCAATGTGGTGATCGTCCGCAGGTGTTGCTGGGCAAGGACTTCAGTCGGAGCCAGAAGAGCGGCCTGACCGCCGTTGTCCACGACTGCCAACATGGCGCGCACTGCCACAACTGTCTTGCCCGAACCGACCTCTCCCTGGAGTAGTCGATGCATTGGATGCGAGGCAGAGAGATCGTTTTCAATCTCAGCAATGACGCTTCGCTGACCCCCGGTCAGAGTGAATGGAAGGGACTCGTCGAATTTTTCAAGCAGACCACCGGTGCGAATCGGTCGGGCTGTTGCGTTGAGTTTGCGCAACTCCGCGCGGCGCACGACCAGTAGAAGTTGAAGCAAGAATGCCTCATCAAATGTCAACCTCTCGAGCGCACTTTGAGATTGCTCAAGGTCATCGGGTTGATGAATGTTGACCAGGGCTTCCTTGAGGGTGGGATAGCGATGCTTCATCCGAATTTCTTCAGGAAGAAAATCGGGAACTTCATCAAGGGCGTCAACTGCAATCTTGATACACTGCGCAAGTTTCCATGAGGGCATTTTCGCCGTTGCCGGATAGACCGGGAGATACTTGCCAGCAAACTCGCCGATGGCGCTATCGACATCGCTTCCATCCGGAATCAATTCGTAATCGGGATGGGAAAGCTGCCGCTTGCCATTGAAGATCCCGACTTTGCCTGCGAACAACCCCTGTCTACCTACCCGCAGGTCACGCTCTCTCCATGCCTGGTTGAAG
>Ga0315268_10004885_pt1 | contig 14464 bp, 15 predicted proteins | sample C1_top_MG_FD_204535 | JGI IMG/M metagenome (GOLD analysis project Ga0315268, IMG submission 204535) | Sediment microbial communities from Yellowstone Lake, YNP, Wyoming, USA - C1_top | ecosystem: Environmental > Aquatic > Freshwater > Lake > Sediment | place: USA: Wyoming | collected 2017-08-01
AAAAAGCAGGGAGCAGATACGGGCCGCGTTGGAAGCGCTGCTGTCCCCCCTGGAAGATATAAGGGAGGGGACCGGTTTCCACAGCGGTGAAACCGTGTTCGAGCATACGATGGACGTCCTGGCTGAAGTCGAAAGGAATTTTGAAGGCAGAGAAGACAAGGGAACCTATCTTTTAGCTGCAGTGTTGCACGACATCGGCAAGCCAAAGACCTTGAAGGAGACAGGCGATTTCCCAGGGCACGCGGACGACAGCATCCTCCTCCTTCCACAGGCCTACGAGGCCCTTGGCGTGGAGAATGGGGGGAAAGCAGTAGAAACTCTGGTGCGGCTGCACATGGAAGGCCTGAAGGTTTTCATCTTGCAGAACCGGGGCGAGCTGACCGCAGATCAGATTGCTGACTTTGCCAAAAAACTCGAAGGTACCTCTCTAAGCCTCAGGGATATGCTGATGTTCTGCAAATCTGACACCATCACTGCCCGTGGCCCCAAGAATGCAGGCATTGATTACGACGCGCTGCTCGCCAAGATATTGGAGAGAGCAAAGACTGACGCCTAGGTCTCTCCAGGTTTTTTTCAGTAGGTCAAATCCTCTTCCGAATCATAAGCAGGGCGAGGTTTCGTCAAGGGCTGAAAAGAATTATAACCTTCGTTCTACTTTATGTCAATCAAGATTAACACAAAATCTACTAAGTGGTAATCCTGGTTGCACACCTTCGGGTGTGGGTAGTTCACTTTACCATAATGATATGCATTTTATGAAGTTAAATTATACAAATGACTATCATAATATGAAATCAATTAGCTAAAATGCATATATTTAAAAAGGATTTGCTTGGAAATACCCACATGGAGCAAGAACTGATCGAACTCAATAACGAAGCAAAGGAAGAAGGGAAGAAATACACGAAAAAGAGGTTCATCTATCCAAAAATAACCGCAGGTCTTGGTGAGCGCGAACATGCTGCCCTCGTGGGTCCTAGAGGCGCCGGGAAGACCATCTTGCTGAAGCAGCTTTTGGCAGATAATGAAAGAGCGTTCTACGTTTCGCTCGACACGAGCCGACTCGAAAGCGGGCTCTTCAAACTGGCCAAAGAGCTGTATGATTCCGGGACAAAATTACTCCTTATCGATGAAATACACGGCTATCCGGGGTATGACGTAGAGCTTAAGAAGATCTACGATTTCCTGGGGATCAAGGTTGTTCTGACCAGTTCTTCCGCATTGATCCTTCACGAGCTGGCAGCCGATCTCTCCAGAAGAATGCGAATCATAAGCATCCGGCCGTTTTCCTTCAGGGAATATATGTTCTTTCAAAAAAATGAACAACTGGAACCCCTTCGGTTCGAACTGATATTCGATGAGAACGCTTCGCGGGACTATTATGGAAGGACCCTTCAAGCTGAGCCCAGTTTCAGCGAATATCTGCAAGGCAGAAATTATCCCCTAGCGCTTGACAGGCAGAACTTCCTGCCATTGTTCAGGAGCATGCTTGAAACTGTCATAAACAAAGACCTGATTCGGACCGGGGAGATCACCCACGACGAAACGCTTCACATCGCAAGGCTTGTGGCTTTTCTTGGCAAATCCCATCCCGAAGACATGAGCTATACCTCGATCGCAAAGAACATCGGGATAAGCAGGTACAAAGCTGAAAAATATGTAGGCCTGCTTGAAAAGGCATTCGTGCTCCACAGGGTGCCGCCAGAAGGACACGGGGTGATGAAAGAGCCCAAGGTGCTTATGGCTCTCCCCTATCGTCTTCTCTACCGCTCATACGACGAGTGCATCGGTGCCCTTCGCGAAGACTTTTTTGTTGATTCAGCAGTTCAGCTCGGCTTTGATTTGGCATACCTTAAAACCAACCGGGGAGAAAAGACCCCGGATTACGCTGTTGGCGATGCCGTTTTCGAAATAGGCGGGCCGGGCAAGGGGCATTCCCAGTTCAAGGGTTTCAAGATGAAAAGGAAGGTCATACTTACCCAGCCGGGAATGCTGGATTCCATACGCCGGCCATTGTTCTTCATGGGATTGCTGGAACAGGGTTCCTGATTGAGGTAGGACAAGGACCGGGGCCTGAAAAGCCCGGCCCAAAGCGATCATAAGACTACTTGTCCACGATTAGGACTCCCTCGTGGTAGATCTTGCCGCCTTTAACATCATCTGCGATTGATTTATAGCCGCCGTTCAGGTGGATTACGGCGCCTTCCATCATCCCCGTCCCGACATCATTACCTGCGTTGCCATTCACTGTGATAGCCCCGCCTTTCATCCTAACTCCAACATGATCACCTGCAGTTCCATTCACAATAATGGTTCCGCCTTCCATATGGCCTCCAACACCATAGCCTGCATTCCCATTCACGATTATGGATCCGCCTTCCATCTGATCCCCAACCATACTGCCTGCATTCCCATTCACTATTATGTTCTTGGTGTTTTTTGTTCCTAGGTAGAATACTTCCGCTAGATGCTCAGTATGAATAACATAATGAATGTCTTTTCCGTTGTTGATGAGAGCACTTAGGAATAGACCGGCTTTATCGGAGAAACGTTCTTCACCTTGGAATTCAACAAGAGCAAGACTGAATTTCTCGACATCTGATGCTGAGTAGGAGATGTTTCTTATCGCTTTGAGTGCATCAGGATAATACTCCTCATAAAATCGAGGCCTATATTTCCCCCATGCAGCTTTCAACTGCCTGAGAACTTCATCTTCTTTCACTTCGACCTTGCGGACTCCCTTCTCCTCTTCCGGCTTGTATTTCTCGAACCTGCTTCCTGCCGCTACGACTGGAGAAACGCGAACAATCCTTCGTCTAGCAGCTTCGCTCATGAGTATCACTTATCGACAATCAATTTCCCCTTGTGATAGATTTTCCCGCCTCTGATATCATCAGCCAAATCCTCGTAATCGCCTTCAAGATGGATCTCTCCGCCGCTCATAAACACGCCGAAATCCTTGCCAGCATTGCCCTTTACTCTGACAACCCCGCCTGCCATCTCCCACCCGACAGCTTGTTCGGCATCCCCTCCTATCGTGATTGTCCCCTGCCGCATGTGCTTTCCAACATAACCAGCCGCATTTCCATTCACTGCTATGGCTCCGCCGCTCATGTAAAGCCCGACATAGTCGCCAGCATCGCCTTTTACTGTGATACAGCCTCCTTCCAGATAGGCTCCGACGCTGTGGCCAGCATCCCCTTCGATTGTGATGGTTCCGTTTTCCATCATCTTTCCAACTTCGCGCCCGCCGTTGCCTCTCACTATGATGCTTCCACCCTTCATGAGCTCTCCAGCGCATGCGGTTGCATTCCCATTCAATACGATGCTCCCTCCTTCCATATGCGTGCCAAGCCTCCCCCTACCTTTCCCGTTTATTGTGATTGTCCCGCCTCTCAGGGTGTGCCCAGCTGCATCTAGGACATCTCCATTCACTGTGATCTGGCCGTCCTCCATATACATGCCAAGGGCAGCGCCGACGTTCCCTTCCACGATGATTCCCTTTGTGTTCTTGTAGCCAAGATAATTGATATCCCACCCTTTCAAATGCCTTGTATGGATCTTGTACTGCTCATCTTTGCATCCGTTTATCAAAGCGCTGATGAATAACCCGGCCTTTTCCCCGAAATGCTCTTCATCTTCGAACTCTATCAATGCGACACTGAACTTTTCCACATCAGTGGCTGAATAGTTTAATTTTTTTAGGGATTCAGATACGGCGCCATAATACTCATCCTCATAGGACAATACCCTGTGACGGTGACGGTTCTTTATGATGTCATGGGCCTGCCATGCCTTTTTCAGTTCCCGAAGCACCGCATCCTCCTTTACATCCAACCTTCTGACCTCCCTCTCCTGCTCTGGAGCGTACCTGTCAAACCTGCCGCTAAGCGCCAACTTTTCGGCAGGATTTCTTGGATGGCGGCGTCTTCTCATGAGAATCCCTTGTCCACGATCAAAACTCCCTTATGATAGACTTTTCCGCCCTTGATGGTCTGAGACACGTCGTGATAATCGCCTTCCAGATGGATTTCCCCGCCTTTCATGGTATTTCCGACACCATAGCGCGCATCCCCGTTCACGGTTATGGAGCCGCCTTCCATCGAGTTCCCGACCCAATCGCCCGCATCCCCGTTCACGGTTATGGAGCCGCCTTGCATGACGTATCCGACACCCCAGATCACAGTTCCATTGACGGTTATGCTCCCGCCTTTCATATGCAATCCGACCCTTGCCTCCACATCGCCATCCACGGTTATGTTCTTGGTATTCTCACACCCCAAGGCCTGTATCCCTGGACTCAGGTGTCGAGTATGGATTACGTAATCGGTATCCCTCCCGTTGTTGATGAGGGCGCTTAGGAAAACGCCTGCGTTATCTGAGAAACCTTTTTCATCCTGGAATTCGGCAAGCGCGATGCTGAAATTCTCGACGTCTTTGGCTGAATAATCAAGGCCTTTTATCCGTGCAAGCGCCCTATTGTAAAGCTCGCCAGAGGCGTCCTCAACAATCCTGCCTCCGCTGCATGGATCATGGTCATACCCTTTCCATGCGGCTTTCAGCTGTTTCAGGACCTTATCCTCTTTTACCTCGACCTTGCGGACTTCTTTCTCCTCCTCAGGTTTGTATCTGCCGAATCTGCTGCCTGCCGCTACTATCAAAGGAACGCGAATTTTTCTTTCAGCAGCAGCTTCAGTCATGAGAATCACTTATCGACAATCAAAACTCCTTTATGGTAGATTTTTCCACCTTCGATTATCTTTGATAACCCCTTGTAATCTCCTTCCATGTGGATTTCTCCATTTCGCATGAAATCTCCAACATCATTACCTGCATTACCCTTCACAGTTATGGTTCCGCCTCTCATTATCTCTCCTATGCGCCGGCCTGCATTGCCATTCACGACTATTGTCCCCCCCTCCATTCCAAATCCGACCTCATCACCTACATTACCATCCACGACTATTGTCCCGCCTTTCATGACGGATCCGACATGCCAGCCTGCATTGCCATTCACGGCTATGGTCCCCCCCTCCATCGTGGTTCCGACCTGACTCCCGGCATTACCATTCACAGTTATCAAGCCGCCTTTCATATACTGCCCGACGCTATAGCCCACATCGCCATTAACAACGATGTTCTTGGTGTTCTCATATCCCACCCACCAGATTGCCTGGCTCAGGTGTTGCACATGGATAACATAGTCGCTGTCCTTTCCGTTGTTTATGAGCGCGCTGAGGAGATAGCCTGCTTTGTGTGGGAAACGCATTTCATCCTGGAATTCGGCAAGCGCGATGCAGAAATTTTCTATATCTTTGGCAGAACAACTGATGCCTTTGACCTGTTCCAATGCAATTTTGTAATTCGTCTTCTCCCAATCTTTCCTGCCTTCTTCGTACCCAAAATTCCTCCATGCGGCTCTCAATTGCTCCAGGGCCTTATCTTCCTTCACTTCGGCCTTGCGGACTTCTCTTTCTTGCTCAGGTTTGTATTTATCGAACCTGCTTCCTGCCGCTACGATTAAAGGAACGCGAACAATGCTTCGTCTAGCAGCTTCGCTCATGAGTATCACCTATCGACAATCAATTTCCCTTTATGGTAGATTTTGCCGCCTTTGATTCTCTTTGATAACCCGCCGTAATCTCCTTCAATGTGAATCTCCCCCCTTCGCATCAAATCTCCAACGACATTGCCTGCATTACCATTCACAATGATGGTTCCGCCTGCCATATTAAAGCCAATGTTATCGCCGACATTACCATTCACAATGATGGTTCCGCCATTCATCAGCTGCCCTCCATAATCCTTTGCATCACCATTGACGGTTATCGAACCGTGTTCCATTCCCAAGCCAAGCGAGCCATCTACATTCCCATTGATTGCTATGGCGCCTCCCAAAAGCCGTTGGCCGGCATCGACGCCTGCATTGCCATTAACAGTTATGGAACCGCCGCTCATTTCATATCCAAAGATTGTGTTGACGTTCCCGTTCACAATTATGTTCTTAGTGTTTCTGTACCCCACACAATCGATTTTTTGACTCAGATGCTGCGTATGGATTACGTAGTCAGTATCTTTGCAGTTGTTGACAAGGGCACTGAGGAAATAGCCTGCTTTACGTGAGAAACCTTCTTCATCCTGGAACTCAACCATGGCCAAACTGAAATTCTCAACGTCTTTAGCGGAATAACGGATGCGTTTCACCTCCGTGTCCGCTTTTCTGTAATTATCAGTCAGGCCTGTTTCAGGATCATGAGCATAATCAAACTTCTTCCATGCAGCTTTCAACTGCCTGAGAACAGCGTCTTCCTTTACCTCTACTTTCCTGACAACTTTCTCCTCCTCAGGCTTGTACCTATCGAACCTGCTGCCGACTGCTACGGCTGAAGGAACGCGAACAGTACTTCCAACCGCCACAGTTTGAGTCATGAGAATCACTTGTCGACAATCAGTTTTCCTTTGTGATAGATTTTTCCGCCTTTGATTTCATAGTCTAACTCTGAGTAGTCGCCTTCTAGATGAATCTCTCCACCTTCCATTCCATGTCCGACGTCGGCTGCATCTCCCTTCACAATTATCGTTCCCCCCTTCATATACGATCCGACCAAAATGCCCGCATTAGCGTTAACGGTTATGGTTCCGCATTTCATATGAGACCCGACCCACCTTCCTCCATTCCCATTCACGACTATGTTCTTGGTATTTGCGTATCCTAAGCCATCGATTTCTTGCAGGTGCCGCGTATGGACGACGTAATTAGCATCTTTGCCGTTGTTTATGAGTGCACTTAGGAAAACGCCCGCTTTAGCTGAGAAATCTTTTTCATCCTGGAATTCGACGAGCGCGATGCTGAACTTCTCCACATCTTTGGCGGAATAATCAAGGTCTTTTATCTGCCTTAATGCCTCTTCGTCATCCTCAGGTAAAGGCGTTGCATTACTGCGACATAGCTGAAACCTGCTCCACGCATCCTTCAACTGTCTCAGAACCTCATCTTCCTTCACCTCGACCTTGCGGACTTTCTTCTCAGCTTCAGGAGCGTATTTGCCGAATTTGCTTCCAAAAGCTACGGCTGGAGGAACAGTAAGGCCAGCCGCCACAGCGTCCCGCCTCCGAACAACCCTTCCTTCAAAAAGTTCGCTCATGAGAACCACTCCAAATCAGCTTTCCTTTGTGATAGATCCTGCCGCCTTCCCTTGTGCATGCCAAGCTCTGGCAATCTCCTTCCAGATGGATTTCCCCTCCTTTCATTCCGAGTCCGACCCAACCGCCGGCATCGCCATTCACGGTTATGGAGCCGCCCTTCATACTCCCCCCGACTCTGCCGGTTGCATTCCCATCCACGATTATGGCGCCGCCTTTCATTTCCATTCCGGCAGCCTCACGAACATCTCCATGCACAGTTATGGACCCCCCTTTCATTCCAAAACCGACCCAACCGCCTGTATTACCATTCACAGTTATGTTCCGGCTATTCCCATATCCCAACCACCTGATTTCTCGATTCAGATGCTGCGTATGGATGACATAATCGGTGTCTTTGCCGTTGTTGATGAGTGCGCTGAGGAAAAGGCCCGCCTTGCTTCCGAAGTGCTCTTCACCTTGGAATTCGGCAAGTGCGATGCAAAAATTCTCGACGTCTTTGGAAGAATACTCAAGACGTTTTACCTGTCCTGATACCACCCCGTAATTCTTCTCCCATGAAATCAGAATGTCGTACCTAAACCTCTTCCAGGCGGCTTTCAGTTTTTTCAGGACATTGTCTTCCTTTATTTCGACCTTGCGTACTTCTTTTTCCTCTTCAGGCTTGTATTTGCCGAATTTGCTTCCAAAAGCTACGGCTGGAGGAACGCGAATAATTCGTCTTTCAGTGGCAACAGCTTCAGTCATGAGAATCCCTCATCTAGATTAAATTTTCCATCATCAAAAATCAATTTCCCTTCATGATAGATTTTACCGCCTTCCATTCCATAGCCTAAGTTTCCATAATTTCCTTCAAGATGGATTTCTCCGCCTTCCATTCCCTGTCCGACATCATGGCTTGCATTGCCATTCAGTGTTATTTTCCCGCCTTCCATTCCAGCTCCGACATACGCGCCGGCATTTCCATTCACAGTTATTGATCCTTTTTTCATCCCATTTCCGACATCCATCCCTGCATTGCCATCCACAACTAAGTTTTTGGTATTAAACAATCCCAAGCCATCGATTTCTTTATTCAGATGCCGGGTATGAATGACATAATCAGTATCCTTGCCCTTGTTGATGAGAACGCTGAGGAAAGTGCCTGCTTTCAATGAGAAATATTTTTCATCCTGGAATTCAAAAAGAGCAAAGCTGAATTTTTCTACATCTCTAGCAGAATAATTGATGCCTCTCACTTTTTTCGATGCATTCCAGCAATTCCAACTCTCTTCATAGTCCTCGGGGTCATATCTAAACCTCTTCCATGCGGCTTTCAACTGCTCCAGGGCCTTGTCTTCTTTTACTTCGGTCTTTCGGACTTCCTTTTCTTCCTCAGGTTTGTATTTGCCAAATCTGCTTCCGAAAGCTACGGCTGGAGGAACGCGAATCTTTCTTTGAGTTGCAACAGCTTCCATAAAATCATTTATCCACGATCAAGACTCCTTTGTGATAGATCTTGCCGCCTTCGATATCCCTGCCTAGGTTCAGATAATCGCCTTTGATATAAATTTTTCCACCTTTCATCTCGTCCCCCACCCAATTGCATGCGTCACCACTCACAAGTATCATCCCGCCTCTCATGCACGATCCCGTCCAATTGGTTGTATCTCCATTCACAGTTATGGCTCCGCCCCCCATAAAATACCCGATACGGCAGCCTACATCGCCTTCCACAGTTATGTTCTTTGTATTCTCAAATCCCAAACAGTCAATTTCCTTGGTGAGGTGTCGCGTATGAATAACATAATCAGTGTCTTTGCCGTTGTTGATGAGAGCGCTGAGGAAAAAGCCTGCTTTCTCTGAGAAATCTTCCTCATCTTGAAATTCGACAAGAGCAAGGCTGAATCTTTCGACATCCGCTGCCGAGTAAGAGATACCTTTTACTGCCCTGAGCGCATCTTCGTATCCGTATGTCTGAAAGTATATCTTTTGCTCATAATGTATTTTGTTCCGCTTGTAATTTCTCCACGCAGCCTTCAGTTGCCTGAGGACTTCATCTTCCTTCACATCGACCTTGCGGACATCTTTCTCCTCTTCAGGCGTATACTTCCCGAATTTGCTTCCAAAAGCTACGGTTGGAGGAACGCGAACAATCCGTCTTTCAACAGCAGCTTCAGTCATGAGAATCACTTATCGACAATCAAGTTCCCTTTGTGGTATACCCTGCCACCAGCGAGCGGATCGAAAGCTTCGTACTCGCCTTCTATGCGAATTTCTCCCCCCTCCATCTTCCTCCCGACTTCCGGACCGGTGTTCCCATTCACGATTATGGTCCCGGCTTCCATTCCCAATCCGACATTAATGCCGGCATTTCCATTGACGGTTATGCTCCCGCCTCTCATCCCATAGCCGACATTGCTGCCTAGGTCGCCATTCACGGTTATGTCCTTAGTGTTTCTGAACCCTAGATCGTTAATCCGCAGGTTCAGATGCCCTGTGTGAATGACATATCTGCTGTCTTTTCCGTTGTTGATGAGCGCGCTTAGGAAAACGCCTGCCTTATGTGACAAATAGCCCCAATACGGATTCTTATCATCGAACTCGGCAAGAGCGAGGCTGAATCTTCCTACGTCTTCAGCGGAATAACCGATGCCTTCCACTAACTTCAATGCGTCCTTGTAAACAAAATCAATGGCCTTGTGGGCCTCTAGTTTTCTCCATGCGGCTTTCAGCTGCGTCAGAACTTTGTCTTCCTTCACTTCAACCTTGCGGACTTCTTTTTCCTCTTCAGGCTTGTACTTCCCGAACTTGCTTCCAAAAGCTACGACTGGAGGAACGCGAATTATTCTCCTTTCAGTAGCAACAGCTTCAGCCATGAATATCACTTACCCACAATCAAAACTCCTTTGTGATAGATTTTGCCATGGATGACATCCCCTACCTTCGCGATATCCCCGTCAATATGTATCTCGCCGCCAGTCATCCCGCACCCAACAGTCGGCGCGTTTCCCCTCACGATGATCTGCCCGCCTCTCATGTTTAGGCCAACATCGCTAGGCAGGACCAATGTCACCATGACTATGCTGCCATTCAAAATCATTTGAGAATGCGGCGCAGTGAGCGTTGCATTGCCTTCAACCACTATGCGGCCACCTTTCATGCCCTCCCCGACGCCTTCAACATCCCCCCTTATGATTATCGTCTTGGTATTCCGTTCGCCCAGGTTGAAGATTCGACCCGAAATGTGGCTTATGTTTATGAAAAACTCCCGGTCCTTGCTTTGGTTTATTAATGTGCTAATGATGTGGCCTGCCTTAGTAGAAAAATCAGGTTCGCCCTGGAACTCCCCCATGGCGATCACGAATTTTGCTATGTCTTGAGCTGAAAAGGCCCGCCATATGAAGGGATAGGAGCAATCTTCGTGGCAGCATGCCCAAATGTCCCGAGCATCGTAAAGTTTCCATATTCCCACGAGCTCTTTGAGTGCAGGGTCTTCTTTCACATCTGCCTTTCTAACGTCTTTCTCCTCTTCGGGTTTGTACTTCCCGAACCTGCTTCCGAAAGCTACGGCTGGAGGAACGCGAACAATCCGCCTATCAACAGCAATAGCTTCGCTCATAAGAACCACTCCTCATAAGTAAGTTCTCCATCATCAACAATCAGTTTTCCTTTGTGATAGATTTTGCCTTTTTCTAGTTTCTCTGCGATTGATTCATAATCGCCTTCCAGATGGATTTCCCCGCCTTTCATTTCCTTTCCGATCACATCTTTTGCATTTCCATTCACAGTTATCGAACCGCCTTGCATATGCCATCCTATACCGCGCGGTACATTTCCGTTCACAGTTATTTTTCCGCCTTTCATCTCATTTCCGACCCAATGGAGTGCATTTCCATTAACAGTTATGGTCCCACCTTCCATTTTAGCCCCGGCATACTCGCCTGCACTTCCATTAACAGTTATGGTTCCACATCTCATGTTTTCTCCGACAAATACGCCAACATCCCCTTCCACAGTTATGTTTTTGGTGTTCCCATATCCCAAAAAATCAATTCCTCGATTCAGATGCCGGGTATGAATGACATACTCGCTGTCCTTGCCGTTGTTGATAAGGGCGCTGAGGAAATGGCCTGCTTTCTCGGAGCAACGATTTTCATCCTGGAATCCAGCAAGGGCAACACTGAAATTCTCGACGTCTTTAGCAGAATAAACCAAATCTTTAACATGTCCTAATGCATTTTTGTAATTCGCATCAGAATACTCATTATCATTATACTCAAACTTCCTCAATGCTGCTTTCAGCTGTTCCAGAACTCTGTCTTCCTTCACCTCGACCTTGCGGACATCTTTCTCAGCTTCAGGCTTGTATTTGCCGAATCCGCTTCCGAAAGCTACGGCTGGCGGAACGCGAACAATCCGTCTCTCAGTTGCAACAGCTTCAGTCATGAGAATCACTTGTCAACAATCAAAACTCCTTTGTGATAGATTTTACCCTGGCCAACCAAAACGATCGATCCAATCTCGCCATTAATGGAGATCTCGCCACCTGTCATTCCTAGCCCTACAGAACAGTCTACATTTCCATTCACGATTATTGCTCCGCCTGCCAGCCACATCCCAGCCCCTTCTCCTGCTTTTCCATTCACAGTTATCTTCCCGCCTTTCATTAACTGTCCGACAAAATTGCCTGCATCACCATCCACAAGTATGTTCTTGGTGTTTGCATACCCCAAGTAATCGATTTTCTGACTCAGGTGGTGTGTATGGATGACATACTCAGTATCTTTGCCATTGTTTACGAGCGCGCTCAGCAAATAGCCAGCTTTGTCCGCAAACCGTTCTTCATCCTGGAATTCTGCAAGCGTGATGCTGAAGTTCTCTACGTCTTTAGCAGAATAATCAATGTCAGCGACATACCTCAATGCGTCCCCGTACCTGCGCCCATCACCTAGCTTCTTCCATGCTGCTATGAGCTGCTCCAGAACCCGGTCCGCTTTTACCTCGACCTTGCGTACTTCCTTCTCTTCCTCTGGCTTGTATCTGCCGAACCTGCTTCCGAAAGCTACGACTGGGGGAACGCGAATAATCCTTCTTTCAACAGTAGCTTCGGTCATGAGAATCACTTATCAGTTTTCCTTTATGATAGATTTTGCCGCCCCAGCTTCGATTCCCCAGGCCCTTGTGCTTGCCGTTCAGATGGATTTCACCGCCAAACATGACATCACCGACACCCGGCTCCGCATTACCATTAACGGTTATGGAACCACCTACCATCTCTCTTCCGAGACTCTGGCCTGCATCTCCATTCACGGTTATGCTTCCGCCTCCCATTAAGGCACCGACCCACCCGGCTGCATTGCCATTCACGGTTATGGAGCCGCCTTTCATTTCATAACCGATAAAATCACCTACATCACCGCCCACAGTTATGCTCTTGGTGTTCTCATGCCCCAAATAATCGATTTCTCGATCCAGCTGTTTGGTATGGACAACATAATCGCTGTCTTTGCAGTTGTTGATTAGCGCGCTTAGGAAAAGGCCGGCCTTCTCCCTGAAATACTTTTCATTCTGGAATTCGGCAATAACAATCGAAAAATTCTCCACGTCTTTGGCTGAATAAACAAGGCGTTTTATTTGCTTCAATGCATTCTTGTACGTCTCTTCCGGGGCTGAAGTAATATTCACCTTGATCTTTTTCCATGCCGCCTTCAGCTGTTTCAGTACCTTGTCTTCCGTTACTTGAACCTTGCGGACCTGCTTCTCTTCCTCAGGCTTGTACTTGCCAAAAAGCCCTGAGACTGCCAGTTTCGCGGCATCCGGCCTTGCAGCTGTAATAGTGAGCATGGATATCATCTAGTTGTAATAGTTAGTGTTAACAAGTGTTTATAAAGGAATTGAAATGGCGTGAAAATCATGCTTTGCGATTCAGATACACAGCCACTATGCCGATTCTCCAATTTTTGCTCTTAAAAACTGTGCCATACCCTATCATTTTGAAGAATTCCGTGTATTAAAGCATATATTTTTAAATATTTCCTGTCACTATTAATATGTGGGGGGAAATGTTAAATTACGATAAAGTGTTTGCGGCGTTGACACCTCGGAGCGCAACAAGGCAGTCCAGGAGCTTTAAATTAGAGATAAGCATGACCCGCAGCGACGCCATAAGGGATCTCCATGACCGGATACACCCGGAGAAAGCGAATTATCTCAAATCGCGTAATTTCCTCGTTCATTTACTTTATGCCCTCGCCCTGACGTTCATATATATGCTCTCTCTCCCTGTGAGCGTGCCTGTCCTTTCTTTTTTCATAGGGTTCCCCAGCGCCCTCGCAATAGGCGTTTTGGGCATGTTCATCATCGGCCCTGGGTTTCTCCTGCTCATGAAATATCACAATAGTCTGAATCTGCCCTGGTACGCCATCGTCCTCTGCCTTGTTTTCCTTGGTTTCCATGCTATCTTCGGCCTTCCAGTTTTCATGTTCGTTTTGTATCTTCTTTCAGGGAACCTCACCCAAGCAGAAGTCTATGCGGTTTTCGCCTTATGGGTTTTTGGTTTTGCTATCCCTATTCTTTTTCTAAAGAGGAAAAAAGCAAAAGGCATACACCTCGGCACCTCATACAGGCACTATGTCAGCAAACTGCACTACTCGGACGCGCCCAGGGAAAAGCCTGTGCTTGTAGGGGATACAAAGGAGTTCATCCTTGACTATCCTGCAGAGCCGAACCCGCATGCCATCATACTCGGCGGCTCAGGCTCAGGGAAGACCACGACATTGCGGGCTTTCCTCGTCAGGGCGTACTTGGAGCACAACCTGAGATTCCTCATAATAGACTGGAACGGGGAGAACGAAAGCTGGGCATCGAAGATAAACGCCACTGTCTGGAAGGCAGGCAAGCACTTCAAGATAAACCCGTTCATGCTGCGTGACGCTTCCGTGGCAGACAGGGCAGGGAGCATAGCCGAGCTTTTCCAGTTCGGGGCCAAGCTCACGCCTTTGCAGTCCAACATGATAAGGACCCTTGTCATGGCCCGCTATAGCAAAAAAGAAACGCCGAAGCTCATGGACATCTGGAAAGACATAGATTCCATAGCCAAGGACAGGAAGCAGACGCCGGACCAGAGGCAGTACGCGCATTGGATAGACCAGAGGCTGCGCGCAGTCCAGCGCATATTCGGCGCAGAGCCCCAGGAGTTCTGGGACGGGATGCTCCAGAAAAACAACATAATCAGCCTGGCAGGGCTTAACGAGGTTGAGAAGGCAACGGTGGCATACGCTGTTTTCCAGAGGATAGTGGAATTCTTCAACAAGGAGCCAGGGCTGAAGATGAGGCTGCT
>Ga0315268_10004886_pt1 | contig 14463 bp, 16 predicted proteins | sample C1_top_MG_FD_204535 | JGI IMG/M metagenome (GOLD analysis project Ga0315268, IMG submission 204535) | Sediment microbial communities from Yellowstone Lake, YNP, Wyoming, USA - C1_top | ecosystem: Environmental > Aquatic > Freshwater > Lake > Sediment | place: USA: Wyoming | collected 2017-08-01
ATCAGGTGCGAGAACAATGCCTGCGTGCAGAGAAATAAAAACTTAAAATAGGCTTATTTCAAATGTATCTCAAGAACATCCTCATCCTCAAGATTATGGTTAAGTGAAAACTTCTGGCCGGGAAACTTTGCAGACTTGCCCCAGACCCTTGCAAACTTGAACTTGTTCACAAAATCCCTGTGGATTTTCCTGCAGGCCATTTCAACTGTTGCAGGCCTCTTTATTATCATGGGCTCCTCCATGTCCGGCTTTTTTCCAATTTCCTTCATGTAAATCCTCAAAAAGCCCAGCTTTTCGTAAATTGCCTGCCTTAATTTTTCAATGCCTGTGTTTTTCTCTGCTGAAACAGGAAGCGCGCTTAATTTTCTTGCAAACAGCTCTGCAATCTCCCTGTTCACAGAGTCAACCTTGTTTATGATGCTTATCGCGGGGATGTAAATCCTGTTGCCTTCAACAGCGTCAATCAGGTCATCTGCAGTTATGTCCTCCCTTATGACGATGTCTGCATTGCTTATTTTCATCTCAGCAAGCATCTTTTCAATTGTGTTTTTCTCAAGGACAGAAAGCTTTACTGTTGTGCTTATGTCAATTCCGCCCTTTGCCTTCTTTTTTATTGTGACATCCGGCTTTTTCCTGTTTACCCTTATGTTGGCGTCATAAATCTCCTTTTTCAGGACATCGAGCTGTTCTTCAGGATTCAGGAAATCAAGAATGAAAACAATCAGGTCGGAGTTTTTTATCACAGAGATAACCTCTTTTCCCCTGCCGGTTCCTGCAGCAGCCCCCTTTATGACACCCGGAACATCCAATACCTGTATTTTTGCATGCCTGTAATGCATCACTCCTGGAATGCATCTCAATGTCGTAAAGGCATAGGCTCCTGTCTTTGAGCCAACATTTGAAAGCCTGTTCATCAGGGTTGATTTTCCAACAGAAGGAAAGCCCACAAGAATAACCGTAGCATCTCCTGTTTTTTTGACAGCATAGCCCTCTGATTTCCTGCCTTTTGATGCCCTTGACTCAAGCTTTTCCCTTAACCTTGCAATTTTTGCCTTTACAAGGCCTACATGATGCTGGGTGGCCTTATTATACTGGGTGTTCCTTATCTCATCCTCCAGCCTTTTAATCTCATCAAATATTGCGTCTGTTGCCATCTGCAAAGTTAAGTATTTAAACCACTTATAAATATATTTTGCTATGATGCAGTTTTTGCCGGCAGCACAGGGTATTTTGCTTAAGATAGTTACGGCTTTTATAATATTTCTTATAGGCCTTATCATAGGCAAATTCGCAGGAATGCTGGTAAAAAAGCTTTTGTACGAGCTTCAGATAGACCAGATTCTTGAAACAATAGGGGTAAAGTTTTTTTTTAGCGATGCCGCGGGCAGAGTGGTTTCATTCCTGTTTTATATTGCGGGCATAGCGCTTGCCCTCAGGCAGCTTGGCCTTGAAAAAATAGCAACAATAATCCTCATTGTATTCTTCTCCATAATACTCCTTGTTTCATTATTCCTTGATGCAACAGACATGGTGAGAAATTTCCTTTTAGGCATTTACATGAGAAAAAGATTTTTCAGGAAAAAGGAAATCAGCTCGGAGGCTGTAAAGGGAAGAATTCTGAAGGTGAAATATACCGGGCTGAAAATCATGACAAGGGAGAAGGATGTCCTTTTTGTGCCCTACAGCGCCCTGGTAAAATAGTCACATGCTCTCCAGAAATCCTATGACATTGTAAAGCTGCGTCCTTGAATATGCCTGAAGGTTTTTGTCGTCAACAAGCTCCTCAATCTCGTGGATTGCCTTGCTTACCTTCATTGAAATGTCCCCGCTGTTTTCGAGCAGCTCAAGTATTACTGTCAGCTTCTGCTTCACATTCTTCGGCAATGTCGCGTCTTCTGAAAGTTCCTTCATTACGTCAACTGCCTGGCATAGCTCAAGATTCATTTTTTGCCCTTCTTCTCCTTCACTTCCTCAAGAATTTCAGTTCTCAATTTTTTGATTTTTTCCCTGAAAGACTCTTCCTGCTTCTCAATGTTCCTGATTCTCAGAAGAAGAGTCTCGTTCTTTTCCTTCAGGTCATTTTCAACAGCCTGCCTGTCTGACCTGAGCAGGACATTTCCCGCAAATTTATAGACAACATCGCTTTTCCTGATTTCTTCCTGCGCAGACTCGGCTTCCATAAGCTGGGCCTGAAATGCCTGCTTTTGCATAAGAAACTGCTGCAGGCTCTGCTCCATTTCCTGAAGCTGGTGAATTTTTTCTTCTGTTTTCATTTTCCGATTTTCCTCATCTTTTCGTAAACAGCAAGCAGCTGTGTGATCGTGTTTACTGTCGCCCTGAACGCAACAGCATCCCCCGCCCTTACCTCGAAGATGACCCTGCCTTTTGCCTTTTTGACTGAAAAATTTGAGCGCTCCTTATTTATGCATTCTGTTGCAAAGCACCTGTAAATTCCCTCTGAATCCCCCCCTGTTATCTCTATTTTTGAATTGTATGTCATAGCTAGCGGGCCTTGACCTTTGCCACCATTGCCCTTGGCTTGAATAAAATCTTGCTTCCGCAGTACGGGCACCTTATTTTCTTTCTTAAATAATCATCGCTTACCTTCTTATCGCACTGAAAACATTTGTACTCCATCAGGCTGCCTCCTCTGACTTTTTGCTTTTGAACACAACTGCCTTCCCTTCCTCAGCTTTTGGCTGCGCAGCTACCTTTTCCTCAAGGTAATATGCCCATCCTGTAAATTTTGAGCCGCATTTCCTGCAGCACCATATTCCGGCAGCCAGCTTTCTGGCCCCCAGTTTCCTGCAGTAGGGGCACTTGTTCGGCTTTTTTGATTTTTTTTCGACATCAGCCAGCTTGTCTTTCAGCCTTCTGCCGTATCTTGCACCGTATCTTTTCACAGAACCGAATTTCTTTTTAATCTCAGCCATTTTTTAACCTAAGCAATCAAAATTGGGAATGTAGTCCATATTTAAAGATTTTGGTATTTTCAGAAGTTATATTTATAAATCATTCGGTTTTAATTTCAGTTATGGCAGAGGACCAAAAGCAAAGGCAGAAGTTAAAGAGAATAATACAGGAGCTTGCTTCATATAGAGGCAGGCATACCGAGCTTGTGTCTGTCTACATCCCTGCAGGCTATGACCTTAACAAAATAATCGGGCATCTTCAGCAGGAGCAGGGAACTGCCGAGAACATAAAATCCGCATCAACAAGAAAAAATGTAATTGCCGCGCTTGAAAGGATGATTCAGCACCTCAAGCTTTTCACAAAAACGCCCGAGCACGGCCTTGCCGCCTTTTCGGGAAATGTCGCAGAAAGGGAAGGCCAGCTTGATGTAAAAGTGTGGTCAGTTGAGCCGCCTCTTCCGTTAAATATCAGGATTTACAGGTGCGACAAGGAATTTGTCCTTGACCCGCTAAAAGAAATGATGGAGTCGAAGAATGTCTATGCGCTTGTTGTCATGGACAGGAGAGAGGGGGACATTGCGCTGCTAAAGGGAAAAAGAATAGTCCCCCTGATTTCAACACAGTCCCATGTCCCTGGAAAATTCAAGACCGGGGGCCAGTGCGTAGCAGGAGATACATTAGTTCAGCTATCCGATGGAGATATAATAAGGATAAAGGATTCTCGCAACCCTCTTACTGTTAAAAGCGCAGATTTAAGCAAAATGGCGGTTTATGATTCAAAAATAACCGATAAATGGGAAACGACTAAGCAGGCCATGAGAATAATTACAAAATACCCAAGATTTGACATTACCTGCTCACCAGATCACTTATTTTTTGTGATGACAAGAAATGGCTTAAAGGAGATCCCTGCAGATGCGCTTAACAGTTCCTCAGTGCTTTTGTTTCCTGAGAAAATACCTGTTGGCGGGAAAACACAAAAAATAGTTAAAAATTATGAGCTGGACAGAAGGACTAAACAGAGCCAAATTGCGAGAATACCCAAAACAGTCACTTGTGAGCTGGCCCAGATTACAGGTTATTTTTTAGGTGATGGATACGCAGAAGATGACAGGATTAATTTTTACGAACAGGACAAAGACTTAGCAGAAAAATACTCAACTCTTCTGCAGAAAAAGTTTAATGTTAAACCAGCTGTTAATTTCAAACAAAAAAAAGGATACTATGAAATAAGGGCATATAGCAGACAAATTGTTAATCTAATCAGAGGGGAATTTTTTGCAAACAAGACAACACTAAACTCAACAATTCCTAAAAAAATACTGGCCTCCAAAAATGAAGTTCTGGCATCATTTCTCAGGGGGTTCTTTGATGCAGAGGGTTATATTTCAAGAAATAGGGTCGGATTGGGGATAAACAATCAGATACTGGCAAAGCAGGTGCAGCTTTGTCTTTTAAGATTTGGTGTAATATCCTCATTGCATGAATATGATAACAAAAGAAATCCTTATAGCAGTAAAATAAGGTACACCATAGATATCTCTGAGAAGGAATCCTTGAAAAGATTTATGGAACATATTAGCTTCAGCTCAGAAAAAAAGAGCAAAAAGCTGGAAGATGCCCTGTCGAGAGTTCCATTAAAAAATAATGTAAGAAGGATATTGGCGCCTGGAAGCAGGATAAGGGAGATTATCGAGAGCCACGGGATGAATGTGCAGAGATTTCCGAACGTTACCAATTTTTTTAGAAATGAGAGAATGATGAGCAAGGATGTTTTTAGAAAGTCTGTCTTAGGTTATGTAAAAGATAAAAATCTTAAGCAAAATCTTGCCGAGATTTTGAATTGCGGCCTTTTGCCTGTAAGGATAAACAATATAGAGAATTTGAATAAAAAAATCCCAATGGTTGATATCTCCGTGGCAAATGAAAATTTTCTGGCAAACGGACTTGTCGTTCATAATTCCGCCCACCGTTTTGAGCAGAACAGGGAGCTGGCTGCAAAGGACTTTTACAAGAAAATTGCCGAGTACATGAAAGAGCAGCTGCTTCCGATGGGAAATTCCCTGAAGGGAATTTTAATCGGGGGTCCCGGGCCGACAAAGCATGATTTCATTGAGCAGATAATGACTGATTTGAAAAACAAGATACTTGCTGTCAAGGATTTATCTTATACCGGGGAATTCGGGTTGCACGAGCTTGTTGAAAAATGCCAGGATGTCCTTGCCCAGGAAGAGGTTTCAATTGAGAAAAAAATAATGCAGAAATTCCTTGAGATGCTTGCGACAAAGCCCGCAATGGTGGCCTATGGAAAGGCAGATGTAGAAAAGAATTTGGCCATTGGGGCTGTTGAAACACTGCTTCTTTCAGAAGCGATTGATGACAAGCTGTCGCAGGAGCTCGAGGAAAAGGCAGAGAAAACAGGGACAGAACTGCAGATAATCAGCACAGAAACAAGAGAGGGCATACAATTAAGAGATATGGGAGGGATTGCAGCAATTCTGAGGTATGAGGTGCATTAGTTTTTTATGCCATTCACGCCATTCCATCTTGGACCAGCATCTTCTTTGGATTTGGCATTCAACAGATTCCTGAACCTTACAGCATTTGTAATTGCGGGCATCATTATTGACATAGAGCCTTTCGCGGTCTTGTTTTTTAACCTGAATTACCCCCTGCATGGCTTCTTCCACTCATTCCTGGGCAGCTCGATAGTGGCTGTTGTCATGGCTTTTTTGATAACCGGATTCAGCAAAGGCATCAGGCAAATAACCGCTTTTATCAGAATCAAGCAAAATTTCTCAAAGAGGGCAATTTGGCTTGCCTCGTTCTCAGGAGCTTACCTTCATATCCTGCTTGATGCACCGCTATACACAGACATAAGGCCCTTCTATCCCTTGGGCGGAAACCCGTTCTATGGTTTAATCGGGGCATCAGCAATATACATTCTCTGTGCAGCCCTGCTTTTAGCAGGGGTTTTTGTTTATCTGCATAAAATAAAAAATAGTACGCTTAGTTAACAATCAAAACCCTTTTATACTTCTATTATTCTTATTTTTAGCATGACATTCGCAGAAAAGGCATTTAATGAACTTTATCCAGGCAGAAATGCAGAGATTGAGGTAGTTTACACTGGAAGGTTAAAGAGCTATGGCGCAAGAGTTACCTATACTCCTGCAAAAGACAAGCTGAGCTTCAAGCTAAGCAAGAAATGGAGAAACATTGATGAGGACATAAGAATCGGGCTGATACAGGCGCTTCTTGCAAAGGTATTCAGGGACAAGACAAGAAACTTCAACATTGACCTGTACAACGCTTTTGTTAAAAACCTGCACATTGCGATTCCAAAGGAAAAGGTTGATTCCCTGCTGAAAGAGTCGTTTGACAGGGTTAATGAAAAATATTTTTCAGGCATAATAGAAATGCCTAACCTTGTTTTTGGCAGGGACTCTACAACAACCCTCGGGCATTATGACTATAAAACAGACACAATAACAATAAGCAGCATATTTCGGAAAAAAACCGGGCTGATTGACCTGGTGATGTATCATGAAATCCTGCACAAAAAGCACAAATTCAGGGCAGGGCTGAACAACAGGTACCATACATCAAGATTCAGGAAAGAGGAAAAGCAGTTTGAAAACAACGAGCACTGGGAAAAGGAGCTTGAGAGGTTTTTGAGAATGAAAAAAGTAAAGGGATGGTTTGGGTTTTGAGCTACCAAAATCTTTATAAATATATACCAAACTGATATCTCAAGTTCAAAAAAAAGGTGACTAAATGCCCGGAGATACAAAGGTTGTTGATGTAAGCACAATCCAGAAAGGAAGCTATATGTTAATAGAGGGGGATGCCTGCAGGGTAAACAGCGTGCAGGTTTCAAGGCCAGGAAAGCACGGCCATGCAAAGTTCAGGATTGAGGCAATTGGCATGATTGACAACAAAAAAAGAGACATTGTCATGCCCCACGGAAGCGTTGAAGTTCCTATCATTGAAAAAAGGACTGCGCAGGTTCTTTCAATATCAGGCGCAAAGGCAAATGTCATGGACTCAGAGACATTTGAAACATTTGACCTGGATATTCCTGAAGACATGAAAGAGCAGGTTGTCGAGGGCTGCAATGTTCTTTACTGGGTTGTCCTGAACAGCAAGGTAATGAAGCAGGTAAAGCCTGAATAAAGCGGAGAAAAACATGACAAAAATCCCGGAAGCAGAAGCAAGGATGTTCAAGGATGTTTTTGTGTGCAGGAACTGCAAGTCTGTTGTAAGGGCATCCACTCTCAAGGTCCTTGGCGGGGCTGTCAAATGCAGGAAATGCGGCAGCAGGGCTCTCAGGCCTAAGAAGAAAAAATGAACATTGAACTAATAGCATTCTTTGTCTTTATTGCAATACTCACAGCATTTCTTGTTCGTAACAGAAAGAAAATCGAGCTGCAGAAAATGCTTTTCCCTATGCTTTATTTTATTCTTTACAAGACAAAAATCGGGCTGAAATCAATGGACTCGCTTTCAAAAAAAGAAAGGCTTGTGAAAATATTCACATTTGCCTCTGTCTTTATCGGATTCCTGGGAATGGCAACAATCTGCGTGCTGCTTGTCCACAATCTTTACAAGGTCGCATTTTTTCCAAGCGCAGTTTCAGGCGTTGGGCTGGTGCTGCCTTTCAAGGTAAAGGGCGCGTTTTTTGTCCCGTTTTTTTACTGGATAATCTCAATCCTTGTAATCGCATCAATCCATGAGTTCTGCCACGGATGGATATCAAGGTACCACGGCGTCAAGATTAAATCAAGCGGATTCGCGTTTCTTTCAGTCTTGCTGCCGATAATACCTGCTGCCTTTGTCGAGCCTGATGAGAAACAGCTTGCAAAGAAAAAGCCAAAAGCCCAGATGCAGGTTTTTGCAGCAGGGCCTTTTTCAAACATAGTTCTTGGCTTTGTCATGCTTGGGATATTTGCGCTTCTGGCCCCGCCTGCAGTAAACAGCCTGATGGCTTTTGGGGGCGCAAACATAACATCAATTTCAAATGACAGTGTTTTGATTCCATTAAATGTTTCTGTGAATGAGTCAGTCATAGGAATCAACGGAAAAAATGTCACATTTGTGGATGATTTCTCAGAGATAATGCAGAACAAGACTCCTGGGGAAAAAATACTTCTGGCTACTGACAAAGGCAATTACTCAGTTGCCCTTGGAAAAAACCCAAGAAATTCCTCTGCTGCATACCTCGGGGTCAGCGTGGCGCAGAACAAGGAAATCAAAAAAGAAGTTGAGTCAAGATACGGAAGCTTTCTTCCAAATGCAGTAATATGGATTTTGGGGCTGGTTTACTGGCTCTATCTTTTGAACATAGGCATAGGAATCTTCAATCTTGTTCCTGTGGGCCCGATTGACGGCGGAAGAATGCTGCTGATAGGGCTTGAGAAATATTTTAAAAAGGAAAAGGCAAAGAAGATTCTTGGAATAATCTCGCTGGTATTTCTGGCAGTCATAGTGCTGAATGTTCTGGCAGGATTTTTGAGATAACGAAAACTCGCCGCTCGGGGCTATCCTTCGGACTAAATTCCGAGGTTTTGCGCCCCTCGCCTCAAAGGGCGAGTTTTCGGGATAGAAAATTGCGCACTCAAGTGCGGGATTTTCTACCCACGCAATTTTCTATGACTAAATTATTTTTGCGCTTTTGAAATTTTTGCTGACTTCCCTGTCCTTAAGAATCTCCCTTAGGCATTTTCCGGCGTCTGTAAATTTTCTTTCTGCCCTTGCGTAAACCCTGTTTCCTTTTATAAATGTTTTTTTATGCTTGCTTTTGAAATCTTCAACATTGCTCTTTGCTTTTAGAGGCGGGCCTTCTCTTATGTATGTTCTGGGTATTTTTCTGCTCCTGAAAACAAGCCAGTAATAGCAGTCTTTTTCCCAGCTCCAGCCAGATTCCTTTGGCTCAAACCCGTTTTCCTTCAGCTGCTTCCTGATTTTTTCAAATGCCTTCAGAAGCTTTGAGCCGATAACATCCTCCTTTCCTTTTAGCGCAGACACCTTTATTATTATTGCTCTTTTCTTTCTGATGCCTGGCAGTGAGAATTTTTTTCCCTTAAAAAATTCATCAGAGGGATTTTTTAAAAATTCCTTTGCCTTTTCAATGAGCCTGCAGAACACTTCCCTGCTTAAAGAGGCTGCAGCATTTCTTTCAGGCTGGACCGGGTCTATCAGAATAAGGGGGCTTTCTGTCTTTGACTTGTTCAGCTGTTTTAGGGCATTGCCTTTGTAGACATCATAAAAATCAATAACCTGCTTTTCCCTCCACTTCGCAGCATTTTTCAAAAGGCTTTCAAAGCCCTTATAGTAAATTGTAAGCACGTCAAGCACATGGCCTGAAAATCCCCTTATGTACGACTCTGCGCCGTAAACTCCCTGCGCCTTGCAAAAAGCCCGTGCCAGCCTTATCTCATCTGCAAGATTTGGATTTTTTCCAATCTGCTCCCTCACCCACCTGAAGTGCAGGGTTGAGGCATCTGTTGTGTTTACAATTTCATCCGAAGACTTTATATTATAGACCGGCACAATCTCAAAAACAAGCTTCCCCTGCCTTATCTGAAAATAATCCCTTGAGCCGTGCAGCCTTTCAGGCCTGAATTTTTTTATGCACTTTTCAAGAATATCTGAAAGCTTTTCTGTTGCATATTCCTTTGAGAACTTTACAAATATGTCAACATCATAGTCCCCTTTTATGAAAGTGCCTTTTGCAATAGAGCCGCCTGCAACAGCAGCTGCATTTATCTTTTTTGATTTGATTGCACTGTTTATTTTTTCCAGAAATCCATCTACCTTTTTCATTATTGCCTTTTCATCAGGCCTTATGCTGGCTTTTATTTTTTCAAGGTTCATACCTGCAGATTTTACTTATTTATTTAATAAATTAACTGTTAAAATGACTTTTAAATGAGAATGTTTATAAAATCCATAATCCAGCAGATATAAAAAATGAAAAAAGCCCAGATTGGACAAATCTTTGTTTATCTGATATCCGTCCTAATCATTATCCTGGTTTTGTATTTTGGATACAGGGCAATATCCGGAATAGGCAAGGCAGCGGAAAATACTGCCCTTACAAAATTTGAGAAGACGCTGGCAGGAGACATAAAAACCGATTTGCCATACGGCTCCATACACATAAGAAGCTATGCTGTCCCGCTAAAATATGATGAGCTGTGTTTTTTGGACCTGCCAAAAGCAGACAAGATAAAAGATTCTGTTTCAATTGGTGATTATCCTTTGATGAAAGACAGCATTGAGAGCAATGCCCAGAACAATGTTTTCTTGTTTCCTGAGGGAGATGCCTTTTACGCAGGCAGCATCTCAGTTTCAAACTACCCTTACTTCAAATGCTTTGAAATTAAAAACGGGAATGTAAAAATCCGCCTTAACGGCCTTGGGGATTCCACAGAAATTTCAACAGAGCCTGTTTCAAAAGTTTCTGTTGAGCTGGATGGCGGAAAAACAAGGCAGGATATCAGTCTGGTGTCAACTGATGAGATAATCCAGCTGGTTGTTCCGGCAGGCACAGAAATCAGCCCTGCGGTAAATTACCTGTCTGTTGAGATTGTAAGCAAAATGGCAGAGCAGCAGCTAAGCGAGGCCTATGTTTTCGAGCCAAAGGGAACCTGGTTCAACCCCTCGGCAAAGCTCATTGTAAAATATTCTCCTGCCCTGGTCGGGGAAAAATGCCCAGCTTCGCTGACCTTTACCTATGAAGGCACGGACTACAGCTCTGTTCAGATAAACTGCCAGGAAAATTCTGCGGTCTTTGAGATAGGAAAAATCTGAGAAAGGTTTTTATATAAAATAGCCATAATGACACTGCAATGAACAAGAAATTCATTGTTTTTTTGGCATTTGTTCTTTTGACTGTTCCTCTTGCATATTCACGGGGCTTTCTCAGCAGGACAGGCATTGGAACGCCAACAACGCAGAATGTCACGCAAAACATAACAGCTCAGAATATCACAGCCAGCTGCTCAAGCTGCGGAGGAGGTTTCCTTTCATGGATGTTTTGCACGCAAAGCAAATGCGAAAGCCAGCCAAACTGCAAATTTGTGCCATCATTCTTCTGGCTTGGAAAGTGCGTTGGACAAAACGCTACGCAGAATGTAACATGCACAGATGGCACCCCAAATGGCAACTGTTCCGCTAAAAAACCAATATTTTGCGCCAACGGGCGGCTAATTTACAACTGCACAAAGTGCGGATGCCCGACAGGCGAGTCGTGCACACCAAACGGAGTATGCTTAAATGCATCTAGCTGTATAGACGGCACTCCAAATGGAGAGTGTTCTGCTAAAAAACCAAAATACTGCTCTAACGGACAGCTGATTGATGACTGCGCAAAATGCGGATGCAGAAATGCTATGAGATGTTTATCAGATGGCATCTGCATAGATTGTCCTTTAGGAATATGCACCGAGTGCACGCTGGAGCCAAGCGACTGCGCAACAAATGAAAACTGCATCCTTTCAGAGTTTTTCGGATGTGTTGAAAAAAACAGATGCCAGAAGCTGAGTGAAAGCAGATGCAGACTTGATGGAAACTGCATGCCTGTAAGCAGACAAATCAATGATACTGTTTCTCCTGTCTGCGATGAAAACAACAACTGTGATTATGATGGGAAGTATGAAACAGGCGAATCAAAAGCAACATGCCCTGACTACTGCAGCACATTAAACGAAACAGAATGCTCCAAAAAGCTTATGTGCGCAGCAGGAAGAAATGGCACATCTTTTGTAAAATGCGTTTCTCAAATTGAAAATGGGCCTCTGACACAAATTGACAGATATATACTTAGGATTGCAAGGCAAATTCCAACTGGAAACACCCCAGTTGGCACTCTCAAAAATGTTTTGTCTGCTACAAAGCAGCTTTGTAAAAGAATCAATACATTTATCTGCCCTGAAATATCTGACCCGGGAATAAACCCACCTACAGCAAAAGAATTGATATATCAAGGAAACTGTTGCGGACATTGTACCTATTATGCGGAAGTGTTCTCTGTTCTTGCAAGGGCAAAGGGGCTCCCTATAAAAGAGGTTCATACTGTAAATTCGGACACAGCCAATTATTTCAGGCAAAACTGTGCAAGGCCTAACAATATGGGCGGGCATATGTTTGCAGATGTTCTGGTTGGGCCAAACAATTGGTTACATGTTAACCCAACTGATGGGATTATATTGGATACTACAAACTGCGATTATTATATAAAAGATGATTGCAATTACGTAGTCCTTGCCAGAGGGATTGATGATTCAACAATCCTTCATGGAAGAACCTATGCCGAGGCCTATTGTGTGGTTTACTGCGGAAACAAGCCGCTTGACTGGTCTGGAAGCGTCAGCCTCGATAAAAACAACAAGTGTGTTTTCGGATAGTAGATTTGCTAACAGTTTGGTTAAGCCAGCATCTATTATTGCTAAAGGGTTTTTTGCCGTCTTTGAGAATTCTTTATATTCATAAGCACCATTCTGCAATGCTAACAAACTTTAATAAAAAACATTTATAAATAAAAAGACAATATCAGTGCAAAAGAGGCGAAAATATGGATGACTGGAAAAGGAATGCATTTATTCTCTGGTTTGACCAGGTTGGGATTGAGGATGTTGGCCTTGTGGGAGGAAAAAATGCCTCTCTCGGGGAAATGTACCGCCTGCTCACTCCAAAGGGCGTGAAAATCCCGAACGGCTTTTGCGTTACTGCCTATGCATATTATTACTTCACTGAAAAAACAGGAGTCAGGCAAAAAATAAGGGATATCCTAAAGGACCTGAACACAAAGGATGTTGAGAACCTTGCAGCGCACGGAAAAAAGGCAAGGCAGGCAATCCTTGAGGCAGAAATGCCGCAGGAGCTGAAGGATGCAATTGTGGAGGGATACAGGCATGTCTGCATCCAATATGGTGAAAATGCAGATGTTGCTGTCAGAAGCTCGGCAACTGCAGAGGATTTGCCAGATGCAAGCTTTGCAGGGCAGCAGGAAACATACCTGAATATCACTGGGCAGTCAGCGCTTCTTGAGGCATGCAAAAAATGCTTTGCCTCGCTGTTTACCAACAGGGCGATTTCATACAGGGAGGAAAAGGGCTTTGACCATTTCAAGATCGGGCTTTCAATAGGAGTCCAGAAAATGGTAAGAAGCGACCTTGCTTGCTCCGGAGTCATGTTTTCAATTGACACTGAAAGCGGCTTTCCAAATGCTGTCCTGATAAACAGCTCATACGGGCTGGGGGAAAATGTTGTTCAGGGCGCTGTCAATCCTGATGAATTCTATGTATTCAAGCCAACGCTGAGAGAGGGTTTCAGGCCAATAATATCAAAAGAGCTTGGAAGCAAAGAGATGAGGATGATTTACGATGTTCAGGGCACAAAGACAACCAAGAATGTCCCGGTTGAAATAAATGACAGAAAAAGATTTTGCCTAAATGATGACGAGATTTTAACGCTTGCAAGGTGGGCAATAATAATCGAGGACCACTACTCGCAAAAGGCAGGAAAATTCAAGCCAATGGACATGGAATGGGCAAAGGACGGCAAAACAAATGAGCTTTTTATCGTGCAGGCAAGGCCTGAAACAGTCCAGAGCCAGAAGAACAGGCAGATTCTGGAAGAATACAAGTTAAAGGAAAAGGGAAAAATAATCTGCCAGGGAAAAAGCGTTGGCGAAAGAATAGGCCAGGGCGAGTCAAACATAATCAGGGATGTCAAGGAAATTGCAAAATTCAAAAAGGGGCAGGCGCTTGTCACAGAAATGACTGACCCTGACTGGGAGCCGATAATGAAGATTGCCTCTGCAATTGTCACGAACAGAGGGGGGAGAACTTGCTTCACCGGGGATACAAAAGTGCTGACTAATGAAGGATTTAAGACTTTTGAAGAAGTTTTTGAAAATTATGAAGGACTTCAAGTCCCATCACTTAACAGAGAAACTCTCAAGATAGAATGGAAACCTGTAATGGCTGCCGTGAAAAGAGAATCTGAAGCTATTGAAATTTCCACTTCACAAACAGGAAGGATGAGAAATAATAATCTTAGACTAACACCTAACCACAAAATGCTTACTTATGAGAGTGGAAAGCTTGTTTCCAAAGAGATACAAAACTTAATTTCAGACGAACAGATGCTTTTGTTGGCACAAAAATTACCATCCCTATCAAAATCTTCATATAAAGAGCAGAAATTAGCTTATCTTTTAGGTGCAATAAGCACAGACGGACATATTTATTTATCAAGAACACATGGAGAGGTGCAATTTATACAGAAACCAACTGAACAAAAGAAAGAGTTTATTGAGGCTGTCCAGCAAAGTATGGAACAGGTTTATAAAAAAAGATTTTCAGTTTCCAAGAAAAAAACATCTCGTGGGTTTATTAGGGGGAAGCCTGCAGTTGGTGAAGCAAATGCTTACAGGTGCTATTCCAAGCAGATAGCTGAAGAGATGTTAAAGGAAAAGCAAAACATAATTCAGACACTTTTATTGTCTGATGATGAATTGATATTCAACTTTCTTGCAGGAGTC
>Ga0315268_10004887_pt1 | contig 14462 bp, 9 predicted proteins | sample C1_top_MG_FD_204535 | JGI IMG/M metagenome (GOLD analysis project Ga0315268, IMG submission 204535) | Sediment microbial communities from Yellowstone Lake, YNP, Wyoming, USA - C1_top | ecosystem: Environmental > Aquatic > Freshwater > Lake > Sediment | place: USA: Wyoming | collected 2017-08-01
ACGGCCGCTGATGTAACAAATCCCCCCGCAGCAAGCGCAACACCTACAAGCAGGTCAAAGCCAATCCACAAACCCCACGGATTATTATCAGAAAGATTAGTTACGGCAGCCAATCCGCCTGTAAACCTCAAAATCGTGATAACAGTTCCAATGATGATAATAAATCCGGCAACAACATTAAACGGAGTAAACAATGTTTTGTCGGCAGTCGTAGCTTTGTCGCTCATCAGGAATCCTCCTTGGCTTGAGACTTGGCAGCTTCTTCAAGAGCTTTCTTGACCGCTTTTTCAACAGCTGCATCTTTTTCTTTCTGAGCCTTTGCCAGAGCTTCAGCCAGCTTTGCCTCCGCCTTAGAAGTTGCATTTTCAGCGGCAGTCCGGACAGCCTCACTAAGCTCCTGCTCGGCAATTTTTTCTTTGCGTTTTGATATGGCGTAAATTCCGGTAAGAAGCACGGGCCAGAGACCAACAACCATCGGAACAACAGCAAGGGCGCCTGACGTAAGATCTGGTGCAGGTGTAACACCGAGGTCTTCCCGCATTCCTATCTCTGAAAAAGGTACGCCCGAAAGATATAACCAGCTTGTTCCGCCCATTTCGGATTCGCCATATATATGGTCTACATACTTGTCAGGATATTTTCGTACCCGGGCGCGGGCGATCTTGAGCAGGTCATCTCTTTTCCCAAAGGTTAAAGCTTCCTTCGGACATGCCTCAACGCACCCCGGAAGCTGGCCTTTTGTTATTCTGGAGTAGCACATGGTGCATTTCATGATACGGGGGGTGAGCGGTTTATCATATTCATAGGCCGGAATCTCGAAAGGACAGGCTACCATGCAATAGCGGCATCCAACGCATACGGTAGAATCATATGTGACGGCGCCTGTTTCCGTCTTTTTGAAGGCCCTCACAAAGCAGGCCGAAGCGCATGCGGGCTCAAGGCAGTGGTTGCATTGAATTTTACGGAAGAGAGGCCCTTTTTTCCCGGCAGATTCATACTTGTTGACAACAGTATAAGTCTTTGCCGTGGTTCTCCGTTTTTTATTTAAAACTTCAAGATCCGTAAACGGCTTGTCCGGCGCAGGAAGCTCATTTACCTTGTTGCAGGCTGCTTCACAGAGCCTGCACCCGACACATAAGAGAGTGTCATGCAATACCGCATAGCTTCCGGGATAGCCTGTAAAATGCTTATTACCGCCGGCAAGAGCTGTATTGCCAATGGCCGAACCTGCGCCTGCTGCGCCGATCCAGCCCAGAAATTTCCTTCGTGATATGGACATATTAAGCACCTCAACTTACAGCCGATTAATCTTTATTTTTTCTCCTTGTGGCATTCAGTACACCCAACCGGTTTTGCCATACCCATTTCTTTGTGACATCCCATGCACTGCTGGTGATATGCACCCATTATTCCGGGTTTTAAGGGATTTTCCGGATCAAAGGGTTTTCCGTGACAGTTATCGCAGCGGGGCGGTTTCTTGGCAACAGGGCTGTTGTGGTGACATCCCTGACAAATCGTTCCTTCCTGGTTGTGGAAATATCCTGCGAGCTTGTTGTCTTTGATATTCTTTACGAGGGTATTCACAACCTTTCGATGCGGGAATTCAGCCGCCTCGTACTTGTTTGCAAGATTCTTTATTGAAACTTTTTCGGGAATATCTTCTTCTTTGTAAGTGCCTGTAACAGGTTTTCTTGCCTGGAGCATGGCTCCTGCCAACGCCTTTTCCTGGTCAGGACTCAATACCTTCCCCTTTTCAGGGACCGGTGTTGAGTGGCACTTAAGGCATGAAACATCTTCTTTCTTGCGCGTCTTTCCCATGAATACATGGCAGCCCGCGCAGTTTTTCTCATTCTGCTTTATGTCATGGCAGCCCTGGCAGCTCTTGTCTGTACCGGACTGGTGCATGGCTTTTTCGAGCTTGACATCTTTTCCATCCTTAATACCGGCCAGTGTGTGGCATTCGCTGCACTGCTTTAAGCTTTCATGGTGGCAGACCCGGCAAGTGCTGTTGTACTCCTCATGGGCCTTGTGGTCAAAGGGAACAAAATTCATTTTGTTCAGATTATCAATAACAACCCCTTTTTTTGCTGTCTTGAGCAGAACGGCATCCGGCTGTTTACGTTCCATTCTCAAAAGGGGTTTGATCTTTTCAATCTTCTGCTGTTCGGCAAGGTCATGGCATCCTGAACACTTTACAGGGCCTGTAGCTATTTTTTTTGCAATATTCTTGCTGTGGCAGTTTATACAGCCGATATGTGACGCAAGTCGCATTGAACTGACGTTTTCTTTTGTTTCCGGCTTATGGCAATATCGGCAGGTTCCTTCCTTCTCTTTCACATAAAAAAGCTTTTTGGCTTTTGCATCATATTCGTGATGGCAGCGTTCGCATTTCTTTTCCTGTGCCTTTGAATGACGGAAGTGAAGGGAATTATCAAACCCCATCGGTTGTCGGGAAGATGAATACAAAGCTTTTTCCCTGTGGCAACCACCGCATTCAACAGGCCCGGCTTTTTCGCGCGCTGATTTCATCTCTTTGTGGCAGGATATACATTCCTTGTGGTAAATATCCGTCACTTCTTTTTTGCCTGTATCCTTAATGCGCTTAAATTTCGGCATGATAAGGTCTTTTTCGGTCAGATGGCAGGCAGAGCAGTCTTTATTCTTTTTGGTCAGGGCCTCTGTGTGAGCTTCGTGAAGGAATTCGACAGGAGGTCTTTCAAGTTTGCCGAAAACGGTCATTGCATCAATTTTAATTACGTCCGCTCGTACTGGTGAGGTATTTTTTGAAATCTTTTCCACCCCGTGGACACTGATACCGTATATCGAAACAATGGCAACAGCTAAAAAACCGGCCCAACGCAGCAATGATCTTCCTTTATTCATGTTTCTAATCCTTAAAAATATTGATTGGAAAAGACTGTTTACAGGGACTTTATTACTATTCACCGTTTTTGGGTTTAAGATGGTCAGGGACTATTACCATTTTAAGGAGAATTGGTTTTAAAAACGACCACTTTATCCCAATATGGAATATTTCTTCCATGTCCCTGATGGCATCCCAGCAGTTGTGACACGGAGATACGACAAGTTTTGCGCCGGTTGCAATTATCTGGTCCCTCTTGACCTTGAGGCCTATGTTGCGCTGTTCCCGGTAACGGCCTATGCCGTTCAGTCCTCCTCCTCCTCCGCAGCAGAAATTATGTTCCCTGCAGGGAGTCATTTCCCGGAAGTCCTCTGCGATATAGCCCATGATCTCCCTTGCAGTATCGGCAAGGCCTGCGTTCCTGATGTAATTGCATGAATCCTGGTAGGTAACAGGCATTTTTAACTTTTTTGTAGGGTCTATCTTAAGTTTTCCGGTTCTCAATGCTTCAGCCACCCATTCAACATAGTGAAAGCTTTCTACCGGAGTTTTCCCTGTTTTGAGACCTGCCCAGTATGGTCCCTCGAGAACTGTTGCGCGGTATGCATGGCCGCACTCCGTAACGACCATCCGTTTGGGTTTCAGCCTCTCCATTGCACTGTATACCTCCTGCACCTGGAGCCTGCATCCTTCCCAGTCGCCTGCAAACATCGCAAGGCTGGTCTCTTCCCATCCGACGCTGGGAACTGTCCAGTTTTCGCCTGCAAGATGGAATAAAATGGCCGCTTGCGCAATATCCTCCGGATAATGCTTGGGCTCCCTTGCGTTCACGGTGTATATTATGTCCGCGTTTTCCTTGTCTACCGGTATCTCAAGTCCGGGCCAGTCGTCTTCGTTCTCTTCACACATCCATGTGCATGTATCGACCCAGTCTTCGGAGGTGATATCCATCTGCGCCCTGTATATCCTGTGCATGCCCGAACCGATTTTCATCTCCCATGGAACAAAACCCTGGGAAAAGCACAGACCTCTCGTGTATCCGAACATAACACCCATGTCGATTCCAAAAGGGCAGAAACTCCCGCAGCGGTTGCAGCATGTGCATTTGGACCATGCCGTATCCATGACCATCTGCATGAAAGCATTATCGACATTGCCGTTCCGCTTTACCAGCTCTCCGAGAGTGGACTGGATCTTGTAGGAAGGAACCTGCTTGGGATCCTTGTTGTTGGCAAGATAGTAAAAGCAACTGTCGGCGCATAGACCGCAATGGGCGCAGATTTCAAGCCACGTTTTGAGACGTGATTTTAGGGATTTCTGAATTGTGGCCTGTAAAGCGGCGCTGTCCACGTTAAGCTGATTCATCTCTTCATAATACTGTTTGCCGCTTTTATCGGCAAGCAGGGCCTGAAGATCTTCCTTTGTGTTTACCGGTTTTCTGTTGCAAAGTATTCCTTCAGCCATGTGTTCAAATTCCCCAAAAGTTAAAAGTTATTTGATTGTGCTACCAGGCAAATCCCTTTCCCTTCATGCCGCCCCGCTTAATACCGAAATCCATGCCTATCTGAGCCCGAGACATGAAAAATAGAACGAAATGTGATAGTTTTGTGAAAGGAATTGAAACCAGCATGATCTCTCCGCATAATATGTGAGTTATCAGCCAGAATTGATAACCGGGCGCCTGATGATAGGCAATAAATCCGGTGATGAAAGGAGCGGTTGCTATTAAAAGCACGAGAAGGTCATATGCAGTTGTTAATATTCTTACTTCAGGAAGGGCTATCCGCCTTAATATTATGATAACGGCGGAGACAATAACGAAGATTGTCAAAAGATCTGCGGCAAAATCGGGAATTGTCCAAAGGCTTATTCCCCAACGCTCTTTTAAAATAACATTATGTGCGACAAGAAAAAGGGGTGTTAAGAGAATGCCTGTATGAAAAACAAAAAAAAGAATTGTAAATCCGGGTTTTGCTCGCCAGCCTCTTGTCCCAAAAGGCAAAAGCCATAAAAAAATGGACCTTAAGGCGCCTTTGATTCCGTATGAAACATTTTCTGTATAGGTTACCCTGTCCAATTTCCAGTCCAGCCCTTTAATATAAAGGACTGCACGTACGATGATTCCGACAAAGAAAATTCCAAACGATAACCATGCAAGGGGGCCTGTAACAAATTGATACATTTTAATCTCCTTACAATAAAATAAAGCCGGAAAAGACTTTATTCAAAGGTCTCAAAGAAACCCGATATAAGCAAGGCTTCTAAAATATATCCTTGTAACTGTCAAGGGATATTTGACGTGTTTTCATGAAGCCGGCATTCACAATTTGTCTTTTTCAGGAAGCCTGATTGTGAATCTGGAACCGACTCCTTCTTCCGATTCAAATCCGATGAAACCTTTATGTTCATCTATGATCTTTTTTGTGAGCATAAGCCCGATTCCGGTCCCAAAAGAACCCTTTGTGCTGAAGAAGTTTCTGAAAACCTGTTTTTTAATCTCATCCGGCATCCCGCCGCTGTTGTCAATGACCTGGTATTCGACTCCCCATCCTTCATTTTTTTTCAATGTTCTGACTGTGACTTTCTTCACTTTGCCTTTGGTATTTTCTGTCGCGCATGCGTCTATGGCATTTGCAACAAGATTTAAAATGCAGCGGTGGATTCCCTCCGGGTCAAAATATAAAGGCTTTAAATTTGCGGCAAGGTCGGCGGTAAGGCCGATGGCTTTTTCTTCGGCTCCTGACTTCATAAGTTTTACAACTTCTGTTACAGGGGTATTCGGATCACATAACCGAAAGACTGCGCCGGAGCTTTTGCCGTAATTGAGAAGATCGAGTGAAAGATTTTTTATCTTGTCAACATTGCCTTTAACCATTTCCCAGCCTTCCCGAAGGTATTTTTTATTGTTCAGATCAATGCCTTTCTCGAGTACAAATGTTCCGCCCTTTAAACCGCTCGCGATATTTTTTATGGCATGGGAAAGACCGGCGATTGTCTGGCCTACCGCTGCCATCCTTTCGGCTTCGACAAGTTTTCTGCTCTTTTCTTCGACAAGTTGTTCAAGGTTTTCCGTGTATTCCCTGATCTGCCGCTTCATTGAAATCCGCTCTTCCGCTCTTTTCAAAGCAATTTCAAGCACCTCATCATTAACAGGCTTGGTCACAAAATCTGTTGCCTCAAACTTCAGGCTTTTTATGGCAAGATCAATGTCACCATGCCCTGTTATCATAATGACTTCGGTGTCGGGCGCTTCTTTTTTCAGACAGCATAAAAGTTCTATGCCGTCCATATTCGGCATTTTGATATCAGTCAGTACTATCTGCGGTTTAATGTTTCTGAAGAGCCTGAGGGCAGTCTCCCCATCTTCGGCGGATATGACCTTATAGCCCATATCGGTAAGCGATATGCCAAGAACCTTGCGAATTCCTTCTTCATCATCGACTATCAGAATTGTTTTTTCCATTATTTTGCATCCGGTATGGGGAATCTGATTACAAAACAGGCGCCTTCATCCGAGGGTACGGCCTGTATGCTTCCTTTGCAGTCCTGTATGATTCCATAGCTTATTGAGAGGCCGAGTCCTGTACCTTGCCCTACTTTTTTGGTTGTAAAAAAGGGTTCAAATATCTTTTCGGAAATGGATGCGGGTATTCCGGTGCCGGTGTCTTTTATGATTATGGCAACCAGCTCATTTCCCAGTTGTGTTTTTATTGTAATTCTTTTTTCGCACGATTTCTGACCTTCCTTTTCGCATCTTTCTTCAATGGAGTCGCGCGCATTAATCAAAAGGTTGATAAAAACCTGTTCAAGGCGGTCTGCGTCTGCCATTATCATAGGGAGATTTTTTTCGGTTTCCCAGACGACTTTTATGCCTCTTACCTTGAGTTGCTGGCTGAATATTTCAAAAGCGCTTTCAAGAACCCTGTTTATTTGGACTTTTTCGAGAGTCATGTCGGATTTTCGTCCGAACTGCCTCATGTGGTTTATTATCTTTGTCGCCCGGTCAACGTGGCTGTCTATCTCTTCAGCGAGCGTGAAAAGAACATCATCGGGAATAGTCTCTTTTTTGCCGACCTTCTTCATCAGAAAACTGCTTGCCGTTTTCATTACTGTAAGAGGCTGGTTGAGTTCGTGTGCGACGCCTGTTGCCATTTCACCGAGGGTAGCCATCTTGCTGGCCTGTATTAGCTGCTGTTCGGCTTCAAGCCTTTTTGTGATGTCGCTTGTTGTAACCAGAAACACCTTCTGGCCGGGATATTCCGAAGGGGATATCCTTATATTGACATAAACGGTGTTTCCGTCCTTTCTTATCTGCTTTACCTGGTTCAGGACGGAATAGACCCTCATCTTGAAGCCGTATTTTTCTCTTTCCTCTTCCTTGAACGTGTCGAGGAACGATTTGTTGATGATTTCATTTTTTGCAAAACCGTAAACTGTTGTTACGCTTTCATTGCAGTCGAGTACTTCAAGGCTGTCCATATCAAGTACGAAGACGGGGTTGGGTATGTTGTTGAATATCGCGTGATATTTCTTCTCCGATTTTCCCAGTTTATCCTCGAGATGTTTCCTTTGGGTTATGTCAAGGTTCATCTCCATTGTGGCGATAATTTCGCCCTTTGAATTTTTTATCGGGGATGTGTTTACTATCCAGTGCGTCAGGGTTCCGTCCTTGTTGTATCCGGTCTCTTCGCTGTAATGGGATTTGCCGTCCAAAAATGTCTTTTCAACCGGGCAGTTGACGCACTTTTCACTCCGTCCTTTATATGCCTGATAACAGTAGTCTCCGGGTTTCGGCGCGAACTTGTCGGCGAATTCTCTGTTATACTGGATAAGTTTATAATCCCTGTCCTGTACCGTTATAATACACGGCACGAGCTCAAAAAGATGCTGGTATTCATCCCTTTGCCTGTTTAGTTCGGCCTGGTTTTCACCTATCTCTTTCCCCATCTGATTAATGGCTGAGGCAAGCTGACCCATCTCATCGTCTTGCCCGATTTCAACCTTAAAACCGTAATCGCCTTTTGCGATCTGCCTTGTCCCTTCAATGAGCCTTTTTACGGGTCTGTTTACAAACCTTAATACGAAAACAAAGATTATGGCCGAACTGAGAATGAAAACAAAAAGGGAGAGGGCGGTTATCCCTTTTTCCGTGCGGAGTATCTCCTTGTCTGTTCCTTCAAGGGAAACAACAACATCGAGCGCTCCAAGGATTTTTTTGTCCGGAGGGTGAACATGGCAACTGTCCGTCGAGCAGCTTGGTTCGTTTTCAACGGGGCTTATTATTCCAAGCAGACGATAGCCTGTATCAGAATAATAAATGCGGGTTCTTTCATCAAGGCTTATTGAGACCTGCGGTGGTTCCGATTTGTGGCATATGTAGCAGGCTTCATCTTTTATATTCGTTTTAGAATCTATTTCGGAAGCACTGTTTGAATATATTATCTTCCCCTCTTTGTTGTAAAGGCGGATATTTTTTATTTCAGGCTGTTTCCCAATATTGTTTATGATCTGGTTGATGTCATCCCTTGAGTTGAGCATCATGGCATAATGGGTTCCGAGCTTGATGGTGTTGCTCAGCCTGTCTGTCTCTTCCTTGATGTCGGTTATGACTTTTTCCTTCAGGTATTTTATGTTGAAATATGCCCACGTTGACATGCTTATGAGAAGGACTAATCCTACCGAAAGGATGAGTTTTGAAACAAGACTTTGGCGGATCCTGTTTAAATTGGTATTTATCATCTTATATCACCCGCTCCAGATCTTCGCGTGTTGTACTGTATTTCAGTTTGTGCAAAATAGCTTAAAACCGCTTTCCGGTCAACCGCTTATATTATCAGCATTTGAAGCTCCCTGCCGCAAGTCCGCCACGGCGAACCTTCGGCGGAGAATTCGATAGTTGTTTCGGTTCAACCATAATTTTCGCAATACTATTGACAAATTAACAGGTTATGGTATTCAGGTCGAAGTTATATAACATATGCTTTCCCCATAGTAACCTTAAAATGAGGCTTTGTGAATGAAGAAAGCAATGAAAGCTCTTTTTGTATTACTCCTAGTGATTCTTACCGTATCCGGCGCTTTGGCCGCCGAAAAAAAGGTCAAGCCAGAAATAAAGACGATGGACAACTACATTGCAGTGTTTGATTTTGAAGTCACAACCGGAGAACAGGGCATTTCCCGTCCGCTCACTGAAAGTGTGAGGCGCGAGCTTGTGATGTCCGGCAAATACGAAGTAATAGACCGGGGCAACATGAACAAGATACTCGGAGAGCAGAAATTCCAGATATCAGGCTGTGTGGCTCAAGAGTGCATTGTTGATGCAGGTCAGCTGCTTGGCGTTGGAAAGATAATAAGCGGCACTGTGAGCATTGTTGGAAAGACATACTATCTGACGCTTTCGTTAATAAGTGTTAAGACAGGGAAGATAGAGAATGTTGCGGAGGATACATGCAGATGCGAAGTTGACGAACTGCTTGGTTCAACCAAGAGGCTTGCGAAAAAACTCCTCGGCGAACAGGTTGCCCCGCCCGCAGCAACAGAGCCGAGACCGGCAACCGTAGCCGAATCTAAAGACGATGCAATAGCCAAGGCTGAAGCAACTGCCAAAGCCAAAGCCGAAGAGACAGCTAGAGCCGAACAAATAGCTAAAGCCAGGGCTAAGGCCGATGCAATCGCCAAAGCTGAAGAAATAGAAAAAGCTAAAGCTGCACAAATAGCCGAAGCCAAGGCTGAAGCTGAAGCAACTGCCAAAGCCAGGGCTAAGGCCGATGCAATCGCCAAAGCTGAAGAAATAGAAAGAGCTAAAACTGCACAAATAGCCAAAGCCAAGGCTGAAGCTGAAGAAATAGTCAGGGCTAAGGCTAAAGCCGATGCAATCGCCAGAGCCGAAGAAGTAGAAAGAGCAAAAGCCGCACAAGCAGCCAAAGTCAAAGCTGAAGCAGAAGAAAAAGCCAGGACTGATGCTGCAGTCAAAGCGAAAGCAGATGCAATCGCCAAAGCTGAAACCAAACAACATGGATTAAAGGCAACTACCGCAGCAATTGATCCGGCTTTAATCAGTCCCAAGATCGCTGCATCAGACGGCCGCTTTGAAAAGTTTGCAAGCGGAGTGGTGCGCGACACAAAAAGCGGACTGGATTGGTATGCAGGACCGGATAAAAATATTGGTTGGGACGATGCCAAGCAGTGGGCAGCAGGCTTAAGAGTTGATGGCGGCGGCTGGCGCATGCCCACAAGAAATGAGTTGAAGAGTCTTTACCAGAAGGGATCCGGATCACGAAATATGACATCGCTCTTGGAGACTACCGGTTGGTTGATATGGTCGGGGGAAACAGGCAGTCAGGAGAGCCGGTCTTTTGGAAGTGCAGAGTGGGCATTGGACTTCGGTAACGGCAGTGAGCTCCTGGACAGAAGCGACAACTCCATCTACAAGCGGGGTTTTGCCGTGCGTTCCACGCCTAAACCTGCAACCGCTGAGATTGATCCGGCAGGGGTCAGCACCAAGAACGTAAGTCCCGACGGCCGCTTTGAAAAGCTTGCAAGCGGAGTGGTGCGCGACACAAAAAGCGGACTGGATTGGTATGCAGGACCGGATAAAAATACCGGTTGGGACGATGCCAAGCAGTGGGCAGCAGGCTTAAGGGTTGATGGCGGCGGTTGGCGCATGCCCACAAGAAATGAGTTGAAGGGCCTTTACAAAAAAGGAGCCGGATCACGAAATATGACATCGCTGTTGGAGACTACCGGCTGGTTGGTATGGTCGGGGGAAACAGGCAGTCAGGAGAGCCGGTCTTTTGGAAGTGCAGAGTGGGCGTTGGACTTCGGTAACGGCAGTGAGCTCCTGGACAGAAGCGACAACTCCGTCTACAAGCGGGGTTTTGCTGTGCGTTCCACGTCTAAGTATGCAGCTGCAGCGATTGATCCGGCTATGGTTAGCACCAAAGTCATTGTTACCGATGGCAGATTTGAAAAGCTTACCAGCGGCGTTGTACGCGACAAACAAAGCGGTCTGGATTGGTACGCAGGACCGGATAAAAATACCGTTAGGGACGATGTCAAGCAGTGGGTAGCCGATTTAAGGGTTGATGGCGGCGGCTGGCGCATGCCAACAATAACTGAGTTGAAGAGTCTTTATCAAAAAGGAGTCGGATCACGAAACATGACACCGCTGCTGGAGACTACCGGCTGGTGGGTATGGTCGGCGGATACAGGCGGCTTGGGACAGGTCGCAGGGAATTCAGGGTGGGCTTTAGATTTCGATAATGGCATAGAACTCCTGGACAGACGCGAAAACTCCAACTACAAGCGTGGTTTTGCCGTGCGTTCCACGCCTAAAACTCAAACCGCAGCGATAGATCCGGCAGTGGTCAGCGTCAAAATTGTTGCTTCTGACGGCCGCTTTCAAAAGCTTGCCAGCGGAGTAGTACGCGACACGCAAAATGGTCTGGATTGGTACGCGGGACCGGATAAAAATACCGTTTGGGACGATGTCAAGCAGTGGACTGCCGGTTTAAGGGTTGATGGCGGCGGCTGGCGCATGCCAACAATAACTGAGTTGAAGGGCATTTACCAAAAAGGAGCCGGATCACGAAACATGACATCGCTGTTAGAGACTACCGGTTGGTGGGTCTGGTCGGGGGACACAGGCGGCCTTGGAATGGTTGCTGGGAATTCTGGGTGGGCATTAGACTTCGATAACGGCATAGAGATTCTGGACAGACGTGACAATTCCAGCTACAGGCGGGGTTTTGCTGTGCGTTCCCGAAAATGATGTCGATTATTTGCAAATTGACAAGTTATGATATTGAAGCTCCCCGCAGCAAGCAACGGGGAATCTTCGACCGTAAGGACTTTTTATCTGTTTTTGATTCGCTCGCTATTGCGGTTCAAATCTGGACAGTTCTGATCCTTTGGTGTAATTTCTGTAATATTTTTAAAATGAGGTCTTGCGAATGAAGAGGGCTATAAAAGCTTTTTTTACGTTAATATTCATGATTCTTACCGTATCCGGCGCTTTGGCCGCCGAAAAAAAGAACAAGCCAGAAATAAAGATGGTTGACAACTACGTAGCAATTTTTGATTTTGAAGTCACTACCGGAGACAAGGGCATTTCCCGTCCTCTTGCAGACAAAGTCATTCACGTGTTTTCCGAGTCCGACAAGTACGAAGTAATAGACCGCGGCAACATGAATAAGATACTCAAAGAGCAGAAATTCCAGATGTCGGGCTGCGTGGCACAGGAGTGCAAGGTTGAGGCTGGGCAGATACTTGGCGTGGGAAAGATAATAAGCGGTTCGGTGGGTATTGTGGGTAAGACCTATTATCTTACTCTTCAGGTGATAGATGTTAAAACGGGGAAGGTGGAGCTTTCCGCGGAGGACGAGTGCAGATGCGAAATTGATGAACTGCTCGGATCAACCAGGAGGCTTGCGAAAAAACTCCTCGGTGAACAGGTTGTCCCGCCAGCAGCAGCAGTGCCGAAACCGGCACTCGGAGCCGAATTTAAAGCCGAAGCAATAGCCAGGGCTGAAGCAACTGCCAAGGCCAAGGCCGAAGAAATAGAAAAAGTTAAAGCCGAACAGATAGCCAGAGCGAAAGCTGAAGCAGAAAGGGTCAAAGCCGAACAGATAGCTAAGTCAAAAGCTGAAGCAATCGCCAGAGCCAAAGCCGAAGAAATAGAAAAAGCTAAAGCTGAGCAGATAGCCAAGGCTAAAGCTGAGGCTGAAGAGATAGCCAAAGCTAAAGCCAGAGTTGAAGCAATTGCCAAAGCCAAAGCTGAAGCTGAAGAAATAGCCAGGGCCAAGGCTAAAGCCGATGCAATCGCCAAAGCCGAAGAAATAGAAAGAGCAAAAGCCGCACAAGCAGCCAAAGCGAAAGCAGATGCAATCGCCAAAGCTGAAACCAAACAACATGGATTAAAAGCAACTGCCGCAGCAATTGATCCGGCTTTAGTCAGTCCCAAGATCGCTGCTTCAGACGGCAGATTTGAAAAGCTTACCGGCGGCGTTGTACGCGACAAACAAAGCGGCCTGGACTGGTACGCAGGACCTGATAAAAATACCGGTAGGGACGATGCCAACCAGTGGATAGCCGGTTTAAGGGTTGATGGCGGCGGCTGGCGCATGCCCACAAGAACTGAGTTGAAGGGCCTTTACCAGAAAGGAACCGGATCACGAAACATGACATCGCTCTTGGAGACTAAAGGCTGGCTGATATGGTCCGGGGAAACAGGTGCCGGTCCAGGAGGTGGGGATGGTAAAGCGTGGGCAGTGGACTTTAGTGACGGCAGAGATGCCCTGGACAGTCGTGCCAACTCCAACTATATGCGTGGGTTTGCCGTGCGTTCCACACCTGAACATTCAGCCGCAGGGATTGATCCGGCAGTTGCCAGCACCACAGTCATTGTTTCTGATGGCAGATTTGAAAAGCTTGCCAGCGGCGTAGTACGCGACAAAGAAAGTGGCCTGGATTGGTATGCAGGACCGGATAAAAATATCAGTTGTGACGATTCCATTGGGTGGGTAGCCGGTTTAAGGGTTGATGGCGGCGGCTGGCGCATGCCCACACTGGAAGAGTTGAAAGGCCTTTACCAGAAAGGTGCGGGATCACGAAACATGACATCGCTATTGGAGACTACCGGTTGGTGGGTATGGTCTGGTGAAACGGGGGAGCGCCCTCCGCTCGGATGGGCATTAGACTTCGATAACGGGATAGGGCTCTCGGATAGACGCGACAACTCTATCTACAAGAGGGGATTTGCCGTTCGTTCCCGATGATATTGATATAAGGAGGTTTCAGGTATGTTTATTAAAGGAATAAGATTTATTTTGGCGACGGCGCTGGTTTTATGCGCCGTTTTTTTCACTGGAAAGCCTTCTTTCGCATTATCGGCAAACGATGCAGCCCCGCCGATAGCGCTTCGCGACAGCAGCGGAACGTATTTCTACTTAAGTGATTACACCGGTCCTTCCGCAAAGAAACCCGCTAAAGGCGTAATCGTAAACTTTTTTGCATCAACCTGTGATCCGTGCAGGAAAGAACTCCCGGCGTTAAACTCCCTTGTTGATGAGTTTGCGCTAAAGAATATCAAAGTTGTGATCATAGGTTACAAAGAGGGCTTTGACGGGTTCATGGGCATGCTTGAAGACCTGAAAGTTGAAAAACCGGTAATTCTGAGCGACCCATATGGAAAGGCCGGAAAGGAATACGGCGTTTACGGCCTGCCCATGACGGCATTCATAGGAGCCGACGGCAAAGTGAAAGAGATAGTCAGAGGTGAGCTGACAGGAAAGTTGCTGAAGGAAAAGGCGGCAAAACTGATAAAATGAGTTTTTGAGAATGAACAAAACGAGATCTATGATTTTTAAAAAATATTGACAAGTATGGTTTCTATAGATACAAAAAACATTTCCCTAGACGTACTATTTACCGGTTTTAGCCCTTTGTGATTACATAAATTGCAATATAAACAGCTAATTGCATAGCGGTAACGGAGTTCATACCGGGTATTTCCCCCCGGTTTAAAGATAATTTTTACCAGGAGAATTAAGAGATGTCTCATCATGTGATCGGATCAGTACTGGTTGTGGGAGGCGGGATT
>Ga0315268_10004888_pt1 | contig 14462 bp, 10 predicted proteins | sample C1_top_MG_FD_204535 | JGI IMG/M metagenome (GOLD analysis project Ga0315268, IMG submission 204535) | Sediment microbial communities from Yellowstone Lake, YNP, Wyoming, USA - C1_top | ecosystem: Environmental > Aquatic > Freshwater > Lake > Sediment | place: USA: Wyoming | collected 2017-08-01
CAGGGCCGGCACGCCGGAGCCCTCCACGAAGACCTCTCGCACGCGATGGCCGGGGCCCTTGGGCGCGATCATGGTCACGTCCACGTTGGCCGGCGGCACGATCTGGTGGAAGTGGATGTTGAAGCCATGGGCGAACGTCAGCATCTTGCCCGCTGTCAGGCCCTGCTCGATGCTCTCGTAGTAGACCTGCTTCTGGGCCTGATCTGGCACCAGCATCACGATGATGTCGGCCTTCTGGGCGACCTCGGCCGTGTCGAGCACCGTGAAGCCGGCCTCCTGGGCCTCCAAGCAGGCCTTGCAGCCGGCGTACTCCGCCACCAGCACGTTGCAGCCGCTGTCCCTGAGGTTCAGGGCGTGGGCATGCCCCTGGCTCCCATAGCCGACGACGCCGATGACCTTGTCCTTCAGCAGTGACAGGTCGGCGTCCTGCTCGTAATAGGCCTTTGCCATCAGTGCTTCTCCCTTCTCCCTGTCCTCTACCTCGCGGAGTAAGGCGGCTCGCTCTCCGGGTAACGCTGGAAGGGCTCTTCCCCCAGGTCGTGGCGGGCGGGCGTCGAGCTGTCCGGACCGCGCACCAGCGCTATGCTGCCGGTGCGCACCAGCTCCACCACTCCGTAGTCGATGAGCAGGTTGTACATCGTGTCGATCTTGTCGCTCTCGCCGGTGACCTCGATGATGATGGAGTCCGGCCCAACGTCCACGATCTCGGCCCGGAAGATGTCCACGATCTCGATGATCTGGCTGCGGATCTGGGCCGTTGCACGCACCTTGATCAGGGCCAGCTCCCGCGCCACCTTGTTCTCGTCCGAAATGTCGCGGATTTCGACCACCTCCACCAGCTTGTCCAGCTGCTTCACCACCTGGTCGGCGTCGGTGTTGGCGTCCACCACGAAGGTCATGCGCGATAGCCCCCCCGTCTCCGAGTGGCCGACCGCCAGGCTCTCGATGTTGAATCCCCGCTGCCGCCACTTGCTGGCGATGCGGTTGAGGACGCCTGGCCGGTCCTCCACCAGAGCGATGATGGTGTGCGGGCGCAGTTCTCTCATGCCGTCGTCACCGCTTTCTCCTCTTCGAACTGAGGTAGATCAATGGTCTCCTGCAGGGCGGCCCCCGGCGGCACCATCGGGAAGAGGTTCTCCTCCTCGTGGACCTGGAAGTCGATGACCACCGGCCCCGGGTGGTCGAGGGCCTTGTAGATGGCCGACTCCACCTGGTGCTTGTCGGTGACCCGCAGGCCGAGGATATCGTAGGCCTCGGCCAGCTTCACAAAGTCCGGGTTCTTCAGGGGCGTCGCTATCCGCCGGTCGCCATAGAACAGCGTCTGCCACTGCCGCACCATGCCCAGGTGGGCATTGTTGATGATGGCGAACTTGACGGGAAGGTTGTGCTCCGAGATCACGGCCAGGTTCTGTAGCGTCATCTGGAACCCGCCATCGCCGCAGATGGACCACACAAGCTCACCCGGCTTGGCCACCTGCACGCCCATGGCCGCCGGAATCTCGAATCCCATCGTGCCCAGGCCTCCAGAGGTAACGAATCGGCCGGGTTTGTCCGACCGGTAGTACTGGGCCGCCCACATCTGGTGCTGGCCCACGCCGGTCACGGTGTAGAAGTCGTCGCCGCTGCACTCGTAGATCTTCTGGATAACGTACTGGGGCAGCACATCGGCAGTCTCGCGAATGGTGATGGAGGGATGCTCACGCCTCAGGTCGTCCAGATGGGCGAACCAGTCCGGCCGCTCCTTGAATTGCAGCAGCTTGTTCAGGTCCGTCAGCACAGCCTTCACGTCGCCGTGGAGGGCGGCCGCAGGTTGCACGTTCTTTCCAATCTCGGCGGCGTCGATGTCCACGTGCACGATCTGGGCGCCCGGCGCGAAGTCCCGCAGGCGGCCCGTCACCCGGTCGTCGAAGCGCATCCCGATGCCCAGCAGCAGGTCCGATTCGCTGATGGCGATGTTGTTCCAGTACATGCCGTGCATTCCGGGCATCCCCAGGTTCATCGAGTGCGAGCAGGGGAAACCGCCGATGCCCAGCAGCGTCGTGATCACGGGGATGTTAGCCTTTTCCGCCAGCTCCCGCAGCTCGTCGAAGGCGCCCGAGATGATGACGCCGTGCCCGGCCAGGATCAGCGGCCGCTGAGACTGGGCGATGAGCTCCGCCGCCTTCTCGATCTGCTCCTTGTCAGCGACGGCGTTCGGCCGGTAGCCGCGCAGCTCGACCTTTTCCGGATAGACGAACTCCGCCCGCTCCTGGAAGACATCGCGGGGGACGTCGATGAGCACCGGGCCCGGCCGACCGGTGGCGGCGATGTAAAACGCCTCCCGCACCAGGCGCGGCAGTTCCTCCACCTCCAACGCCAGGTAGTTGTGCTTGGTGACGGGTAGGGTAATGCCGGTGATGTCCGCCTCCTGGAAACCATCGCGGCCAATGAGCCCCGTCACCACCTCGCCGGTGATGGCCACCATGGGCACCGAATCCATCCAGGCGTTGGCTAGCCCAGTCACCAGGTTCGTGGCGCCCGGCCCCGAAGTGGCGAAGCAGACGCCCACCTTACCCGTCACGCGGGCGTAGCCATCGGCGGCGTGGGCGGCACACTGCTCGTGCTTCACCAGGAAGTGCTGCATTTGCGGGAACTGGGGTAGGGCGTCGTACAGGGGCAGGTTGGCCCCGCCGGGCAGGCCGAAGATGTGCTCCACACCTTCCCGCGCTAGGCACTCCATGACCATTTGCGCTCCGCTTAGCTCCATCCCTTCTCCTCCCCTTAAGTGGGTTCGATACCGCAACCTGCAGGTCGCGGGATCACCTTGTCTTCCCAGTTCTGCGGGATGAATCCCGCAGCTTTACTTGAAGCTGCGGGTTTTAACCCGCAGGGAGACTCAGCCCCTCACCGTTCGAGGATCGCCCCCCGGCTGGCGCTGGTCACCGCCTGGGCGTAGCGCCGCAGATAGCCGTAGTCGATCTTGGGTTGGAAGGGCGGCACCTCGGCCAGGCGGGCCGCCAGCGCCTCCGGGCCCATGGGCACGTCCAGGCGCTGCCCGGGGATGTCGATGACGATCTCATCGCCGTCCCGCAGGGCAGCGATAGGCCCCCCGGCCGCCGCCTCCGGCGACACGTGGCCGATGGCAGCGCCGCGTGTGCCCCCCGAGAAGCGCCCGTCGGTGATGAGGGCCACCTTGTCGTCCATCCCCATGCCGCTCAGCATGGACGTAGGCGATAGCATCTCGGGCATTCCCGGACCGCCGCGCGGCCCTTCGTAGCGCACCACCAACACGTCCCCTTCCTTGAAGTCCCGCCTCATAATTGTCTGAGTGCATTCGTCCTCGGAGTTGAAGCAGCGGGCCGGCCCCCGGTGCTGCATCATCTTGGGGTCCACCGCCGCCGCCTTGACCACCGCCCCCTCCGGCGCCAGATTGCCGAACAGGACCGACAGCCCGCCCCGGGGCGAGTGCGGCTCGGCGAAGGGCCGGATTACACCGCGGTCGCGGACCGACGCCCGGGCGATGGTCTCGCCCACCGTTCGGCCCGTAACCGACGGCACCTCCAAGTGCAGAACCGATTCTATCTCTTTCATCACTGCCTCCACGCCGCCCGCCCGCTGCAGATCCTGCAGGTGGTGGGGACCCGCCGGGCTCAGGCGGCAGAGATGGGGCGTCTGGGCGCTGATGTCGTTGATCAGAGAGAGGGGGAAGTCGGCCTGCGCCTCGTGGGCGATGGCCAGGAAGTGGAGGATGGAGTTCGTGCTGCCGCCCAGGGCCGTGTCCACCGCCAGGGCGTTCCAGATCCCCTCTCTCGTGACGATCTGGCGCGGCCGCAGGTCCATCTCCAGCACCTTCATGATCTGAGCGCCCGCCTGCTTGGCTAGTCGGATGCGGCCGGCGTCCACGGCCGGGATGGTGCCGTTGCCGGGCAGAGCCATGCCCAGGGCCTCGGTGGCGCAGTTCATGGTGTTGGCGGTGAACATGCCGGCGCAGGAGCCACAGGTGGGGCAGGCCAGCTCCTCCAGCCGCCGCAGGTCCTCCTCGCTCATCTCCCCCTTGGCCACCCGGCCCACCGCCTGGAAGACGGAAATCAGGTCCACCGGCTGGCCGTCCACCTGGCCGGCCAGCATCGGCCCGCCGGAGACGAAGACGGACGGCAGGTTCACCCGCACCGCCGCCATGAGCATGCCCGGCACGATCTTGTCGCAATTGGGGATGAATACCAGCGCATCGAAGCCATGGGCGATGGCCATGCACTCCACGGCGTCGGCGATGACCTCGCGGCTGGGCAGGCTGTAGCGCATGCCGATGTGGCCCATGGCGATGCCGTCGTCCACGCCGGGCACGTTAAGCTCGAAGGGGGTGCCGCCGGCGCCGCGCACGCCCGCCTTCACCGCATCGGCGATGAGGCGGAGGTGGGTGTGGCCGGGGATGATCTCGTTGTGGCTGTTGACGATGCCGATGAACGGCTTGTTCATCTCATCGTCGGTGATGCCGAGCGCCCGCAGCAGCGCCCGGTGGGGCGCCCGCTCCAGGCCCCTCTTCACACTATCGCTGCGTCGTGGCCTATCTGAAGTGGTCATCCTAGTCCCCTTCTAGCCTCACACCCACCCTGCGCCCGTCCTGAGCCCGTCGAAGGGCCCGTCCTGAGCCCGTCGAAGAGCCTATCACTGAAACGAAATCCCGCCCCCTAAAGGGACGGGATAGTCCGCGGTACCACCCTTCTTCCCCGGCCCGTCGGAGCTCTGCCACCGCTAAACTAAAGTCCCGCCCCAAAAGGGATCCCGCTGGGGCGGGACATGCCACCCTTCTCTCCCCCGACCTGTCGGAGCTCTCTCGGCGCGCTAACGGGCGCCAACCGTCCGGGGCTACTCCCTTTCGCCCTGGCGGCTCCGGGGCGAGTTCGAGGCCTTGTGCTGCCGGGCTCCCACCTTTGCCCCGGCTCTCTTCGGTCCCGTACGCTTCCGCTTTCGGGATCCCGCTCCGCGGGAGAGCAGGGAAGTGCCTCTACTACTCCCCTTCCACGCCTTTGCCCTTCTCGGCTAGAGTGTCGGCAATTGTAGCAACCCAGGTTACCGGTGTCAAGAAAACTACTCGCACTGAGGGCGCGCCTCGCGAACCGCACAAGCGTAGGGGCGGTTCGCGAACCGCCCCTACGCCCTCTCTCTTTCGCCCTGTGGCTATGGGTCAGGGCACGACCGGCATCTGGCAGGTCACGTTGGCGGCGGTGATCAGCACCAGCAGCGGGTCGTACTTGGTCAGCGGGTCCATGTTGGACAGCTCAGGGTGGTTCTGCACAAAGCGCTCGAAGGCCTGGAGAGAGTCCACCCACTCGTAGGCGATCTGATAGCTGCCGGATATGCAGGCCAGCGCCGTGCCCGGGTCCGTCCCTGTGGCCCCCGTCCACACGAAGTTGTGCCAGCCGGCCGGGCTCAGGTTCAGCGTGCGCGTAGCCGCTGCGCTCACGGTGTGGGAGGTGCAGTCGAAGTTGTCCGGCTCCGTCGCGTCTCCCGCATCGGTCCCCTCGCCCACGGCGCTGCAGTCCAGAGCCGGATCGTCAGCGTCTTCGTTCGTCTCGGTGATAGCCCCGCTGGGATCCACCCTTGCCCCGTTCAGCACCGTGCCGCTGGTAGCCGACACGGTCGCCACCACCGTCACCGTCCTGCTCGTCCCGGTTGCGACGGTGGTCGCCGTGCAATCGTACTCGGGCCCCGTGGTGTCGCTGCAGGTGACCCCGGTGCCGCCGGTGATGGAGACGAAGGTGAGGCCCGTGCCCAGCTTGTCACGGATGACCACGTTGTTGGCCGTGCCGCCAGTCGCGCTGGCCGTGAGCGTATAGGTGATGGTGGCGCCGCTGGCCACCGAAGAGCCGTCGCTGGGCGAGGCCGTCTTGCTTATGGTCAGGTCCAGCCCTGCGCCCACGCTGTGAGACGTGCAGTCGTAGTTGTCCGGCTCGTCCGCGCTGCCGGCGTCGGTACCCTCGCCCAAGGTTGTGCCGCAGTCCAGGGTCGGATCATCGGCGTCTTCGTTGGTCTCCACGATCGTCCCATCGGGGTCCACACGGGCGCCGTTCATGACCGTGCCGCTGGTTGCCGACACCGTCGCCACCACCGTCACCGTGCGGCTCTCCCCAGGCGGGATGCTGCTCGCCGTACAGTCGTACGGCGCGGTGGTGTCGCCGCAAGTGACCCCGGTGCCGTTGCTGCCGGCGCCTGGGGCGATCGAAACGAAAGTTAGCCCCGTCCCCAGCCAGTCGCGGATCAGCACGCTACTGGCCGCAGCCGTGGCTGCCGTCGCGTTCCTGGCCGTCAGTGTGTAGGTAATCGTGGCGCCCGTAGCCACGGTCGATCCGTCGGCGGGCGAGGCTGTCTTGACCATAGTCAGGTCCACCGTGCGGTTGCGGGTGCAGTCGTAGTTGTCAGGCTCCACGCCGGGTGGCGGCACTTCCGTGCCCTCACCCACCGCGGCGCAGGTCAGGTCGGGGTCATCGGCCTCCTCGTTGGCTTCCGCCACGGCGTTGTCCGGGTCGACCCTGGCCCCGTTGAGTATGTCTCCACCCGTCACGGAAGCCGCCACCGTGGCCACGATTGCCACCGTCACCGACCCAGCGGCCGGGATAGTGGCGCTACAGTTGATCTCCGGCGGCGTTACGTCGAAGCACGACCCCGAGCTGGGTGTCGCCGATGCGAACGTCAGTCCAGACCCAAGGTAGTCGCGGATAACGGCGCCGGCCACCTGAACCGTGCCGACGTTGGTGACTGTCAGCGTGTAGACGATGGACGTGCCGGGGCCGACCGGCGCGTCCAGGGCCGGATTGGACGACTTGGTGATCACCAGGTCGGCGCCGGCGGCCACAGTGTGGGAGGTGCAGGCGAAGTTGTCGGGCTCGCCTCCGCCAGCGTTCGGCAGGGTAGCCTCCCAAACGACGTCGCAGGCGAGGGCGTCACTGCCACCATCCTCGGCGGTGTCGCCCGCGGCACCTTCGTCCGCCGCACCGGCGTTGCCAGGAGCCGCCGGATCCAGGGCCGCCCCCACCAGCATGGGGCCGGGTGCAGCCGCTGTAACCTTGCCATTGAAGACCACCGTGCCGGAGCCTGTAAACGTACCGGCAACCGTGCAGTTCATGAGGGTGGCGCCCGGCGACGGACAGGCGATGCCGGCCGAGGGGGTCACGCTGGTGGTCACCACTTCACCGCCGGACACCGCTACGTTCAGCGGCACACTCACCCCGGGAGCGGCATCGGTCGTCACGGTCACCGTGTACGAGATCACGCTGCCTTGGGCCAGGGTGGCGCCGCTGGCCGGGCTACTGGTGATGGTGACGCTCATGTTAAGGGGGTCGGCCGACGCTCGCTGCGGCTCGAATACCCCGAGCCAGAGGCCCAGCGCCAGGGCCAGGGCCGCCGCTAAGCCCAGAAACAGGAGAACAGTCCGCCGCGATTCAAGCCTCGTCATAGTGGAAACCTCCTTCAACTCAGGAACGCGCCGCAAGAGGATTTTGTTCCCGCGTTCGCTCACATACGTCCACATATTAGACCTTAGAATCAAGATGTCAATAGGTGTGCGTTCAGGCCACCGATTCCGCGTTTGTGCGCACTTTCTCGCCCCCCGCCAAGTAGTGAAGGGGCGGCTCGCGAGCCGCCCCCATATCCGTATGGAGAGACTTGAGCGAGGGCTGGGACGCCCCGCTCCAGACCCCTACGGCGTCTGCCTTCGCTGCGCTCACGGTGACAAACAGGGCGACCTGTCATTCTGAGTCCGCCAGAGGCGGACGAAGAATCTGGGGAAAGGGATGGGCCGCCCTGCTCAGGGCGACAGAATTGAACACGGAGTGAGGCGTCGTTTGCGGGTACAGGCCATCGTGTAGGGGTCGATGGCCGACGACCCCCTGCGACTGGCCCTGCCGGGGTACGCGGTTCGCAGTTGGTGTGTATGTTCTCGACCCCCGCCTGAAGGCTGGGGCATCGAGAGGCTGGGGTCTGGTATCTCCTGCCGAGCCCTGCCCTGCGCCCGTCAGGCTGGCGAAGGCAGGTCCAGCAGCAGCACCTCCAGGGTCAGGCGGGGGTTCACATTCTCCTCCAGCCGCCGCCGCGCCGCCGCCAGCGCGCGCAGGAACGAGGCTACCTGGCGCGGATCGTAGCGCGCCGCCTCGGCCCGCACGATATCGGCCAGGTCCACGTTTGTGGTCGCCTCCTGACAGCCGACCGCCGCCAGCAGCACGTCCCGCCACCACTGGCCCCACAGGTCGAGCACGTCCAGCACCGCCTCCCGCTGCCGCCCGAAGCGGCCCGCCAGGTCGCCGGCACAGGCGAAGCGCTCCGCCAGGCTGCGGCGGGACAGATTGCGGATGTCCATCAGCGCCTCGCGCCGCGCCCGCAGCATCTCCTCGTCCGCGTGCGCGGCGATGGCCCAACCCAAGCGCCCCCGCGACAGGCGGGCCAACACCTCCGCCCGGCGCTGCGGCAGGCCCCAGCGTTCCACCAGCGCCGCGGTCGCCGCCGCCACAGGCAGCGGCCGCAGGTCCAGCCGCTGGCAGCGGGAGCGGATGGTGGCCCGCAGGAGCTGCGGCCGGGCGGTGACCAGCAGGAAGACAACGTCGGGCGGCGGCTCCTCCAGCGTCTTGAGGAAGGCGTTCTGGGCCGCCTCGTTCATCACGTCGGCGGGGTCGATGATGATCACGCGGCAGCGCCCCTCGAACGGGCGCAGGCTCACCGTCCGCCCCACCTCGCGGATCTGGTCGATGCTGATGTCCTTGTGGGGAGCGCCGTCGCCGGCCGCTTCCACCGTCACCGTTTGCACATCGGCGTGAATGCCGGCCGCGATGCGCCGGCAGGGGCCGCACTCGTGGCACGGGGGATCAGCGCCCTCGCAGTTCAGGGCCTGGGCCAGCTCGCGGGCCAGGGTGGCCTTGCCCACCTGAGGCGGCCCGGCCAGCAGGTAGGCATGCGCCCTCCGGCCGCCCGCCAGGGCCCGCTGCAGGGCGGACACCGCCCTCTCCTGCCCGACCGTTCGCCACATGGTTCCTCGACTCTGCGGGATGAATCCCGCAGCTTCCTCAAAGCTGAGGGTCTTAACCCTCAGAAGCGTTTTCTACCCCCGGCCAAACGTCACACCGCATCAGATCGTCGTAGGTCTCGCGGCGTCGGATCAGCCGCGCCGAGCCGTCCTTCACCATCACGATGGCCGGCCGCAGCGAGGCGTTGTAGTTGCTGGACAGGGGCAGGCTGTAGGCGCCCGCCGCCGCCACCGCCAGCAGGTCGCCCGCCTCCAGGCGGGGCAGGTGGGCATCGCGCAGGAGCACGTCCCCCGACTCGCAGAACTTCCCAGCGATGGTCACCCGCTCGCCCTCGCCAGCTTGCCCTGAGCCCCCGCCTGAGGCGGGTCCGCCTCTGGCGGATGTCGAAGGGCCCAGCTTGTTGGCCACCAGAGCCGAGTAGCGGGCGCCGTAGAGGGCCGGCCGGATGTTATCGCTCATGCCCCCGTCCACGGCGACGTACCGGCGCACGCCGGGGATCTCCTTGCTGGCCCCCACGGTGTACAGGGCGACGCAGGCCCGGCTCACCACCGCCCTTCCCGGCTCGACGACAAGCCTGGGCGAAGGCAGGTCGTAGGTCCGCTCCGCCTGCCGCAGCGCGCCCACGATGGCTTCCGCGTATTCGGCGACCGCGGGCGCGGGCACGTCCTCCAGGTACTGCACAGCGAAGCCACCGCCAGGGCTCAGCTCCCGCAGCCGGAAGCCGTGCCGTTCGCTCATTCGGGCCGCGAAGGCCATGAGCACGTCGATGGCCCGCTGGAAGGGCTCGACTTCGAAGATGGGCGAGCCCAGATGCGCGTGCAGCCCCACCAGCTCCAGCGAGGGCAGGGCCAGGGCCTGCGCCACCGCCTCCTCGGCCTGGCCGGTGCTGATGGGGAAGCCGAACTTGCTGTCCAGGACGCCGGTGGTGGTGTGGTGATGGGTGCGGGGGTCGATGTCCGGCGACAGCCGCAACCAGATGGCCTGACGCTTGCCCGTCTCGTGCGCCAGTCGGCCCAGGAGCGCCAGCTCGTGGAAGTTGTCCACCGCTACCCGGCCGATGCCGCCGGCCTCCGCCAGAGGCGGATCAGCCTTCGGCTGAAGCGCCTCCCGCAGCTCGCCCTCCGACTTGTTGTTGCCGTGGAAGTTGATGCGCTCGGGCGGGAAGCCCACCGAGCGGGCGATGGCCAGCTCGCCGCCGGAGACCACCTCCAAGTTCATCCCCTCCTCGGCCAGGAGCGCAGCCAGGGCGCGGCCCAGGTAGGCCTTGGCCGCGTAGCTGACGGCCGTATCCGGGTGGCGGCTGCGGAACTGGGCCTGGAACTCGCGGCACTGGTGGCGCAGCGTCTCCTCGTCGAAGACGTACAGCGGCGTCCCGAACTCCCGCGCTAGGGCCACCGTATCGCAGCCGGCGATGGTCAGGTGGCCATCGTCGCCGACGGCGGCGGTCAGGGGCAGGATGCCCGCCAGGGGAAGCTGAGCCGGAGCCTCGCTCAAAATGTGCGATCCCTCCTCCGGGTCTGACGGCATTATACGGAACAGAGATTGGATCTCACAATGAGCCGAGGTCCGATCCGCCGCTGAGCTGCGTTCGGCGCTAGACCCGGTAGGAACTGGCCGGACCGGGCGAGAAAAACGCTTGACAAACTATCCGCGTGGGTGTATATAGCGGAGGCGAGCTTCAACCCACTGGCAGCGCTTGGCTCAAATACGAGGAGGGAAGAGATGAGGAGCCTAGCCGTCGCGACAGCAGCGCTCCTACTCCTGGCCGGAGCGGGCCTGGCCGGCTGGTCGGCGCTGGCCGGCCAAGCATCAGCGTCGGCAGAGGTATGGCACAGCCGTGGCGCCAGCGCAGACGCCGCGTTCGTCACCATCGGCGACGACGAATGCACTTGGCTCGATACCTGGGTCGACGCCGGGAGCTGGGTCGTTCAGATGCCGCCCGGGAAGCCAACGGAGGGATCGGGTCTTGTGGTCGGAATCGAAGTCTGGTCCACCTGCCCCAGGGAGGGCGTCGTGGGAAGATTGGACGATCTCGACACCCGGGGCCGATGGACCGACGCGGGAGGTGTCAACACCTGGGGCCAGACCGATCGTCCGGCAGATGCCGAGCTCATCGAATCATTCTGGGGCTGGACCGATGCGGCGGATGTAGACATCACCGAAGGCCATGCCTCGGCGGACGGCGTGGTCACGGTCTGCGACGTCACCTTCGCCGAGGTGTGCGCCGACATCGATGTCTCCGTCGACTGGGACGCCGCTGGTGGCGTCGGCAGGAGTGGCTGGCACGGCCACGACCCCCTCTGCAACTCGCACAACCTCTTCGGCTTGCGCGAGGCCACGGCCAGCGGGACGATGAGGCCCGTGCTCGTCGGAGTGGAGCTCAACCTGAACCTGATCCCTGACCCCGCCGTCTATGCCAGCGTCGGCGTGTGGCAAAACGGCGCGGTATGCAAGGCTTGACCCGCTAGGGGCCACCGCGCAGGCAGACTTGCGGCTGGGGTCGCGTCTTCGCCGGAAAGGGGCGTAGAATAGGACAACGGACACGAGAACGGATAAGCGGATGGCTGCCGGGAGGCCGCTCGGGGTGACAAAAAGGGCGGCCTGTCATTCTGAGCCGCAGCGAAGAATCTGGGGATGGGACGGGGCAACACTTCGTGCAAATCGCCAGAAAACAACGGCCTTAAGCAGGGGCTGTGCCACCCGCCCCCGCCAGACCCTTCGCTTCGCTCAGGGTGACAACATGGGCGGCCGCTCAATCCTTCGACATCCGCCGGAGGCTGACCCGCCTCAGGCGGGGAATCAGGATGAGCGGCCGGCTGGCACCACCCACACCGCCTCGCCGCCCTCCCCCCGCCGCACCACCCGGCTCTCGCCCTCTAGCTTCGCCAGGTGGGCCAGGATCTGGCCGCGGGCCATGTTCAGCAGACGGACGTCCAGCTCCGGGTAGATGTCGTCCAGGAGCCCGCTCAGCGTGCCGCGCCCGCGGCCCAGAGCGGCCAGGATCTGCCGCTCGCGCTCGTGGCGGTGGTCGATGAGTTCTTGGAGCTTGCGGCCCACGTCCTCCACCGGCGGCCCGTGGCCCGGGAGGAGCAGCGCGGCGCCGTAGCCCTTCAGGCGCTCCAGCGACTGGATGTAGAGGCCCATGTCGCCGTGGGGCGGCGGCGCGATGGCCACCGTCCCCAGGCCCAGCACCGTATCGCCGGTGAAGAGCGCCCGCTCCTCCCGCACGTACAGGCAGATGGAGCCCAGCGTGTGGCCCGGCGTGTGGATCACCTCGATGGTGACGCCCCCCACCGCGATCGTGTCGCCGTCCTCCACCAGGCGGTCGGCCGTGACCTGGGCCGCCTCGTGTCGCCAAGCCCGCACCCTCTCCTCCAGCGAGCCCGCCGGGGGCAGGTCCTGGGGCGCGTTCTCCTTCCAGTCGCGCAGGATGCGATCCTCGCGCGGATGGAGGCAGATGCGGGCGCCGGTCGCCTGGCGCAGGCGCGGGGCGCCGGAAGCGTGGTCGATGTGGTGGTGCGTGAGGACAATGTAGTCGAGCTTGGGAGCCTGCCCTGAGCCCCCGCCTGAGGCGGGTCCGCCTCCGGAGGATGCCGAAGGGTCAGGAACGGCGCGCAGGTACTCCAGCCGCGCCTGCAGCGAGCCCTCGTCGGCGTAGCCGGAGTCGATGAGGGCGCCCTGGCGGCCGTCCACCACCAGGTAGACGTTAGGGGCCAGCGGGCCGGAGAAGGGGCCGCCGGCCGCGGGTATGCTGTGGATGCGGGGCGTGAGCTCCATGGCCGGCTATCAGGGCTCCCTTGCGCCCAGGAACTCCTCCCGCAGGACGCCCAGCAGCACCGAGTTGCGGAACTCCCCGTCCACCAGACGGTGCTGGCGCATCAGCCCCTCGCGCACGAAACCGCACTTCTCGTAGCAGCGCAGGGCGCGGGCATTCAGCTCATCCGTGGTCAGAGACACGCGATTCAGCCCCATCTCCGTGAAGGCATGGCGCAGGAGGGTGCGGACGGCGTCCGAGCCGTAGCCCCGGCTCCACAACGCCTTCTCGCCGATAAAGATGCCCAGGTCGGCCCAGCGGCCCAGAGGGCTCGGCCGTAGGGCCAGGTCGCCCAGCAGGCGGCCGTCCAGCGTCTCGACGGCCCACACTACGTCGTCGGCGTTACGCTGCTCCGCCCCCCACCACTCCCGCTCCTCCTCCATCGTCGGGCCCTTGGGCAGGGTCAGCCACTGGAGGACGCCGGGGTCGTTCAGCCAGCGCTGGAAGTGGGGCAGGTCCTCCTCGCGCACCGGTCGCAGGCGCACCTTATCGCCTTCGAGCACGCAGTCGGCATTCATCGCCCAATGTTATCATAGGGGACATGGAGACACACGACGAGGGCAGCTTCCGCATCATCAAGGTCGGCCCGCTGGGACCGTTCGACAACAACGCCTACGTCATCATCGACCCCGCCGCCCGCGAGGTCGCCATCGTTGACATGCCCGCCGAGGGCGAGAAGATCCTGGAGGCGACGGCCGGCCTGCGGGTGACCAAGATCCTCCTCACCCACACTCACCCCGACCACTGGTTCTCCTACGACCTGCTGAAGGGGGCCACCGCCGCCTCCGTCTACTGCCACCCAGCCGAGGTCCAGATGCCCGCCGAACGCATCGACGTGCCCCTGGCCGACGGGCAAGAGCTGACGGTGGGCAACACGGCGGTGCGCGTGATCCACACCCCCGGCCACACGCCGGGGAGCGTCTGTTTCCTGGTGGGCCGCTACCTTATTGCCGGCGATACCCTCTTCCCCGGCGGCCCCGGCCACAGCGACACGGCCGACGACCTCCAGCAGAGCATCCGCTCCATCGTCCAGCGGCTCTACGTCCTGCCCGACGACACCTTCGTGCTCCCCGGCCACGGCGACGGCACCACCATCGGCGCCTCGCGGCGGGAGTACGTCGCCTTCGCCTCTCGCCCTCACCCGCCCGACCTCTGCGGCGACGTGCTGTGGGAGACGACGTAGTCTCTTCCGCTCATCCTGCCTGCCTGTAGGGGCGAGGCTTGCCTCGCCCAGTGGGGCGCAGCGAGCAGCGCCCCTACTCATGGTTCGACAGGCTCACCGTGAGCGGCCGGAAGGTCCCCTGCCCTTACCCGCTCATGCTGCGTTGCCCCGAGGTTTCGCCAAGTCTACAATAGAAGAGGCGAGTTTTCGCCCCGAAAATGACGCTTTCGTACGAAAAGACGACTCTGCCCAACGGACTGCGCATCCTGACCTCTCCCATGCCTCACACCTACTCGGTGAGCGTCGGTATCTACGTGGGGACGGGCTCCCGCTACGAGCGCAAGGAAGAGGCCGGCCTCTCCCACTTCGTCGAGCACCTCTGCTTCAAGGGCAGCGCCAAGCGCCCCACCGCCCGCGAGATCTCCGAGGCCATCGACGGCGTAGGCGGCTTCCTCAACGGCGGCACCGACCGCGAGCTCAACGTCTACTACGG
>Ga0315268_10004889_pt1 | contig 14458 bp, 10 predicted proteins | sample C1_top_MG_FD_204535 | JGI IMG/M metagenome (GOLD analysis project Ga0315268, IMG submission 204535) | Sediment microbial communities from Yellowstone Lake, YNP, Wyoming, USA - C1_top | ecosystem: Environmental > Aquatic > Freshwater > Lake > Sediment | place: USA: Wyoming | collected 2017-08-01
GGAAAACGCGCGCGCACGGCGGAGCCTTCCCGTCAGTTCAGCCAGTCGAGTTCCGCGGGCGGACAGTCGGTTGCGCCACGCGATGCCGTCAGCGGCCGCCTGGTGCTGCATCAGGACGGCTACGGCTTCGTCGTTCCGGACACGCCGCCGCCGCAGATTGAGGGCGACATCTTCATTCCGCGCGACGCCATCGAAGACGCCATGCACGGCGACCGCGTCCTCGCGCGCATCTCCCGGCGCAGCGGCGTGGCTGGCGGGATGCGCGCTGAAGGAAGAATTCTGCGCATCGTGGGCCGCGCCCACCCCACCGTGGTCGGACAGTTCCGCTATGGACCGCGCGGAAATTTCGTTCTGCCCTATGACATTCGCATCCAGCAGGAGATCGAAATTCCTCCCGGCGATGAACTGACCGCCGCTCTGCGGCAGAAACTCGGCTTGCCCGTCGCCGAGCCGGGTGGAAAACCCGCGCACGCGCGCCGGGGCGAACGACTTCCCGAACTCGACGGCGCGGTGGTCAACGTGGAAATTCTGCGCTATCCGCGCGGTGGCGGAGCGGCCACCGGGCGCGTGCTGGAAATCGTGGGTCGGCCCGGCGATCTCGGCGTGGACACGGAAATCATCATCCGCAAGCACCATCTCCCGCATCATTTTGACGGCTCGGTGCTGGCCGATGCGGAAAACCGCGCGCATCCCGTCGGCGAAGACGAGCGCCAGGGCCGCGAGGATTTTCGCGATCTGCCCATCGTGACCATCGACGGAGAAACCGCGCGCGATTTCGACGACGCCGTCTACGTCGAGCGCCGCCCCGGCGGCGGCTGGCATCTCGCGGTGCACATCGCCGACGTTTCCCACTACGTGCGCGTGGATGCCGCGCTCGACCGCGAAGCGCGCCTGCGCGGCACCAGCGTTTATTTCCCCGACCGCGCCGTGCCCATGCTTCCCGAACAGCTCTCCAGCGGCATCTGCTCGCTGGTGCCCCACGAAGAGCGCCTGGTGATGAGCGCCCTGATGGAATTCGACGCCGCGGGGCGCATGCACGACGCCCGCTTCGTCCCCGGCGTGATCCGCTCCGCCGCACGCATGACTTACACGAACGTCAACAAAGTGCTCGAAGGCGATCCCGAAATGTCCGCCGTCTACGCGGGCCTGGCCGCGCGCTTTCGCGACATGCGCGAACTCGCTCTGCTGCTCAACGCCCGCCGCGCCGAACACGGCTCCATCGATTTCGATCTTCCCGAGCCGGTCATCGAGTTCGACGAAGAGCAGCGCATGATCGCCATCTCCCGCAGCGAACGCAACATCGCCCACCGCCTCATTGAGGAGTTCATGCTGGCGGCCAACCGCGCCGTGGCCGGCTATCTCGAAAAACGCGGCATTCCTTCGCTGCATCGCGTGCACGAAAAGCCGGACGCGCGCAAAGTGCTGGAATTCGAGGAGCTGGCCCGCGCCTTCGGCTATTCCCTGGGCGTCGAAAATCTCCACGAGCGTTCCCTCGCCGTGCGCCACGGCAGCGTGCCCGCTCCCGCGCGCCAGGGACGCCCGGACTCTTTCGGGCACGGCCGCGAACGCCCCATGCGCGTGGCGCTGCCCGGCGCGGTGGACCTGCGCATTACTCCGCTGCATTACCAGCGTCTGGTGAAGAAACTCTCCGGGACCACCGAGGAGCGCATCATGTCCTACCTGATGCTGCGCTCGCTCAAGCAGGCCCGCTACGCCGCCGATCCGCTGGGTCATTTCGCTCTGGGTTTCGACGAGTACACGCATTTCACTTCGCCGATTCGCCGCTATCCGGACCTGATTGTTCACCGCATTCTGAAATGGGCGCTGGAAAATCCCAACGCGCAGCCCTCCGCGCACCGCGCCGCGCACGCCGCGCGCGAAGCCGAAGCCATGAGTTATTCCCGCGGGCAGCTCGAGGAAACCGCGGCGGAGTCCTCGGAAGCCGAACGCCGCGCCGTGGGCGCCGAGCGCGAGCTGATGAGCTGGAAGCGCGCGCAGTTCATGGAAGATCATTTGGGCGATGAATACGAAGCGCTGATTATATCCGTGCAGAAATACGGCTGCTTCGTGGAACTGTTCGAGGTGTTCGTCGAGGGCTTGCTGCCCATGGCCGCGCTCGAAGAGGCTGCCGATGGGCGCTGCGTCTATCGCGAGCACGATCACGCCATCATCGCGCTGGGCCCTTCCGAACGCGGCGGCGCTCATGGACGCCGCGGCGGCAGAAAATCCGCCGCGGGTGGCGGAAAAGCCTGGCGCCTGGGCGACCGCGTGCGCGTGCGCGCCGAACGCGTGGACCCCATGCGCCGCCGCGTGGAGTTTTCCATCGCCGCGCCGGAACAAACGCCGGAATAAATGGCGCTGGCCGCCGCGCGTGAATCCTCCGCGAAAATTCTGCTATTCTATAGCGTGGAACCAGCGGCCTGAACGCAAACTTCGCCCGCCTCATTATCTCCACAGAGAGGAATTACCGAACGTGACTTCTCCCAGCGCAAAACGTGCCTCCAATTTCAATGCCGGACCCGGGGCCCTGCCCCTGAGCGTCCTCGAACGCATCCGCGAGGAGCTGCTCGACTATCGCGGCACCGGCATGTCCGTGATGGAGATGAGCCACCGCGCCGCCGAATTCGAGGAGATCAACGCGCAGGCCGAGCAGCGCCTCCGCCGCCTCCTGGCCATTCCCGAAGACTATGCGGTGCTTTTCGTGCAGGGCGGCGGCAGCCTGCAGTTCACCATGGCGCCGATGAACCTGAGCCTTGCGGGCACTTCCGTGGACGTGCTGCACACCGGAAGCTGGTCCGGCAAGGCCATCGCCGAACTGAAAAAGGGTTTTGCTCACCGCATCGCCGCTTCCACCGAAGCCGAAAAATTTGTCCGCGTGCCGCGGCAGGACGAACTGAAACTCTCCGCCGACGCTTCCTACGTCTACATGTGCAGCAACAACACCATCGAAGGCACGCAATGGCAGGCCATGCCGGAGACCGGCGCGGTGCCGCTGGTGGCCGATATGTCTTCGGACATCGCTTCGCGGCCCATTGACGTGAAAAAGTTCGGCCTCATCTTCGCTGGGGCGCAGAAAAATCTGGGCCCTTCCGGCGTCACCGTGGTCATTCTGCGCAAGGATCTGGCCGAGCGCGCGGACAAGAATCTGCCCACGCTCCTGCAATACCGCACGCACCTGAAGGAAAAATCGCTCTATCACACCCCGCCAACCTTCGCCGTTTACATCCTGGGTTTGGTGGGCGAATGGATGGAAAGCCTGGGCGGCGTGGCGGGCATCGAAAAACGCAACGCGGCCAAGGCCACGCTGCTCTACGACCTGCTCGATGAAGGCGCATTTTATACCTGCCCGGTCGAAATAGCGTCCCGCTCCAAGATGAACGTCGTTTTCCGCGTGGCCGGGGGCGACGAAGTCATGGAAAAGAAATTCGCTCAGGAAGCCACCGCCGCGGGGCTCATCGGCCTCGCCGGGCACCGCTCCGTCGGCGGCATGCGCGCTTCACTCTATAACGCCGTCCCGCTCGAAGCGGTGGAAGCCCTCACCGCCTTCATGCGCGAATTCCGGCGCACCCGCGGCTGAGGTTTTTCTATTTCGATGGGACCTCTCCTTTTCAGCGGTCAGACCAAATCGAAGAGCAGCACTTCGGCGTCGTCCACTCCAGTCAATTCGAGCACCGGCTCCTCGGCTGCGGCTGCGCCGTCCCCCGCTTGCAGCTTGATGCCGTTCAACTCCACGGTGCCCCGCGCGACCTGCAGCCAGGCGTAACGGTCCGGTTTCAATTCATACTTCGCCGATTCGCCCTTGTCGAAGAGCCCGGCATAGAGTTTGTTGTCCTGGTGAATCTTCAGCGAACCTGCGCGTCCGTCGGGCGAAGCCACCAGGCGCAGCTTCCCGCGCCGCTCGGCGAAGGGAAACGTCTTCTGCTCGTAGCTGGGCGTGATGCCCTTGCGCCCCGGCAGCATCCAGATTTGCAGCAGGTGCACCGCGTCCTTGGGCGAAGCGTTGAATTCGCTGTGCGTCACGCCCGTTCCCGCGCTCATGCGCTGCACGTCGCCGGGGCGGATCACCGAGCCCGTGCCCATACTGTCTTTGTGCTCGAGGGCCCCTTCCAGCACGTAGGTGACGATCTCCATGTCGCGGTGCGGATGGGTGGGGAAGCCGCCGCCACCGGCCACGCGGTCGTCGTTGATCACCCGCAGGGAGCGGAAGGAGACGCAGTTGGGGTCGTGATAGTCGGCGAAGGAAAAGGTGTGCCAGGTGTCCAGCCAGCCGTGGTCGAAGTGGCCGCGTTCGGCGGCGGGGCGAATCTCGATCATAAGGGCCTCCTGTCGGTCATAATAGTCGTTATAACAACAAATGTCAAGAGGAGCACAAATCCCGTCCCTTTTCAAACACCCGTTTGTCCCTCCCCGTTTCCGTCCCGCGCCTCTTGGTGCTAAAGTGTTAGCTGCGGGCAAACACTGCCCCCGGGAATGCACCCGGCCGTACGGGGCATTACCTATTCAGAGAACGCAGAGGCCTCCATCATGCCGCGGGATACGCTCTCCATCACCGACAATCGCACCGGAAAAAACTACGAAGTCCCCATCACCCACGATACCATCCGGGCCACCGACCTCCGCCAGATCAAGGTCAATCCCACGGATTTCGGCATGGTCAGCTACGACCCCGCCTTCAACAACACGGCCTCCTGCATCAGCCGCGTCACGTACATTGACGGCGACGCCGGCATTCTGCGCTACCGCGGCTATCCCATCGAGGAGCTGGCGGAGAAGAGCACGTACCTCGAAACCGCCTATCTGCTGCTTCACGGCGAGCTTCCCACCGAGGCGCAACTGAAGGATTGGACCTATCACGTCACCCACCACACCTTCATCCACGAGAGCATCAAGAAATTTCTCGACGGCTTCCATTACGACGCCCATCCCATGGGCATGCTCATTTCCACCATCGCCGCTCTTTCCACTTTCTACGACGACGCCAAGGATATTTTCAACGCCGAATCCCGCAAGAAGCAGACCTTCCGGCTCATCGGCAAGATGCCCACGCTGGCGGCCTTCACCTACCGCCACAATCTGGGCATGCCTTTCGTCTATCCCGACAACGATCTCAGCTATCCCGGCAATTTCCTGAACATGCTGTTCAAAACGTCCGAATCCAAGTACCGGCCCAACCCGGTTTTGGAACGCGCTCTCGATGTGCTCTTTATCCTTCATGCCGACCACGAGCAGAACTGCTCCGCCAACACCATTCGCGGCGTGGGCAGCTCCCATGTGGACCCCTATTCGGCCACCGCCGCGGCCATTGCCGCGCTCTACGGCCCGCTGCATGGCGGCGCCAACGAGGAAGTGGTGCACATGCTGAACCAGATCGGCTCGGTCGCCAAGGTTCCCGATTTCATCAAGCGCGTGAAAGCCGGCGAGACCCGCCTGATGGGTTTTGGCCACCGCGTCTACAAGAATTACGACCCCCGCGCGCGCATCATCAAGAAGATTGCTTATGACGTTTTTGACCTGATGGGCAAAAGCCCCCTGCTGGAAATCGCCCTGGAGTGCGAGCGCATCGCCCTCGAGGACGAATATTTCGTCAAGCGCAAGCTCTACCCCAACGTGGACTTCTATACCGGGCTCATCTACCAGTCTATGGGTTTCCCCATGACCATGTTCCCGGTCCTCTTCGCCATTCCGCGCACCTCCGGATGGATCGCCCAGTGGGAGGAGATGCTTCTCGATAGCGAACAGAAGATCGCCCGTCCCCGGCAGGTCTACCTGGGACACGACACGCGGAGCTATATTCCGATGGAAGCGCGCACCTGAGGAGAGTCTGTTTTTCCACAGGCTTTCCACGGGTAGCCTGTTTGAACACTATCCATCGAAAAGCCTATCGACGCCGCGGCATCGATTCGTATAGTTTAGGTTGAGTTTCAAGGTTCGATCTTCTTATGGCTCAGACCTCTCATACCCCTTCTACCAGTTCCCGCCGCCGCAGTCAGCGCGTGCTCATGCAGGTAGCTGTGACCGTTCGCGGCAAAGACGCCAAGGGCGAAGAGTTCAAGGAAGAAACCGCTACCCTGGCCATCAACATTCATGGCGCCCTGGTGCACCTGAAAACCAAGGTCAAGAGCGGCGAAACCGTGCGCCTCCTGCACAAGGCCATGAACGAAGAGAAGGAATGCCTGGTGGCCTTTTTGGGCACCTACCGTTCCGGCAAAGCGGAAGTTGGTCTCGAGTTTTCCACCCCACAACCGAATTTTTGGAAGGTCAAATTCCCCCCCGAGGACTGGACCCCGCGCCATCCCGAAGCGCGCACGATCGCCAGCAACCGCTCGGAGAAATAACCGTCCCGGCTGGCCAGGTTTCTCTTCTCGAAGTAAACATAAGTCCTTATATTTGCTTCGCTTAGATCATTTTTCCATTTTTTAAAAGGAGGTGAAAACCAAGGGTTCTCACCTCCCGGGGTGGGTGGGGTATTGCTATTCAACCCTCCGGTGGATGATGCTCATCCCTTGCGGGCTGGGCTTCCTTTCAGGCGCGAAGACCGCGCCCCGCAAGAAGCCCTTCATCCGCCAGAAGGCTTTTGTTGTTCGTTTTTATAGCACCCGTCTCCGGGGCTGTCAATGCGAAAAGCCAGCCGGCTGGACATTCTTTACTTTTTCTGCCGGTGGCGCGCCTTTCGCGGCATAAAGGCTCGACTTCAAGTAGGAATCCTCGGCGTACACGCAGGCAGGGCTCCTGTCTTTTGCCCAGCCTCCCCCCGGAGAACCGCCTCCTGCTGTTTATTCAAAATAGCGATCCACAACTTAATCGTTTGATTGTTTCCGACTCCGTTTGGGAGAAGGGGCGCGGCTATTGTTTTGCGGCGGGGTGGGTGGTCCAGGACCACGCAGTTCGAATGATGTCGTCGAGGGAGCGCGTGGATTTCCAGTGGAGCGTTTTTTGGGCCAGAGTCGGGTCCGCGACGAGGCTGGGAGGGTCGCCGGGCCGGCGGGGTTTGATTTCGTGGCGGACAGCCTTGCCGGTAAGTCGCTCGACGGTGGAGATGACTTCCTTCACCGAGTGGCCCTGTCCGGTGCCAAGATTGAGGGCCAGGGAAGGGCCGCCCGAGGAAAGATGCTCGGCGGCAAGGAGATGCGCTTCGGCGAGATCGTTCACGTGGATATAGTCGCGGATGCAGGTGCCGTCGGGAGTGGGATAGTCATTGCCGAAGACGTCGAGATGATCGTGGCGGCCGGCGGCGACGTCGAGGGCCAGGGGGATGAGGTGTGTTTCCGGCTCGTGCATTTCGCCGAGCTGGCCGCTTTCATCGGCGCCGGCGGCGTTGAAATAGCGGAGAAGGACGGAGCGCAGGCCATAGGCGGAATAGGCCATGAGGGCGCGCTCGAAAAAAAGTTTGCTATCGCCGTAGGGATTGACGGGATTTTGTGTAACGTCCTCGGTGATGGGAACTTTTGCGGGGATGCCGTAGGTGGCGCAGGTGGAGGAGAAGACGAAGCTGCGGATTCCGCAGTCGAGAACGGTGTTGAGCATGACCAGGGCGTCCTGCACGTTGTTCTGAAAATATTTGCGGGGATTTTGGACGGATTCCCCAACATAGGCGTGCGCGGCGAAGTGCATGACCAGATCCACGCCGGCGAGCGCCTGGCGCAAGAGCGCAACGTCGGAGATGTCGGCGCGGATGAGCGGGAATCCCTGGGCCAGCGCTGCGTGTCCGGTGGAGAGATTGTCGTAGAGGACGACCTGATGGCCGCGGCGGGCGAGCGTTCGGGCGGCGTGGCTGCCGACGTAGCCCGCGCCTCCGGTGACGAGAATCTTCATGCGCGCCTCATGATGACACATTCTTTTCCGCTTCCACAGAAGCAGCGAATTTTACGCCCACGGCCATGACGGAGGAGCCGAAGGGAGGGTTGAGCCGGGTAAGCGTTTTTTGTTCCAGAAGAGAAAGGGCCAGCAGGGCGCTGTTGATGGGCGCGGGAGGGACGGCAGGGGATTCCGGCGCGGGATGGAAAAGTTTTTCGGCGAAGCGCTGGGCCAGCTTGACGGGGAAGGTCCAGTGAAACCAGTAACGGCTGGTGGCGATGCGCAAGCCGGCATCCGAGAGCAGAGCAAGTAGTTCGGCGCGGGTGTAGCGCTTAAAGTGGTGGTTGACGACGTCGTGCGTTGTCCACAGCGATTGGAAAGCCGGAACGGTGGCGATGAAGACGCCGCCGGGAGCGAGCAGGGAATGCACACGGCGGACGGCCTGGGCGGGATCGGCGAGATGTTCGAGCACGTCCAGCATGAGCACGAGGCCGAAGCGATGGGCGGGCTGAAAGGAATCGTCAAAGGGGCCGCGATGGATGCGCGCGGCGAAGGGGCCTTCGGGATTGACCGTGTTGGCGTCGGGCTCGAGGCCTTCCACTTCGCCGAATTCGGCAAGGCGCGGAAAAAAAAGGCCGTCGCCGCAACCGGCATCCAGAATGCGCCCGTAGCCTTGCGGCGGAGCAAAGCGGCGAAGCAGGGCCACCACGGCTTCCTCGCGGGCGCGCCACCACCAGTGTTTTTGATAGAGGTCGCGGTACAGGCGTGCGTAGTTGGGATCCAAGAGTCTACCTTTGGTTCGCAGCGCCCGTGTCCCCGGCGCGGGGCTGGCGGATGACGCGGCTCACGATATAGACAGGGCGCTGCTTTACTTCCTCATAGACACGTCCCACGTATTCTCCGATGACGCTGAGGAACAGGAGATGAACGCCGGAGAGGAACGTGAAGAGAATGATGAGTGCGGTAAAGCCCTGCGGCGAGCGATGGAGAGCGAATTTGGCGTAGAGCGTATAGAAAGAAAAAAGGACCGAGCCGCCGAGGGCCAGCATGCCGAAAAGCGCGGCGGCGCGAATGGGAATGGTCGAGAAGGCGAAGATGCCGTCCGAAGCCAGCCGGAAGAGACGGCGCAGACTGTATTTGGCGGTTCCGGCGAAGCGCGCATCGCGTTCGACTTCGATGCCGATTTGCCGAAAGCCGACCCAGCTGCGCAGGCCGCGCAGATAGCGGTGATGCTCCTTGAGGGTGCGCAGTTCCTGCACGACGCGCCGGGAGAGCAGGCCGAAGTCGCCGGCGTCCATGGGCATGTGCATTTCGGCCATGCTGTTGAGCAGGCGGTAGAAAATTGAGTAGCAGGCGCGCAGCCAGAGCGGTTCCTTGCGGCGGACGCGGCGCGCGTAGACGACGTCGTAGCCTTCGCGGAATTTTTCAATAAAAAGGGGAATGGCTTCGGGGCGGTCTTGCAGGTCGGCGTCCATGAGGACGACGGCGTCGCCGGAAACGTGGTCGAGCGCGGCGGAGAGCGCCGCCTGGTGGCCGAAGTTGCGGGAGAAAATGACCACGGAGAAGCGCGAGTCGCGCGCGGCCGCGGCTTCCAGCAGGGAAGCGGTGGCGTCGGAACTGCCGTCATCGACGAAGACGACTTCGTGGGGGCCGCCGGGAATGGCATCAAGAGTTTTGGCCAAGCGACCGAGAAGCTCGGGGATGACTTCTTCTTCGTTGTGCAAAGGAATGGCGATGGAGAGGCGCAGAGGCCTGTCCGGGGAAGAACGGGGCGAATTGGGAGCGACGGTTTCCATGGAAAAAGGTACGGAGATTATTCTACCCGTGAACCGAGCCGGGCGCGGGATGAATTCGCGGGCGTGATGCTCATGGCAGCAGGCGGCGGGAAAGCGCGCGGGCCACAAAGCGCAGGCGGTCGGCCCAGGGGAGGCGGCCGAAATTGGCGCGCACGACGCCGCGGGTGAAAAACGTTTTGCGCGAGTAGTCGATGGCCACGTCGATGAGCACCGGGCGGCTGGATCTAGTAAGGGAAAGCGTCTGCGCGAGGATCGGTTCGATTTCAGAATCGTTGGTCATCGACAGATAGTCCATGCCGACCGCGCGGCAGAGCGCGGAGAGGTCCAAGTCGGGCAGTTCGCTGCAGGATTTTTTCGAAAGAGCGGTCTGTTGAAACTGGGCGATCTGCGCCAGTTCGCGGTCGTGTAAAACAAAGACCATGACGGGGATTCCGAGATGCGCGGCGGTAAGCAGTTCCAGGCCGGTCATCAGGAACGCGCCATCGCCGGGCAGCGCGGCCACGGGGCGGCCGGGGCAGGCCAGCGCGGCACCGAGCGCGGCGGGAACGGAATAGCCCATGCAGGAATAGTCCACGGGAGCGAGGAAGGAGCGCGGGTGGTCGAGGCGGAGCCACTCCATGGCCAGGAAGGTGCCGTTGCCGCTGTCGGTGGTGTAGATGGCGTCCGGGCCGAGCGCTTTTTGCAGCGCTTGCAAAAGCAGGAACGGGGAGACGCGGGACGCATCGCCGGGCCTGGCCGCCTCGGCCAGAATTTCGGCGTGGCCCGCGCGGATGGCCGGGCGCAGAGCGGGGTCGGGAGTGCGCGGAGGCAAATCTTTCAGCAAAGCGGAGACGAATGCCGCGGCGTCGGCGGCGATTTTCAGTTCGGCGGGGAAATTACGTCCCAGGACGGACGGATCGATATCCACGTGAACGAGTTTGCCGGGAGGGATCAGCCCGTAGCTGCCCGTGCCGACTTCGGCAAAGCGGCAGCCGATGGCGATGGTGAGGTCGCAGTCCGCGGCAATTTTCTGGACGAAGCCGGGAGCGGCGGAGCCGAAGCCGCACCATAACCACAGCGGATGGCTTTCCGGGAAAACGCCTTTGCCCTGAATCGTGGTGGCCACGGGAGCGTCGAGGCGCTGGGCGAGAGCCACGAGATCGGCGGCGGCGCCTGCAGCGCCGAGGCCCAGATAGAGAAGCGGGCGGCGGCTGGCAAGGATGAGCTTGCGGAGTTCTTCCAACTGTTCCGTGGACACAGCAGGGGGAACTGGTAGTTGGGGGAGAGGAGATTCGAAAGCGGGATCGTGGCGCGAGAGGTAGTGGTCCACGGGAATTTCCACCATCACGGGACCGGCGGGAGCGGCCTGCGCCAGGCGGCAGGCGTGCCGAATCGTGGAATAAATTTCCGAGCCGGTGCGCGGATGGAATTGCGCTTTGGTAATGGGGCGGGCGATGGCCAGTTGGTCCACGTCGTGGAGTTGATAGGCCATGGGAAGATCGCGGCGTATGCCGCAGGAGAGGACAAGCATAGGAATGCCGTCCATGAAGGCTTCGGCGATGCCGGAGAGAGCGTGCGTCAATCCGGCGCCGGGAACGAGATTGACGACGCCGAGTTTTCCGGAGGCCCGCGAAACGCCGTCGGCCATGAACGAGGCGCTCTGCTCGTCGGTGACCAGAATGGCGCGGACGGATTCGGAACGGGCCAGCGAGTCGTACAGCTCGATATTGTGCGTGCCGGGAATGCCGAAGGTGAAAGGAACGCCTTCGTCCTGGAGCGCGCGAACCACGATGTCACCGCCGGTCATGTTCATCAGACTCATTGCAGCGCCTGCCAATCTTCGCGGACGGTTTCCGCGACTCTATCCGCCAAAGCCATGATTGTAAGATACGGATTGATTTCCACGGAATTGGGAAAAAGGCTGGCGTCGGCGACGAAAAGGCCGGGATGGCCGTGAATGCGGCCGCGAGAATCGGTGACGGAATCCCGCGCGGAGCGGCCCATGGCGCAGCCGCCTTGCAGGTGCGCGGCGGAGACGGCCGTTTTACCGGGCACAAACCGGCAGTCAGCGGCCAGGGCATCGAGGCGCGAAGCGTCCGCGGCCGTGAGCGTTGGCGAGGACGCGACGGGAAGATGGACGCGCGCGGCGCCCGCGGCAAAAAAGATTTTGGCGGAGGCGATGGCGCCGCTGACGAGCGATTGCGCGACTTTGGGAGTGAAGCGGTAGTGCACGACAGGTCGTCCGGCGGAGTCGATCATGACGCGGTTGTGCTCGTCAATGTGATCGCAGGCGAGGACCAGGATCATCTGCAAGCGCGGGAAGGCGCGCAGAAAAGAACTGTGATCGGGGCCGAACCCGGCCAGGCTTTTGGCGGTGACGAAGGGAAAATACATGCAGGTTTCAAGGATGAAGCCGCCGGACTCGGCGAATTGATCGAGATAGAAACTTTTTGGATGGCCCACGAAATTGGTGATGGGGCGGGGATGCTCGGCGACGAGGATGAAAGCGGGATGGGACGTAAAACCGTGGCCGAGGCGGGGCAGCGCGCGTTCGAAGCCGGAGCGCAGCAGCAGCGCGGGGCTGTGGACCGCTCCGGCGCTGAGCACGATCGCTTTGGCTTGGATGCGATAGTCGCCCGGCGGCCATGAGGAGGGCTCGCCTTTACCGTCCGCGGATTTTTCGGTGACGCGCGCGAGGACGGATTTTCCCTCGATGCGCAGAACTTCGCAGCGGGTGACGACTTCGACGCCGTTCTGCTCGGCGCGGGGAAGTTGCACGCGGTTGGTTCCCTGCTTGGCCTGATTGGGGCAGCCCAGGTTGCACAGGCTCGAGCCGCGGCAGCCCTTCACGTTGACGGGAAACTGTTCGGCGCGCCAGCCGAGTTGGCGGCAGCCCTCGACGAAGAGTTTGTTATTTTCGTTGATGAGCGGGTCTTCGAGCAGATGGACATTATTTTGCTGGATGAATTTCTGCGCGCGGAGGGCGATTTCCTCGTGCATCAGGCCGGGGACATTCCAGTGCTCAATCACGCGCGGCGGTGGAAGCAGCGACGTGCCGGTGTAGACGACAGTCGAGCCGCCGTAGGCGCTGCCAAAGGCCAGGGTCATTGCGCCGTCCGCGGTGAGAAAGCCGCCGCCGTCTTCATAGACGGCGCGGGACATTTCCAGCTCACCGCTGGTGAATTCGTCGTCGCGCAGCTTGGGGCCTTTTTCCAGGACGGCGATGCGCAGGCCGGCTTCGCGGCAGAGCGGAGAAAGTTCCTGCGCGACCGCTCCGCCGCCCGCGCCGGAGCCGATGATGATGATGTCGTAGGTGCGCGTATTCATCGCGGCGCGTCCCAGCCGCGCGCCGTGGCGGCATAGCCGATTTCGGCGGCGGCTTGTGGCTGCCCGTAGTAACCGAGCAGGGCCAGCGTGCGCAGGCCGAAAAAGCCGGTGCGCACAGGTTGAAGCGAATTATTTTCAAGGAAAGAGAGAAATCGCGCGCGCCGGGCGGGATCCAGCGCAGTGAAGGGGCGGGCGTAGCGGAAGAGTGGCAGCCATTGAATGAAATGAAAGGCGAGCCGTACGCGGCGGCGAAGAGCAGCGGGGCGGTCGCGTAGAGCGAGATCGAGCAAGCGGCGGAGTTCGCTCCAGCGCTCCTCATTGAGCGCGGCGGCCTCCGGAACGACCGTGCAGACAAACGCACGGACGACGGGATCGGATGAGGTGGAGGGCGAGGCCATGGTAACGGGGTGAGGATAACACTGGTTTGGAGAGGGGCAAGAGCAAAGTGAAAGTCGGTAGCAGCAGTAGCAGCAGAGAAGTCAAACCGGGCGGCGAATCTTCAGCTTGCGCATGCGCGCCTGCAGCGTGGTGCGCTTCATGTCCAGAAGTTTGGCCGCGCCGCGAGGGCCCGCGACGCGCCATTCGGTCTGGCGCAGGGCGCGGAGGATGTGCTGGCGCTCGGCGTCTTCCAGAGTTTGAATGGGAGCGCCGGCCGAAACGGCGGCCACGGCGACGGCGGCGGACTTGGAAGTTGCCTTGCCGGCGGAGGCGGCGCGCAATTCGGCCAGCGGCACGCGCAGTTCGGTGCCGGGAGAAAGAAGCACGGCGCGCTCGATGAGGTTTTCAAGTTCGCGAATGTTGCCGGGCCAGGCGTAGCGGACCAGCGCGTCCATGATTTCCGCGGGCACGTACTGAACCTTCTTGTTGAACTGGCGGCTGTAGCGCTGCACGAAATAGCGCACCAGGAGCGGCACGTCCTCCGCGCGCTCGCGCAGCGCGGGAAGCTGGATGGGAAAAACGTTGAGGCGGTAATAGAGGTCGCTGCGGAACTGCTTCTCGGCGGCGAGTTTGGCCAGGTCGCGGTTGGTGGCGGCGACGACGCGCACGTCCACGCGCAGCGTGCGCGTGCTGCCCAGGCGCTCGAACTCCTGCTCCTGCAGGACGCGCATGAGCTTGGGCTGCAACTCGAGGGGAATGTCGCCGACTTCGTCGAGAAAGAGCGTGCCCTTGTCGGCCAGCTCGAAGCGGCCGATTTTCTGCGAGACGGCGCCGGTGAAAGCGCCGCGCTCGTGGCCAAAGAGTTCGCTCTCCAGCAGTCCCGCGGGAATGGCGGCGCAATTGACCTTCACGAAGGTGCGTTCGCGGCGCGGGCTGAGATTGTGAATGGCGCGGGCGATGAGTTCCTTGCCGGTGCCCGTCTCGCCGAGGATCAGCACGGTGGAATCGGCGGGAGCGACGAGTTCGACCTGCCCCAGAGTGCGCTTGAGGGCCGCACTTTCTCCGATGATCTCCTCGAAATTAAAACTGCTGCGGATTTCCTCCTCGAGATAGAGCTTTTCCTCGGCCAGTTTATTCTTGAGAGCGTCAATCTCCTTGAAGGCCAGGGCGTTTTCGACGGCAAT
>Ga0315268_10004890_pt1 | contig 14455 bp, 10 predicted proteins | sample C1_top_MG_FD_204535 | JGI IMG/M metagenome (GOLD analysis project Ga0315268, IMG submission 204535) | Sediment microbial communities from Yellowstone Lake, YNP, Wyoming, USA - C1_top | ecosystem: Environmental > Aquatic > Freshwater > Lake > Sediment | place: USA: Wyoming | collected 2017-08-01
TATTTCTACGGCATGCGCCGCGGGGCCGTGCCGGTTGCGGAATCGGATCGCCCGCCGGCGCCGTCGCCGCGCTTGATGCCCGCCATTGTCGCGGGTTTCCGCGTGCCGGAAAACGTTCGCTACCACCCGGGCCACACCTGGGCGCTGAGCGAAAGCCCGAAACTCGTCCGCATCGGGCTGGACGATTTTGCCGCACGGCTGCTGGGGAAAGTCAGCCGCATCAGCCTGCCGCAGCGCGGGCAGTGGATTCGCCAGGGGCAGAAGATTGCCACGGTCTATCGAGATGGGAATGCCACTGAGCTCGTTTCCCCGATGGAGGGAATGGTGACCGACGTCAACGAAGCCGTGCTGAAAGACCCGGAAACCTCACGTCGCGATCCCTATGGCGAGGGCTGGCTGCTCTCCGTGCAGTCTCCCGATGCCTCCACAAATTTCCGCAACCTGCTTTCCGGAAATGTGGCGCGCCGGTGGATGGAAGAAGCAGCTCTGCGGCTGCGCACACTGATGCCGGCGGTGGCTGGGGCGGTCGCCCAGGACGGCGGTCTGGCCATGGACGACATCGTCTCTCAACTCGCGGATCAGAAGTGGGCCGAAGTAACCCGCGAATTCTTTCTGACCTGATGGTTTCCGCTCACACCGGCGGATTCGCAGCGGCGCTCCGAAGGCTGGGGCGCCGCTACAGATTTCTTCCGCGGGCGGCGGAAAGGCCAGCGAAGAATCACGCTCCATGGGCTGAAATCCTCAGCACGCCAGCCGAGTCCAGTTCCCCGAGCGCCTTCACCTCCTTGTGATGAATTGCAACTACATGACAAGTAAGGAGTTGCGCGTGATTGAAAATCTAAACAGCCCGGCGGCGTGGAAGGCAGATTGCCTTCTGCAACGTTGGGAGTCTTAGGACTCGCAATGAGTAAAGCCATCCTATACGACGCAACACTTTGTATCGGCTGCAAGCTATGTGAGCAGGCCTGCGCGACTCGCAACGGCCTGCCGTACGACGACAAGATCGCTGCGGAGGAAGAGCTCTCTGCTCACAAGCTGACCGCAGTTCTCTCCAGGGATGGCGCCTTCATGCGCAAGCTGTGCATGAATTGCGCCGACCCCACCTGCGCTTCGGTATGTCCGGTGGGTGCATTTCAAAAGACTGCCGAAGGGCCCGTCGTATACGACTCTTCCCGTTGCATCGGCTGCCGCTATTGCATGTTTGCCTGTCCGTTTCAAGTCCCCACCTATCAGTGGGACGAGCGTTTCCCGATCGTCCGCAAGTGCGATATGTGCTCAGACCGCGTGGCCGCCGGCAAAGTCAGCGCGTGCGCCGAGGCCTGTCCTACTGGCGCGACGAAGTTCGGCGAGTACAACGACGTGGTGGACGAAGCTGGCCAGCGTTTGCGCGACAATCCGGGTAAATACGTGGACAAGATTTACGGCCTCAGCGAAGTCGGCGGCACTTCCGTCCTGATGATTTCCGCTGTTTCCTTCGACCGCTTCGGCTTCCACACGCCGCAGGAGCCGCTGCCGCTGCTCACTTGGCGCGTCCTCCGGCACGTCCCCGACGTGGTCATCCTCGGCTCGGTGCTGCTTGGCGGCGTCTGGTGGATCACACATCGCCGTGAAGAGGTGGCGCTTGCAGAGGCGATGCGCAAGGAGAGCCAGCCGTGACCGCTGTCCGTCGCTTGCTGAACCTGACCCTCTGGCAGTGGGTCTTCCTGCTGCTCACTCTCGGTGCTATGTATGCCACCTACTTGCGCGTGGTCTATGGCTTGGGCGGCGTGACCAACCTGAATGACCACTTCCCCTGGGGCATTTGGATCGGTTTCGACATCCTCTGCGGCGTTGGGCTGGCCGCAGGAGGCTTTACGCTCGTCGCCCTGGTGCACATCTTCAATATCGAGCGCTACCGGCCAATCCTTCGCGCCGCCATCCTCACCTCGTTTCTCGGCTATTTGCTGGTGATTCTGGCGCTGCTGTTCGACCTGGGTCGTCCCTTCCGCATCTGGCACGCCATGGTGATGTGGAACCCGCGTTCCGTGATGTTCGAAGTGGCCTGGTGCGTGATGCTTTACACCACCGTGTTGGCCCTGGAATTCTCGCCGGTGCTGTTCGAGCGGCTCGGCTGGCAGAAGCCCCTGCGTTGGATTCACTTCATCTCTGTCCCGCTGGTGATTGCCGGCGTCTTGCTTTCCACGCTGCACCAGTCTTCCCTCGGCACCCTGTATCTGATCGTGCCGCACAAGCTCTACCCGCTCTGGTACACTCCGATGTTGCCGGTGTTCTTCTTCGTTTCCGCCGTCGCTGCGGGGCTGGCCATGACCATCTTCGAGTCCTGGCACAGCAGCCGCGCGTTCCACCGGCAACTCGAGCTGCCTTTGCTGGCCAGCATGGGCCGCGTCCTGGCCGTGCTGCTGACCTTTTACCTGACCACGCGCTTTCTGGATTTGTCGCGCCGCGGCGTGTTGCCCCTGCTGCGTGAAAACCGCACCGAGACGTGGCTCTTCGGCCTGGAGATTCTTCTGATGCTCGTTCCCGCGGTGCTGCTCTTCCGTCGCCGGATCCGCCTGAACCCGACCGCGCTCTACGCCTGCGCGGTGATGGTAGTGCTCGGCTTTGTCACCCATCGGTTGAACGTCAGCGTGACCGGCATCGAAGCCGCTTCCGGCACCCACTACGTGCCCCGGTGGACCGAGATCGTGCTCACGCTCTGGTTCATCTCCTTGGGTTTTGCCATCTTTCGGCTGGTGGCCAAATACCTGCCCATCTTCGAGGCGGAACCCGCGCCCGCGATGGACAGCTTCGCTCCCCCGTTGCCAGTCCATGTGAAGTAACAAATGGCCTTCGGCTCGCAGGTTCGCTTCAGCCTTTCCTTCAAGCTGATCGTGTGCCTGGTGCTAAGCCTGGCCGCGCTGTTTTCTCTTTTCGGGTTCGTCAACTTGCGGCTTCAGCAGCGGCAATCTGAAGATCTGGTCCTCCTCTCCGCCGACCGCATCACCGACCTCATCTTGCGCAGCACCCGCTACGAGATGGTGCGCAACGACCGCGCAGCGCTCTACGAGGTCATCAATACGGTGGGCAGTGAGCCCGGCATCCGCCGGATCCGCATTTTCAACGAGGAGGGCCGCATCAGCTTTTCTACCGACGGGCGCGAGGTGAACACCTTCGTCGACAAGCGCGCCGAAGCCTGCTACGCCTGCCACGCCCAAGAGCAGCCGCTGACCAAGCTCGACCGGCCCGACCGCGCGCGCATCTTCACCGAACCGGGCGGCCAGCGGGTTCTGGGCGTGATCCGTCCCATCGAGAACGAGCCGCTTTGTTCCAACGCCGCCTGCCACGCACACCCGCCCGAGCGGCGCGTCCTCGGCGTGATTGATGCCGACCTCTCCCTCGCGACGGTCGATCAACAGCTGGCCGAGCATCAAAAGCAGTTGCTGGGGTTCACCTTCTTGACCCTGGCGGTGATGTCTCTGGTGTCGATCCTTTTTGTTTTCGCCGTCGTCCACCGCCCGGTGCATGAACTCACCGCCGGCACCCAACGCCTGGCCAAAGGTGACCTCCAGCACCGGCTGCCGGTTCGCGCCAGCGATGAGCTCGGCGATCTGGCTGCGTCGTTCAACAAAATGGCCGCCGATCTCTCGCGCGCCTATGAGGAATTGACAGCCTGGAACCGTACGCTCGAAGAGCGCGTCGAGCAAAAAACCAGCGAGCTCAAACGTGCCCACGAGCACGTGCTCCAGGTAGAAAAAATGGCTTCCATCGGCAAGCTGGCCGCCATCGTCGCCCACGAAATCAACAATCCGCTCTCCGGCATCCTGACTTATACGAAGCTGATGAAAAAATGGCTCGAGCGCACCCCCTGGGACGATGCCCGCCGCGAAGAAGTGCGCAGCTCCCTCGATCTGATCGAGACGGAGAGCCGCCGGTGCAGCGACATCGTGAAGAACCTGCTGATGTTCGCTCGCGCCCGACCGATGAATCTGGAATGGATAGACCTGAACATCATCGTCGAGCGCGCCGTGAGACTGGTCGGCCACCAGCTCGCTCTGTCCAACATTCAACTCAACCTCGAGATGGAGAAGGAGCTGCCCGCCATCCACTGCGATGCGGGCCAGATCGAACAGGTGTTGCTTGCCCTGGTGATGAATGCCATCGAAGCCATGCCCCGGGGCGGCAACCTCTGGTTGCGCAGCCGTCCGGCGGCGACCAACGGCGACGCGGTCGAACTCCAGGTGCAGGACGACGGGGTTGGCATTGCCGCCGATGTCCTTCCGCATCTGTTCGAGCCGTTTTTCACCACCAAGGAGCGCGGCCACGGCGTCGGCCTCGGTTTGGCCATCAGCCGCGGGATCATTGATCGGCACCATGGCCGAATCGACGTGCAATCCGAAGTCGGACGCGGCACCACCTTCATGATTCTGCTGCCGGTCACGAGTGTCCCGCCCGCTGCTCCCGGTAACGATTCCCAGGCGCACCAAGCCGCGAAAGTGAGGTGATCCATCTTGCGCGATAAAGGAACTCTGCTGATTGTGGACGACGAACAAATCGTCCGTGACTCTCTCTCCAAATGGTTCCGCGAAGAGGGCTACCAGGTGGGCACGGCCGAAAGTGCCACCGAAGCGCTCACCCGCCTGGCCGAGCGCCAGTGGGACGTCGCCCTGGTGGATATCAAGATGCCCGGCACCGACGGGATCGAATTGCAGCGGCGCTTGGCCGACGTGAACCCGGGCCTCATCGTCATCATCATGACCGGCTACGCCTCAGTGGAAACGGCTGTGCAGGCGCTGAAGAACGGCGCCTACGACTACGTCACCAAGCCCTTCGACCCCGATGACATCGCTCACGTGGTTCACAACGCTCTTTCCCACCGCCACGCCCAGCAGGAAAACGTGCGTCTGAAGGAAACCGTGGCCGAAGTTTCCCGGCCCTCGGAGCTGATTGGGCAGAGCTCCGCCATGCGGCGCATTTTCGAAGCCATTGAGACCGTCGCTCCCACCGACGCCACCGTGCTTATCACCGGCGAGAGCGGCACCGGCAAGGAGCTGGTCGCCCAGGCCATCCATTCCGCCAGCACGCGCCGCTTCAACCCGATGGTCGTCATCCATTGTGGCGCCCTGACTGAAACGTTGCTCGAGTCCGAGTTGTTCGGTCACGAAAAGGGCGCCTTCACCGGCGCGCAGTACCGCAAGAAGGGCAAGTTCGAAGTCGCCGAGGGCGGCACCGTCTTCCTCGATGAGATCGGCGACGTCAGCCTGCACATGCAGACCGATCTGCTCCGCGTCTTGCAGGAACACCAGATCACGCGCGTCGGCGGCAACGTCCCCATCCAGGTGGACTTCCGCTGCATCGCCGCCACGAACAAAGACCTGGAAAAACTGATCGAGGAAGGGAAGTTCCGGCCGGACCTTTACTATCGTCTGAACGTCTTCCACGTCGAAATCCCCCCGCTGCGCGACCGCCGCGACGACATCCCGCTGCTGGTGGACCACTTCGTGCGTAAGTTCTCCTTGGCCATGAACAAGCGCATCGTCCGTGTCGCCCCGGACGCGATGGCCCTGCTCCAGCAGTATGACTGGCCCGGCAACGTGCGCGAGCTCGAAAACGCCGTCGAGCGCGCTATGGTGGTCGCCCACGAGCCCGAGCTCCTCACTGAGGACTTCACCCTGAAGCTGCGCCACAATGGCTCCGGCGGGCAGACGCTCGAAGAGATGGAACGCATCCACATCCTCAAAGTGCTTGAGGACTGTGGTGGCAACCAGACCCGCGCCGCCGAGATTCTCGACATCGACCGGGTCACGCTCTACAACAAGCTGAAGCGCTACGGCTGGAAGAAGACACACGTTGAGACCAGATGAGCTGCATTCAACTCCTGCGCATTGGGGACGTGGAGGAGGGTCTTTTGCAGGAGTTGTGCAAGGGCCTCGCTGCCGAGCTTCGCGCGCCGTGCGAGCTGCTTCCCGATGCGCTCGACCCGGCCTTCGCCTATCATCGTGAGCGCCAGCAGTACCATTCCACCGAGCTCCTGGCACGAATGGGCCCCTACGTCTCCCCGCGGACTTGGCGGCTCCTGGGTGTTGCCTCGGTGGACCTCTACATCCCCATCCTGACGTTCGTCTTCGGCGAGGCGCAGGTCGGCGACTCTTGCGCGATCGTGTCGCTCCACCGCCTGCGCCAGGAATTTTACGGCCTGCCTGCGGAACAATTGTTGCTCCGCGAGCGTCTCTTAAAAGAGGCGGTGCATGAGCTTGGCCACACGTTCGAGCTCTCGCACTGCGACGACTATCGCTGTGCGATGGCGCCTTCCCACGCCGTCGAGTGGATCGACGTCAAGACTAGCTCGTTTTGCGCCACCTGCCGCTCCCGCATCTTGGCGTCCCGCAGCGACTTTTGAGACCGTGTATAAAGGGTCCCTGGCCTACAGGCTCCTGCCTGGGGGACTGCCGGCACAAGGGTACTTGCCCGAGAGGGGGTGAAACCCATGGGCGCACTCTTTCAGGATCTACGCTACGCCGTTCGTCGCATGATTCGCACGCCGGGTCTGGTCGCGGCTGCCGTCCTCTCCTTGGCGCTGGGCATCGGCGCCAATTCCACCGTGTTCAGCATTGTTGACGGAATGGTTCTGCGTCCCTGGCCCATCCCGGATCCCGATGGGCTGATGAAACTCTTCAGCAGGACGCAAGGTGACCGCGGCAATGAGTTCTCTTTTCCTGAGTACCTCGACCTGCGCCAGCAAGCGGCCTCCTTTTCCGGCCTTGCCGCCTACAGCCGCCACGGGGCCATACTCCGCGTGGCCGATGAATCGGAGCTTCTCTTCGCCAACGTGATCTCGGAGAACTACTTCTCCGTCCTGGGCGTTCGTCCCGAGCTCGGCCGCACCGTTTTCTCCGATTCTTCCGAACCCGCCGTGGTCATCAGCTACAGCCTCTGGCAGCGTCGTTTTGGCGGCGACCCAGCCATCGTCGGCAAGAAAATTCAATTGACCTACACCGACATGGCTGTCGTCGGCGTCGCCCCGCGTGATTTCCGCGGCCTTGAGAAATTTCTCTCCTGCGAGGTCTGGATTCCCACGATGACTTGGGCGGCGCTGGGCGCCGACCAGGGACTTCGGAGACGGGATTTCCGCGAGTATGAATTGATCGGCCGCCTCAAGCCCGGCGCCAGACTGGAGCTTGCTCAGGCTGAGCTGCACACCATTGCCAGCCGCCTCGCCCAGGCCTACCCCGCCAGCAACCTTAGAACGTCCTACACGGCTTTCAATGAAGCCAAAGCAAGGATTGGCAACTTGGCGGTTTTCGTTGTCCTGCTGATGTGCACGGTGGGCATCGTCCTTGTCATTTGTTGCGCCAACGTTGCCGGCCTGCTCATTGCCCAAGCCGAGACGCGGCGCCAGGAGATGGCCATTCGGCTGTCGCTCGGCGCCGGCCGCCTGCGCGTCTTCCGCCAGTTGCTCACCGAAAGCCTCGTCCTTGCCCTGCTCGGCGCCGCGCTCGGCCTTCTCCTCACCGCTTGGCTGGTCCGCTTGTTTCCCGCGCTGCTGCCCCCCGGTCCTTTCAGCTTGGACATTCGTGTGGATTCCCGCGTGCTTGGCTTCACGCTCCTGGCGTCCTTGCTGGCCACGCTAGTCTTCGGTCTTATCCCCGCGCGGCAGGCCACCAAGACCGACGTGAGTCCCGTGCTGAAGGGCGTTGAAACACAGCTCCGCCAGGGGCGCTGGCCCTTTTCTCTGCGCGATGTTCTGGTCGTCGGCCAGGTCACCCTGTCGTTCGTCCTGTTGGCCACGGCGGCCCTGCTTCTCCGCAGTTTCCTGTTCACCCTGAGCATCGACCCGGGATTTGATCCGGGCCGGAATCTCCTGCTCGTTCGCATCGGTCCGGGCTTCCTCGCCGGTGGGCCCGAGAAGAGAGTCGCGGTGCAGGAAGAGTTGGTGGAGCGCTTCCAAAGCCTGCCCGGAGTGAAGCGCGCCAGTTACGCGCGCCGCTTCCATCTGAGTGGCTCCGGCGGCGGCGCCACCCTCAAAGTGCTCATCCCCGGACAAATCGCCCCGACTGGTCAGGAAACCTGGGACATCAAGTACAACACCATTGGCCCCGGCTACCTCCAGACCGTCGGCACTCCGCTGCTTCGCGGCCGCGACTTCACGCGCGGGGATCACCTGAACAGTCAGAAAGTCATGCTCATCAGCGAGACAATGGCCCGCCAGTTCTGGCCGAACGAAGATCCCGTGGGCAAATCCCTGCGCGTCGGCACCGCCGACCGCGAGATTGCCGGCATCGTGAAAGATTCCAAAATCAACGGTCTGCGCGAATCCCCCGAGCCGTACATTTATTTGCCCTATGCGCAGGCCCCCGGTGGCGAAACCACTCTCGTCGTCGAGACCTCAGTGGATCCGCGCTCACTGGTCGCCGCGGTCCGGCAGGAAATCCGCCGCACCGATGCAAACCTCCCGATCCTCGACGCGTTCACTCTGAAAGACCAGATGAGCAACGCGGTCTACGAGCAGAAGATGCCCGCCACGCTGGCGGGAAGTTTGGGCCTGTTGGGAATGTTCCTGGCCGCGGTGGGCCTCTACGGTGTCGTTTCCTACGCGGTGAATCGCCGCACGCACGAAATCGGCATCCGCATGTCACTCGGCGCGCAACGCAGCGACATTGTGAAAATGGTGTTGCTCCAGGGCATGCGTCTGGTCGGCACCGGCACCGCGTTGGGCATCCTGGCCGCGTTCTGGGTAACCCAATCTCTTGCCCGGTATGTCTACGGGGTCAGTCCTCACGACCTGGTTTCGTTGGCCGGAAGCGCTCTCGTCGTGGTAGTGGTCACGCTGGTGGCCTGCTATCTTCCCGCTCGCCGTGCCGCCCGAGTTGACCCCATGGTTGCCCTCCGCTTCGAATAGTCTGCTCGGACGCGCCAGCCGTCGGCCCCGGAAGCGATCCTGCCCTTGGCGCCGGGTTCCGCTCCACACACGCACTACTCGGCGGGACCCCTCCTACCCAGAGACTTTGCGGCAAAAGTGGCAGGTGGCTTTACGGAGGATCCTTCTTCCGTTATTTGGAATCGACGGCGCGGCCGGGTAGGTTAGGAGCAGCTTGCGTGTGAAAAGCGATGCTGCGATCAGAGCCCGTCAACGGCGACTGCATTCGTAGACGCAACCTGCTGGCGAAGCGCCAACAGGGACTGGTACTCCGGATCGGCAACGTAGTCCCGGATGGCTTGACGATTGGGAAAGCGCATCACCACGAGCCGCTTGGGCCTCCAGCTTCCCTCAATCACTTCGTGCTCGCCGCCTCGAACGATGTACTCTCCTCCATGTTTCCGGATGAGCCTCGGCACTTCGCGTTTGTAAGCCTCGTAGCGCTCAGGATCATGGATGTCGAGATCAACAATGAGATAGGCTGACATCGTTCTCTCCCCCGGCTTGCAGCTTGCCTTGTGCTTCCACCCTCACATTCGATTGTTCACACGCGATTCGGCTTCAATCCACCGACGCTTCGCGAACCGGCCTCAGAAGGCCCTTGAGTTCTCCGACCTGCCAGACGGTGTCCAGGACGGTCCCATCCACCCACTTGACCACGGCCACGGGCCGGTCGGTCACTTTGGCTTTTTCCGGCGGACCGCCGCAGATGGCTTGAACCTCTTGCTGGATTTCCTCGATGGGCCGGATGGGCAGGTCGGATTTGCGGACTGCCTCAATCAGGTCCTTGCGTCGCGGATTGATGGCGATGCCACGTTCGGTGACCACGACGTCAATCAACTCGCCCGGCCCGGTGAGCGTAGTCACTTTGTCCACGATGACGGGAATGCGGTCGCGAAAGGAAGGCACGGCCAGGATCGTGCAGCCTGCAAACAGACAATTCTGCCAGCCCCCGATGCCGTGCAGCAGTCGCCCATCCGAGTGCGTGACCACGTTGCCGTTGAACTGCGGATCCACCTCGGTGGCTCCCAGCACCACCACGTCCACCATCGAAGCGAAGTTGCCTTTGCCGTGGAAGTTGTAAGACGTAAACGGAGAGGTGGAAATATGCCGCGGATCAGTGGCCAACGAATGCACGGCGTCTAGGTCGAAGGTCTGTCCATCGAGGATGTAATCCACCCGCCCGTCTTTGAGCAGCTCCACCAGGTGCTTGGTGGTTCCGCCGCGCACGAAGCGCGCCTTCACGCCTTGCTCGCGCATGATCTCGCGCAGGTAGGCCACAAAAGCCAGCGCGATGCCGCCGGCACCCGCCTGAAACGAGAAACCGGGGCGCAGGATGCCCGCGTCGCGAATGAAACGAGCAACGTACTCTGCAATCCGCAGGCGGTCCGGGCTGCGCGTGATCTGGGTCGTGCCAGAGACAATCTTCGACGGGTCGCCGATCGAGTCCACCTCAACCACGCAGTCCACGTGGTTGCCCTGGATTTGCCAGGGAACACACGGGAACGGCACCAGCTCATCGGTGACCACGATGACATGGTCGGCATAGATGGAGTCCGCCAGCGCGAAGCCCAGCGATCCGCAGGCCGATTTACCGTGCGCGCCATTCGCATTGCCAAACGCGTCCGCCGAAGGCGCCGCAATCACGGCAATGTCTATCTTGACTTCGCCGTCCTGAATGGCCTGCCAGCGGCCGCCGTGCGAGCGCAGCACTCCCTGTCCGCGCATCTTCCCCGCGGAGCAATATTCTCCCAGCGGCCCATTCATGCTTCCTTCGATGTGATGCACTGTGCCTGCTTCCATCAAATCAATGACCGGGGCGTGACACGGGAACGAAGCGCTGGGGAACCACATCAGGTCGCGCACTCCCATCCGCGCCGCTGTTTGCAGCGCTAGCAGCGCCACTTGGTCGCCATCCCGCAGGTGGTGGTGTGTGGAGATGACCATGCCATCCTGCAGTCCGCACTTCCGAAATGCGGTTTCCAAGTCAGCCACTCGTTTGTCGCCCGAAGACGGATAGTCGGCGCAAGAACGAATCGGCGGTGCCTGCTTGCTTTCCTCGGGCCGATAACGCCCGACCCCCTGGTAGGGCACTTGCCCTTGGCCGTTGACGACGGTCGGCACTCGACGCCCTGCCGCATTCACCACGAATTCCTCCTGGCGGCGCATCTACTGCTCCTTCCCCGGGTGGGCGGCATCGCTCGCGAGCAATCCCATTGCTCTTGCCTGGGCCACCAGTTTAAGCGCGCGGCGCACCACCGGGGGATCAATCATCTTTGACCCCAGGCTGACCACTCCCAGTCCGCGGCGTTGTGCTTCTTCGAATGCGCCGACAATGCTGAGCGCTTTCTGAATTTCGATCTGTGAAGGTGCGAAGGCTTCATGAATCACGGGAATTTGGCGCGGGTGGATGCATCCCATCCCTTCGAATCCCAGCGAACGCGACCTCTCGCCCCACCGGCGGAGGCCTTCCAGATCGTCCACGTCGCCATAGACGGAATCGATCGCCTGCACTCCCGCCGCGCGCGCGGCGTTGACCAGCCGCAGCCGGGCGTACAAAGACTCGTCGCCTTGCGCAGTTTTCACCACGCCGAGGTCGGCCGTGTAGTCTTCCAGCCCGATCGTGAGCGCGGCGACGCGCTCCGACGCTGAGGCAATCGCCGATGCGTTTTCGATTCCCAGCGCCGACTCAAGGATCGGCATCAGCCAAATCGGTCGGTCGAGCTTGCAGCGACTAGTGATTTCTCCGATGCACCGGTCCGCTTCTACGACTTGCTCGGCCCGCTCGACCTTGGGAATCAAAATCATATCCGGTCCTTCGGGTACGACCTCCTCGAGATCAGTCAGCCCCAGCGGCAGTTGGTTAATGCGCACCATGCGCTCAGCAGCGCCGAAGCGGACCGCGCGCAGCGCGTTCCGCGCCAGGATGCGCGCCGTGTCCTTCTCGGCCGGATGAACGGAATCCTCCAGGTCCAGGATGATGGCGTCGGGGCCATGTAGACCGGCATTGATGAAAAACCTGGGTTCGGATCCGGGAAGATAAAGTCGAGAGCGCCGCAATCGGTCCTTGGCGGAAGCCGGTGGCGGCTCAACGCGTTCAGGCAGCGCGCGTTTTCCTTTTCCCAGGCCCGCGCGGCGCACTGCGGCCTCGATTCGAGCGGCAATGACAAAGGGCAATGCTCCCTGGTCGCGGATGTGTACCCGCGCGTTGAAAACCCCCAGCTCGCTCAGCACCTGGCGCGCTTGGGCCTCGATACTCGCGCCGTAGTAGGGCGCTACGCGGGATTCCAGTTCGATCATAATGCCGCCGTCCCGGCGAGGCTCGAAGACGACGTGCAGGTCGGAGCGGACGTCATCTCCGAGCCGGCCTGCTTCTGCACTTTCCGTGACGTTTGTTGCTAGTGGGCCAGTCATCGTCTTTCTCATTCTGCGGCCTCACAACTTGCTGAGGATTGCGTCCGTCATCTGAGATGTGCTTGCGGCACCTTTTTTGATTACGTCCGGGCCTCCGGTCAGGCGTAGCATATCGTACGTGCGCACTTTGCCTTCGCGGATCACCGCCGCCACCGCATTGCGCACGCGGTTCGCCTTCTCCTCTTCACCGACGTGATCCAGCAGCATCGCCGCGGAAAGGATCATGGCGATCGGGTTGACGATCGGCGGATCGAGCTTTTCGTATTTCGGCGCCGAGCCGTGCGTGGGCTCAAAGACCGCCGCGTCTTCGCCGATGTTCCCGGAGGCAGCGAAACCCAGGCCGCCCACCAACCCCGCAAAGGCGTCCGACAGGATATCGCCGAACAGGTTCGAGGCCACGATCACGTTGTAGTCCTCGGGGTTCTTGTTGAGCCACATCAGTTGGGCGTCAATGTTCGTGCTCCACAACTGGATCTCCGGGTAATTTTGGTGCACCTCCTTGGCCACTTCTTCCATCATGCCGGAGGTCTCGCGGACCACGTTGGGCTTCTCGCAAATGGTCACTGCTTTGAATTTCATTTTCTTCGCGTGCTCGAAGGCAGCTGTGACGATGCGCCGCGCTGCGGCACGCGTGATGACGCGTACGCTCACCGCCAGGTCCGGCCCCGGCACGCCGGAGAAAGGCTTGAACTTCGGGTGCGAGGCCAGCGCCGCGCGCACCGGCTCGGGCGGGTTCGTCCATTCCACGCCCGCGTACATCCCTTCCGTGTTCTGGCGGAAGACCGTCGTGTTCACCCGCGGTTCTTCCACGCCGCCGTCCACCCGCTTGCGCACGTAGTTCAGCGGGTTCCCCGGGAATCCCACGCAGGGACGCACGCAGATATCCAGGTTGAAGCGTTGCCGCATCGTCACGATCGGGCTGTAGTAGGTGTAGCCCTTGCCCTTCAGTTTCGGATTCAGCTCGGCGTCGGCTTCCTTCTTCGGCTTCGAGGTGATGGCGCCGAAAAGTCCCAGCTTGTGTTTTGCCAGCAGTTCAACCGTCCGGTCCGGCAGCGCGTTGCCTTCGTTGATCCAGAAGTCCCAGCCGATATCCCCATGAATGTATTCCGCATCAAATCCCACTGCGCGCAGCACCCGGATGGCTTCGGGCAATACGGTCTTCCCGATGCCATCGCCGGGCATGCTCACCACTGTGTAACGCGCCATTCGATTCTCCTTCGTCAGATGTTGCGCGGCGCTCTGAAACTGCGTGCCACTTCGCTAGTGCCGTTCCAACTATCTTCAGCTAAAGACCATCTTGAGGGTCGCAGCAAGCTGCGAACCTGACAGCATTTGCAAACATCGGCGCAACAAGTTGGAACGGCACTAGGCTAAGCCCAGCCGCTGCCGGATCAGGTTTTCCACGCCACCCACGCTGACGAGTGACTGGGCCACCTGCCCCAGCGCCGGGAAACGGAATTGCTCGCCGCGCCAGGTAATCGTTCCTGCCGCGAAGTCAATGACAATTTCGTCTCCCGGGATAATCGTTCGCTGTCCTGCGGCGATGGGCTCAGCCAGTTTCTCTCTGAGGCGGCCCACCAACTCCGGGCACTCGACGCACGGGTAGCCGGAGTTGAACGCATTCCGCAAGTAGGTTTGTGAGAAGCCGCCGGCGACCACAATCGGAATGCCCTTGGCGCTCAGGGCGGTCACAGCTTGCTCGCGACTCGAGCCGGTCCCGAAATTGAAGCCGCTCACCACAATGTCTGTAGCCCGCGTCAGCTTGGCAAATTCGGGATCGTAATTTTGCATAACGACTTGCGCCATTTGCTCCTTCGTCACGTCATCCTGGTACGTAAACTCTTTGCCGTAAATGCCGTCGGTGTTGAGGTTGTCTTGGGGGAGAAACACGAGCCGGCCGCGCAGTTCCCGCGGAAAACCGGGGAGGATATCCACGTTTTCTTGTGCCGGCGCTGCGATGCTCTCACGGACCTCGATGCGACGCGCTGCTTCCCGCCGCGGCCATTCGGCTGGCCCGCAGATGTACCCCGCCACGGCGGAGGCGGCCACGACCGCCGGACTGCCGAGAAAGCACTGCGCATCCCGCGAGCCCATTCGGCCTTTGAAATTGCGATTTGTCGCCGAGATGCCCACTTCGCCTGCTTCCAG
>Ga0315268_10004891_pt1 | contig 14454 bp, 10 predicted proteins | sample C1_top_MG_FD_204535 | JGI IMG/M metagenome (GOLD analysis project Ga0315268, IMG submission 204535) | Sediment microbial communities from Yellowstone Lake, YNP, Wyoming, USA - C1_top | ecosystem: Environmental > Aquatic > Freshwater > Lake > Sediment | place: USA: Wyoming | collected 2017-08-01
TCGTTCTATTTTCCCTATGCTACAATTCATCTCAGATCCTCCTCGGCTTATTGCTTGCGACTACTTGCAATTCTACCGAGAAGGATCTGTTTTTTCTATCCTGTCAAGTGACTTTGGTAAAGCCATGTTGGCATGGACATGGGTAGGCGTCAATTTTTCGGAAAGCAAAATACCCTGTACACGGAAAGCGCTGATTGCGCGGGCGCTCACGGATAAATCCTTATTAAAAAACCGCGCTGTCCGCAAAATTCGCGTACAAAATTTTGATGTCTACCCGTGATCAATTTTCTTCAACAGATTCCATGATAAACTTCGCAACCTCCAGAATATAAATACGTATAATTAAACTAGAAAGTCATTTTTTTAATTTATAAGGAGTTCCCAATGTCTCGAATTTACAAAGTTCTTTCCGCAGTCGTCTTGTTGACGTTACTCATACTCACCTTCGCCACGCCCGCCCATGCCTTTGACGGACGCTCAGGTGAAAACATAGTAATCAAAGCGGATGAAGTTGTTGCAGATGACTTGTACATAAGCGCGTCCACGTTTGTATTAGATGGCACAGTTAAAGGCGATTTGATCGTCGCCGGCGGAACCATCACAATCAACGGCACAGTTGAGGGAGATTTAATAGCCGCAGGTCAAACGATTATCATCAATGGCACAGTGACCGATGATGCGCGTATCGCCGGCGCGGCTTTGCAAATCGGCGAAAACGCTTCAATTGGCGATGACCTCATCGCGGCGGGCGCGAGCCTTGAAACCAAAAAAGGAAGCGTCACATCCGGCGATTTAGTAGTCGGCAGTGGACAGGCGCTTCTGGCTGGTGATGTAACAGGCAATCTGCTGGCTGGAGCTGGCTCGCTTGAATTACAAGGCACATTCGGCGGTAATGTAGATGCCGCAGTTGGCGATGCAGAAGCCCATGCCGGCGGACCGCCTCCATCCATGTTCATGTCAGATATGGGAGTGTCGATTCCAGTTGTCGCTCCAGGATTAACAATTGCAGAAAACGCCAAGATCAAAGGTAATTTGAAATATACGACCACCAATGAAATCAAAGTACCGTCGGGTTCAGTCAGCGGAAAAGTGACTCACATTCAACCTGTGGTCACTCCAGATGCGGCGCCTCTGACACCCGCGCAAAAAGCAATGGTATGGACTTTTACTTTATTACGCAACATTGCCACCTTGATTATCCTCGGCTTATTGCTTGGCTGGCTTGCGCCAATTTTCATCGGAACACTTGTAGATAAAGTACGCTCACAACCTTTGCCAAGTCTGGGCTGGGGATTGGTAGCCCTCGCTGCTGCCATCTTTGCCGTACTTGTAATATTTTTGGCAACAGCACTTGGCGCCATATTATTTGGCGTACTCACACTTGGCGGACTCAGCGGTACGATTGTCTGGGTGGGCATATTCATTATATTTACGCTCATTCTGGGATTCGTGTTAATCACATCCTTCCTGACCAAGATCGTCATCGGTTGGTTGGGCGGAAAAATGATCCTTAGCCGTATCAAGCCCGAATTAGCAGAACACAAAATCTGGCCCATGGTGATCGGCGTCAGCATCATCGCGCTGATCGTAGCGCTGCCTTACATCGGCTGGCTGATTGGCTTGCTGGTAATGTTCGGCGGACTCGGCTCTATCTGGCTGTGGGTACGAGAACGAGTCAACAAGCAAACCGTAACCGCATAAGTAAAAACCAAACTTGATAAGGACAGGCATGAGCCTGTCCTTTTTTGATCATTCAAAGCGGCGGGCAATTCGCATCAGGTATAATGTCGCCCATGCTTACACCTGAACAAATTGAAAACAAACTTGACCACATTCTTTTAAAGGTACAAAAGCCGGGCCGTTATGTTGGAGGCGAACTCAACAGTACCATCAAAGATTGGGATAAAGTTCAAACAAAAGTCGCCCTCATCTTTCCCGACATTTACGACATCGGCGTTTCAAATGTTGGATTAAAAATCCTGTACGACCAAGTCAATCAAAGAGACGATGCGCTGGCTGAACGCGCCTACGCGCCGTGGATGGATATGGAAGGTTTGATGCGCGAAAACGGGATTCCGTTATACTCGCTCGAATCAAAACACCCTTTAGCCTGCTTCGACTTAATCGGCTTTTCCCTGCCCTACGAAACTCTCTACACCAACGCCATCAACATCCTTGACCTTTGCGGAATCCCCATTCGTTCCGCAGACCGTGACGAGACTCATCCAATCATCATCGCCGGCGGACATTCCACCATGAACCCGGAACCCATGCACGCCTTCATGGACGCGTTCGTAATCGGTGAAGGCGAAGAAGTGATTCACGATATTATTGACGCAGTTCAAAAGGTCAAAGGTCAAAAGTCAAAAGTCAATGAAGACCTTCGACCTTCGACCTTCGACCGCGAACACCTGTTACAGGAACTGGCAACCATCCCCGGCGTTTATGTTCCGAAATTTTATGAAACATCCTATCTTGAAGATGGCACAGTCGCGCGCATTGAGCCAATTGCCAAAGACATTCCGGCAATCGTCACCAAACGCGTGGTGGCAAAACTGCCTCCCCCACCGACCAAATTCATCGTGCCGAATATTGACATCGTCCATAACCGCGTCACAGTGGAGATCATGCGCGGGTGTACGCGCGGATGTAGATTCTGTCACGCTGGCATGATCACGCGTCCGGTGCGCGAAAGAAGCGTGGATGAAATCCTCGAAGCCGCGGAAGCCGCGCTTAAATCCACCGGCTTTGAAGAGCTGGCATTACTCTCTTTATCATCATCCGATTACACAAACGTACTTGAGCTGGTCACAAAGATCAGCGAGAAATTCGAAGGCAAACATCTCAAAGTCTCCCTACCATCATTACGCATCGAATCGGTTTCGCTTGACCTGATGGAAAAACTCAGGGACCATCGCGCCGGCGGATTCACGCTGGCGCCCGAAGCCGCCACAGAACGCATGCGCCGCATTATCAACAAGTTCATCCCCGATGAAGACTTGATCAGCGCCACGCGTGAAGCGTATCGCCGCGGCTGGTCAACGCTCAAGTTATATTTCATGATCGGACATCCCAGTGAAACACTTGAAGATGTGAGTGCCATCGCGGATTTATGCAAGCGTGTCTTAACTGAAGGGCGCAAAGTGATCGGTATGAAAGCCAAACTGCATGCGGGCATCAGCACTTTCGTGCCAAAACCACACACGCCGTTCCAATGGGTTTCATGCGATACAGTCGAACAGATCGAAGCCAAGCAAATTTTGCTCAAACGCGAACTGCGCGATAAAAACATTAAACTCAGCTGGACAAACCCGAATGATTCATGGCTTGAAGCGTGGCTCGCGCGCGGTGACCGCCGCATGTCGGAGGTTATTTATTCCGCGTGGAAGAATGGCGCGAAGTTCGACGCATGGGATGAAGGCGGCGGTCACGAAAGCTGGATGACCGCGTTTGGCGAGCAGGGACTCGACCCGCTCTTTTATACCCATCGTCAGCGCCGCATGGATGAAGTCTTCCCGTGGGAACATATTAGCGCCGCGGTGCGCAAGAAATTCCTGTTCGATGATTTCCGCATGTCGCTTGAAGGCGAGATCCGCGCCGACTGCCGCTTGGATTGTTTCGCGTGCGGCATCCTGCCAACTTTTGCAGACATGCGCCGCGAGAATCCCGGCGATGGTTGGAAATGTCCCGACGTAAAATCGCCCGCACAGACGCGAACGATTGTCAATGAAATCCCCATGGCGGGTGATTAATGGATAAGAACAAAGCGGAATTGATCGCGCGTTTGATGCGCGGGCGCGATGAATGGGAATTATTAATTAATCACGTCGGCGCGGCGCGCATAGGCATTAGCCGAATTTCCGGTCACTGGTCAGTTAAGAATATTGTGGCGCATATTATGGTACGCGAACAATATCTGGCTGACCGTCTGGCAGAGATCGCGCGCGGCGAACAGTTTTATCCGTGCGAAACGCTGGCGCTGTTGGAATCATTCATGGCGGAGTTTGGTTATCCCGATTTCGAGTCACCAATGATCAGCGAAGAATCCGCGAACGAATGGGTATATCAAAAATACAAAAATGTCGAGCTGATGGAACTGATCGCCGATGAATTACATGCGTTTGGCGAAATTCTCGCAGAGGTGCGCGCAATGCCGCCAGAGAAATTGGCTCAACAGGGACTCATCAAAAAGATTCAGGCAGCGACGCTCGACCAGTATCGTCATCACGCGGCTGACATCAAAAAATATTTTGCACATTCCATATCGAGAAATTTATAATGCGCATCCGCATCACATTTTCAAAACAAGGCGCGTTGCGTTATACAGGCAATCTTGACCTGCAACATCTATGGGAACGCGCCGCGCGCCGCGCCGAGTTGCCGCTGGCGTATTCGCAAGGCTTTCATCAACAACCGAAAATAAATCTAGCCGCGGCGTTGCCGCTTGGTTTTTCATCGCGCTGTGAAGTGATGGATATGAAGCTCGAAACTAATATTTCTGTGGATGACTTGCCAGCGCGACTGCAATCCACTCTGCCTCCCGATATTCAAGTTTTGAAAGTGGAGCAAGTGGATGACAACGCGCCCGCCTTGCAGACTCAAGTGGACTCAGCCGAGTATGAGGTCGTTTTAACGGAATCAATTATCAGCTCCGATCTGAAGCGTAAGATTGATTCCGTTATGGAATCCACATCCATCCCCAGACAGCGCCGCGGAAAATCGTATGACCTGCGTCCATTGATCCGCGAATTAAGGCTTACATCCGAGACCGAGATTTTTATGAAACTATCGGCGCGTGAAAACGCAACCGGACGTCCCGAAGAAGTATTAAATGTATTAGGTATCGAATTTGAAGGAACACGGATTGAACGAAGCCGCTTGCTTTTTACAGCGTAATAGTTACAATAAAAGAAATTCCAATCATTCGGAGGAAAATCATGGCTTTAGGTCTGCTTGCATCAGTTGTATTTGCGTTCGTGCCTGCGTTCTTTTTTGCATGGTTCATTAATTGGCTTGACCGTTATGAAAAAGAACCGAAGCTCCTGCTTGTCGCAACTTTTTTATGGGGCGCAATTGTGGCGGTTATTGGAGCTATCATTGTCAGCTTGATCATGGACGCGGGTTTCACGATGGTGCTCGGCGATGAAGGTTTAGCTGATCTGGCTGGCAGTTCAATCACTGCCCCGCTGGTGGAAGAATTATGGAAGGGCATGGCGGTACTGATTGTGTTCCTGTTGTTTCGCAAGGAGTTTGATTCCATTCTCGATGGGATCGTATATGGCGCGATCGTGGGATTGGGATTTGCCGCCACGGAAAATGTGTTGTATTTCTTCGGGGAATATTCAAGCGGCGGTTGGAACGGGTTCTTCACAAATTTCTTTTTACGTATAGGCGTTTTTGCCTGGGGACATCCATCTTATACAGCGCTGACCGGCATCGGATTTGCCGTCTCACGCACCAGCCGAAATACACTGGTAAAGTTCATTGCGCCAGTTGTGGGATTGGGCATGGCTATGTTCGTGCACAGTTTCCACAATACGGCTGTGACTTTTGTTCAGAGTTTGGGCGGATTGGCTTTAACCATCCTTGTAGAATGGGCTGGCTTGTTTGTGATGCTTTGCTTTACGATCTGGATGATCCGGCGCGAGCAGGGTTTGCTCAAAAAACATTTACGGGAAGAGGTCGCCAATGGCTCAATTTCAGCGGCGCAATATCATACGGCAAATTCCTTTTTTCAATTTGGAGCGCGCTTCGCGGCTTTGAGTTCAGGCACATTGAGAGCAACGGCGCGCTTTTATCAAGTCTGCGGCGAGTTGGCGCATAAAAAGGAGCAGCTTGAGAAATTCGGCGATGAAAAAGGCAATACGCGCATCATCCAAAACCTGCGCGCCGAGATGCAAAAATTGGCTTCGCAAGCAAAAGCATAATCGGATATTTTTCGTAATAGCAAATGACAGTCATGTTGGTAAATGACTGTCATTTTTAATACCTAAAAAGTGAAAAGCTTGTTTTTTGTGCCTGCAGGGTCTTCGACAAGAATTTTTAAACCGAACGCGAAGATTTAAAAGTTTTTTCTTAGCGATCTTAGCGTGCTTTGCGGTAAAATTTTTTCGGCCATGGCTTTACCAAAGTCGCTTGACAAAAATTGCCCTTCATGGCGTTATGTGAACAAATTTTGCCAAAACCGTAAATCTTTGCTTTCTACACGAAGCCAAAACGAAGAATTCCTGACTTTGGTAAAGCCATGTTTTTTCGGCTTGTCCAAGTTAAGAGAAAACCAGAGCTATGATAAAATTCGTTCAGATGCCCCCGTAGCTCAGTGGACAGAGCGTCGGCCTCCGGAGCCGAAAAGGACAGTTCGAGTCTGTCCGGGGGCACACCAATTCCGCCGTAAGGCGGTTTTGTGTTTTATCATGGATTACAATTCACTTGTGTTCAAACAATTCACCATTTTAATTACCATATCTTTTATGCTGATGTTAACCGCGTGCAACGCGGCTGAATCCGCTCCCGTTGAATTTGTCATCACATCCACACTGCCGCCAACGCTTACGCCGCAAGCAACAGCTACATCCGCGCCCCCAACTGCGACATCCACACCCGCGCCAGTGAAAGGCACAACTACGACTCAACTAAATGTGCGCGCGGGACCGTCCACAGACAGCGCGGTGTTGGGAATGATCGCGCCGTTCGTTAAGGTACAGATTTTCGGCAAAGACCCAAGCGGAAGCTGGCTCCAGATTAATTATCCACAAGGCGCTGATGGAAAAGGTTGGGTGGCGACAACGTACATCAAAACGGATGGAGCGGATGATTTGCCAATCGTGGCTGAGACAAGCCAAACGATTGGCACAGAAACGCCAACAGGTATATCTATATCGCCTTCGCCAATGCCCGCGCTTATCATCTCCGCGAAGAACGATGGCGACTCTGCTGAATCTCCCGCCGTGAATGTCAACTTCTCTGCCAACGGTACGCGTTCATTTTTATACAGCGGCGATTTATCGTCAGGAGACGGCGAAGATTGGATTCAGTTCACGCCATATCAGCCTGGTGTATTGATACAGTTATCCTGCGTGGGAAGCGCCGAGTTAAACGCAGAGGTCGTTCAGAATGGCGAGACAATTTTCAAATTTGTAAAGTGCGGCAACACGGGTATTTATATGTTAAACTCGGGACAGGCTTATCTTATCCACATAAGCGCAACAAATCCGGATGTTTTAGAATATACAAGTTATACGTTGAAAGTAGAAAACATACAGCCGTAGAATAATTGAGACGATATGGAAATAAGTGTGCATCCAATTATTTACATAACTGTGTTTGCAATTTCGGAGGAAGAATGAAAAGCAAATTCAAAATCGTCTTTATTTCGATATTATTGCTTACACTTGTTTTAAGCGCCTGCGCGCCTCAGGCTACGCCAATAGCCGCGCCGCCCGCGCCTTTCACAGCCATAGCGGCAACGTTATCCGCACAAGTCGCGCAGGTCACACTTTCTGCCAGGCTGAGTGAAATCACCGGCAAGGTCGATGTCAAGCAAGCCGGACAAAATGCGTTCGCGCCTGCCAAAGCTAATTCTTTTCTGGATGAAAACGGACAGGTGCAAACCGGAGAAGACGGCCGCGTCCGCCTGGACCTTTCAACTGGTACAATTATTCGAGTAGCTCCAGCCTCGCTTTTTACCTTAATCTCGAATGAACCGTCGGAAGGAAGCTTAAAGACCAGCATCGAGATCACGCTGGGACGATTGTTTATCATTCTCAACGGCGGTTCCATGGAAGTCCAAACGCCTTCAGGCGCCGCGGCTGTACGCGGTTCTTATATGAGTGTCAGTTACGACCCAAACAGCGGAGAAGTTAGGATCACTTGCCTGGAAGGCAATTGTTCGCTGACCAGCGCGGGCGGCAGTGTCGCAATCACAGCAGGTCAAACTGCGGTGGTGACCGGCGCTGACGCGCCTCCGCAAGTCGGGGAAATGAGCGAGCAGGATATTCAGGATTGGTTAAACAATAATCCAGAAGCAAGCCTGGTTGCCACGCCGCCAGCGGCATCTAAAATTCCCGTGGCGACAGAACCATCGGTCGCGCCGATTATTCCACCGCCGCCGCAATTGGTGTTTGCGCCTCCGATAATCAATCAACCATCCGAACCAAAAGAGCCGCCAGCGGAACCGTTGCCAACTACGGAAGAACCATTACCAACAAGACCGCCAGCGACAAAACCGCCGCCGCAATTGTTGACGCCGACAGTAGTCATTAACAATATTTCTCCCTCGGTATCAGCCATGGTTGGACAACCGCTGACTCTTAATATCAGCGTATTACCTGCATCAGGCGGACCCACCCCAACCGGAACCGTCAAGGTACTTGCCAATGGAATTTCCATCTGTACCATTTCTCTTAGCGCAGGCTCTGCCACTTGCATTGGCGGTATTTTTACAGCAGGCGTTACCGACTTAATTGCAAAATATTCCGGCAATGGAAGTTACTTCGCCGCTCAATCTGCGCCGTTGTCATACGCAATTACCAAAGCCAGCGCAACAGTGAATGTAAACAGTATTTCTCCCTCGGTGTCAACCATGGTTGGAGAAACGCTGAGTCTTGACATCAACGTATTGCCCGCATCAGGCGGACCCATCCCAACCGGAGACATCAATGTACTTGCTTACGGAATTCCCATCTGTACCATCACTCTTAATGGCTCAGGCAATGCCATCTGCATTGGCAGTATCTCCACCGTAGGTAGTACAGACCTGATTGTAGATTACAGCGGCGATAATTATTATCTCCCCGTCCAAATTACAGTTGTTTCAGGATTTTCAATTGGAAAAGCCAGCACATCAATTACCATAAGCCAGATGCCAAATCCGTCCTTCGCAGGTATTGATTCTGTCGCTTTTACTATAGATATTAGCGCCATGGCGCCAGGCAGCGGCACACCTACCGGCAGTGTGACTATTTTTGACAGCGCCTACATTACAGATACTTGCACGATTCCCTCAGCGCCTGGGATTTGCAATATTACCTTTACCAATATCGGATCCAGGTCTGTAACGATCAACTACAACGGCGATGCGAATTTCATGAGCAATAGTTGGTCAGTAATCCAAGATGTACAATAAACACAATGAAAATCCATAAATCAAAACCGATTGCATTACGCCGGCTTCTTTTAGCCGGCACGGCGCTATTGTTGCTTGTCTTGCAAGTCATCGCCATCATCCCCGGAGTAACAACGCCGTTGGAACAGATTGAATATTCAGCGCGCGATCTGCTGATGCGTATGCGCGGCGCCCGTCCGCCCGCGCCTGAGATCGTCATTGTCGGGATTGACGATTTCTCCTTTAACTGGACCGGCTATCAATGGCCCTGGCCGCGTCAATATATGGCGGAGATCGTTGACCAACTAAACAAAGGCGGAGCCAAAGTCGTCGGTTTGGATGTATTCCTGTTCGAAAAAGACCCTGATCCCAAAGGTGACGCTGCCTTCGCGCGCGCGCTTGGAGAATCAAAATCAGCCGTTTCGGTCATACAGATATTTAAAGATACAAACCAATCCACACTGCGCCTGCCTCTGACGCCTTATCAAAATGTGTTGGATGGCATGGGCATCACCACCCTGCGCCCGGACGAGGATGCAATTGTCCGCTCGGTGCAGGCGTATGATACCAACAACGGCAAGACCTATTATCACTGGGCGTTTGAACTGGCGCGGTCATATCTTGGCGTTGACGCTCCGATAAATTCGGATACGCTCAGTTTATTCTTTAATGGACAGACCATTCCCCTTTATGAAGGTCAACTACCTGTCAACTTTGCCGGAGGAGCAAACACTTATAAAGTTTATTCAGCGGCAAACGTCCACGATGGGATCACGCTGGAGGAAGACCCGAATGCCTTTCGCGATAAGATCGTCCTGATCGGCGCAACGACCATTACTTTGCAAGACGTTTATTCCACGCCCTTTTCAGCGGATAACCGTATGCCTGGCGTGGAAATAATCGCCAATACCGCGGCTACGATCATCGCCGGTCAATATCTCCACCTGGCGCCTCTGTGGGTGGGATTGTTGGTCACGATTCTCGCGGCGCTGTTAGCCGCTTTGATCTCGCGTTCACAACGCCCCACGCTGAATCTGGGAGTCATGCTAACGTTTATGGCGCTTTACTCAATGGCATGTATCTTTATCTTCGCGGTCTATCGCTATACCATGCCCATCGTTGTACCGGAAATCATGCTCTTTCTTGGCGTCGTACTCCCCACGCTTGAACAGGCTGTTTCACAAGAATTGGAAAAACGCCGCGTACGCAATCTATTCAACCGCTTTATCTCGCCGGAAATGGTAGACCAATTAATCAACACACAGGATATTAATTCGCTTAACAAACGCGCCAATTTGACCGTGCTGTTCTCTGATATTCGCGGTTTCACCACGCTTTCAGAAAGACTAAGTCCGGAAGATGTGGTCAGTTTACTTAACCCTTATCTTGAACTGATGACAAGCATTATCCATAAACACGGCGGCACAGTGGACAAATACGAAGGCGACGCCATCGTGGCATTCTTTGGCGAACCTCTCCCATTTCATGATCACGCCGCGCGCGCGGTGCGAACAGCCGTTGAAATGCTGACAGAACTATCTCACCTCTCGGAGAAATGGATAAAAGAGAAGCGCGTCGATCATGGCTTTAATATTGGTATCGGAATCAACAGCGGCGAAGTCTTTGTCGGTTTGCTGGGTTCGGCGCAACGCATTAACTATACGATCATTGGAGATAATGCAAATTTAGCCGCCCGTTTGCAAGACCTAACCAAAAAATATGTATGGCCTATTATCATCAGCCAAAGTACATACGATCAGGTAAAAGATGAATTTGAAACCGAATTTGCCGACTCGGTAATCGTCAAAGGCAAAACAGAACCGGTTAATATCTATAAAGTCACCGCCCGCAAGGGAAAGGAAGAAAAAGTGCTGGGCTGGCAATAGACTTTCGCTCAAAACTGTCCTTCGACTACGCTCAGGACGAAGAACATCCGCGCTGAGAGACTGCTTCGCGACATTTTCTTCGGTTTCCGCGCGTTGGGGATGATTATTAGACATTATCCGAAATTAAATCGGGACGCTGATGAACGCAGAAAAACGCAGATTAATTCTTTTAAATCAGCGAAATCGGCGTTTATCTACGTCCCAAAAATGTTCTTGGCTTATTACGGATAAAGTCTATTTTCTAAAATATATTATGACCTGCGCCAACTCTGCTTTAACTTCGTTCAATGTGCCAGCCAAATCCTGCAGGTTTCCCACTTCGCCTTTTTCTTCAAGTGTAGCCGCTAATTTCGCAAGCGCTGTCGCGCCGACAGTTCCGCTATTTGATTTCAAATTATGCGCATTTCTTATGAAGGTATTATTATCGTTTAAGTTAAGATTTTGTTCCATCTGTTCTATTAGCTTTGGCGCATTAACAATAAATGTATTGACGATGTCTGCAATGAAGGTATCCGCTTCCTCTCCCATGACTTCCCTGTAAAGTTCCAACGCGGCGGGATCAATGCTCATTTTTTCTCCTTGTTTACAAGCGGCTGACTTTCTGCCAGCGCGCGCTTAAGTTCTTCAGGTCGAACAGGCTTGCTAATATAATCATCCATACCCGAAGAAAGATATTTTTCTCGATCTCCCTGCAAGGCATTAGCCGTCATGGCGATAAGACGCGGGCGTTTAGCTTTTGGCAAATCCTGCCCAATATATCTAGCCGCTTCCTCACCGTCCATTTCCGGCATTTGTATATCCAGCAATATCACATCATATTCCTGTCTTTTCAGCGCCTCCAATATTTCGAGTCCATTGCCAACGACGTCGGGACGATAACCCATGCGCTGCAAAATCCCTACTGCGACCTTTTGATTAATTACATTATCTTCTGCAATTAGAATCCTTAATGGATGCTGCTGGCTAAATGTTACGTCAAAGGCTGGCTTGGAAACTTTTTGACGAATGGCGCGCGGGCGATCTGAAAATGCCGATATAAGCGCGTCGTATATGTGGGATGGTTTAATGGGTTTATTTAGTTGAGCGATAAATCCAATTTCATTATTTTCATCTGGACGCCGTCCCAATGAAGTCAACATAATCAACGGCAGGGAAGCGCCATTCGCCAGTTTTCGAATCTCACGCGCAAGCGTCAATCCATCCATGTTTGGCATTTGCATATCAAGGATGGCGGCGTCAAACTGGGCGTTATCGCGTAAAGTATTAAGCGCCTCCAAAGGAGCGGCATACGGATGAGGTTCCATGCCCCACGCCGCGACCTGTCGCGAGATAATCAGCCGATTGGTGGCGTTGTCATCCACGATCAGCAAAGACCTGCCTTTTAAATCAGGCTGAATTCCAATTGGATGCAGATTGGATGTCGCTTCTGTGGCTTTGACGCGAACGGTAAAATGGAAAGTGGAACCTTTTCCCGCTTCGCTCTCCGCCCAAATCTTGCCTCCCATTAAATGGACAAGACTGCGGCTAATGGAAAGCCCCAGTCCCGTTCCGCCGAACCTTCGGGTTGTTGATGAATCTACTTGAGAGAAGGCTTGAAAGAGGCGATTGATTCTTTCCGGTGGAATACCAATGCCTGTATCCCGAACTGAAAACTGCAGATTGTACGAATCATCCCCAAGATTTTCCCCTGAAACTAAAACAACGACTTCGCCTTTTTCAGTAAACTTAACAGCGTTCCCAACCAAGTTGACCAGAACCTGTCGTAAGCGGGTTATATCTCCGATGATGCGGTTGGGGATATGGTCTTGCACGATGTAAGCCAATTCCACGCCCTTATCTGACGCTTTTGTCGCCAATAGATCGAGGGCAGATTCGACGCATTGACTAATATAAAAAGGCTGTTGTTCCAACGACATTTTGCCCGCTTCGATTTTTGAAAAATCAAGGATGTCATTAATCACAGCCAGCAAGGTATCGCCGCTGGAACGAATCGTGTCAACAAAATTTTGCTGTTCATTGTTGAGCGGAGTATCAAGCAAAAGACCTGTCATGCCGATTACGCCATTTAAAGGCGTGCGGATTTCATGACTCATATTTGCAAGAAACTCTGCTTTTGCTTGAGCGGCAGCTTCCGCTTGACGTTGGGCTTGGATCAGGTCGGATATATCGTGATATAAAGCTAACGCGCCGATTTGCTCTCCGTTGACCCTGACCGGCGCCGAAAAAACTTCCACATCAACCAATGTTCCATCTTTACGAACTCTTTGAGTAATCGTATGTACGAATTGCCCATCCAGCGCGTCCTTTGTATATTGCTGCGCTTTGTCCCGTTCTTTATCAGATACGATCAAGTCATCCAATTTTTGTCCCGCGATATTTTTTTGTTCGTATCCAAAAAGACGTTCAAAAGACGGATTGCATGTGAATATGGAAAAATCCGATGAAAGAAGCACAATTGCAACGGGACTGGCGTGAAACAAGGTTTCAAAATATTGCTTTTGGCGTTCAATCTCCAATTGCGCCTGTTTGCGTGCAGTGATGTCTTGCAAGATAGTGATAATATGGGAAATTTGATTATTCTTGTCAAGGACAGGAGTGATCGTTTTTTCACTGGTATAGAGACTGCCATCTTTGCGTCGGTCGTTGACTTCCCCTTGCCAGACTTTGCCCGACATAACATGCCTGTAAATATTCTCTTGGAACCTGTCATCATGCTCTTTTGAAAGGAATATTAAAAAAGAATGTCCCACTAATTCTTCTTGTGAATAACCGGTAAGCTGAACATACGCGGAATTAACGAACAAAATTTTCTCATTTTTATCTGTAACAATAATCGCATTGGCAGCCGCTTCCACCATAATGCTTCTTAAACGTAATTGCTCGGTCCTTTCTTCGACAAGTTTTTCAAGATTCGCCGTTAAGTTTCTTAGTTGTTGTTCACGCTGACCAATAAGCGCTGAAAACAATCCTAGAACAAAAGGAGCGGTATCAATAATAAGCAAAAGAGGCGTATGGGTGTTTGTATAAAAAAAGTTGTAAACAGTGATTGGGAGTTGTAAAATCCATACCTGGAGTAAAGTACCGATTATTGGAAATAAAGCGCCAAATAAAAAACCAAGCGCCCCATAAATTTTCACCAGAGAGATTTCTTCTTGTTTCATGTTTTATATTATATGATCGAAAACTATCGCACGCCATTGTCAAAGACTTACAGATTACGCGCATAACTGTAATGTGATTTCACTGATTTTTTGCTAGACTTATTGCAAAGATAAGGTTCAAAGTGAACGAAACCATTTACATTGTAGATGATAACGAGCTCAATTTCAAATTGATTTCAGTGTGATCGTTCGGAAATTGGTAAAAAATGAGATACGGAAGAAGATAGACCCGCAAGGAAGGAAATTCAGGCGATAAGAGTAGCCAAGTTCAGACCGCTCTCCAAATGACAGCCAGCATAGGCGA
>Ga0315268_10004892_pt1 | contig 14451 bp, 9 predicted proteins | sample C1_top_MG_FD_204535 | JGI IMG/M metagenome (GOLD analysis project Ga0315268, IMG submission 204535) | Sediment microbial communities from Yellowstone Lake, YNP, Wyoming, USA - C1_top | ecosystem: Environmental > Aquatic > Freshwater > Lake > Sediment | place: USA: Wyoming | collected 2017-08-01
CCCAGGTCAGCCCGCTGCGATCTACCACTTGGATGATGATGGCTAAGGCACACAGCGCCCAAACGGCATACAGTATTCGTTTTGAGCCTTGCCCGAGATAATCCATAGCAAACCAAAAGAACGCAGCGGTGAGCAAGGCCGCGGCAATGAATTGCATCCTCTCCCACAGCGCGCCCTCGGCGACGTCCGTTGCCTGATATAGGCCAGCGGCAGCTACGTCGTAAAGGCCGATGGCCAGGCAGGTCAGCGCAAAGGTCAGGTTGACGCGGTTTTCTGTCCGCCGCGCGTAGACCAGCAAGTGATACAGGCCGACATAGAACGTGATGCCGGCCATGACGATTGCGGGTATGGATACTATGCTCATGCTTTACCCCCTGGCGCGTGAGAGTCACCATGCCCCGGTGCGCCGCGCTCCGCGAGCAATTCCTGTTCCGTGCCGATGCGGGCGACAAGCTCGGCTGTGCCCAGCACGCGGGCCAGTTCTCCGACGGCCCGCTGCATGGCATCCTCGACGGACGCAGCAGCGCGAATATTGTCCGTGATCTGGCGGGTCAACCGTTCACGGGCCGCACGGTGCTGGGTGTCCTGGTACAGGCGGGCGCTTTCGAGCGCCTGCGCAATTTGCGCGGCCAACGCCTCGATCAGGCTGATCTCTTCCGGCGTCCAGTCGCCGGACTCGGCTGCTTTGTAGGTATCCAGTACGCCGATGACGTTGCCGCGAACCGCAATGGGCACGGCAAGTGGTTTCTGCTTCTGGCCGTTCGAGCTGGCCTGAATGGTCTGGCCTGTTTGAGCGGCCTGCTCCATTTCGGAGGACCAGACCTGCGAAGCGTCGGCGATGCCTTGTGCGTTGCTGCGGTACCCCAGTTCACGGCGAGCGCGGAACAACTCTTGCCAGCCCGTGCGGCTCAATTCACCGTAGGCCTTGCGGGACGTTTCGAGCGCAGACTGGCTTTCTGCATACAGGCGAGCGTTGTCGAGCGCGACGGCGACCTGGTCGGCCATGATTTGTAAGACCGCGATAGCAGCTTCGTCAAACATGTTCGGCTGGTCGCCCTGCACTGTCAGCGCGCCGATGACGCGCCCGCGCGAGCGCAAGGGCAGGGCGGCTTCTGAACGAGTGTTGGGCAGTTCAGGCGTGGCAAGTCGTACAGCATCTTCCCCCGCCACTTGAGCGATGCGAGCTTGCGCGTTGGCGACACTCCAGCCGATCATTGAGCCGCCGCCCACGTGAAGCTTGTGTCCGCGCGTCAGCATCGCCTTGCCGGCTTCGCCCGTGCCCGCGCGCAATATAGCCCATTGCCCGCTTTCATCCATGAGGAACAGGCCAACATAGTACAGCCCAAATCGCTCGCGGATCAGTTCGACGACTTGCTCGATCAATTGATCCGGATCCAAAATCGAGGCGGCGGCGCGCCCCACTTCCGTCGAGGCGGTCAGGTAGCCTGAACGGCGTTCGATGTCGGCGGTGCGCTCGGCCACGCGCGCTTCGAGGGTGCTGATCAACCCGCGCAACTGGCCCGTCATGCTGTTGAACGACCGGGCCAGCGTCCCGAGCTCGTCTTCGCTTTCTACAGGCGCAGTGCGAGTCAGGTCGCCCGCGGCGATGGCCACGGCGGTCTCGGTCAGCACGCTGACCGGTTGCAGCGCCTGGCGAAGGCTCAGCGCGACGATGCTCGTCAGGACCAGAATACCCACAATCACGGCGCCAATCGCGAGCCGTTGAAGCGACGTCAGCCCGGCCAGCAGTACATCTTCCGGCAGTTGGACGACGATGCCCCAGCCATGAGCGATCTCGTCAATATCGGCACGCCACACCCGGTTGTTGGCGTCGGTAAAGGAATAGGCGCCATGTGTGCCTTGCCGCAGCTCACGCACTGGCGGATAGTTGCTGGCATCGGTCAGTTGGATAATGACCAGCGGGTCCGTATGGGCGACGATCTTGTTGGTTGCGTCCACAATGTACACCACACCGCCGGCGCCGACAGACACATCCTGCAGGCTGACGGCAATGCTGACCAGATCAATCTCGCACATGGCAACGCCGATCACGCCATTGGACGAGTCGTGGATGGGCGTTGCCAACACCACGGCTGGCCGGTTGCTGGTGCGGCTGACCAGCGTCTCGATCACGATGGGATTGCCGTTGCGCGCGGTGCGAAACCATAGCTGGTCGCCATAGTTTAACAATTCCCCGCCGTCGCTCCGCGCGACGTTTTTGCCGTTCACGTCAATCGTGCTGACCAGGTACATGAATTGGTAAGCCTGGTTCATGGCTTTCAGTACGGGCTGTTGCAGCGCCGGATTCATGCTGACCACGTCCGGTTGATTCGCAATCTGGGTGAGCGCCCGGATGTTCAAATCGAGCCAGGTCTTGGTCGTATTCGACACGGCGGTATGCGTGCTGTGCAGGCGGTCGGTCGCTTCTTGCTCCAGCAATTGGCGGGCATTGGCGAATACCAGCAACATGATGCCGACCAGCAGAGGAATCGTAATCGCGGCGACGATGGCGGTCAGGCGGGGCTGCAAGCGGCCGCGCTGCGCTCGCCGCTCGGAGACCATCTGCTGGAAGCCGGCATAGCCATAGGCGAAAGCAAAGCACGCGCCGCTGAGGATCGCCGAAGCGCCGGGTGCCAGCATGCGGCTCAGTCCAAACTGGAGACCAGTGGCGACAAGCTCTGCCGACAAGAGCAGCCCGGCTAGCCGGCGTGTGTTTGACGATGCCCGTTTGTCCAACAGTGCAACATACAGCAAAAAGGCAATGGTCGCCGTCGGCATCACATAGCTGAACGATCTCAGGTACGGCGCCAGGTAGCCCGTGCTAAAAGTGGGAGTGTTCACGTACCCGCCCTGATAAGTCGCGGGCATACCCGTGTGCCACAGCCGCGTTCCCAGCAAGTTGTCCGCCAGGGTCAGCAGAGCAGGCACTGCCAGCAGGACGTACAGCAACCTCATAACCCATTTTTGCCACGGTCGCTGCCAGTCGGGTTTAAGCAAGACAATGGCAGTAATGATCAGCGCTACCTGGACAGTGGGACTTGTGGCTGACTGGATGTTGGCCGGCAGTCCTGCCTGGGCCGCATTCGTTGCGCCCATGAGCATGCCCACGCCGAGTGTATTGACGGCGATCAACAGGAGCAGGCCGCTGACATGGCGGTTGGCCGTGTGCCATGCATTGAGCAGCAGAATATAGAGGCCCGTGACGAATGCAAGCAACGCTACGAACCAGGCGACGAATTGCCAGATCTGGATGTTCATTGGCGCGCCTCCTTGCTTTCACCGCGACCATTGCCGGGCACAGGTTGCGCGGGAGGAACCAGCCGCACGACGATTTCAGGCAGGTTGAGTGCGAGGCGCGTCTCTTGCGCGGCGACTTTGATCACGGTGTCCACGTCGAGCGTCTCGCGGATGCGCGCTGCGACCTGGCCGATGGCCCGTTCGCGCGCCGCCAGGCGCTGCGATTCCTCAAACAGCCGGATGCTGTCCATAGCCTGCGAGGCCTGAGCCGAGATCGCTTCGAGCAGGGTCCGCTCCGCGTCCGTCCACTCGGGCTGGTCGGGCGTGCGTTCTACGACGAGCGATCCGATCGTCTCGTCGCGCACCCTCAACGGGACGCAAACCCGGCGAGCCTGGTCTGCCGCGCCAGAGATGAGCAGGTCATCGGCTTCTTCTGGCTTGACCGGCAGCAGGCCCGGCTGATGGAACTCGGCGAAATCGGCCGGCCGCGTGAGCAAAAAGTATTGCCAGCTTTGCCCTGTGAGCAAGCGGTTGACCTGCGCAATTTCTTGCAAGCTGGACTGGACTTGCTGGAACAAGTGTGCATTTTCCAGGGCGACGGCGATCTGGTCGGCCATGCCCTGCAACGCAGTGATGTCATTTTGGTCGAATGCCTGTGGGCGTGTGCTTTGAATGTCGAGCGCGCCGATGATGCGCTCGCCGGCGCGCAGCGGCAAAGCGATCTCGGAACGTGTGAATGGCAATAGCGGGTTGGCAAAACGGATTGGCTCGTCGCCCACGTCCAACGCAATGCGCGCCTTTTTGTTGGCGCACACCCAACCCACCATCGAGCGGCTGCCGACTTCCAGCTTGTGCCCACGCTCGAGCATGGTCTGCCCGGCCTCGCCTGTCCCAGCGCGCAACACGGCGTTGCGTCCTGATTCGTCTATGAGAAAGACGGCCACGTAATACAAGTCGAACCGCTCACGGATCAAATCCACCACAGTCGGCAGCAGCTTGCCGGGGTCCAACTCTTGACTGGCCGCATGGCTGATCTCGGCGCCGGTTGCAATTTGCTCGGCGCGCCTTTCAACCTCGTGCGTGCGCTCGGCCACGCGCTCTTCAAGGCCGGCATAGATTTCTTTCAGTTGTCCTGTCATCGAAGTAAATGCGCGACCCAGCGCGTCAATTTCGCGCAGGTGAGAGGGCTGAATCTTGTGCTGCCATTCGCCGCGCGCCAGCGCCTGCGCCGCTTCGCTGAGCTGCTGGATGGGGCGGGTGATGGAACGCGCCAGCGGGATTGAAACCAGAATGCTCAACACCAGCGCCAACACCGCAACCGCGACGCTGCGCGCAAGCCCGATGTTTGTGGCATTTCTAAGGCGATCGGTGCTCTGCCGAACGAAAACCGCGCCACGCGATCTGCCTTGAGCGTCGGTCACGGGAGCCGCCGCACGGAGTATGCCGCCGCGCTGTATGGCGCCGATCAGTTCTGACTTGGCCTTGTTGTCGTTTTGCGCCCGGGCAATGAACTGCCAGTCGGTATTGTCCAGCAAACCCTCATAGCCTGGCAATGGATTCGAACTGGTCGCCAGGGCCGAGTGATATTGATTCACAACGCGAATGAACGCAATATCGCCCCGACGGGTGAGATCGTCCACAAGCTGCTGCAGAACGGCGTTGTGCGTAATGTCCTGATCGGTCGAACTCAGAAGATATGAATCCATGCTGGCCAGCAATGTGGCGGTCGCTTCCAGATCGCGCTGGCTCGTGTCAATTATGTCTTGCCTGGCAGACAAGATCACGACGGGGCTCAGTGTGCCTATGGTCAGCAGCAACAAAGCGAACACAATCAGGAAAATGCGTGTGTATAATGTCATAGGTGGTTCCCTCACCCGCTGCTGGAGGCGCGCTGGCTCCCCACACTGGAGGGGGGCTTGCCGTCGCCGCCGGGCAGATTGAGGCGCACTGCCACGCGCGCCGCATGCATGTGATGACCGATTTCCTGAACGGTGGATTGAAGCAATTGATCGAGCGTGAACCCGGCGCGGATGCGAGCCGCAATGGTGTTGAGCGTTCGCTCGCGGAAGGCCAACTCTTGCGCTTGCTCGAACAACTGGGCGTTCTGGATAGCGTTGGCGGCATAGCCGGCGATCGTCTGGAGCAAACCGATGTCATTCTTGCCAAAGCCTTGAGGCCGGTTTGCCACGTACAATTCACCCAGGCTCTGATCGCGCACGCGCAAGGCCACGCCGCAAAAGTTGCGAACGTTTAGAGCTTCCATGTAGGGGAGATAAGCGGGTATGACGTTTGGATCATCCAGAGCCTGGTTGGAGAAATAGCTGCCGCCTCGCGCAAAGAGGCTCTGTTCAAAGCCGGGCGTGCTCATAGGAACTTGCCACTCCACCGACGCTGTGGTAGGAGTTCCCTCGGAGGACACGTGGCGCCCGATGAGTGCCTGTTGCGCCTTGTCCTCCAACAGCGCCACGGCGACTTGCGCTCCAAAGACCTGCCTGGCTTCGGCCATCAATCGGTCGAGCAGCTCATTCACGTCGAGTGTCAAGCCGGCGAGCGCGGCGACGCGCGCCAGGCTCTCTTGCTGGCGCGCCCGCTGTTGGACCTCGCCGTAGAGGCGCGCGTTGCCTAGCGTCACCGCGATCTGGTCGGCCATGCTTTGCAGCACGGCGGCGCTGGCTTCGTTGAATGCGTTCGGCTGGACGCTTTGCACGTCCAACGCGCCGATTACGCGCCCGCCCAGTCGCAGAGGCAAGGCGATCTCGGAGCGCGTTTCTGGCAAAAGTGGGTTGGCGAACCGCGCCTTTTCCTCGTCGGCATGAAGCGCGATGCGCGGCTCGCCCGTCGTAATGGCCGAGCCGACCATGCTTACGCCGCTCAAATCCAATTGGTGATGGCGTTCCTTGAGAATGCGCCCCGTTTCGCCGGTCGCTCCTTGCAGTACAGCATACCGCCCGGTTTCTTCTACGATGAACACGGCCACGTAATAGTAGCCAAATCGCCCTGCAATCAAATCCACGACGGCGCCCAACAGCTCGGACACATCCAGGATCGAAGAAACCGCCCGGCCCACTTCGGCGCTGGCGCTCAATTGCTCCGTGCGCTCGTGCACCTGGCTTTCCAGGTTGCTGATCGAGTTGCGCAGTCGCGCCGTCATGCTATTGAACGCCTGGGCCAGCAGTCCGATCTCGTCGCGCTGCGCGACAGGCGCGGTGAGGCTGAGGTCGCCGCCCGCGATGCGCTCGGCGGTGTGCGCGAGGTTCGTCAATGGGTTGGCGATGCCACGCGTGATCACGACGGCGGCCAGCACGGCCAAACCCAATGCGAGCAGCGCCACGATTCCAATGATACCCAACATCGCATAGGTTCCCTGGTACGCTTCGGACTCGGCTTCTTCGGCAATCAAACCGACGCGCAACTGGGGCAGCCAACGATACATACCGAGGACGGGAGTATTGGCATAGTTCCTGGTCGCGTCCTCAAAGTCAAGTTTTTCTCGAAGCAAGCGGAGGATGCCTTGACTCCGAATCGTCGTTTCGCCCTGCAAAAAACGAATCCCGGTGAGCAGCGTGCCATCTTCGCCCACGAGGTAGGTCTCGGCCGTGTTGCCCAGGCCGGGGCGCTGTTGCATCAAGTCTCGCAGCACATCCATGCTGGCGCGGCCGGCTAGAAGGGCGACCAGATTTCCATCTTGGTCGAGGATCGGGCGAACTGCCACAACGGTCATTTCGTGCAGCGTCGGAGAAAGGAATGGCGGCGAAACGTAAATGTCCCTGGCCTTGAGTTCGAGTCCTTGTTGAAAGTATTCGCGGTCGGCTTTGAACAGACCTTCCTGCAGCGGGTCGGTGGATACAATGACCTGGCCCTTGGCGTCCAACATGAATAACTCTTGGAACAATTGTATCTTTTGAATGATCTCATGGAAGCGGTTAGAGAAACTAGCGCGAGCGCTTTGATATGCGGCTGAGTCGGACGGTTCGGTCGTCATGGTTCGGGCAGTCGCCAATGCTTCGTCGTCCGCCATGACGATCGCCAGTGTGCCGCGCAGACGTTGCACCCATTCATCAACTTGGTTGCCTTTGAGTGTGGCGACCGATCCGAGTTGCTGGATAGCAGTTTGCCGGCTGGCATTCACGTTGCCCACCGTTATCGCCGCCGTGACGAAGACGAATGGCAGAATGACGACCAACAAAAAGCCGGCGATCAAGCGGGTGCGGATGGTGGTGATGCCCCGGTAGACCCGCATAAGCATCCAGACGAGCATGACAGCCATCAGCACGAGGATGCCCGCGGCCACCGCCTGCATCTGCCAGGTATGCATCTGGAAAAAGAGTGCTAGGCTGAGGATGGCGACGGCTGAGGCCGCCACAATCCCAATCACCCTGATCCGCCGGATTCTCAGGCTGCGCCCTTGCTGCTCTTTGTCCAGCAAGGGAGTTTTGGAACCAGTCACTTGTTCTTCGGGCATAACTGCCTCCGATTCCTAACGTTCCGATGCGTGTGCGGCCGGGTCTGGTTGAGCCGATGCAGTGGCTGCCTTGACGGGCAAGCTAAATCCAAACACGGTGGTGTTGCCCTCGCATTGTTCGACCTGCAATTGTCCGCCATGCAAGTCAATCAGCTTGCGCGATAGCGCCAGGCTGATCGCGTGATTGCCTTCCAGCCCAGCGACCAACGCCGGTGCGGTGACCTGGAAGGCAATTTGATTGGCCTGCCGCGCGACACGCACGGTGATCGCGCCTTCGCGGCTCATCTCCGAAGCCGTCATCGCCAGGTTGGTGAGCACCTGGCGCAGCCGGTCGGCATCGCCCATGACGATGGGCAGGCCTGGCTCGACCTGCACGTCCAGGCGCAATTGCGGATTGACCAGCGCCGCCGTCAGATGATCTTGCAGATTCTCCAAAAGCTCGTTTAGCTCGATTGGCAGGTAATGCAGCTCGACAGCGCCCACTTCCAGGTTTGCCAACTCTGAAATATCGTCCAGCAATCGTTGGAGTTGCTGGCCGCTTCGCCGTATCGCGGTGAGGTCTTTGGTCTGTAGTTCGTTGAGTGGCCCATCCACACCTTTGAGCATCAATTTGGAAAAACCCAGAATCGTGTTGAGATAAGTGGCAAGCTGGTGCGACATGCGCATCAGGAATTGGCCGCGCAACCGGTCAATCTCTCGCATCTCGTCGGCGGCTTCGTGTTCCTGGCTGTAAGTGCGTGCATTTTCAATCGCCACACTCAACTGCCCGGCCAGCGTCAGCAGCACGCTCTGATCCGATTCGCTAAAGCCCGCCACATCATGTGTAGTCAAATCCAGCGCGCCGATAGCATGCGTCCCCAGCGTCAGCGGGATCACCAGTTCGGCCGTGATTCCCGATTGCTTCTCGCCGCCGTTCCATGTCCTCAGGCGGGGCGTGCGCTGTGTGATAGCCCAACTCACAGGATGGTCGCCGCCGAGGTGCAGTTGCCGTTCGTAAGCCGGCACGGCGCGGCCTACGTTGTTGAACAAGAATGCGATCTCGCTGGAACGATTCAGCAGGTACACTCCTACGCGATCGAGTTGAAAGGCATCACGTATCAGTTCCGAAGCTGTTGACAGCAGTTTCGCCAGATCCAAAATCGAAGTCGTGATGCGCCCGACTTCGGCGCTGATCGAAAGCTGCCAGGCGTGATATTGGATTTGTTCTTTGGCTTCTTGCAGCTCGTGAGTGCGCTCGGCCACTTTTTGTTCCAGCCCCGCGTACAGCCCGGACAGTTCCGAGGCCATCGTGTTAAACACCCCGGCCAGGATGCCGATTTCGTCGCGGCGCACCGGCTGGACGCGCACGCTCAAATCCCCGTCGGACATTTTGAGCGCCGCTTCCGTCAGCAGCACAATGGGGCGGGTGATCTGGCGCGTGACGACGGCGGCAATAATGGTCGTCAACAGCGCCACCCCCAACACTGCGCCAATCAATCCGGCAGCCAATTCGTCCGCGCGAGCAAAGGCTTCCGCCTGGTCCTGCTCTGCAATGAGTGCGGATCCCAAATCATCCAGCCAGCGATAGACGCCAATGACCGGGACGCCATCTGCGTCTTTGTAGGTGGCGGTCCCGCTCTGGCCGGCGAGCGCACGCGCCACGCCCAGGCTCTGCGCCGAGCCGGGCGTTCGTGTGCCTTGCAGGACGAGTGATTGGTTATTCTGATTGATCAGATAGACCACGCTGGCGTTTCCTAATCCCAGTGCGCTGATGGGCAGGTCGTTAGATGTGAAGCGGGCCACTCCCACGATGAAAGCAAAAGATGCGTCGCCCGCATGGTGGATGGGCGCTGCCAATTCAAAAGCTGGGCCATTGACCGAGGCCAATCGCCACCGTGAGCCCGCGCTCTGCGGCGAGACAAGCCCGGCGGGGGGGGAATCTAGCCGGCCTGTCGCCGCCATCCATTTTTCGTCTCCGTTCTCGATGAGCAGAAGAACCTCGTCAAATGCCGGATCCTCGGTACGCACGTTTGCCAGGTGAACAGCCGTGCTGCGCCAGGTTGTCTCGTCATTCGAGTTGGGCCAGCTTGACTGGCTTGCCTCCCGAGCCGCGTTGTCCAGGCTGGCCTGGCGTGCATTCAGCCAGCCACGCAAGTGAGCCTCTTCGAGGTCCAGCGCCGTCGTCAAGCGATCGAGCGTCTCGCGCTGGCGTTCGGAGCGCACCTGGCTGTAAGCCACGTAGCCGATCAGGCTGAGCGGGACAATCGCCAGCACCAGGAACGCTGTCAAGAGCGTGCGACCCAGTCCGCCCCTCATGCCGGTCGAAGGGACGGTCCGCGTTCGAGGAGTGCTCATGCTGTCCGCTCACCACCAACCGGATCAGCCACATGACCAGACCGGCTTGCCTTGCAGGATTTGTCGGACTTGGTTGGGAAACTCGTCTGGGTTGAGCGGTTTGCCGATAAAGCCATCGAACCCGGCGGCCCTGGCTCGCACCATAGATTCCTGCGCGGCGTCGGCGGTGACCGCCACGATGCGTGTGTTCTGGAAGCGCGGATCGTTCCGCAGGCGTGCCAGCACGGCATAGCCATCTTCGTCTGGGATGTGAATGTCCAGCAATACCAGGTCCACGCGCGGCATCGAGTCAGCGAATTCTACGACTTGCCAGCCCGAGGCTTTCCACTGGCAGTCTTTGACGCCCAGGTAGGCCAGCAGCCGCGCGACGAGGACAAAATTCTTCAGGTTATCCTCGACCACGAGCACGTAAGCGTCGCGAGGCGAGACTGCGCCAGACAGCGGCTTGGTATCTTTGTTTGGGGGAGTTTGTGATGGATTCATGCTTTCTTTGCCTGTATGAAGCGAGCGATTTGCAGCGGTAGCTGATCCACGTCAATCGGCTTTTGGATGTAGCCGTCGCAACCCGCAGCCAGCGTCTTTTCGCGGTCGCCTTTCATCACGTTGGCCGTCATGGCGACGATGGGCACTCGAGCCAGGTGCGGCATTTGCTTGAGACGGTGCGTTAGCTCGTAGCCATCTATTTCGGGCAGATTGATGTCCATCAGTATCAAGTCTAACCTCGTCGTCTCGGCCTTTTTCAGACCGGCCATGCCGCTGTCGGCTTCGACGACGGTAAAACCTTCCACCTCCAATACGCGCCTCACCAGAAGGCGGTTTTCCGCGTTGTCTTCGATATAGAGAATCGTATTTGCCATATCACTCTCCCGAGGAATTATGTGGCTTCATACTCGTGAAAAGGTGGGCTCACGCCTGTACGGCATGTGTGCCCAACGCCGCGGCCAGTTCTTGCGCCGTCCGGCGCGTGTATTGCAGCACCAGCCCGATGCGGCTGCCCGGCTGATTTCGGTCAAAAATCAAACTCAGGTGCATTCCGTTGCCGACGTTTGCCGAGTATACGTCGTGCGTCTTGCCCTGGTGATACGCAAAGTTGAACACGGTTTCGCCGCTGGTCACCGGGACCGGCAACACTTCGCTAAAGCCGTTGTTCGCGCCGACGCGCGCCACCACGGTGCCGCCGCCGTTGGTCAACACAACGCTTTGTGCACCCGTGTCGCGCATCAGCGCCGTCAACTGGCGATGGACGAACTGGGTGTCCCAGCCAAGCGCGGCGTGCTCGCGGTCTGCATCCTGCGCCGCCGCCCGCAAAGCATTCGTCACTGCGTTGGTAAAGTCATCGAGGGCGAACGGCTTGCGGAAAAACTCGAAAGCGCCCAGTGCGTGAGCCTGGGCTTCGGCGTCCGCGTCAAGATAGGCGCTCATCAAGATCACTCGCAGGCCGGGATACTTTTGGCGCAACTGTCGCAGCAGCTGCAATCCATCCATGCCGGACATGCGAATGTCCAGGATTACAACATCAAAGGTGTTTTGTGCTAGCGCCTGGAGCGCTTCTTCGGCGGATGGCGCGCAGACAAACTCGGCGTCCAGTCCTGCTACCACCAGGCTTTCTCGCAACAACATCAGGGTGCGTTGCTCGTCATCCACGATGAGTACGTGCTGATCTTTCATTTCCGCTCCCTGTCACAGGTGACCCAATCTCGGTACGGATCGGGCAATGGGGGGTACGGTAGTGAACACGAAGGAACCCCAAGGCATTATGGTGATCCTTGGCCGATGATGATTATGCCAAATACAACCGAGGTTAGGATACCACGAGTGAAGGCGAGCAGGGCTTGCAGGATGCTTGCAGGACGGTTACAAAAGTATTGCGCTGCAATGAAAAAGCCCTGATGGGCTATCAGGGCTGGTGAATTTCTTTTGCGTGTACGGTATCGCCCGGGCAGAAACCGTGAATCCAACCGAAATCCGCCATAGGTGGCTAGTCGTGTGTTACGGCGCAGCAGGCGTTTGCAGCGGCGAAGAAGATGGCGTGGGCGTTTGTAGTGGCGAAGAAGGCGGTATTGGCGTGCTTGTGCGTGTGGGCGTTGCCGAAGGCGACGCGGGCACAGTGAAAGACTGCACTGTCACGGTGGGCGACGGTGTGAAAGTAACCGTTTGCACCGTGGGCGAAGCGACAGCCGTATTGTACGCTGGGCTGGTGGGACTTGCGAGGCTGGTAGGGCTTGCAAAGTGGACGGTGCTTGTAGGATTGATGGGGTTCGCAGGGCGTGTTGCGGTCGAAGGGCCGATGGGATTCGTGACCGTTGCGGACACGGGCGAAGGTGTTGACTCTGTGGGCGTGAGCACCGCAGCCGGACCGCCAGTACCGGTATTGCCCAACGGTTCGAGTTGAACATCTATGAGCGGCGTCGCCATGTAACCAGTAGGCGCAGGCCCGAACGTCGCAACGGGCTGCGCGGGACTGGCGAGCGTATACGGTTGCACGATCAGCCCGATACTCCACGCGCATAGGCACGAGGCCAGCACGACGACCAGCAATCCGCCCCAGGCCGCGCATCCCATCCAGCCACGATTCCACATCAGGGATGGAGGTGGAGCGGCGTTGCCCAGTCCGCCAAAGAGCATCAGCCACGCGCCCGCAAACGTCAGAATCAAACCGCTGCCCACTGCGCCCAATTGGTTGCCTGTGTTTATCTCCAGCGCGGTCGCCAACTGAATGGCGTGGACAAACGCCGCTAGCCCGATGAGGTGAACGAACACAGACAAGCCAGCCGCCGGCAGCGAAACTCGATTCAGAGGTCGCCAGGGTAACAACAGGCTGAGCGCAGCCAGGAACCCCAGTACCAGGGTTGCCCAACCGCCGGCTTCTAGACCTCGCTGCGCCAGGTCACCGACGAGAAACGACGGCAAGCTCACCCACGGCAAAAAGGCGGACACCATCACCACCATCGCGCCGCCCAGGACAAGTGTGCGCGCGTCGAACCGGATGATCAAAGTGCGATCCATGTCAGTTTCACTTTCCTTTTACACGTGTGCCACAATGAGAGCAAAATGTATCGTCAGGCAACAGTTGCTTGCCGCATTGGGTGCAAAAGATCTTTTCCTCTGGTTCGTCTTCGGCGATGCGCATGGCGACAGGTCGCGGGCGCGCGCGCGCCGCGCGCCCGGTTCGGACGCTCCGGCGGCCATTAGCGTGAGAGTATCTTGGCGGCTGATAAGGCCGGAATTTGGATTTGGGTCGCGAGCGAAGATACCAGACGCCGCCGCCGATGATGAGAACCAATCCCACGGCCAGCGCAATGATGAGCGGCCACGAGGGCGGCGAAGTGGGCGTGGGAATGGAAACAGGCTGGCGCGTGGGCGCTGGCGTGACAAGCTGCAAAGCTTCGACCGAAGTGCGCTTGTCTTCTCGATGATAACTGAGCGTGATGGGCAAAGCCTTATTCGCATCCAACGGGCCTATAGCGATCTGATGAGCAACCAGCCCATCGTCATCGCGAGCGCCAGCTCCCACGGCGGGTGTCCCTTGAAAGTTGGTCGCGCCATAAGGCTCGCGCACGTTGAGCGTCACCGCATCAACAGCCAGGTCGCCCGGCCACGTCAGCGCGTAACGTCGGTCGAACGTGACCGTGTTGAGCTTGTCGTAGAATTCAAGCGTGAACAAGCGGCTGAGCGGACTAAAGGTGACCTCGGTCCAGTCGCCGCTCGTTTTCGTCGTGACTTTTTTATTGGCAACCAAATCCTTCCACTGGTTTACCGGTGTAATCTCCTGGCCGGCTTCAGGCGAAGCCACGGCGGAAGGTTCGCCGGCCGAAGCAGGGATCCGAATTTTGATCAGCTCTGGAACCGGCGTATCCGCCGCAAACTCGCCACGATAAATGACTAGCACTGCGTTGGCCCGGTCGAACTCGGGCCACACGTCAATCACCAGCGTGGCCAGGCGTGGCACGGACTGGGCCTGAGCTGAATGTGTCGCCGGCGAAAAGATCAGTATGATCAATACCATCAAGACGACAGCGCGGCGCATTGCGAGCATCAAGATTTTCCTCTGCTGATTGAAACTGGACCTCGGCGGCTAATTCTATCACGGAATCACGGTCTAGGCGAGAACGACCGGCGCTGCACATGGGGCCATGTCAAATTGGAATTGTGGTACACTTGCCGCTCGCAGAAAGGAGGCAAAGGCGATGAGCAATTTGACTCAGTTCAAATGTGTGCCGTGCCAGGGCGGTGAGCCAACCGTGACGGACGCCGAGATGGTCGGGTACAAGCCTCAAGTGCCAGAGTGGCAGGTCGTCGAGCGAGATAACGTCAAGCGATTGGAGCGCGCTTTCAAGTTCAAGAACTTTGCACAGGCGCTCGAGTTCACCAACAAGATCGGCGAGCTGGCCGAAGCGGAGGGACATCACCCCGCCCTC
>Ga0315268_10004893_pt1 | contig 14450 bp, 10 predicted proteins | sample C1_top_MG_FD_204535 | JGI IMG/M metagenome (GOLD analysis project Ga0315268, IMG submission 204535) | Sediment microbial communities from Yellowstone Lake, YNP, Wyoming, USA - C1_top | ecosystem: Environmental > Aquatic > Freshwater > Lake > Sediment | place: USA: Wyoming | collected 2017-08-01
CCTCCCGAAATCATTTCTCCCATTTTCACTTTTTCGCCTTTTTAGTCGCTTCCTGTTGGAGAAGCTTAAACCGGTCGCTCGTGGCGGCGCGGCGGCGGAATAGAGCGATCCCTTTTTCCTTCTCGCCGTTGGAGCCCGTCACGCCTCCAAACACGTCCTTTTCGCGCCTGTCCGGGTCCTTCACCGCATAATCGTCAAACTGGCTGCGGCCGATATAGCCCAGGCTGCGGAGCGTGCGGAGCATGGCCAGCGTGCTCACGCCGAAATAGCGCTTGAGATAAAGCACTTGGTCGTAGGTCAAGCGCTGTGGGGCATGGACGCGCAGGTCTTTCTCGACGATCTCCTGAACCTTGGCCGGAGGCATCAGGAAGCGCGCGGCAAAAGTCTGGGCGAACGGCTCGCGCGGGTGGTAGAGCGAGACGATCTCGTCCACAAAGACGTCGGGGCTCTCGATGACAGGGCCTTCCGTGCGGTCTTTGAGGTAATGGCAGTATTCATGGGCGGCGCTAAACGCTTGGCGGCCGGCAGGCTGGCCGGAGTTGACCAGGGCAAAGGCAGCCTCCTTCAGCTCGAGGTAAATGAAGACGCCTGAGACCTTGGAGTCGTCGGGAAGCGGCATGCGCAGGATGCGGCAGCCGTTGGCCTCGACCAGGGCGAAAACGTCGCGGATGGGTTCGCTGCCGAGGCCGAGGCGGCGGCGCTCCTCGTCGGCCATGCGCTCGGCGGAGATGTTCGGACCGTAGAGCGGGGCAAGTTCAAGGCGGCGGCCGGTAAGCGCCTCGAGATGGAGATAGTCGTCGCAGTAATGCCGGAATTTCTGGAGGTCGGCGCGAGCGCGGTCGTCGAGCGATCCGGCACGGAAAAGGATGGTGAAGGCATCAGGCGGGGCGGCCTCGCGTTCGTGGAAGAAATAGGCGATATCCCGATTGAGAAAGGCGGCGATTTTCTGGAGCGTGGAAAAAGACGGCGTGCGCTTGCCCGCCTCGAGAAGAGAGATGTATTCGGAGGAGAGGCGGAGAGCGCGGGCGAAAGCGCCTTGAGAGAGGCCGGCTCGCTCGCGGGCTTTTTTGAGCTTGAGAGGGAGGAATTTGTCCATGGCCGCGCACCCCTGGGCGCTGTGGAGGGAAGATAACACGGGGTTAGCGGGAAGTCAATGAATTTCGGGAATTTAGGGGGCAAACCTAGGTTTGCCCCCTAAAAAATAAAATACTTGAAAAAAAGGCGGAATATTTATATAGTTTCGGGCACATAGCCTTGGCAGCGCTTGAAAACCATATGAAAATGAAGGAGGGCAAATGAAAAAGTATCTTGTTTTGGGAGTTCTGGTTTTCTGTTGCGTCCCGATGGCCTCGGCCGCGATCGTGACAAACTTTAACCAGAGCGCGCTGTATCTGCGTCTTTTGTCCCGCAATGCTTCGACCGACATCGACGCGGTCTACTACAATCCAGCGGGTTTGACGCAGCTCAAGGACGGCTTCCATATCGCTCTTCACAACCAGACGATCACTCAGGAAAAAACCGTGGTCAACAAGCTCATTTTCCTGAACGACTCCAAGTACGTCGGTGAAGTGAACGTTCCAATCTTTCCGGATTTCTACGCCGTCTATAAAAAAGGGAAACTCGCCCTGTCATTCGGATTCGGCCCTAATGCCGGAGGCGGGTCGGCCGACTATGGGAAGGGCTTGCCGTCATTCGAGACCGATATCTCCATGCTGCCTGCGTTACTCACCGCCGGAGGGCTTACGACGACGATGTACTCAGCCGATATCTGGTTCAAAGGCAGCTCGATTTATTACGGCTTCCAAGCGAATGTCTCCTATGCCCTGAGCGATATGGTGTCCGCAGCCTTCGGGCTCCGCTATATCTATGCCGTTAACACGTATGAAGGCCATATCAAGAGCATCAAGATCAACCCACTGAATCCCGCCCTCGGATGGACCGGCCAAATGGTCGCTGCGCCTACGGTGTTTGGCACTCTCGCCGGACTCTATCCCCCTGGCTCCTATAACTATTTGTACTATCTTGCTTTGGCCGCGCAGACCAGCGATATGGCCGTGGATGCGGAGCAGACGGGATCTGGGTTCACGCCCATACTGAATCTTCACTTCCGTCCGATCGAAGGGCTCAACATCAGCGCCAAATACGAATTCAATACAAAATTGGAATTGACCAACAAGACGACCAAGGACGACGTGGGCATGTTTCCGGACGGGGCAAAAACCCGAAATGATATCCCCGCCATCTTCTCCCTGGGGATTGAATATGCCCTGCTGCCGCAGCTCCGCGCCTCCGCCTCTTTCAATTATACCTTCGATAAAAATGCGAACTGGGACGGCCGAGAGAAGCTCGTCGATTCCAACACCTGGGATGTGGGTATCGGCATTGAGTATGATTTGACAAAGGCCATTGCCGTCAGCGCCGGCTATATGCGCACGCAGAACAGTCTCAGCGCGGCTTATCAAGAAGATTCCAGCTTCGAGCTGTCCGCCAATACCTTTGGCCTGGGTGGCCGATATCGCCTGGGCGAAAAGCTGGACATCGATATCGCCGGATTCCTGGTGAGTTACGAGGACTTCAGCAAGACAATAGCCGATCTGCCTCTCAGTCCTACGGAAACATACAAGCAGACGACGTCAGGATTTGCCATCGGCCTCGGATATCATTTCAAATAAGAAGGGACAAGGAAAGGGGACGCCCCGTGCGTTCCCTTTCCCCAATTATCGGGGTCAAACCTACTCGTTACGCGTTTCATAATATTCTCTCGGGGAACGTGCGTAAGGAGTAGGTTTGACCCCGTTTTTGGGCAGAAGGTTTATTTTTATAAGATAGGACTAAGAAAGTGAGGAACGTCCATGGATAAAAAATTCGAGCAGGATTTAATAAAAAAATGGAGGAGATACTTCGACGGAGCGGAGCTTCCGATCACGTTCTTCTACACTGACGACGAGAAATACGCCAAGCTCCTGAGGCCCGAGTCGGGCCCGGGCGGATCGGCCACCCACTGCATCATCGGCGTCCTGAAGGTGGCGCGGCGCGGTCAACCGGTCGCCTTTTCCAAGGAAACGATCGGCTGCCAAGGCGGCGCGCGCTATTCGGGCTATTCGGCAGGGCTCAGGCCTAAATTCAAGTATTTCCTGTCGTGCGGAATCCCTGGCGAGATGGAGGGCGAGCGCTACAAAAAAACGCCGGAGATCGTCGACGAACTGATGAGGGAATCGCCCCAAATCATGGCCCCGGGAAAATATCTTGTCTTCAAGCGGTGGGACAAGCTGGAAGAAGACGAGACGCCGATCGTCGTGGACGTTTTCGCCAAGCCCGACGTCCTGAGCGGCCTTTTCACCCTGGCCAATTTCCGGAGCTCGAACCCCCATGCGGTCATGGCGCCTTTTTCGGCGGGATGCGGAAGCATCATCGGCTATCCCCTGCTCGAATCATACACGCCGAATCAAAGGGCAGTCGTCGGCATGTTCGATCCCTCGGCACGACCCCATGTCAACAAAAACGCGCTGAGCTTCGCCGCGCCGATGAAAAAGTTCGCTGAGATGATTGAGGACATGGACGAAAGCTTCCTGATCACCCCAACTTGGAAGCGCATCCGAAAAAGAATGACATAAGCCTCGTCATATCCCGACAATGTTGGCGTCCCTCGGGTATTCGATCGTGAAGTCAATCGTGATTTCCTTCTTCTCCTGAGGGGCGAGGCTCAGTTTCCAGGTCAAAATACCCTTCTCGTCTTTCTTGGTCTGCGCCGGCTTGATATCGACGTCCTTGATCTCGATCTTGTCGTTCTGGCTGATCGGGAGCTGATCCATGACATCTATTTCGGCCGCATTTTTCCGCAGGTTCTGGATGGTGATTTTATAGACAAGGTGCAGCTTCTCGGTTTTACCCAGGAAGCCCGGATTGAGCTTTTCCTTCTTCACTTGCTCGTACTTGACCTTGACCTGGCCGTCCTCGCCGAAATACATCTTGGCTTCCTCGTTGGCCGCTACATACGGAATCTGGGCAGAGCCGACGAAATCCTGGATGATGAAAAGATCGGCGCTCCCGGGGAGGAACGGATAGGCCAGCGTGTTTTTCAAGGTGCCGCGCAGGAAGGCCGATTCCTTGAGCTTGGGCACGGAGACGTAATCGAATTTCACCTTGAGTTTCTGGGCATCGATGGGGACTTTGTGCGGCGCGCCGTCGCTCGGGATATCGACGTTGCGCGTAATCTCGAAATTGAGATGAATTCCCGACTCCAGGACGGCCGCCGTAGCCAGCTCGGCTTCGCGCGGCGCGGCGACGAGGGCCGTTTCGCCGACAACGCCTCCCAGCACGCCGCCGACAACCCCACCCTCGACCTTATCCTGCGCCTTAGCCGCCATCCGCGGCATGGGCCGGGGCACATAGATATCGAGCGTCCATGGGTTGAGCTCGCCGGGGTGGCTCTCGACGGAAGGCGATGCCGTAGACAACTGCGCTTTTACATTCTCCCAGTTTTCGCCGCTCCGCTGCTGGATGAGGCCGGTCACGGCCAGCTCGATCTCGTTCGTATCAGGAAGCGCCCGCAACGTGTAGAGCGGAGCCCAGCGCGCGTTTCTCACGGTGTAGGCCAGGCTCATTTTGAAATCCCCCGTCTGGCCGGCCTCGACGAGCACAGTCACTTTCCGCGCTTCCTGGGATCGCTGCGGCTTTATCGAATCGAGCTTTTTCTTGAGCGCGTCCCGCTTGGCTTGCTGGTCACCAAGGATTTTTTGCTGGCCAAGCTGAGCCTGTTTGACGGCCAGGAGCTTTGTGCCTAAAAAATCATAGACCTTTTCCCAGCTCAGGATATCGGGCTTGCCTTGGGTAATCTGCTCGGAGGCCTTGGTCGTTGTCGTCGCCTGGATCGAATTCAGAAATTTTTCTTGGCTGGCCAGGACCTCGATGGTATTCTTGGTCTTTGTGATTTCATAATCGATCGCGTCAATCTCGGCCTCAAGCTTTTTGATTTCCGGAAGCAAGGCGGACTCGAGGAACTCATTCGCGACTTCGAGCCCGAGGATTTTGACGGCGGCCGTTCCCCTGCCCGACGCCCTCAGCGAGTTGGGGATAAGCGAGGTCGGCAATCCTGAAAAAACGACGGACTGGGGGCCGACGACTGGCCTGATGTTGGCTTCGCGGACGATCGTGGCCCGGTCAGGATAGATTGTCACCGAGGCGATGGAGCTTGCGGCCTGGATCTTGAGCTCGGGCTCGGCATCCTTAACAAACCTCGGTGGCGGAATCTCCTTGGACTCCTGGGGAAAGAGAGAAATACAAAAGAGAAACGAGACACTGAATATCAGGGCACAAAATCCAAAGGCACGCATTTTTTTCATCAGGTCCTCCTGGCAATGGCTTTTACGCCTAATGCAAACGCAATAAAAGATATATATCTTACGGACTGTGCTAGGTCCATCCGCCGCCCGATCAAGGCTGTCACTTTTTTTATTGCGTTCATATTAGTTAACATGAACTCCACTATAAATACAATCCGCGGGCGCAATTATTCCCCCATTAAAGAAATGGGGACACATAATGTGTGTGTCCCCTTACCTGGTCTTAGATGACGATAGATCTAGCGTTCGATTATTTTCGCGTTGACGACTTTTCCCAGGACCTTGCTATCTTTGGAGATGATGACCTCGACGTTCCTGTGGTGGTCTTCAACGATGATTCCGCCTTCGACGACCGAGCCGCCCTCGACCCGGATGGTAATGGGATGACGGCGGTGGCTGTTGAAGAAAATGCCGAAAAACCAGAATCCGTGTTTTCCCCTGATGACGATATCGCCCTTAACCCGGCTTTGGTCAAGGATAGATACGTTGCCGTTTATGGTTGTCAGGCTCTCGCCGGCCGTCGTGCCCTTGATTTCAATAGAGCCGTTCGTCGTCCGGAGCTCTCTCATGATTTCGCTGCCCGCATCGCAGGCGAGGGAGCCGTTGGTGGTTTTGATGAAACCGTCAACGATCACACGTCTTCCGATATGGATGCTGCCGTTGACCGTCCTCAGGTCATCGACGCGGCTTCCGTCACCCACTTCGATCCGGCCGTTCACCGTATGGCTGCTCCCGCCCACGGTACAGTTGAGGCCGATATGAATAGACCCGTTGACTGAGCTCAGGCCGCCGCGAACGGTCTGGTTATCGCCGACGTGGATGCTTTTATTAACTGTGGCCAGGCAAAAACATGTCCCGGCCAGAAACAGGAATGCAAAAATAAGGGCCAATTTGGCTTTCATGGTGTTCCTCTCCTCAGAATAGGCATCTTCATGTGATAAATACGATAATTGGGTTCAAAAGGTTCACATAGATGGGGTCAAACCTACGCATTACGCATAATTTTCCAGGGGAAGATCCGTAATGCGTAGGTTTGACCCCGGCATTGGGCAGCCCCAAGAAGATGGAGTTTTATCATGTTCTGTTGAGCTTAAAGAAATGGGATTCGGTCGAGAAAAATAGGACTTTAATCCATATTCTCAGCCAGATGTATGCCTGGCCCCAGACGAAAGCGATCAAGAACGCAGCGAGTCCCTCCTTGGGCAGGATTTTTCCTACCAGGAAATAAAGAATCGTAGCACCGACAAATAGGATTCCGACAAGCAGATAGAGAATCCAGGCTTTGAAAAATCTCCTGCCGATGAATCCGAGGGTTGATGCGGCCGTGGACATGACCTTTTTGCTGTCCCGGGTGACGAGGCTGACTTTGATATAATCAAAATACATCTGGACGATGGTGAAGATGAGCAGGAAGACCAGTGTCCTGAGGTTTGAAGCAATGATCGTCGGCATCTCGTTCGAAGCGTTCTCGATCCAGGGCTTGAAGGCGGCCCCTATCAAGCGGAAAAGGATCCCGAAGACGAGGAGGTAGCCGATAACCGTAATAACGAAGACCAGGAGAAAACGCCAGAAATATCGGCCGCAGTCGCGGAAGAAATTTTGGAGGGTGACCTTTTCCCCTTCTGCGGCGACCCGGCCGATGATCCCGCCGTTGAGGAAGATGTAGAGGAATCCGAACAACAGCGTGGGGATCAGAAACCAGCCTGCGATCGCTTGGGGAATGTTCTGGTATTTGTAAACGAGATCACCCAGCCATGTGAAACCCAGGTTGCGCAAGGTCTCCCCCAGGAGCGAATGTCCGAAGTCCTTCTGGATGAGCAGGAACAAGGGCGCGATGATCATCGATGCGAAGACGAAGTTGATCACCCAGAGATAGGCCGCCAGCTTCGAATTTCGGGCGGCCGTTTGGACGCCTTTTCCGAATATCTTGAAAATGCCCATCGTCGTCTCCTTGCTCACATCAGGCCGCTTACGGACTGGAGGAAATTCTGGACGCTGAAGAGAAGTTTTGCCGCCAAGTGCCAAACCCCCTTCCTGACGGCCTTCAAGCTGTAGCTGTTATTGGCCAGGTTGGAATCGATGAGCCAAACCGTCTCGGGATCGACGACGGCATACCGGGCCTTGGCCGCTTTCTCGAAAGTCATTTTTGTCCAGCGGGCCTGACCGTCCCATGTGCGTGATTCTTTGGTTCCGTCCTCGAAAACGACCAGGATCTTCAGAGGGGCTTCTTGGCCGACCCTCGCTTCGCCAAACCGGCGGAGCGTCAGGCTTGTTATATACGTCTTATTTTTATCGCCGGATTTGGGCTCTTTCCCGCTTTTTTCAGAGGACTCTTTTTTCTCCGACTCCTTGATCTTCTTTCCGGACATCTCCTCCTTCTTGCCGCCGACGTCGAATACTCCCCGAACATGCTTCTGCTTTTCCGCCGAACTGAGAGAGGCGATTCCATAGTCGAAATTGAGGGTCTCGAAGAAAAGTTCCTTGAAAAACCAGCTCATCTCTTTGCCCGTCACTTCATGCACGACAGTGATGAAATCCTCGCTCGTAGGGTGCTTGAAGCGGAAGCGCATGTGGAATGTTCGCATGACCCTGGCCATCGTTTCCTGGCCGAGAAGCCGCTCAAGAGTGACGAGGCCTGTCGCGGCCCGCATATAGACGTTCAATCCGTAGCTTGCGTCGCTATAGAATTTCCAGGACGGCGTGATCACAGGGTCATATTCGACGCTGTTGATGGCTGCGGCGCGGTTCTGCTCGTCGTCGTAGCCCTTCGGAAACGGGATGAACCAATTGAGGGGAAGCCCGTTAAAGACAAATCCCATCGCCCCCGGGCCGTAGGCTTTGGCCAAAACCTTGCCCGTCGAATAGGTATTGATTCCTTCGTCGAGCCAGGCCTCTTCGAACTCGTTGTTAGCGGCGAGCCCGTACCAGTAGCCGTGGCCGAACTCGTGGACGATGACGCCTTCGGGGGTCAGGACGTCCTTGGTCGGAAAATAAGAAGTCCCGGCCGTGAAGAGCATCGGATATTCCATCCCTCCGCTTCCCGTCCGGTAGGGAGGATCGACCATAGTCACGGTCTCGTAGGGATAAGGTCCGTACCACAGCCCGTAGTATTTAAGGGCCGTCCGCAGGGCTTTGAAATGGCGGTCAACCTGGCCTTTGTGCTGTTTCTGGATGAGGAGGATCATTTTAACGTCGGGAAGCTTGACCTCGCCGAGGGCAAGCCCGAGCATCCCGGCCGTTTCTTCATATTCTTCGGGCGTTACCTCCTGGGCGGCGATAAAATCGCGCTCGACTTTGATAAAGTTCGGGCTGGCCGTCCAGGCGAAGTCGTGGATGCGGGACTGCTCGAAGGTGTACACGGCTTTCTTATGAGCCTCATCTCTGGAGGAGGAGGTCAGTTTACCGGAAGAGCCGACGACAAAGTCCTCGGGAACTGTGATATGGACCCTGAATTCGGCAAAATCGGCGAAGAATTCCGAACTCAGGTGATACTCGTGACAATTCCAGCCTTTCCCTTCCTGGTAGACTCCCGGCTTGGGGAACCATTGGCCGATAAAATAGGAATCTTGGTAATAGCCCGACCTGAGGATCGTCCGCGGCACCTTGGACTCGAACTCGAGCTTGAGGCTGACGCTATCCCCAGGCTTAACCGGCTCGGGAAAGACAATCCGCATGACCGTTTGGTCTCCCTCGTGGACCGGCTCGTCGCGGGTTACAAACTCCTTGGTCGGAAGGAGGTCCCTCCCATCGGCAAGCTTCAGGGACACCACGTCGATCCAGCCCCAATCTCCGTCCTTGACCTCGATGCCGCGGAGGTTGGAGCCTTGTCTTGACTCCTGGAGGACGGTGCTTTTTTCGTTCTTGAAGGCGTTCCAGTAGAGATGAAAGAGCATATCGGAGACCGTGTCCCTGGTCGTGTTCTGCCAAACGATATCTTCACGGGCCCGAAGCATTTTCCGGGCGTTGTCCAACTCGACCCAGATTTCATACCGGATAGGGCTCGTCCACCCGGGGCTTTGGGAAGCGGTTTCTTGAGCGCCGTAAGTCATAGTTCCCGCAGCAGCCAATGCCGCCAGGCAAAGAAAGGCCCGGACGGCGCGACAAAGAAATCCTCCCGGATTCTTCGGATACTTCAGATCCGGACGATCCAAATTCATCGGAATCCTCCATGATTAATCTTGCCCATGTTTCTCCTTCTCGCGATAGCTATTTTGCGCGCTGGACTATTGTCCAAAGGGGGATCACATCTATTTACGATTTGAAAGCCAAAAAAGTTTTTTCAAGGGATCGGCCTATGGGTACTTTCGGCCAAAGATCGAAAAAAATGGGGACGCACACGGTGTGTGTCCCCATATATCTATTCCAGGTTCGCCTTTTTAAGCAGGGCTTTGAAGCGGGGATCCGGGCGCAGGCTATCGAGGATGGGATCGACCTTAAGGTATGGGATATCATCCGAACGCTCTTTAAAGCTTTCGTCCAGACACTCAAAAGCACGATCTTTATCGCCCAAAACCGCATAGACACTGGCCGCGTAATATCTATCCTGTCCTTTCTTCTTGAGCTCTTCGACGATTCTGACGGCTTCATCTTTTTTCCCGGCCAGGACATATGCGTATCCAAGAGTTGCATAATGCTTCGCAAATTGCCCGGAAAGTGCTGCCGCGCGTTGGAGCTCTTGAATCGCCTCTTCATAACGCCTTTTTTGGCAATACGCCATCCCGAGATACCAATGGATCTCGCCAAAATTCGGGTCCATTTCGATCGTTTTCTTGTCATATTCAATCGCTTCATCGTAGCGGCGGGCATAAAAGCGCATTAATCCCATATTGGCAGTAATTATTAGCGACAAAGGATCGAGTTCCTGAGCTTGCGTAATTTGTTCGATCGATTCATCAAACTCGCCTAAAAACATCAGAAGAAAGGCATACCAATGATGGGCCGTCGCATAGCTGGGATTGAGTTCAATCGCCCGCTTGAATTCCTTGCGGCCTCCCTCCCAATCCCAAGACCAGAAAACTTTGGTTTCTGCCAGTGCCGTATGCGCTTCGACGATTGTGTCATCGAGCTGCAAGGCCTTAGCCACCGCGGCGGTAGCTTTCTCGAATGCATCTTTTGGCGGGACCGAGCTGTATTGGGGAAGAATGGCATACGTATCGGCCAGGCCTGCATAGGCCAAGGCATAGTTCGGATCCTTATCGATCGCCTGGTTGAAATATTCGATGGCCGTCTTCAGCCCTTCTTCTGTCCGCTTGTTCCAGAAGAATCTTCCTCGAACGTAGGCTTGGTAAGCTTCGGGACTCACAGTGTATCGTTTCCCAATCCGCTTGATCTCTTCGCCGGTGAGCTTCAGCTTAAGATTTTCGGCGATGGAATTCGATATTTCTTGCTGGAAATCAAAAACCTCCCCGACTTTCTTTTTATACTGATCGCCCCAGATGCGGGTGTTATCGGTCGTATTGACGAGCTCGACATTTATCGTTAGCTCATCGCCTCGCTGATTCATCCGGCTGATCAGGACCGCATCCACGCCGAGTTCCTGCCCGACGTCCTTCGGGACAATCTCTTTGCCCTTATAATGGAAAACAGAGCTCCGGGCAATGACCTTTTTCAGGCCCGGAAGCTGGGAGAGGTTGCTGATGATACTCTCGGTCATGCCTTCGGCCAGGTATTCCATCTCCGCGCCGCCGCCTGCATAGCCAAAGGGCATCACGGCGATTGAAGAAATGGCTTTGCCCCGCCCTCTGAACAAGAAAATTCCCGCCACTACGATTAAAAGCGCAAGAACGACCACGGCGCCATAGAGAGCATATCTTCTTCGTCGGACGCTGGGCGCTTTTTCTGTCTTTGCTTTTCTTCTAGAGACGAGCTTTTCCGTCGTCGGAAGCTCCTTCTCTATACGGGTGAGCTCCGCGGCCAGGTCGCTTGCGCTCTGGTAGCGCTTTTCTTTTTCCTTGGCCATGCATTTCAAAATCAGCCGGCCCAAATCCTCGGGAATCTGGGCGTTTAGCTCCCTTGGGTTCTTGGGCATTTCGCTTTTGTGCTTGATGCCGATTGTAAACGGCGTATCTCCTTCAAAAGGCACCCGGCCGGTCACCATCTCGTATAAAACAATTCCCAGAGAATATATGTCTGAACGCTGGTCCGCCTCTTTGCCCTCGACCTGCTCCGGCGACATATATTCGGGCGTGCCGATCATGACGCCGACACCCGTAATCGCTTTGGCCTTGACAGAGCGGGCGATGCCGAAATCCATGATCCGGGCGTTCCCATCCTCGTCGACCATGATGTTCTGGGGCTTCAGGTCGCGGTGGACGACCCCGAGGCGATGGGCTTCGGCCAGCCCCGCGCATACCTGCTTTCCGATCGATACCGCCTGGCCCGCGCTCAACCGCCCCATTTTTCTGATCAGCCTCTTCAGGTCCTCGCCCTGGACGTACTCCATGGTGATGTAATAGCTGCCTTCATCTCTGGCCAAATCGAACATCTGGCAGACGTTTGCCTGCCGGATCTTGCGGGCGAATTTCAGCTCGTTCCTAAACCGCTCGATTGTTTCGGAATCGGCGGCGACTTCGGGCTTGAGGAGCTTGAGCGCCACTTTTTCTTTGATTTCCGTGTCGAAGACCTTGTAGACCTTGCCCATGCCGCCCTTGCCCAGCTCCTCGATAATCTGGTAGCGGTTGGAAAAAATCGAACCTGTGGCGAGTTCTTTGATAGGAGTTTTCAGTGTTTCGGTCTGAGGGGCAGCGATCTCCCGCGAGACGGGAAGTGGCGTGGCGCATTCCTTGCAGAACTTAGAGTCGGTCGGATTGTCGGTCAAACACTTGGGGCATTTCACGGCTTATTTTCCTGCCCTGTTACTTGGCAAAAGATTATCACTTGCTGTGGGGTGAGTCAATGGCAGGATCGAACGGACTTTTTTCCAATAGTGCCCCAGAGGAAGGTGCGTCAAAAGCAGGTTTGAGCCCGCCGCCCGCGGCCGCCTCTTGAAAGTCCGAGGTCGATGAATATATAATCCAGACCTGCAATAAGCGGAATGGAGGTTTGCGCATGAAACGAAGTATATGCTTTATACTTTTCGCAGTGGTCATCCTGGCCTGCCTGCCGGCCTTCGGCCAAGGGCCGCAACCTGCCCGCAAATTGATCTATTCCCTCGAACCGGGCGAGGAGCTCATGCAGGCTGAGAGCGCAATTGTCATCTCGGCAAGCAAGGAAAGCGTGACCCTTCTCCTGGCCAAGGGAAAAGGGGATAAAGGCCCGTTCACCGTTTTCCAGAACGGGAAAAGGAAAGGCCCATTCGCCAAGCTCAATGAGGCCATGGCTGCGGCCTTCCCATCGCCAGACGAATCCGTAGGCATCTTCCGGAACTGCGCTGACTATACTCCCGACGAAGGGCAACTGCCGCCGGACGCGAACCCCTCGACCGAAGGAGACGAGAGCAGCGGCCAGAAAATCATTTTCAAGGGCAAAACCTTCGGCCCCTTTATCTCCGTATTCAACGTCACTGCCGCTCCTGATGGATCCCGAATTTATTTCGCGGTCAACGACAAGGACAAGGTGTGGCTCATGTGTTCCGACGGGCGGAAGGTCTTCATCGCCAGCGCTCCCGACACCATCAAGATCAGCCCGGACGGCAAGAACGCCATCGTCGCCTGTACGGGTTCCCTCCCCCCGTCCGAAATGGTCAAACTGCTCGCTGCCAATCCTGAAAAGTATAACGCCGAAATGAACAAGAAATATGTCTACACGATCGACGGCAAGAAATATGGCCCTTACGGCATGGACTTCAAGGATTTCTGGTTTTCCGTCGGCAGCAACAATTTCTTTTACCTTGACGGCAACCAACTCTATATGAACGGGAGCCCAACCCTCACTCTCAAGATAGAGCCGTTCAGCCCCTGCGATTTCTATCCGAGCGCCGACGGCAAGAGGTACGCGTACTTTACCCTCGAGGCCCTCGTCTTCAGCGATGGCAAGAAATATCCATTTCCGTTGAGCATCACCACATTCCAGGAAGGCGGGCAGACCAAGATCAAGTGGGTCGCCCTGGAAAATAAAAAGGACATTGTCGTCTACGAGAGAGCGATTTAGCTTCCGGAGCCTCTTCATCCAAAGGCCCCGGGCCGGAGCGACCCGATTGACCCGCCGAGCTCTCCTCCCTGCCGGGTTTCTCATCGGCGTCTTCCTTATCCCCTGGGCCCTCTCGTCGCAAAACACCGAGAAGGATTACGCCATCCTCTTCGGCGCCAAGTACGCCGAAGCCGAAAAATTCCTGAGGCAGAATTCTTGGATTGCCAATTCCCTGCGCCTTTCTCCTCAGGAAACCCAGTTCGCCTTGGCCGTCGTATTTCCTGAAATCATCCGGTTTAAGGCCTTGGAGGACAAGATCCAGGTGCGGGCTCTTAAGGTCTTGTATGTCCAGTACGGCCGGAAATATGCCGACTTCTCGGTTGGCCATTTTCAGATGAAGCCAACGTTCGCCGAGCAAATCGAGAGGGACTACAACCGCCTTTTTTCATCGCAGGAGAAGGCGGCCGCGGAGATTACCCCGTTTGAGGCGGGCGAAACCTCCCGGCTTCGCAAGGAGCGAGTCCTCCGCCTCAATGATCTCCACTGGCAGGCGCGATATCTCCGGCTCTTGATGATGGTGATGGACAAGCTCTACGGAAACCTCACCTTCGCCACTGACCTGGAAAAACTCCGTTTCTATGCCACGGCCTTCAACTGCGGTTATGCCAGCGGAGAGAAGGCCATCCGAAAAAAGATGGGCCTCCGGCGTTTTCACATCCAGTGGATCTTCGCCAAGACGCTCTACAACTACGCCGACGTATCGGTCTTTTTTTACAGCCGCAACATTCCTCCCCGAATGAGCCGCCTATTTTTTCGTTAGCTCGTCGATGAGCCGGTTGTATTTGTCCCAAAGTTCTTCGGGAGGATCGGATTTCGGGTACTTTCTATTGAAGATAATGATGGCTTTTTCGTAGGTCTTCATGGCTCCCTTCTTGTCCCCCGCTTTTTCGAGGAGGCCTGCTTTCACCGCCAGCCCTTGGAGGCTCTCCGGCTGGTCTTTGAGCAGCGCATCGATGTGCTCTATCGCCCTCGCGCTGTCGC
>Ga0315268_10004894_pt1 | contig 14447 bp, 17 predicted proteins | sample C1_top_MG_FD_204535 | JGI IMG/M metagenome (GOLD analysis project Ga0315268, IMG submission 204535) | Sediment microbial communities from Yellowstone Lake, YNP, Wyoming, USA - C1_top | ecosystem: Environmental > Aquatic > Freshwater > Lake > Sediment | place: USA: Wyoming | collected 2017-08-01
GTGACCGTGCCCTTCGCCGAAGACGGAGTGAAAACTGACACGCCTTACAACGTCATCATGGAAAACAAGAAACGCGGGTTGCACACGCTCTGCTTCTTGGACATCAAAGCCGAAGAAAAACGCGACATGACCGTGAAAGACGGCTTAACCGTTCTCTTAGCCATAGAAAAGAAGAAGAGAAAAAACATAGTCACCCCGGACACGCTGGCGATAGGCGTGGCAAGAGCGGGCGCACCAGATTATCACGTGAGGGCTGATTATGTAAAGAACATGATACATCATGATTTCGGCCAGCCTCCACACACCTTGATTTTCCCCGGTGAATTGCATTTCATGGAAGCAGAAGCGCTTGTTACTTTGGCAGGGGCGCCGAAGAAGATTTTGGAGATGGTTTGAATGAGCATAAGTGTGAGCGATTTGGTGGCAAAATACATCAACAATACGGGACTGGTGTTTCAGGAAATCAAAACCTCGACAACGGATGAAGTAAAACTTAGCAAAGAAAAAATACATGAAGTGATTGAATACGCGAGAAACTACTTTGAAGATGCAAAGTATCACCGTGACCAAAAGAAATTTGAGGTCGCGTTAACCTCAGTTGCCTACTGCGAAGGATTATTAGACGCCTTAAGACTCCTCGGAGTGGCAGAGTTCAGATGGCCGACAAGAGAATAAAAAACAAACGTACTGTTGTCTTAGCTTCAGGGGTGTTCGATTTACTGCATTTAGGTCATGTGAAGTTTTTGGAAGAAGCCAAAAAAGCAGGCGGAAAAAACGCCGAATTAATAGTCATAGTCGCCCGCGACAGCACAGTGGAAGGGCGTAAGGGCAAAAAACCCATAATGCACGAAGATCAACGCAGAGCATTGGTGGAGTCTTTGAAGGTCGTGGACGAAGCGATTCTGGGTTACGAAAACTTTAGCCTAGATCAGGTGATTGAAAAGATCAAGCCAAACATAATTGCCATGGGGTACGACCAAAAGGACATGGCAAAAGCTGTGGAAGAAGCCATAGCGAGGAAGGGGCTGATGATAAAGGTCGTGAAGGTGGGCAAGTTTGGAAGGGATGCGTTGGATAGTTCTTCGGAAATCAAAAGAAAAATAATCGAGGAATACAAACGCCACAGCTGAGGTAGTAGCGGAGGAGTGCAAATTCAGAATAGCGCCAACTCTTGTTTTGATTGCTGCTAACGTTGCCATGTACGTTTACACGTCTTTGTTGAGCGGCAACTTCGTAACAACGAACATCGATGTGCTGTACCTTTATGGGCAATGGAATCTTGCGGTTTTTAACGGCTATTACTGGCAGCTTGTAAGCTCCATGTTCGTTCATGTTGGCATTGTGCACATCGCCAGCAACATGCTTTTTCTCTTCATTTTTGGCTTGAGAGCCGAGGAGCTGTTTTCCACAGCGGAGTATTACATGATTTATTTCTCTTCAGGCTTGGCTGGTAATCTGCTGAGTTTGTTGGCAGGTCCTGATCTCTTGTCGGCTGGCGCTTCTGGTGCGATTTTCGGCGTTTTTGGAGCGAATATTATTTTCTTGCGAAAAGCAACGGGGCAGCCGATTTTTGTTTCTTTGATGTTTGCCTTCTTGTTTTTCATTATGACTCTTTCGTTTGAAACTAATGTTTTTGCTCATTTTGGTGGTTTGGTTGCGGGGCTTTTGTTTGGCTATGCTTTTGCTGGTACGAGAAGTTTTGTGAGAAGGAAGTCGAAGTATGCTTTTTAGTTTTTATGGTAGTGTGAAGGCTTCGATTTTGACTTTGTGGCCGTCTTTGAGTTTCAGTTGTTGTCTGAGGAAGTTTGGCGCGATTATTTCTATCACTGAAGCGTCGTAGTGTGTGCGTATGGCGAATAGTATTGCGCCTTTGGCTTTGTTGTTTATGATTGCTGGGTAGCATTTTACGGGTCCGTAGGTGCGGTTTTTGGTTGTAAACCCTTGGATTTCTATGGCTGGGTATGCCTCGAGTTCGGTGCGGGCTTTTGTGTCGTAGTCGCTTGTGAGTTTTATGTTCAGTGTGCCTGGGTATGGGTCGTAGCCGAGTTTTTCTATGAATTGTTTTCTGTAGCCGTCTTTGGTGATGTAGTATGCGCCTTCGCCTATGCCTGTGAACACCGTGCCTTCAATTGTTACTGATGCTGGGTGTTTGGCTTCCATCATCATCCGCAGGTTGGCATGAAGGGCGTTTAGTTGGTTCATTCCTGTGTCTGCTATGCGGATTAGGCATCCTTCGGGCGTGATGGTGCGTTTTATCCATCCCTTTCGCTCGAGTTGTATGAGGTAGCGGCTTGCGGTTTGTTGTGACATGTTCATTTTTTGGGCGAAGTATTCTGTGCTGACTTTGATTGTGCGGTGGTGGGCGCCCATTTCTGCGAGTTTGTACAGTGCGAACAGTTGTTTCCACTGGTTGGGGTTGATGTTTTGGGAGCCCATGGTCATTTGTGGTTCGCCTGTTTAAAAGGAAAAGTTTTGGTGCTATATAAGTAGCGCGAGAAATGTTTAGAAGAGCCTTGTAGTGGTGAGGTGGTATTTGGTTATGTATTCTTTTGCGAAGTTGTCGGCGTTTTTTTCTGTGCCCTTGTGTTTCATGCCTGTGGTTCTGAGGTGATGGTAGAATTCGTGGAGTATTATGAAGGGGTTGTAAAGGTTTTCGCTGTTGGCAAAGTGGATGGTTGCCGTTCTCGCCACGTAGCATGCTGGGTATTTGGCGTCGCGTTTGGGCATGCCCATTTTCAGCTTTGGCGTTGACACCTTGTAGTGTTGGCTCAGAAGTTCGAGGGCGTCTTCAGTTTTTCTACTTAGTATTAAATGGACGATTTTTGCCTTGAACAAAGTGTCATCGTCAAGCTGACGCCACATGTAACCTTTTTCTCCAGTTGTAATTAGAGAAGATGTTAATTAGAAAGTGAAAAATGTTTTGTTATAGGGTTTCTGTGCGTGTGTATCTGCTCTGCGCAGGTCTAGACCCGGTTCACTATATGATCCAACTAGGATCCAAATATGCTTAGGCTGATTTTGACACTTTTTAGGCTCTAAGGCGGTGCGCACCCACAACAGGACACTAGACCTTTCTATTAGGCTTCAAATAGCGAAGCTTTTCTTCACGCATACACACACGCACGATAGGACACGTTCTTTTGGTAATTCAAAGACTGATTGAAGAATTCCTCTACCGTCGTTGCTCTTTTTTCTTCACTTCATTGTAGAGGTATTCGAACTCTTCATTCATGGGTGCACTGTTGAAGCCACAAACCGATTGTGACCAGAAGAGCAGTCACTGCTATGAAAAACCAATTGAAACTAGAGAAGAAAAAATGCGTTGAGAAACTCTATATTTTGCCGTCCTAATAATGCCTATGTGGCGGGAGCTGTTTGAAGGAACCGTTGTTGTGCAGCCTTGGTTTTCACAAGTGGCGAAATTACGGCAATCAAATTGAGGTTTTCTGGCAAGAGCCTGCTCCTTTGAAGGCTGGGATAAAGTATGGTGTTGACACGAGCGTGGGCTTACGCAAGAGTGCACTTGATGTTCACAGCGAGACTGTGTACGAGGGGCGGGAGTGCAAACGCTGCGGGATAAGGCTAAAGCGCAAACTCGTAACAAATTCGGACGGGACACTTTCGTGTGTCGGTTGGGAGATCGACACCGAAGAGACTAAAAAGATGTAGCCTGTGGACTGCTAAAGTTAGTTATCTTCTCTTTAACGGATAACTGCCTTTAATTTGAGGCTGTTTCCCGACTTCCTTCTTGTTTCTTCTGTTCCTTGTACAGCGCGTAAAACTTCTCGTAAGCGCTCTCTTTAACAAGCCACCTAGTAATTAATCCTCCGAAGAACGCCACAAAAAATGAAACAACAAAACCCATAGAAAGATAACCTGTGAAACGAGAATTCACGTAGGGAAGAAACAGAAAAATCAGAGACCCCACAACCCAGACTACAACGAAAACAACTGTACTCTTGACAAAGGCTTCCCTCTCAGCATGACTGTTCGCGAGACGTTCAATTTCCCTTTCACTCATAACTCTATTCTCTGACATTAACTTTCACAAAACTAGAATAAAACAAAGAAAAGAAAGAAAAAAGTTGTGGTTGAACCTTTTATGGACCTTTCTTCGTGATTTCCTTAATGACCCCAGCAGCCACGGTAGTGCCCATGTCTCGGACGGCGAATCGTCCAAGTTCTGGATAGTCTGTGTAGGCTTCAACTGAAATCGGATGCAACGGTTCCATTCTAACTACCGCGCCATCTCCAGTCTTTAAGAATGCAGGCTTCTCTTCGACAACTTGTCCAGTCCTTGGGTCGAGCTTTCTGATAAGCTCTGTGAACTTGCACGCAACCTGCCCAGTGTGATAGTGCAAAACCGGCGTGTAACCAGCAGCAACAGCGGTCGGATGATAGATAACGATGATTTGTCCGATGAATTCTCTCGCAACCGTCGGTGGATTGTCAACAGGTCCCATCACGTCGCCGCGTCTGATGTCTTGTTTCGAAACACCTCTAATGTTGAAGCCAATGTTGTCGCCTGGTTCCGCTTTAGGCACTCTGACATGGTGAGTCTCGATAGATTTGACTTCGCCCTTCACGTTCGAAGGCATGAAAATGGCTTGCTGTCCTTCCTTTAACACGCCTGTTTCAACCCTGCCAACGGGTACCGTTCCAACACCAGTGATAGTGTACACGTCTTGAATTGGCACACGCAACGGCTTGTTAAGCGTCTTAGCTGGAACCTTAAACATGTCCAAAGCTTCGAACAGCGTAGGTCCCTTGTACCATGGCATCTTGTCGCTCTTCTTCACTAGGTTGTCACCCGTCCATCCAGAAACTGGAACGAACGGAATCTCTTCAACCTTGAAGCCCACCATCTTGAGCATGCGTGAGATTTCGTTCTTGATTTCGTTGTACCGTTCTTCGCTCCAGTTCGACGAAACGTCGTCCATCTTGTTGATTGCGACAATCAATTGATGCACACCCAGCGTGAAGGCTAAGAAAGCGTGCTCCCTCGTCTGTCCACCGGGACCGATGCCTGCTTCGAATTCACCTCTCCTCGATGAAACGAACAGTATCGCAGCGTCCGCTTGACTCGCGCCTGTGACCATGTTCTTCACAAAGTCTCTATGTCCTGGTGCGTCAATGACCGTGAAGAAGTACTTGGGAGTCTCAAACCGCAGGAATCGAAGGTCGATGGTTACACCTCTTTCGCGTTCTTCCTTCAGGTTGTCCAAAACCCACGCGAACTTGAACGTTTCTTTGCCCATCCTTTTAGCTTCTTCTTCGAACGCCTTTATCGTACGCTCATCAACAACGCCCGCTAAGTACAGCAAGTGTCCTGTCGTCGTGGATTTTCCGTGGTCCACGTGGCCGATGATGATAAGATTCAGATGTGGTTTCTCTTGTTTGCTCATTTTCTTCTCTCCAAATTTTTATGTTTAATTGATTTCCTCCAATTGTGGTGAAATTCGGTTAACCTTCAGTCCTTTCACTTATTTTAATTTTATCATAGAGCTCCCTCTCAAAACAGATATTAACTCTAAAAAATGAACTATGAATAGAGATGCCAACGCATGCCGACCAACCTGAATGCGGAAGCCAAGAAAAAATGGGACGAGGTTGCAGCCACAAAAGAACCAAAAGAAAAAATCAAGCTGCTGCAAGAGTTTCTAGCGCTTATACCCAAGCATAAGGGCACAGAGAAACTATGCAAACAGACGAAAAGGCAAATCGCCGCCCTACGCAAGGAGCTTGAAGAAAAGAAACGAAAAAAGGTGGGAACAAGCGGACCGAAATTCTTCTTCGAAAAAGAAGGCGCAGCTCAGATAGTGATATTGGGTCCAACGAAGGTGGGACGAAGCAGCCTTTTGGCTTCATTAACGAATGCCAAGGTCGAAATCACAGACTATCCCTTTACAACACTCGAACCCGTACCCGGCATGTTTCCGTTCGAAGACATTCAATTTCAAATAATTGAAGCCCCTGCTTTGGTCGAAGGCACAGCGGAGGGTGAAGGCATGGGCATGCAAATCTTGGGACTCGCTCGAAACGCAGACGGATTAATTTTGATGATCGACGCATCATGCGACCCGCTTTCACAGTTGGCAACACTATTGAGCGAACTGGAAAAAGCAAAAATCGCCGTCCAGAAGCCGCGTGCACGAGTGGAGATTGAACGGAAGTTTCGCGGCGCAGGCTTGCGAATACTGATACTTGGACGATTAATCGGTTGCACGTTGAAAGATGTTGAGGAATTGCTGCGAACCTATCGCATAGTAGACGCGGTTGTGAAGATTCAAGGCGAAGCCTCGCTTAGCGATATTGAAGAAGCTATTTTCGAAGCCACTGTTTATCGACCAGTTATCCTAGTCGTTAACAAGATCGATGCCCAAGATACAGCGAAACGATTGGAAAAGGTCCAAGAATACGTTAATGGACAAATCCGCTTGCTTCCAGTCTCGTGCAAAACAGGTGAAGGCTTGGATAAGCTCGGCCAAGCACTCTTTGAAACCTTAGACATCATAAGAGTCTACACGAAGGAAACAGGCGAAAAAAAACCGTCGCTGAACCCTTTTATCCTAAAACGTGGCGCAACAGTTCAGGAGTTGGCACGGTTGATTCACAGTGACTTTCTAACTCGCTTCTCCAATGCTCGTGTGTGGTCCGAGAGGTTGACCTTTAGTCCACAGAAAGTCGGGCTTTTCTTCGTCTTAGGCGACAAGGATGTTGTAGAAATACGCGTGAGATAAAGCGCGTTTTAACGGTTTGCTAGAGCGACTCTTTCCATTTCGTAGCGTTTCGAAACTGCGTGGCTCTTGACCTCCTGGTTGGCGGCGAGTGTCAACTCTTCTGCGAGACACTCCTCCAGAGGTTTCGGATTACTAAAAGAGGCTTTACGTGCGCCTTCGCATATTAGCCTAAGCGCCATATCTACTCTTCGTTGGGGCGAGATGTCTACAGCCATCAGATAAACGATGCCACCGTAACTGAGTCTTGTGGTGTCTTCGCAGGGTGCCGCGTTTTCCACAGCCTTCACTAGGACATCAATTGGGTTTCTTCCCGTGTTTAGTTGAATAATCTCGAAGGCGTTTTTGACAACGTTTAGGGCTCTTGCCTTCTTTGCCGCGTTCTTGCCTGGCTGCATTAGGTTGTTTGTCAAGCGTTCTACGATGTTGACTTCTGCTTTGTGGAATCTTCCGTGTTCGTGTCTTCCCATGCTGTGTGGCACGTAGATTGGATGGAGACTTATATAGCGTTTCAGTCCGAAGTCTTTGACTTCGATGCCTTTGAAGCTCCATTTGCCCCAGAGGGATACTTCTTCCAGCTCTTTGCTCATCCTTCTATGCCTCCAGTTAGCGCATTGGTTTCTCCTTTCTTCCGTACACCAGTTCTTTTAGTGAAACGCCGTTGACCATGAGTACTTTCCAGCGGACGCCTGGGATGTCGCCCATGGCTCCGCCTCTTGAGCCGCCGATTCCTTCCACGAGAACTTCGTCGTGTTCGTCAACTAGGTTCAGTGCGCCGTCGCCTGGGAGGAATGCGGTTATGAGTTTGCCGTTTTTGATGAGTTGTGTGCGTACGCATTTGCGTATGGCGCTGTTGGGTTGTTTGCTTTCTACGCCTACTTTCTCCAGTACTATGCCTTTTGCCATTGGTGCGCCTGCTAGTGGGTCGGCTTTGATGTCTAAACTGAGCATTCGGCGTTTGTAGTATCTGTCTTTCCAGCGTCTCGCCTTACGCTTTGCTAGTAGGTTTCTTGCGGCGAATTCGCCCATCGGGGACTTTTTACGTCTCATTCTTTTTTGGTTCCTCTCTACGTAAACATGAATTGCTTATATTTAAACTGTCTTTCTCTGCGTGTGTATCTGTGCGCAACGCCCCCTACCCCCCTTCACTATATGATACTACTAGGATCCAAATATACTGCAAATATGCCCAGCACTCTTTAGCACAAAACAGCACACTTTAGCACTTTTTAGGCATGGTGTGGTAAAGTGTTTTTAGGCTGACCGCATACATTTCTGTCAAGAAAACTGCTATAAAGGTATAGAATGTTCCTAAATGTGAGGGGTTATTGGTGAGCATAAGGGAAGAGAATCTGAACGTGACGCTGGCTGAACTCCTGACAGAGAAAGGACTCAAGGCTTTGGGCGAGGTGATTTTAAGGAAAAAGGGAGGAAGACCAGAGCCTGATGTTCTGATTGAGCTGAATGGTGTACGGATAATTATAGAGGGAAAAAAACTGGGTATGTGGAACACGCTAGTTGCGCAATGTCAAGAAAGGTTAGACAACAGCGTTTGCGATTTGTGCGTTATGGTTGAATACGTCGATGTCAAGACGAGGAAACTGGTGCCTGATCAGTCAGATATTAAAGATGCTCTCTTAAACGGTCAGTTCAATATCGGTTTTCTATCATACATTGACAGAGTGGGTTTGGATAAATGGATTGGCGTTGCACCAAAGCCTGAGGGGTACAAAGATGTTGGTTTTGATGAGCTGCTTACGTATTTGATGAGTGCTTACAGCCGCGTTGTGAGAGAGGACATAATTGGTCCCGTTATTCAAAAGATGAATGAGGTTTTGGGTGAGTTTGCTGTCAAGCTTTCGACGACAGTTGATTTGGAACGTTTGAAGGAGGTTATGGAGTTAGAAGAAACGGAGAAGAAAAACGATGGAGAGTAAAGAAGAGTCTCAGAAGCTCGTATCGACTGCTGGGCTTCTGCTTATTGATGCATTGGTTTTTCATGAGATAATAGCGGCATCTCATAAGGAAGTGCCTACGCTTTCAACATTGATGGCGTCTGCGAATCTTAAGAAGGAATTAGAGAATTCTTGGCAATACATCATCGATAGCATAAATTATCAGCCAGTTCTTGACATCACTCTAAATATTCTCAGGAATATACCTGCAAGTCCTGTTGTGGATAAACAACTCAGGTCACTTGCCAATTTAGCTTATGATATAGCATCGTCTAAAGTTCTGCTCAAGCATGACTTGTTTGGAAGGATTTATCATAGACTGCTTTTGGGTAATTTGGTAAAATACCATGCGACATATTACACTTCAATACCTGCCGCGCGGCTTCTGGCGAGGCTTTTGGTTAATTTGCCGTCAGGGTTGGTTGCCGATACTGTGCCTCCCACGTTTAATAATGAACCTATTCGGATAGTTGATTTTGCTTGTGGCTCTGGTACTCTTCTTTCAGCTATGTATAAAGAGATAGATGCGAAGCACAGGATTGAAAGTGCACAACTTCGGGTAGACGATTTGCACCGCTATCTTATAGAAGAAGGGATTTGGGGTTTTGATGTCTTGCACCATGCGGTTCATCTTGCTGCAACTGTACTTTCAATGGCAAATCCTATTCCTATAAAGGGCTCAAAATTGTTTGCATTGCGTCTCGGCGAAGAGAAGCGCCTAGGAGGGGAAGGGAATTACCTAGGAAGTGTCAACTTTCTTTCCTCTCCAACCCTTGCTCAAGACATGTTGCTTACTGGCGGTTTTACAAAGGTTGGAGAGAATGTCGACGTAACGAAAAAAGAGTCAAAATCGATTACTTTGCCAAACTTTCATATTTGCATAATGAATCCACCTTTTACACGAAGTGTTGGTGGTAACCTTCTATTCGGTTCATTGCCCAAAGAGGAAAGGGCTAAACTGCAGAAGGCTCTCGGCGTTGTGCTGAAAGAGCAAAATCTTACGGGTATAGGTCAGGCAGGACTTGGGGCTGTATTTGTTTTTGTAGCCGACAAATATTTGGTGAAGAACGGCAGAATTGGATTGGTGTTGCCTCGTGCTGTGTTATCGGGTGTTTCTTGGCGGAAAGTCAGAGAGATGCTTTTGAACAATTATCACGTTGAATATATTATAACAAGTTACGAGACCAACAATCAATGGAATTTCAGTGAGAATACGGACTTAAGCGAAGTTCTTCTGGTAGCAAGGAAAATTGGAAACGGGGAAAAACCTAGCTATACTTTCTTTGTTAATCTTTGGAAGAAACCGAAGAATGAGCTTGAATCAATTTACTTGGGCACACAGTTGAAGGAGCTTTATGATAGTGCCAAGCTTTATGATATAGAGAATTCTAATGCGTCTCCATACCATCTTAAGTTGCATGGCAAAAAGATTGGCGAAGTCTATTCTGCTAAACTCACAGAAAACAACTTTGGCATGTATAATATATTTTCGCAAATGGAACTTAACAGAGCGACACTCCTTCTCAGAAAAGGAATAATCTATCTTCCAGACCAAGGAATAGTCGGAGGTGTACGTCTTTCCACTTTATCAAAGTTGAAGGGAGAAATAGGACCCGATAGACGACAGGTTCATTCAACTTTCAAAGTAAGTGAAACAGAAGAAGGCTCCATTTACAAGGCTTTTTGGGGTCATGATTCCAGTGTAACTAAAACGATTTCTCAAAAGCCAAATGCGTATTTGGAACCCAAAAATGCAAGGCAAGCACGTGATTTATGGAATAAACGCGGTAAGCTTCTGATAGTTGAAAGAGCTCGACTTAATACATACAACGTCTTGGCTACGTATTTAGATGAAGATGTCCTATCAAATGTGTGGTGGCCTGTTAAAATCGAAGAAGATGTTGCCAAGATTTTAGCTCTTTGGCTTAACTCTACGTTTGGTCTTCTGTTATTACTATCAACGGCAGAGGTCACACAAGGTCCTTGGGTGGATTTCAAAAAGGAACCCTTATGGGAGATGCCTATACTCGACATTGCCAAGAGTCGCAAAATAAAATCTGCACTCTTGAATTTATACGAGAAAAAGATAGGTAACAAAAAAATCAGCGAATCAGAACTAAAGGCACTTCCAGACGAGTTCGCCAACCCTGCCATAAGACGAGAAATTGACGAAGAAATCTGCAAAATACTGGGCATCGAATTAAAGCTAGATGCACTGTATAAATTGCTCTCAAAGGAACCGATGATAACAGGTTAACAGCGTATTTTGCCTTAGCTAATGAAATCGAACAATTCCAAAAGAAAACTGATGCAAGGATAAACAGATTTATACAGTATTAAACCAAACTACTATCAGTGACCACGCTTGAAGAACACGACAACGCTAATCAAAAAATACGACAAATTACTGAATCAGCACCCTGGAAAATGGGTCGCCATCAAAGACAACAAAGTAATCGCCACAGCAGAAAACATCGAAGACCTCACCAAAAAAATAAAAAAACAAAACGACATCCTAATAGCCTACTCACCAACCCCCTCTGAGAAAAAAGTCGGCTACCTTCTCCAAAGCGCCTAAAGAGTGCTGGGCATATTTGGTGTCTATTAGAAGGGTCTAGTCTGCTGTTGTGTGTGCGCTCACTGCCAAAGAATAACTAAGAGAGTTTAACGTCTGTGCCTTGATTCTCTGGCGCTCTTTGCTTCTCTCTTTCTCCAATCCTTCTTCCGCGTCGTCTCTATCCTCATTCTCCCGCCCATGTAGCCTTCCTGTCCACCACCTCCACGGTATTGGCTTATTTGTCTGTAGAAGGTTTCCGTGTCAATCTCATTTTTCGACAATGAAGTTATCATGGCGTTAAGTTGCGTCTTCGTTTCAGGAGAAGAGGCTTTGTCCCAAGCTTCGGAGTAGGCAAGATAAGCGGCATGAAACTTAAAATCCGAGGGATTATCGACAACGAGTTTCTCAATGGGCTTATTGTTGGTTTCGGGTTCTTGGCTCATAGGTATCTTGCTCGGAGTAAGAGCAATAGGCGAAAGAACGTTAATAAAGGTTTTCAGCAGAAGCAAACGTCATATCTGGCCAGCGTTTTTTGCCTGAACTAGAAAAGTCTGAAGCTTGGAAAATTTCTCTTCTTTTAACAATCTCGCCAAAATGGACGAAATCGCCCCCCACGATTTTCAGTTTAGACTCGATTTTGCCCTTTTCGATTTTTATGGTGTTGTATGAGTTGCAGAAGAACCCGCGTAGTTTTTCGCATGACATGCTTCCCGCGTGGATCACTTGCATGTCCTCTATTCGCCATTGCCATGGCCTGTGCCTGTGGCCGCACAAAACAAGGTTGACTTTGGATTTTACGAGGCTTCTCAAAACGTCACCCGCATCGACCACCGTGATTTGATCGGCACCCGTATCAGGAACAGGAACAACGTGGTGATGTATCGCGACGATTTTTGTTCTGTCTTTATGCTTTGCTAGGGTGCGTTCGAGCCAGAGATTTTGTCGGTGTCCTACTTCGCCGTCATCTCTGTCGGGTCTCGCCGAGCTTAGGACAAGTATCACAACATCTTCGAGTTCAGTGACTTGTGTCAGGGGGAAGCATTGTCTGAAGAGCAAATAGCCTGTGGAGCGGTAATCGTGGTTGCCGCTGACGAAGATGAACTTTTCTGCTCTAAGCTTTCTTAATTCAGTAGTGGCTGTTTCGAATTGGGATTTCAAGCCATCTTCAGTTATGTCACCTGTTATCAGTATGGCGTCGGGTTTGAGCGCATTGATTTCTTTGACTGCTTGGCTGAACATTTCTTTGCGGAACATAGGTCCAAAGTGGAGGTCGGAAATTTGAACGAGCAACAAATTTTTGGTTCCTCGATAGTATTTCGGTTGTTTTGGTTTTTAATGGTTTCATTTCGGCTAGTATGGCAAATATTTTAAGACGCTGGCATTAAAGTATGTACCGCATGTGGTGTGCATTTATGGCACGTAGAGAAGGTTGGAATATTCTTGGAACAATTTCTTTTGGGTTCTTTTTGCTTCTTGTGGGCATCCTTATAATTATCACTCCGCATCCCTTGAAGGAGACGCAATCGTTTTTCACGGATATTTTTGAGAATGTTCAGGGGTTCCCTGCGCCGAGCGAGCCTCATTCCGTGCTTTATACGGCGGTTATGCGGTTTGCCTTGATATTCGGCTTGTTTAGCATTGGTATTCTGGTTTTAAGGTTTGTTTTGCATGAGTCTGCTAATCGAAAAGCGGGCACGGCTTCGAGCGTGGTTTTCTGGTTAGGTGTAGCGTTTTTAGCGTATTTGCTTGCCGCGGAGAGTATTAGTTGGTTTGGTTTTTGGGCTGGGTTTTTCGTGATTATTGGGTTGATGGTTATCGTGGGTGCTTTTGTGAGGTTTTTGTCCAAGCACGCTTAACGTTGTTTCTCTGTTCCATGTGTGACTAGAGCGGAATCAAGCAGACAGGACGGTCTTGATGAATTTCGGGCAACCGTCGCCGATTTTTATGGTTTGAGCGTTGTGAAATTTCATGAAATCTGCAAGCGTCTGTTTGAGTTGTGGCTTGAAATCCTTTGCAGGTTTAAAGTCTTCTTTCAATTCAATCGCCTTGATTTCAAGTGTTGCCTTTTCGCGGTGCATTTTCGGGTCTAACCTGCCCACTAACTGGTTGTTGTAGAGTATGTTGAGCGCATAATAACCGAATTTTCTAGTAGCCTTGGGAACGTAAGTTTCCAGTGCAGTGTGAAAATCGAAAAGCTTGCGCATGCGCGGCTTGCCCCACGTGAGATTGTCGAAAGGCGAAAGGAAACTCACAGTGCCAGCATCTTCCTCAACATTTGTTATTTTCGCCAAGTCTTCTGAAAAGCAGCTAGGCATTAGGCAAGGCTGGCTGTAATCTTCGACATGCACCGTTGTGATGACGTCTTCTCTTTCTAGCTCTCTAACTAGATGGGTAAGCGCTTTGACGCCCACGTTAGTCTTCGTTGACCACGGGTAGAAATAATAACCAATGTCTTTTGGCTCGGCTATTCCCCAAGCTTCAAGTGTCTTTTCCAGAAAGAAGCTTTGCCTTTCCCTTTCCGTAGGCTCACTAATGTCCACACGTGAAGGCAGCACGTTTTCTGCCAAGTCATAGTATTTCTGAAACTTTTCGCGACGAGAAACCATCAAAGCGCCTGAATCGTAGAGCAGTTCCAAAGCGATTTTGGCGGGTTTCCAGTTCCACCAGCTGCTCGCTTCTTTCTTCTTTTGTTCACCTTCAGTCTTGAAGTCTTTTGAGCATGCTGGTCCATTTCGTTTGATTTCCTGTAAGACCGTGTCGAGTAGTCTAGCTTTTTCTTTGAGCCAACGTTTGGCTTTGCCTCGCATTTCTCTTTGTCTCTCTTTCATGGCGTGAAGGAAAAAGCGGTAAAATTCTATGGGAATGATTGAAGCCGCGTGCGCCCAGTACTCGAACACTCTGCGGTCTGGGTAAAGCAGCTGGTCTAAGAGCTCTTTTCTGTAGTTGCCGAGTCTGCTCCAGAAGACAAGGTAGTGGCTTCTCTCAACCACGTTAATCATGTCAATCTGAACACAGCCTAACGCCTCGAGAACACGAAAAACCAGTTCCTTAGAAACTTTGGCCTGCAGAGACTGGAAACACTGCTTCTTAAGGGCGAATCTTCTAGCATCTTCCTTCGAAATCTTCAACGGTATCCAAAAACCATGAATCAGAGAGAATTATTAAAGCTTGAGCCGAGAGCCGAGTCCCTATAACTTT
>Ga0315268_10004895_pt1 | contig 14447 bp, 21 predicted proteins | sample C1_top_MG_FD_204535 | JGI IMG/M metagenome (GOLD analysis project Ga0315268, IMG submission 204535) | Sediment microbial communities from Yellowstone Lake, YNP, Wyoming, USA - C1_top | ecosystem: Environmental > Aquatic > Freshwater > Lake > Sediment | place: USA: Wyoming | collected 2017-08-01
CTTTTCCGTCGTCAAAAATTATCTTTTTCATCTCCTCCTGGGGTGTGTAGACCGTGTACCTGAAAACAAGCGACTTGGCAGAGGTGAGAAGCTCGTCAGGGTAGCCGAGGATTTCAAGGATTTTTGCCTTCAGCTCCTGGGGAGTCATGTCTGATGCAGAGCCGTTGATTATTATCTGGCCCGAATCCTGCTTTACGCCGTCCTTTGTTCTTTTCAGGACCCTTTTTATTGCAATTTCCCTTTCCCCTGCTTCAAAAACAAGCTCGACAAATCCTGAATTCTTTCCGTTTCTCAGCAGGGAGTTGCCTGTCAGCTCTGACCTAAGGATTCCGAAAAGCCCGAACTCTATTGCCAATAGGATTGTTGACTTGCCTGCGCCAATGTCTCCTGAGAGAAGCACAGAGCCCTGCGGGAAATTTATCTCCTCATCCAGATAGCTCCTTATATTGTTTAGCTTTATTGACTTTAGCAGCATTTTCCCCATAATAGTAGAAACAAAACTTATTTATAATATTTGTTAAAAAAAGACAAGATTATGAAGGTAATCAGCGAGTTTAAGGATTTTCTTAAGGAATACAAAGTAGTCGGGCTTGCAGTAGCTTTTATAATGGGCATTGCTGCAACAGACCTTGTAAAATCTCTTGTTAACAACATAATAATGCCTCTTGCAACCCCGTTTATGCCTGCAGGCCAGTGGCAGACCGCAACATTTTCACTTGGCCCGTTTCATATTGGTTGGGGCCCATTTTTGTCAGCTCTGATAAACTTTGTGATACTTGCATTTGCGGTTTTCTTTATCGCAAAATTGGTTTTAAGGGAAGAGAAGGTTACAAAAAAATAAATTAAAAAACCACAGAGGCAGCTCCCAGAATTCCCGAGTCCTCTGTCTTTGATTTTTCTATTCTCACTTCTTTTGGCAGTATTCCAAGATGCTTCACTGCCTCTTTGTGCGCTTTCTCCACAAATCCCTTTATCGTTGCTATGCTTCCGTCTATTACGACAACCTCAGGATTTACAGCGACAATGATATTTGCAAGGCCTATGCCGAGATATCTGGCTGCTTCTTCTATGACATGCCTTGCTGTCTTGTTCCTGCCTGCAAGCTGGGCAATCTCTTCTGCAGAAAGCCTTCTCTTTGTTTTCTCAAAGAACATTCTTTCAATGCCTCTTCCGGAGGCATACATCTCCAGGCATCCCTTATTTCCGCAGTTGCATTTGGCGCCGTCCTCAACAACAGTCATGTGCCCTATTTCCCCTGCGCTGTCAGAGCTTCCCCTGTAAATTTTGCCGTTGATTATTATGCCTGCCCCGACGCCTGTTCCGACAGTGACCCCGACCAGGCTTGAAACCTTTTTCTCATAGCCGCACTTGAACTCTGCGATTGCAAAGCATTTTGCGTCATTTTCAACAGCAACGCACAGCTTCAGCTTTTCCTCAAGAATTTTCTTAAGCGGAACCTCATTCCACCCCGGAAGATTTGGAGGTCTTATTGCAATGCCCCTCTTGTAATCAGTAGGCCCCGGGATTCCAACGCCAACTCCAATAATTTTGTCCCTTCTTAATTTGTTGACAGCATAGACAATGTTTTCTATTACCTTTGCCTTTCCCGCCTTTGCCTCGGTTGGCATTATTATTTTTTTAAGAACCTTGCCGTTCAGGTCAACGAGCCCTGCCTCTATTTTTGTTCCGCCCAAATCGACTCCAATTAAATACTCCCTTTCCATTTTATTTTTCGCCTCCTATGATTTGAATTTTTTCAGATAATTTTGCGGTTTGACAAGGAAAAGATATTTCTCAGGATTTTTTTTGCAGTCTGCATATATTGGGGATTTCAGCCCCACCAGACTTGGATTTCCGTATTTTATTTTTGGAACGCTTTTGTAGTTTGGGTTTTTTATGAACAGTAATTTTTTGTTTTTTTCTACAAGATAGTAGGCGCCGCCGTGTTTCTCTTCAATGGCCCTGTATTTTGACTTGAACTTTGAATATACAATGTTTGCCATCACAAGGGTTTTCTTGCCTGCATTTATTGTGATGTGGCCGTAGTTTGGCGGCACAACAACTATCTCGCCTGGCATGGCCTTTGCAACAATAACATCAGAGATTTTACTGCCCTTTTTCTTTTGAAGAAGGTATGTTGCCGTTCCATGAATTACCTGATAGACCTCGGGGTATGTTATGTGCGTCTTTCTTACAAATGCATGGTAATGGCCTGTTGTCTTGATTTCCTCATGCCCGATTTCATGATGGGGGATAACTGTAATGTCATATCTTAAGCCGTATTTTTTAAGGGAATTGTTTGGCGCAATGTTCCGGTACATGAAATAAAACTTCCTTACAGCTGTTTTTTTGGCCAAAAGCACTGATTTTATCTGGGAAAATGTCCTTGTGTCTGGTTTTGGCAGCTTTATGGCTTTTGAGCCCAGTTTGTTGTTTTTTTCCAGAAATATGGGCAATCCTGCATATTTGCTTAAATTTATCATTCCAACCCCCATATAGAGTAAATATATATAATATATAAGGTTTTGAAATTATTGGAGAGTAGTTAAATCGCGCTCTTTATTGATATCACAACCATTTTTGTAAACTTTTTTATCAATAGAGACCTGCTGGTTGATTTTTTATTTGCTTCTCCTTCAGACCTCGAGGAATGTATGGAATATTTTTTTACAGTAGAAGTAGCAGGTAAATATTCAAGGAAATTAGATAGAGATTAGATGGAGATTTTTAGTTTTAAGCAAAACAAAACCAGATCCTTTATAAATAACATTAAGCACTTCTAATCTACCAACTCACTAAAAAGCAATATTTAAATATAACCTCTCCCACCTTTCAATTAAGGCGAAAGAGATGATAATAACCAAGGAGACAATGGTTTTTGTCAATAAAAAATTTGCAAACGGAACACTGATAAACGGCAGTTTGGATTTTGCAATAAAAGTAAAAACAGATCATATGTTTGGCAACTTGCCGCATATATTAAGGGCTTTGCTTGTAGACCACTCGTTTGAAGACGGAAACAAGAGAACAGCTGCGTTTTTGCTGATTAATTATTGTGAGGAAAACAGAGTGCCTTGCAATGAAGAAAGGGTGGTAAAGACAATAAGAAGAATGGCCCAGACAAATCCTTCGGAAATAACAAAAATAAGGAGTATGATGAAATATGCTCTCTCAAGCAGATAAAAAGGAAATTGACAAAATAATAAAAAGGTATAAGAAAATTTTTGATGCTCTTGCAGCAATAGATAACAGGGTCTACAAGAGAAGCATGATTATAAATAACAAACCGCATCCTTTATAAACAACCTCTAAATCCTGCATTATAAAGAAATGTGGGACTGCTTCCGAAAGGGGCGCCTGAATCTCAAGGAAACAATAGTTCTTGAGATTATACTGTCAAAATGGGATTTTACAAATATCTAAAGGAAGCATGGAAAAATGACGCTCTTCTTAAGCAGAGGATGCTGCAGTGGAGAGAGGAGCCTGCAACAATCAGGATTGAGAGGCCGACAAGACTGGACAGGGCAAGGGCTCTTGGCTACAAGCCAAAGCAGGGGATAATCCTGGTTAGGCAAAGAGTTATTAGAGGCGGAAGAAAAAGGGAGCAGGTAAGCGGAGGAAGAAGGTCAAAGCATGCAAGAAGAAGAAAGGTGCTTGACATAAGCTATCAGACAGTCTGCGAGATGAGGGCAGTTGAAAAATATCCAAACTGCGAAGTTTTGAATTCTTATTTTGCAGGAAAGGACGGAAAGCATTACTGGTATGAGGTCATTCTTGTAGAGAGAAGCCATCCTGCAATAAAGAAAGACGAGCATCTGAGATGGATAACAGAATCCCACCAAAAAGGCAGGGTTTTCAGGGGCCTCACAAGCTCGGCAAAAAAATCAAGAGGATTAAGAAGGAAGGGGCTTGGCGCTGAGAAGGTTAGATAGATTTTTATATTTTTCTTGTCATTAAACATTTCATGAACAAAATTGCAGGCATATATCATTTGATGGAGTTAGGGTTGCCTACGCTTGACATAACGATATTATCCTCAAGAAATCCTGAAAAAGAGATAGCGAGAGCATATAGAGATTTGCCTCTTGGGTGGGTTGCAAGGTGCGGTGAAAATCCAGATTACAATGCAAACCCTGAAAGGCCGCTGCCTTGGGAAGTAGCTGCAAGTTTTGACGGACTGGTTGATAAGGTTAAGGAGCTGAGAAATCAGGTTGGCAATAAACTTCTGATATTTGTTCACCCGCAAAGAAAAATGGACAGAGCAGGCAATTTGCTGATTCTGGGCAATGAAATAATCTTAGAGGGATGCAATGGCCCGTATACAAACCTTGCAAGGCTTGCTGCTGGCAAAGATAATCCTGAACAGTTCATTACTTTCAATCCCTGGATGATTGGAGTAAAGAAAAAAGAAGGCATGGATGTTTTCAGCGTAGATGATTTATACCAAATAAGATGTGTAGAGAGGATGTTGTCCACACCTCCAAATTCGTCTGTTCAGTTTGAGTTTTCTTTTAATGGCAGCAGAATAGATGTTCATGACATAACAATATTGTACTGAAGTCGTAGCCCTCACCACTTCTTAAGTTTAAATAGTCCAGTTCTAAAACAAAAAGAATGGCCCAAAAAGGGCCCGGTACGACGCTAGGTCACTTAATCCGATAAATAGACTGATACTCCATGAGATATGAAGATATTCATGTATATAAACTTTTTGGCGCCGTCACTTAAACCGGTAGAGTGGCAGACTGATACTCTGCAGCCTACAAGGCTTTGCGGGTTCAAATCTGGACGGGTGAGAGTCCCGCCGGCGCCGACCTAAACCCCGCTCCCGGCGCAATTATTGCCAAAACTTTTTATATTCATAAAAAAATAAGGCAGTCATGGACACAATTTCAATAATCCTCTTCGGAGCAGAAGCAGTCAGCATTTTAACAGGAATTGTCTTCCTGCTAAAGTTCTTTTACAACATTTACGCAAGAAAAGGCACTTTTGCTGAAAACAAAAACTATCTCATCGCAGCATTTATTTTCATTATTGTCGACCCTTTGCTGATAATATTGTTGGGAAAGGTTTTGGCGGCACATTATAGTGAGCATGTTTTGAATTACACAACTGCCGGTTTTGGCTGAACCCAGCGCAAAATTATGCTATCTGCTTTTTTTCAAGCTCTTCGAGCTGGCGTGTACTGTCAGAAATATCTTTTTTCAGTTCAGAAATCATTTGCTTTCTCTCTGACTCCAGCTGAGATTTTACTTCCGGTCTGTCAAGCTGTGCAAGCACCCAATCCAGGCCCTTGAATTCCGAGGGCTTGATTTCAGCTGGGATTCCAAATCTCGGATGTTCGCATACCTCTTCCCAGTCCTTGCCCCACTTCCACCTGATATAAAACAGCATCCTGTAATCTGTTATGTTTGCCCAATCATCCCATGCGTTAATATTACGATTTTCACAGACAATGGCATCTACTGTGCTGTGCTTCCTCGGGAAATAAGCAGAGTACCTCCTTTCTCTTCCCCCATTTCCAATAATTACCTCTTTTTGAACGCAGCGGTATCTCTTGACAGGATTCACATCGTGTCCGCAATTATAGCATTTCATGTCTGCATCATAAGAATTGTCCGCTTAACTATGCTTGGTTTATCCAAAAATAAACCAAAAGGTTTAGAATTGGTTTCTAACCGCAAAGTTTAAATATTTAAATGTCTTTTTACTATTGATAGGTGATTTAGATGACATTCCAGTGCAAGAAATGCAAGTACAAGTTCTCAAACAGGGACAAGGACAGAAAGGACCCTCCGAGAATATGCCCGTGGTGCAATTCGATAAATACTGTCACCACGCTGAAAAGCGCTGATGAAATTGTAAGGAACGTCGACGACATGCTTGATATCTGAAATCAAATAAGTGACATCTCTATTTTCTTTGCCCTCATGACAGTGTCAAGGTAGCCCTGGGCGTTTTTTGTCTGCTTAATGGCCTTTATATTGTCCTTGACCTTTTCAAAGAACCTTACGAGCTTTTTGGCAGAATCCTCCTCATTTTCAAACTTTATGACAAGAATCTCGTCAGCATCGTCTATGTACTTCTGGTGGTATTTCTTTGACATTGACCTCATTTCCGCAAGCATCTTCTCTGCCAGCTCCTCTGAGTTGCCCACTTTCTGCTTAAAAGAGATTCTTCTTTCTTCTCCGTCGTCAAAATAGATGTTGAACTCTGCAGTTTCGTCTTTTATAGAGAACTCCACAAGCTCGGCTTTTGTAGGCTTGACAGTCACAACAATCATGCCCCTGAGGTAATAAAATTAGTTTATAAATATTTGGCTTCCCGTTTAAAAACAAAGTTTATAAATGGCTGAAAAAAACCAGATAAATGGATAAAAAAGAAAGGGATTTTGAAAAGGCCTTTGCAGTCATGGAAAAGGAAAGGCTTTTGATTGACAAAAAGCGCTCGCTTTTGAGCTTTGAAATGGCTTTTTTCTTCCCGCTGTTTGCACTGCTTTTTTTGGTCACCTCATTTGCAGAGGGAAGCTCAATCAAGTTTTTCTTTTTCTTCGCAACAATAGCCCTTATTTTTGTGGACATCATTTATTCCTGCCTGATATACTATGAAATAAGGAAAAAGCAGAAAGAGCTTGACAACATAATTGAAAAAAAACTGCTGTAAAATGGACAAAAAACTTGCAAGAAAAATAACAGGAATCCTGGGGATAGCGCTTCTTGGGCTGAACCTGGTTTTGTTCTCATTCAGGGTTTATTCGGACATTTTTTTCTGGGTTGTTTTGGGCATTGTTGCTATTGCAAGCTTTGCAGTACTGCGCTTTTTGAAGTAAAATGGACAGGATAAAAACAAAAAATTTCAGCCTTGAGCACACGCTTGAGTGCGGGCAGGTTTTCAGGTACTCAAAAAGGGACGATTTTTACTACCTTGTTGCAGGGGGCAGGGTAATACAGCTAAGGCAGGAGGGGGAGTTTCTTTACTATCACGGCGCTTCAGAAAAATTCATAAGAACATACTTCAGGCTTGATGAGGATTATGAAAGAATAGTCAAAGAGCTGAAAAAAGACAGGCATGTTGCAAAGGCAATTGAAAAATATTCAGGGCTGAGGCTGTGCAGGCAGGACCCGTGGGAGTGCCTGATATCATATATCTGCTCTGCTGCGTCAAATATCCCCAGGATAAAGGGGAACATAGAAAACATTGCAAGAAATTTTGGAAAAAAAATTGCCTTGAACGGCTTTGAATCCCATTCCTTTCCAGAGCCCGCGGACATCAAGGAGCTGTGCACAATAAAAAGCTGCGGCTGCGGTTTCAGGTCGGGATATATTCTTGAAACAGCGAAAAAGACTGGCAGGGAAAAAATTAAAGGGCTTAGATGCCTCCCCTATGAAGACGCAAAAAAGGAGCTCATGGAACTGCCGGGCGTGGGCGAAAAAGTTGCAGACTGCGTTTTGCTGTTCTCGCTGGGGTTTGACGAGGCATTTCCAATAGATGTGTGGGTGAAGAGGACAATGGAAAAGCTTTATTTCAGGGGCAGAAAAACTTCAATAAAAGATATAAGAAAATTTGCACTGGAAAAATTCGGCAGATATGCGGGCTATGCACAGCAGTTCCTGTTTCATGCTGAGAGAAATGGCTGATTTTCATTCGATTGGTTCTACATCTTCGGGTTTGACATACGGAATGGGAGGGTCATAAAAAGTGACTTCAAACCCAAGTTTTTCATACATCTCTTTTAATTTTTCAGTATATTCATCTGCCCCTTCGGGCATGCCATAGTGATGAATCTCGCTGACAAGCAGGTATTGGTCCTTAGTTAGGCTCTCGCTGCTTATGTTCATTCTAAAAGCCATTTTTTTTAAAATCTCTGCTGTTGTATTGCCTATATGCCCTGATTTTGTAAATCCATCCTGCTTCGCAGTGTCGAAGCCCTGCACGAATTCGGTTTTCGAAGCAAATATATTGAACCCCCTCTTTAGCTCTGAAACAATCTTCCCAATATCCTTCTCATTTCCCTTTATGCTTGCAGCCAAAACTTTCATTTTCAACCAAGAATTTCGCCCTTGAAGCGTCCGCCCCTTTGCCTGCTATAGTTGGATAAGATTTTTAAATCTATCTGATAAACCACCCATATGGCATCTGGAAAAGTCATCCCCAGAATAATAAGAATCCTGAAAAAGCATCACAAGGAATTCAGGATTCCGATTGTCACGGAAATCTCCTGCGAAAAAAGCCCGTTTAAGGTTCTTGTTTCCTGCCTTTTGAGCCTGAGGACAAAGGATTCTGCAACTGCAAAGGCAGCAAATGAATTGTTTAAAATCGCTGACACGCCGAAAAAACTTGCAAAATTGGATATCAGGAAAATCAAAAAAATAATAAGGCCTGTGAATTATTACAGGACAAAGGCAAGAAGGATAAGGGACATCAGCAGGGTTCTTGCTGAAAAGTACAAGTCAAAGGTTCCAGAAAGTTTTGAAGAATTACTGAAATTAAAAGGCGTCGGCAGAAAGACAGCCAATATTGTCATGGGCTTTGGATTCAGCCATCCTGAAGCGCTTGCTGTTGATGTCCATGTTCACGTGATTTCAAACAGGCTTGGGCTTGTGAAGACAAAAAATGCAGATGAAACCGAAAGAGAGCTTAGAAAGGTTTTGCCGAAAAAATACTGGCCAGAATACAATGACCTGCTTGTTGGCTATGGGCAGAACATCTGCACAACTGCCTACCCAAAGTGCGGCAGCTGTTACATTGAAAAATACTGCATATACCCTTGCAAAAATTTAAATAGAAAGAAACAAAAGTGAATATAGATGAAACTAACTGCCCAAAGATACACCCTTCTCAAGAATGACAGGAATTTCCAGAAGCTCAATGTTGAGTTTCTTCTGATAACGCTTGCCCAGAACATGCAGTATGTCTTTCTTGTCCTGCAGCTGCTGGGCATTTTGAATGTCATAAATTTCAGCCTGAACCCGGACCATTTTCCAAGCTTAACAATTACAGGAGAATTCAGCACTTTCAAAAGCCACTCTTTTAACCCAGTTTACATATACGGGCACTTTTTATATGTCTTTTACGAAGCAATGCGTTCTGTCACGTTGACATTTATCGACCACATCAGGGCAAATCCGTTTTCAGCGGGAATTGTCGCGATTCTCATTGTAAATATCTGGCTCCTCTACTCAGGAATGAGCTATGGGCATGATAACCGGTCTGCAAGAAAAAGAAATATTGTTATTGAACTTATGAAGGATGTACTTAAAAGCGGCAACCTTCTGGAAGATGCGCTGTGGATGATGTTTATTCTTGACATAATTGTGTTCATAACAACTCCTACAAAATCGCACATATACTTTCTTCTTGGAGTATATCTCGTGATGCTGAGCATCAAGGTAACCCCTTTGGTATCCAACCTTATAATATATGCCTCAACAGCATTTCAGAAAAGCTTTTTCCACAATGAAAAAGTTCTTTTTGTTGTAACCCTGCTTGACATTGCAACTGTTTATTTTGACACAAGAAGCACATTTACCTTTTTCCTGATGATTATTGCCTATAGCGCTGTTGCTACAATTCTTTTGAAGCTTACCTCAAAGTTCGAGCAGGCGAATAAGGTAATATTTTATCTTTCATACCTGGGGTTTATTGTTTTCCTGGGGAGCATATTCCTGATTTACGGGATATCATTTCTGCTTGTGATTATAGCGCAATTGCCTCTGCTGATATATTTCTACAAGGCAAAGAAGAAGTTTATTCCAAGATGGCTTATGCAGGCGGCTAATGGGTTGTTTTTAGTTATTTTGCTGTTTTTCTTCTTAAGATGAGGACTGGCATTTGCAATTCTGCTATTCAGATAGCTGGAGATGCTCCTGCAGGTGAGAAGACAGCAACGATAACGTTTTCAGCAGCAAAATCCTGAGAACTTATTTGAGAAAATTCTGTTTTATGAAATTGACCATTACCTGGTTGTTTGCCAGCTCGTACGCCTTTAGCGCGTGCTCAAGGTGGCCTTCCTTCAAGCAGAAATCCCCAAGCCTGCTCAGGTTTTCAGAGTCGCCTGCTAAATGAAAAGCTCTTGCTGCAAGATGAAGGTTTCCGTCTTTTATGCAGGTTTTTCCTATTGCTGAAAGCTTGTCTGTGTCCCCCAAAAGCGCGAAAACTTCAACTGCAATGTCAAATTTTGACCTTTCAATGCATTCTGCACCGACTTTTGCAAGCTTTTCAGCATCTCCTATTGCCTTGAACGCCTTTGCAGCAACATTCATCACTCCTTCTCTCAGGCATTTGTCGCCAAGCTCTATAAGCCTGTCAGCAGCTCCTGCCCATACATAGGCGTCAACTGCATTGTTTAAATTGCTCATCTTTCTGAAATCATCACCCACTTTAACCAGCATTTCCTTGTTTTTTGTCATTGAGAATATCTTGAGAGCATCAGAAAGCTTGCCCTTTTTAAGGTATTCCTGGCCAACATCATTAAGAAGCTTTTCCTTTGTCTGCCCGTCAAACATAGAAAGATCGATGTTGTCAATGCCCTTGTTTGCTATTGTCTGGACAAGATTGTCAAAACCGCTCATAGCATTATAGAGTAGTGACCTAATTTAAATACTTTTCTCTTATATTCCTAAGTCAGCGCTGCAATAAGCTCCATAAGTCCAAGCACAAGAAAATATGTAATTATGCCATATAGAAAATAAAACACATTTCCTCTTTTTTCAGTTGGCATGACATCCCTTACAATGATGTATATGAAGACACCCATTGCAAAAGAAAATGTGTATGTCAGCACTGTGCTAAAAGGGCTAAGGATTATTGCGATAATTGCCCCTGCGAAAATTGCAGCTGATGCAACAAGCTTGCCTGTAATTGTTGAATGGAACTTTTTATGGGACTCTTCTGATATTACTGCCGATGAAAACAGGTAAAATGCCATTGGCAGGGAGATTATATACCCCCACAGGCTTGCTTTTGAGACAAAAAAGAATGTTATTGCATATCCAAGCATGAGATGATTTAAAATCTGGCTAAACATCCTCAGCCTAAGCGTATTTTTTAAAAAATCCTCCTTCTTTTTGGAGTACTGAAGCACATATTTTTCAAAGATGTGCAAGATCACAAATCCCCAGAGGGCTACGAAAAAGCTGTTCATCCCTGATGTTTTGGACTCATTCATGAGAACAGGAAGCATTGTAAGGAAGATTGCGGTTATGAAAAGCCCGGCGCTGAAGCTTGTGAGACTGACTTCAATTTTCTTGAGATGCTCAAAAAAACTCTCGCTGAAAAAATAAGCTGCAGAAAGTGCAATGGCGATTATTACATACTCGTACATTTATGCCAAAAATGCCCTTTTATTATAAAAACATTGCGATTTTTTGGGAATTTGTTGAGAAATAATAAATAACTGCCTCGCATCGGAGGCAGCCATGGCAAAAAACCAAACGATCTTATTTCTTCTTTTTCTTTGCTTTTTTCTTTGCCACTGAATTTCACCTCTTTGAATTATCTATATGAAGTAAGAATATTTTATTTATTTAAAAACCTTTCTATTTTTAGAAAAATTTTCATTCCATAACAGGCTTTCCATACTCTCCATCGCATCCGGGACTGACTTTTATTCCGCTGTTCCTGTTTTTTATTATCAAACTTGAAAGTTTTTCTCCGACGAGAAACCTGATTTTTTCCTCATCCGCGTTAAGAAGCACGCTGAATTCTGTTTCAAACTCTTTCAGAAGCCTGTAATAGACTTCAAAAGTTTTTTTTGTTGCAATCCCTGTTCCGGTAGCAAGGGATATCACCTCAGACAATGGAAGCATGTCCTTGAATGGGACAGCATTTTTTGGAATAAAACCCTCCGGCCTGTCTGCGAGCTCCTCAACTCTCTGCAAAACTCCGACTGTCAGCAGCTTTCCGCATTTCGGGCAGATGTTTTTCAGCTTTAAGGCTTCTGACGGGGGAATGCAGATGCCGCAGTTCCTGTGGCCGGTGTAATGGTAAATTCCATAGCCAGGGTCAGTTTCAATGGTCATCTTTAATCCTTTTCTTGTTCTTATGGCGCTGATTATGCCGGAATAACTCATCTCGCAGTCAAAAATAGTCGCTTCCCTTCCAATTCTCCACGGCCAGTAGCTGTGGGAGTCTGAAAATGACACAAGATTTACCTTGTCAAGCTTTGAAAGGCGCCAGTTCATCGGCGGGTCGCTTGACATTCCTGTCTCTATTGCATGAATATGCCTTGTTTTTTCCCCAAAACACTCCTCAAGGGAGTCAAATCCTGATTTGCTTCCAAAGATTCCGAACCAGGGGGTCCATGCATGCGCAGGTATAATCTCAATATCATTGTCAATATTCATCATCATGTCAACAAATTCAGGGCAGGGTATGTCAAAGATGGGCCTGCCGTCATAGTCAACCCTTCCTCTTTTCTTCAATGCCTCTGTTATCTGGCTTACTATATCAAAATTTTTTGCAAGAATGACAAGATGAACCTTTCTTCCCTTTCCGCCCTGCGAGTACATCAGGGATATTTCTGCAGAGAGCAGGAATTTTTGCCCTGTTTTTGTAGAATATATTCCTGAGCCGGCAGATGTCTCCGAAAGGCTCTCTTTGAGGTGCTTTGCCCACTCCGGGTGCGTAAAATCTCCAGTGCCAAGAAGATTTATCCCTTTAATCTTTGCATATTTCTCAAGATTTGGTATGGACAGGTCCTTGCTGCAGCCTCTTGCATATCTGCCGTGAAGATGAAGGTCTGAAATAATTTCCATAGCGCAAAGAAATCTCAGGAGTTTTAAATACCTTCTGTTTATGCAAGATAATATTCAGGCTTTACTCCCCCGCTTACCAGCTTTGATGCAAAAATCTTTGCCAGAATTCTTTCATTGGAAGATTTTGGAAAAAACAGCTGCTCTGAAAGCACTGCGCCCAGCCCCGATTTCTCCACCGAAGCAAGAATTATGCCTCCCTTTTTGTTGTTTTTGCTCCTTGCCGAGCTTTGTATTGCATCTTCATATTCTTCCATTGAAAACAGCAGCAGGCCAAGATTGAAAAACGACTCTGAAGTCTGTGATTTTTCAAAAAGTTCCATTGCTTTTTCATTGTCCCCTTCCAAGACAGCCATAACCCCTGCACTGTTGTCTTTGTTCTTGCCATAGGCTGCAGTTTCTCTTTTTTCAAATAAGCCAAGAGGAAGCATGGCTAGCTGCTCCCTTGAAAGAAATTTTGCAAGTTTTTTGATTTTCGCGCTGTCAAGGATAATCCCTGCCTTTACAAGGGAAAAGAGCATTTCATCGATTTCCTGCCTGCCAAGAATGTTTTTCCTCCTTTTTAGCAGGTCAAGGGCCTTTTCAATCTTTCCTGTCTGGAAATAAATCTGAAAAAGCTGCCTTGCATACTGCGGATTTTTTGTTTTGGAAATGTTTACAGCAGCTTCATATACTTTTTCAGCTTCCTGGATATTTCCCAGCGCAAGATGCCTGTTTGCAAGATCTTCAATGTTCAGTGCCGGATTTTTAATTATGTTCTCAGGAGAGCTTTTCTCAAGTTTTTTATTGTACTCATCGCTTATTTCGCCAAGCACATATTTTAGCTGTGATATTGTTGCCCTTTTTTCAGGATTTTCCTCTAAAGCCGATTCAAAAAACAGGTCTATTGTCTTTGGAAGCAGGGGGTTTTCTTCGCTTGGCTTTTTCATGGGCATAAACGGCCTTTTTCCAATGAAAATCTCCCAGGCAACAAGCCCTACATCGTAAATATCTGCTTCTTTTGAAGGCCCGGGTTTTTGGCTTTTCATTTGCTCAGGGGAAAGATTGTGCAGGCTGATTGCAAAACTGCCAGCCACGCTTGAATCAAGGGAGTTTTTAACAAAATCAGGGTCAAGCTCAGGGTTGTAGCCAAAGTCAGTTACTTTAACTTTCAGGATTTCAGTTTCTGAGCTGGCAACAAGCACATTTTTCTTGTGAAGGTCCCCGTGCGTTGAATTATTAAGATGCACGTATTCAATTGCATCCATCACTGACAAGGTTATGAAGATGCCTTCTCCAAAAGTTAGCGGGCCTCTTTTTTCAAGAAAGGACTCCAGGTTCGGATGGGGAAAGTACTCCATCGCGACAAAGCCATCTGCTATGTCTTTAATTTCTATGATGTTTTCGTGGGCGAGCTTTTTCTGGACCTCTGCCCCGCTTATGACTATTTCCCTGTTTTTGCTTTCTTCCTGGGGATTTCTCCCCTTGTTTGGCGCCTTTATTGCAAAATCAGCGCCTCTTTTTCTTGCATGATAGACTGTGCTTATGTTTGTCCTGTAAATTTCTCTTACGATATCATATTCCCCAAACTTCTCCCCCATAAAACCATTGTGGAGTGATGATTTAAATATTTTTGGATTAGATTTAAAAACACCAAAATAAATTGCAGAGCGATGTCAATCTATCTTCCAAGAGAGGACTCATTTCTTCTGCAGA
>Ga0315268_10004896_pt1 | contig 14446 bp, 16 predicted proteins | sample C1_top_MG_FD_204535 | JGI IMG/M metagenome (GOLD analysis project Ga0315268, IMG submission 204535) | Sediment microbial communities from Yellowstone Lake, YNP, Wyoming, USA - C1_top | ecosystem: Environmental > Aquatic > Freshwater > Lake > Sediment | place: USA: Wyoming | collected 2017-08-01
GTCGGCGCCGCTCGAACCCGTGCTGTTGCGCAGCCAGGCCGCGCAACGCGACATGTTTTGCTGGAAGCGCGGCGAAACCACCGCCAGCCCGCATCAGCTGTTCGACTTCAATGGCATGAACGCGCAGGCGATGCACGAGCGCGCGCTGGCGATGCTGGAGCGGGCGGCGGTTTGAAAAATTATCCGCGAATACCCGCAGGGCATTCGCGGATAAATCAGAGGTGAACCCATGAACCCGAAAATCATCGTTCTCGACGACGACCCCACCGGCTCGCAGACGGTGCACTCCTGCCTGCTGCTGACGCGCTGGGATGTCGCCACGCTAAAGACGGCGCTCGCGGATGCCGCGCCGCTGTTCTTCGTCCTCGGCAACACGCGCGGCATGGACGCGCAGCGCGCGGCAGCGGTGATGCGCGAAGTGTGCGGCAACCTCAAGGCCGCGCTCGCCGACTATAGCGGGCCGGTGCTGTTCGTGTCGCGCTCGGACTCGACCCTGCGCGGCCACTACCCGGTCGAGACCGACGTGATGAATGAAGTGCTCGGGCCGTTCGACGCGACGCTGCTCACCCCGGCGTTCTTCGAGGGTGGGCGCATCACGCGCGACAGCACGCATTACCTGATGGTCGACGGCAAGCCGGTGCCCACCCACGAGACCGAATTCGCCCGCGATTCGGTGTTCGGCTACACGACGGCGTTCCTGCCCGATTACGTCGCCGAGAAAACCGGCGGCTGCGTGGCGTCCAAGGATGTGGCGCGCCTGATACTCGCCGATCTGCGCGCAGGCAAAGCCGACGCCTGGCTCGGCGGCCTGCACGACAACGCAATCGGCGTGGTCGACGGCGAGTCGCCGGACGACTACCGCGCATTTGCCGACGCCGTGCTGCAGGCGGCGGCGAGTGGCAAGCGCCTCTTGTTCCGCAGCGCCGCCTCGCTGCTCACCGCACTGGCTAGGCTGCCGCCGCAGCCAGTGGCCGCAGAATCCTTCGCCACCCTGGTGCGTGATGGCAAGCCCGGTGCGGTCGTGGTCGGTTCGCACGTCGCCAAGACCACCGCGCAGCTCACTGCGTTGCTGAAGGAGCGCGGCGTGGTCGGCCTGCCGCTCGACGTCGCCCGCCTGCCAGCCGAGCGCGCCGCAGTGGTCGACGAACTCGCTGCAAGCATCGCCCACGCCCATGCGCAGGGCCTCACCCCGGTGGTGTTCACCAGCCGTGGCGAGCGCCGGTTCGCCAGCACGGCCGAGCGACTGGCCTTCGGCGAGGTGGTCTCTGGCACCTTGATGGACGTCGTGAAACGGCTGCCGGCGACGCTGGGCTTTCTCGTCAGCAAGGGCGGCATCACCTCCAACGACGTGCTGTCGACCGGGCTCGCGCTGACCGCGTCGCGCGTGCTGGGACAGATCCTGCCCGGCGTCACCGTGGTGCAGACGCCTGCCGATCACCGCTTGCCGCAGATGCCGGTGGTGATTTTCCCCGGCAACGTCGGCGGCGACGACGCGCTGGCGGAAGCGTATCGGCGTCTCGCCCCCTCGCACGCGCAGGCGAGCCCGGCTAAACTCGCAGCCTGATCGCTCACGTTTTAGCCATGCTCAGTCCCGTCTTCCTGTCCCAGTTGCGTCGCCTGCTCCCGCCGCACAGCGTGCTGTTCGAGCGCGAGGATCTGATGCCGTTCGAGTCCGACGGTCTGTCGGCCTACCGCAATGTCCCCGACGTGGTGGTGCTGCCGGAAAACGAGGCGCAGGTGGCGGCGATCCTGCAGCTGTGCCATGCCGAGAAAGTTGCGGTGGTGGCGCGCGGGGCGGGAACCGGCCTCGCGGCGGGCGCGCTGCCGATCGACGGCGCAGTGCTGCTGGTGCTGTCCAAACTCAATCAAATAAAAGACATTGACCCGCTGGCCCGAACCGCCACGGTGCAGCCGGGGGTGCGCAACCTCGCGATTTCCGAAGCGGCTGCCGCGCATGGCCTCTACTATGCGCCCGACCCCTCGTCGCAGATCGCCTGCTCGATCGGCGGCAATGTGGCGGAAAACTCCGGTGGCGTGCACTGCCTGAAATATGGCCTCACCGTGCACAACATTCTCAAGCTGCGCGCCTTCGCCATCACGGGCGAGCTGCTGGAAATCGGCAGCGACACGCTGGATGCCGCCGGCTACGACCTGCTGGCGCTCATGACCGGATCGGAAGGCATGCTGGCGGTGATCACCGAAGTCACGGTCAAGCTGCTGCCGCGTCCGCAGCGCGCGCAGGTGGTGCTGGCGGCGTTCGACGACGTGGCAAAGGCGGGCGCCGCGGTCGGCAACATCATCGCCGCCGGGGTGATCCCGGCCGGGCTGGAAATGATGGACCGGCTCGCCATTCAGGCCGCCGAGGCCTTCGTCCACGCCGGCTATCCGCTCGACTGCGAAGCCCTGCTGCTGTGCGAGGTCGATGGCGTCAACGAGGAAGTGTCGGACGACATCTTCACCGTGCGCGAGGTGCTGACCGCCTCCGGTGCCACCGAAATCCGCACCGCGGAAAGCGAGGAACAGCGCCTCAGGTTCTGGGCCGGCCGCAAGGCCGCGTTCCCGGCGGTGGGGCGTCTCGCGCCCGATTACTACTGCATGGACGGCACCATCCCGCGCGCGCAGCTGCCGCACGTGTTGCAACGCATCAGCGAGATGAGCGCGGAATGCGGCCTGGCGGTCGCCAACGTGTTTCATGCGGGCGACGGCAACCTGCACCCGCTGATCCTGTTCGACGCCAACCAGCCGGGCGAGCTGCACAAGGCCGAATCCTTCGGCGGAAAAATACTCGAACTCTGCGTCGCAGTCGGCGGCACCATCACCGGCGAGCACGGCGTCGGGCTGGAGAAGATCAACCAGATGTGTGCGCAGTTTTCCACTCCGGAGCTGGTGCGTTTCCACGAAGTGAAGGCCGCGTTCGATCCGCACCGGCTGCTTAACCCCGGCAAGGCCGTGCCCGAACTGCACCGCTGCGCCGAGTGGGGCGCAATGCACATCAGCGGTGGCCAGCTGCCGCATCCGGAGTTGCCGAGGTTTTGATGCTGAGCGAATTCACCGAACGCATTCGTGCCGCCCACGCCAATGGCTCGCCGCTTGTCATCCAGGGCGGCGGCAGCAAGACGTTTTACGGTAATCCCGACGAAGGTGAAGTGCTTGGCACGCGCACGCTCAGCGGCGTGGTCGATTACCAGCCGAAGGAACTGGTGCTGACCGCGCGCGCGGGCACCTCGCTTGCCGAAATCGAGGCGCTGCTCGCCGAACAGAATCAGATGCTGGCGTTCGAGCCGCCGCATTTCGGCGGCGCCGCCACCCTCGGCGGCTGCGTGGCCAGCGGCCTGTCCGGACCGCGCCGGCCCTATGCGGGCGCCGTGCGCGACTTCGTGCTGGGGGTGCGCATCATTGACGGCACCGGCCAGCCGTTGCGCTTCGGCGGCCAAGTGATCAAGAACGTCGCCGGCTACGACGTGTCGCGCCTGATGGTCGGTGCGCTTGGCACGCTCGGCCTCATCACCGAGGTTTCGCTCAAGGTGCTGCCGCAACCGGCGGCGGAAACTACCCTGCAATTCGAGCTCGACGAAGCCGCCGCCATCGAAAAGATGAACCGGATGGCCGGCCAGCCGCTGCCGTTGTCGGCCACCTCCTGGCATGCCGGGCTGCTGACGGTACGGTTGTCGGGCGCGACCTCGGCGGTGCAAGCCGCACAGGCCAGGCTCGGCGGCGAGGTGCTAAAAGACGCAGCACCATTCTGGTTGCGCCTGCGCGACCACGCGACGCCGTTTTTTGAAGTGCGTCCGGCTGCCTCCAATCAGCAGCTGTGGCGGCTGGCCGTCAAGCCGACCACGCCGCCGCTCAAGCTGGGCGACGCGCAATGGATCGAGTGGGGTGGTGCAGTACGCTGGCTGGTGAGTGACCTGCCCGCCGCTGCGCTGTTCGCTGCAGCAACAGGCTGCGGTGGCCACGCCACGCTGTTTCGCGGCAAAGCCCCGGCCGAAGGGGTGTTTAACCCGCTCACACCCGCGCTGCTGACGCTGCATCGCAACCTCAAGCAACGCTTCGACCCCAGGGGCATATTGAATCGCGGCCGGCTGTACCCGGACTTTTGACATGCACCTGCCCTGATTATGCAAACGACACTCGCCGCATCCTTCCGCAATACGCCCGAGGGCGACCTCGCCGAAAGCATTCTGCGCAGCTGCGTGCATTGCGGTTTCTGTCTGGCCACCTGTCCCACCTATCAGATTCTCGGCAACGAACTCGACTCGCCGCGTGGCCGCATTTATCTGATCAAGCAGGTGTTCGAAGGGGCCACGCCCACCGCCAGGACCCAGCTCCATCTCGACCGCTGCCTCACCTGCCGCAACTGCGAAACCACCTGCCCGTCGGGCGTGGAATACGGCAAGCTGATAGACATCGGCCGCGCGCGGGTGGAACAAACCGTCGGCCGTGGCGCGCGCGAAACCGCTACCCGCGCCGCACTTAAAACAGGTTTGCTGTCGCCCACGTTGTTCAACACGGCCTTGAAAATCGGCCAGAGCGTGCGCGGCGTGATGCCGGAGTTTCTGCGCAGCAAAATCCCCGCATCCGAGTCGCCCGGCGACTGGCCGCGTCCGCGCCATTCGCGAAAAATGCTGGTGTTGCAAGGCTGCGTGCAGCCCGGACTCAAACCCAACATCAACGCCGCCACCGCGCGCGTGCTCGACCGCATTGGCGTGTCCTTGATTGCCGCAGACAATGCAGGCTGCTGCGGCGCGGTCGCGCATCACCTCAACGACCACGACGACGGCCTGAACGCCATGCGCCGCAACATCGACGCGTGGATGCCGCATCTGGATGCAGGCGTGGAAGCCATCGTGATGACCGCTTCCGGCTGCGGCGTGATGGTGAAGGATTACGGCTGGCAGCTGCGCGACGACCCGGCGTATGCGGACCAAGCCGCCCGCGTCTCCACCGCAACAAAAGACATTTCCGAAATCCTGGCGGCCGAACGCGAAGCGCTCAAACCGCTTACGCCTCACGTCCTCCCGCTCGCCAAACGAATCGCCTACCATCCCCCCTGCACCCTGCAACACGGGCAGAAGCTCAGCGGCGGGGTCGAGGCTTTGCTCGCGCAAGCCGGATTCGAACTCACCCCGGTTGCGGAAAAAAACCTCTGCTGCGGCTCGGCGGGGACCTATTCGATCCTGCAACCTGACATCGCCAACTCGCTGAGAGCCCGCAAGCTCGGCCATCTGCAGGCCGGCACGCCGGAGATGATCGTGACCGCCAACATCGGTTGCCTGACGCATCTGCAATCGGGCACGGCGATTCCGGTGCGACACTGGATCGAGGTTCTTGATGCGGCGCTGGTCACCCCCTCGCCTTAAGTCTTTTGTAAATCCTGCGGCTGGTTGAAGTTGGCGAAGCAGGTCTTGCAGGACTCGAACCAGAGTGAGCCGTGCATGACCTCAAACAGCGTGACCTTATCCTCTGCCGGGGCAAAGCTGCTTGAATTAGACAGACTTACAAATAATTTGCAGGAACCCTGGAAAGCAAAAAGCCCAACCTTGTGAGTTGGGCTAAGTGCTTGCATTGTTTGGCTCCCGACCTGGACTCGAACCAGGGACCTGCGGATTAAAAGTCCTGGGTTGATAGCGATCTTGGTTTTCTTGCCCATCGATCTGTGTAGCTGACCGTAGGCATGACACTCTACGTCTCAATCGTGAGTGAAATGGCCAGCGAAAGACTGGAATGTGAGTTGCCCGTCTGTTACCCGCGAACCAAAGAAAAAGGGCTCGCATCGCTGCAAGCCCTTAGATATTTATGGCGTCCCCACGGGGATTCGAACCCCGGTTACCGCCGTGAAAGGGCGATGTCCTAGGCCTCTAGACGATGGGGACCCGGACGACGGTGTGACCCGTCAACTTTAAACTGCTACGACTCGCGCCGTTACTGCTTGCTGGAAAGCTGGGTCAAGGTGACGCCGAGCAACAAACCGACGAAACCCAATGGTACCAGTGAGATCCAGACTTGGGCATTCTCACCGCCATTCAGCATTTTCCAAAACCCGACTGCCAGTCCGACGATACTCAGAATCAACCCCAGCAGTGTGGTGATGACGCCCAGTTTGTGCATCGAACTTCCTATTAGTTGGTGGAGGTAAGCGGGATCGAACCGCTGACCTCTTGCATGCCATGCAAGCGCTCTCCCAGCTGAGCTATACCCCCAACGAAGCCGCGCATTCTATACATGCCAGGCGCGCTTGTAAAGCGCGTTTGCACGAAAAAATCGCCGGGCATGCAAAGCCTCGGCAGTTAGATCAATCAGGAAAAAACTTGCCCGGGTTGAGCAGCCCGCGCGGATCGAATTGCTGTTTGATCGCACGCATGATGCCGAGCGTAGCGGGATCGATTTCCTGGGGGACGAAACGGCGCTTTTCGGTGCCGATGCCGTGTTCGCCGGAGAGGGTGCCGCCCAGCGCCAGGACGCGTTGCATGATGGCGTCGAGGGCCCGGTGGGCGCGTGCCATTTCGTCGGCGTCGTCCGGATGCACCATGAGGTTGACGTGCAGGTTGCCGTTGCCGGCATGGCCGAACGACACCACCGCCAGTTGATGCGTGTCTGCGGTGTGGTCGATGAAGTCGACGAAATCGGCGAGTTGCGATACCGGCACCACCACGTCCTCGTTGAGCTTGAGCGGAGCAATCTGCTTGACGGCTTGCGACAGCGATTTGCGCGCGGTCCACAGCAGCGTGATGTCAGCGCGGGTGAAGCCGCTGCGCATGTCGAGCAGGCCGTCGCCGACGAGTGTTTTTTCCAGCGCGGCAATCTGCCGCGGCAGATCCTGCACGGCGCCGTCGGCTTCGACCATCAGCAATGCCCGCGTGCCGGGCGGCAGGTCGTCCGCTGCGCCGGTCGGGCGAATGGCGTCGATGGCGCGGTGATCCATGAATTCAAGCGCACAGGGCATGACGCTCTGATGCATGACGCGGCTGACCGCGTCGAGCGCGGCGCGGTTGCTGGCGTAGCACACGCGCAGGGTGGCGACGGCTTCCGGCGCGGGCAGCAGCTTCAGGGTGGCTTCGGTGATGAGAGCAAGCGTGCCCTCGGAGCCGACCAGCAGGCGGGTGAGGTCGTAGCCGGTGACGCCCTTGGTGGTGCGGCAGCCGGTGTGGATTGCCTGGCCGCTGCCGGTGACAGCGCGCAGCCCCAGCACGAAATCGCGGGTGACGCCGTATTTGACGGCACGCGGTCCGGCGGCATTCATGGCGAGGTTGCCGCCGATGCGGCAATAGGCGCTGCTGCCGGGATCGGGCGGATAAAATAGGCCGGCGCTGCGGGCGATGCGCTCGATTTCGTCGGTGACCACGCCGGGCTCGACGACGATGAGCCGGTTGTCGGGGTCGAATTCGAGCACGCGCCGCATGCATTCGAAGCTGACGACGACGGAGCCGGGTGAGGGCAGGGCGCCGCCGACGTTGCCGGAACCGGCGCCGCGCGGCGTCAGGGCGATGCGATGTTCGAAGGCGATGCGCGCCAGCGCGACGACGTCGTCGTGCGAAGCGGGGAACAGCACGGCGTCGGGTTCGATCTGGTGCGGGGTTTCGTCGTGCGCATACAGGGCACGCGTGGCGGTATCGTCCAGTACGCGGTCCGGCCCCAGTGCGGAGCGGAAAGCGGCAAGCGCAGGTGCGGACAGCATGATGGGGCGGCGAGGGTCAGGCAGCGTGCTCGGGCGGGAGTTGGGCGATCAACTGGCCGACCATGTCGGCGTCGAAGTCCATGCCGATGTCCCAGCCGGGATTGAGCGCGATCGGCACGCCGCCGCCGATGCGGCGCAGCAGCCAGGAAAACTCGGTCAGGATGCCGCCCGAGAAATCAGGGTAATGCTCGGCAAAGGGCTTGGCGCGCTCGGGGCTGGTGAACATGACGAGGACGCGTTCGCCGTCTTCGTCCTCGATGATCAACGGCTCGGCCTGAGTGCTGCGCTGGAAACCCTGGATGGGGTTTTTCTCGTCGCGCACCGGCATGAACAGTTGCTGATCGATCAGTTGCAGTACGAAGGTCTCGGGGTCGAGCGTGCCGGCGTGGACGGCGACCAGTTGCTCTTCAAGCGTGTTGTGGGGGGTGAAGTTCATGGATGTCGGGCTCTTGCGCGGGCGGTATGAGGCAGTGTAACCGATGGCGCGCAGGTCATGGAGTGCTTGTAACCCGTGCGGCAAGGCGCGCATCATTGAGCGCGGTGCGAATGATTGTGCAAATGGAAATATCGGGGGAGGGCTCACGATGGGGCGTTTGACGGGCTATGCCGGGCTGCACGACTACAACCGCGCCATTCGGGAAATTGCCACCAGCGCCGACTGGCAATCCGGACAATTGACGCGTCAGATGGGACGAGTGGTCACGGTCGCGGCGCACTCCATGGGGGTGAGCAGGGCGGGCATCTGGTGTTTGCAGCCGGGACTGCAGGTGCTCGATTGCATGTGCCAGTTCGATAGCCGTTACGGTTTGGTCGAGCCGGGGCCGTCGCTGAATGCAGGCGAATACCCCGCGTATTTTGCAGCGCTGGCAAACAATCGCGCGCTGCCGGTGAGCGATGCGATGCACGACCCCATGACCGTTGAGCTGGCCGAAACCTATCTCAAGCCGATGGGAATTGCCTCCTTGCTGGATGCGCCGATCTGGCTCGATGGCGAAGTGGTGGGGGTGGTGTGCCATGAACATGCGGGCGTGCCGCGTGATTGGCGCGACGAGGATATCGCCTTTGCCGGGTCGATGGGCGACTTTGCCGCCATGGCGCTGTCGCAGTATCGGTATCAGCGGGTGGAGGCTGCGCACGAGCGCCTGGCCCGCATCATCAAGGCTACCCCGGATATGGTCGCCATCATGGTGCCGGGCGGCCAGTTTATTCAGATGAATCCGGCGGGGCGAAAGCTTCTGGGCCTGTCCGGGCAGGCCGACATTGCGGATTACCGCAGCCGTGATTATCTGGGCGAACACGCCACGCAGCTGCTCGAAACCGAGATTTTGCCCGCGTTGCATAGCCGGGGTCGCTGGGTGGGCGAAGCGACGTTGCGAGAAGGATCTGCGCTTGCGTTGCCGGTATCGGTGGTCGCGTTGGCGCATCGCGACGCGCAGGGACAGCTGGAATATTTTTCGGCCAGCTTGCGCGACCTGACCGCGCAAAAAGCGATCCAGCGAGAAATCGAAACCCTGAATAATGAACTCGAAGCGCGGGTCCGGGCGCGCACCCAGGAGCTGGAATACGCCAACCGCAACCTGGAGTCGTTTGCCTATTCGGTGTCGCATGACCTCAAGGCGCCGCTGCGCGGCATCGAAGGCTATAGCCGTCTGCTGGCGAGCGAGTTCGGCAGCAGCCTGCCGCAGGCGGCGCGCGAGTATATCGATCTGATTGCGGTTGCCAGCCAGCGCATGGATCAGATGATCGCGGATGTTCTGGCTTATTCGCGTGCGCAGATGCGCGATCTCAAGCCGGTGCGAACCGACGTGCGGAAGCTGGTGCAGCAGGTGGTCAGCGAGATCGATCCGCAGTTGCTCGAAGGGATCGATCTGGAACAGCGTGTCGAGAAAGCGGCGCTGGAGTGCGACCGTGAAGGTCTGATTCAGATTCTGCGCAATTTCTTATCCAACGCCGTGAAATTTTCGCATCATCAGGTGTCGCCGCGTATCCGCATCGAAGGCTGCCGCCTCGCGCACGGCTACCGTTTTGCGGTGAACGATAATGGCGTGGGTTTCGACATGCGCTACCACGACCGCATTTTTGAAATTTTCCATCGCCTGCCGAGCGCGGATGGACAGGGCGGCACCGGCATCGGGCTGGCGCTGGCGGCGCGGTCCGCCGAGCGTCTGGGCGGGCGGGTGTGGGCTGACAGCACGCCGGGACAGGGCGCCACTTTTTACTTCGAATTGAATAGCGGGACGCAAACATGAAGCTGCTTTATGTCGAGGACAATCCATTCGATCGCGACCTCACCCGCCGCGCATTGCTGAAGCAGATTCCCGATCTGGAATGGGATACGGCAGAGGGGGTGCAGGATGCGATCGGCAAGCTCGCCAGCCAGCACTACGATGTTTTGTTGCTCGACATGTGGTTGCAGGACGGCTGTGGGCTTGACGTGCTGCTGCATGCGCGGCGACACGCTCTCGATTTGGCGGTGGTGGTGGTCGCGGGGGCGGGCGATGAGGCGAGCGTGGTTCAATTTCTCAAGGCGGGTGCCCAGGATTATGTGCCCAAGCGTGGGCAGTATCTGGAGCAGTTGGGCAGTCGCCTGACACGTGCGCAGGAACAGCAGCGCGAAAACATTCGGCCGGGCACGGTGCTGACCGTGCTCTACGTTGAATCGAACCACGACGATATCGAGCTGACGCAGCATTATTTTGCACGCCGTGCACCGCACCTCGACCTGGTGGTGCAGACGGACGGCCCGGCTGCACTGGCCTGGCTGGCAGAGCCGGATCACCATGCCGATGTCGCACTCATGGACTTGAGACTGCCCGGCATGTCCGGGCTGGAGTTGCTGGAAACCCTGCAAGCCCGCCACAAACTGCCCAGCATTCTGATTACCGGGCGTGGCGATGAAGCGGCAGCGGCGCAGGCCATGAGCCTGGGTGCGGTCGATTACCTCATCAAGGAGCATGGCTATCTGGCGGCCTTGCCCTGCGTGATCGAATACGCTCACGTGCTGGCGGCTTATTCCGCGTTGCGGCAGGCCTATGCGCGTCAGCAGGGTGAAGCACATCCCGCCTGAATCAGGGGTTGCGGATCGGATCCTTCAGGGCATACGACTCCATCTCGCCTCGCGGGACTTCAGCGCGTAGTGGATCGGAGTACCCCTCAAGGGGGTATTGAAAAGAATCCTTTAGGGTTCCCAGCGTTCGGGGTGGGCCCAGTAGCGGGCATTGAGCCAGTCCGGCACGGATTTGTAGCTATCGAGGTCGTAGTAAAAGATGCGCATGTTGTTCGTCGTGTCGGTTGCGGACAGCACGAAGCCGAGCGCGCGGAATGTCTCCTCGTCGAGGGCGCAACCTGGCTGTGCAGCGAGCAGGATGCACGGGGCGACGTAGAGACGCGTTTGACTGATCAGATGCTGGGCTTGTTGCGCGCTGAGTCCATTCAGCACGTCGATTCCGAGTGCCAGCGCAACGGTTGAGTTCGACTGTGCGGCGTGCATGCGCAACGGCGTGGTCGGCAGCACCTCGCTGGCCAGAAGGTGGGCGGCCAGATCCAGCGCGCACACGCCGGCAGGCCTGATCTCCAGCAAGCGTGCCTGCAGGTGGTCGCGCCAGTTCATTGCCTATGCCTTGGGCGGCACGCGTACCAACCGGGTGCCCACGATGCGGTCGTGAAAAAACTGCCGGTCGCGGTCGATCAAGGCCCACCAGAAACCGGCGCCTGCCAGCAGCAAGCCGAACAGCGCGAGGATGAATCGCAGCGCGGCCTGCCTGAGCGTCAACGGCGCGCCGTCAGGATTGACCAGACGGATGCGCCAGGTTTTCATTGCCAGCGTTTGTCCGCTGCGCAGCCAGAATGCGCTGAAGTAGGCGAACAGCACGCCCAGGATGTAAACCTGGAACAGGTGACGCTGCCAACCGGCCTGGGCATTGCCGACCAGGTAGAGGAAAGGAAGCGCGGCGACAAACAGCACTGCGGTAACCAGCAGCAATTCGTAAACCATGACGGCGATGCGGATCAGGAATGGGGCAGAGGTGGGGGCTATTGCGTTGTCTTGCATGGTGGCTCTATATTGCGGCTTGGCGCGACACTTTGCCACAGCGCGCCGCATACAAATCAAAATCTGGAGAGGGCTCGATGAATATCGTAAAGCAACTCATGGCCATTCCCGGGGTCATTGCCGCCGGCGAATATGCGTTTCGCGGCGACCGTTACTCGTATGAGGGCGCGCTCACCGACGAGTTTGCACGCATGGCGTCGATTCTGTGTCGCGCCAATACGCTGTCGGTCAATATGCAATCCGAGATTTTCGACTCCTTTGCCGAAAACTGCGGCTGTCGGCCGGTGCAAGGCTGGATCGCGCGCGGCAATCAAATCACCATATGCGCAGTCGGCAACTATTTTGCCTTCATCGAAAACCGTGACGAATTGCTGAACGACGTCATGACCATCATGCGCGCCAAGGTGGGCGACATACGGGATGATCTGCTGGCCAATCTGTACGCCAAGCTGGGTGGCGACACCAAGGAAGCCTTGTACTGAATCTGATACCAAAGGAGAAGCGAAATGAATCTGGACAAAATGATGGATTTGCCGGGCGCGATGGCAGCGTTCACCTACAGCGACAGGGGCGATCTGCAATCGCAGGTGCTGCGCGAGGGAACCGAACTGACGCCGCAGGTGCTGGATTTGCTGGCGCACTCGTGTGTCGCCAACCTGGCGATTGCCAGCATGGAAGCGCGCGGCTGGGAGGCGGTTACCGGACAGGGCGGGTTTCAGCCGCTCAAGGGCTTCTCGGTGGTGGGGCTGGAGTGGTCAGTGGTGGTGAATGGCAACTGCGGCGTGGTCGTCAAGAATCGCGATGCCGACTACGAAGCCACGTTCAATGCCTTGCAGGCTGCCTGAGGAGCGCATATGTCGCTGAGAAAAATCCTGGTGCTCGATGGCGTGACGGCGGTATGCCGTTTTCGCGACGATGGCGTGGTGATGGAGGCCGAGGGCATGCTGCCGGCAGACTTGCTGGAGCGGCTGGCGAAATTCGCCCAGTGGTATCGCCGCATGGTGTCGGGCAATACCGACATCCTGTCGCTGTTTTCGCAGATGCGCGGCTGGTCGCCGTCGCAGGGCTGGATCGTGAAAGGTGTGGCCATGACGGTTTGCAGTGTCGGCAATACCGTGTGTCTGGTCGACAATTCGCAGGGATCGCTGAATCAGATCATGCGGGCGCTGGGCGAGGCAGCGCACGAATAACTGGACATAATTTGCCGCGTTTTCGTGGCAACAGCAGGTGCAGACAATTAACCCCTCTGCTCGCGGAGGGGTTTTTGTTGGGTGGGAAATGCCGTCCGACCACGGTTTTAGCTGGATTTCTTGACCGTAACGGGGCAAAACGATTACCCTCGCAAGTTCACCAACGAATTGATTTTTTGCCAGTTTATGGAAGTCACGGGCGCTGAGATCGTCGTACGTTGTCTGGCCGAAGAGGGCGTCGAGTTTGTATTCGGCTATCCCGGCGGAGCCGTACTCAACATTTACGACGCAATCTTCAAGCAGGACAAATTCAAGCATGTGCTGGTGCGTCACGAGCAGGCGGCGGTGCATGCCGCCGATGCCTATGCGCGTGCCACCGGCCGTGTCGGCGTGGCGCTGGTCACTTCGGGCCCGGGCGTGACCAACGCGGTGACCGGGATTGCCACCGCCTACATGGATTCGATCCCCATTGTCGTCGTCAGCGGCCAGGTGCCGACCCCGGCGATCGGTCTCGACGCGTTCCAGGAAGTCGATGCGGTTGGTATCACGCGTCCTTGCGTCAAGCATAACTTTCTGGTCAAGGACGTGAAAGACCTGGCAGCGACGTTCAAAAAAGCCTTCCACATCGCCGCTTCCGGCCGCCCCGGTCCAGTGCTGATCGACGTGCCCAAGGATGTGACTGCGCACCTCGCGACATTTGATTATCCCGCCACGGTCGAAATGCGCTCCTATAATCCGGTGGTCAAGGGGCATAGCGGGCAGATGAAGCGCGCCGTGCAGATGCTGCTCGAAGCCAAGCGCCCGATGATCTACACCGGTGGCGGCGTGGTGCTGGGCAATGCCTCGGCACAACTGGTCGAACTGACGCGGCTGCTCGGCTTTCCACTGACCAACACGCTGATGGGGCTGGGCGGCTATCCCGCTACCGACAAGCAGAATCTTGGCATGTTGGGGATGCATGGCACCTACGAAGCCAACATGGCCATGCAGCATTGCGATGTGCTGCTGGCGATTGGCGCGCGCTTTGACGACCGGGTGATCGGTAACCCCGCGCACTTCGCCCGCGAGCAGCGCCGCATCATCCATATCGACGTCGATCCGTCATCGATTTCCAAGCGCGTCAAGGTCGATGTACCCATCGTCGGCGACGTGAAAAGCGTGCTTGACGATCTGCTCGCCCTGTTGAAACAAGCCAAGGAAAAACCCGACGCGGCGGCCTTGAATGCCTGGTGGACGCAGGTCGAGTTATGGCGTTCGCGGGATTGCCTCAAGTACAACCGCAACGGTTCCATCATCAAGCCACAGTACGTAGTGGAAAAGTTGTGGGAAGTGACCAAGGGCGACGCCTACGTCACTTCCGACGTCGGCCAGCACCAGATGTGGGCCGCGCAGTATTACAAGTTCGACAAGCCGCGTCGCTGGATCAACTCCGGTGGCCTCGGCACCATGGGCGTCGGCCTGCCGTATGCCATGGGCGTGCAGCTCGCATTTCCCGATGCGCAGGTCGCCTGCATTACCGGCGAATCGAGC
>Ga0315268_10004897_pt1 | contig 14442 bp, 17 predicted proteins | sample C1_top_MG_FD_204535 | JGI IMG/M metagenome (GOLD analysis project Ga0315268, IMG submission 204535) | Sediment microbial communities from Yellowstone Lake, YNP, Wyoming, USA - C1_top | ecosystem: Environmental > Aquatic > Freshwater > Lake > Sediment | place: USA: Wyoming | collected 2017-08-01
CGTGTCATGATGTCTTCCACAAAATAACCACTCTTCTCGCCTGCGAGGTGGAGAGCGATGTCTCTCTCCTCCACGATGCCCACTACCTTTCCTTTCCTGAGAATGGGGAATCCACCCACATCATTATTTCTCATGAATTCCACCGTTCTCTCAATCGTTTCCGTATGTTCTATGAAGAACACCTGATGGCTCATAATCTCCCTGATTTCTTCGTTGATGGCAGCGATGAAGTTGCCATTATTCTTCTTAGATATGATTTGGTACTTGTCTCCGCCTCCCAAAAAATCCACAATGTCACGAGTCACGACAATGCCTTCCATGATATTCGTGCCAGGGTGGGTGATGGGGACTCTTCGAGTCTTGTACTCCACCATTGTGGATGCCACGTTCTTGATGGACATGGTGGGAGAGACGGTGACCACATCGCGCCGCGCAATGAGCATGATCTCCCCCTCACGCTCCGACAGATGGGAGGAGGGCTCCATGGCTCCCCTATCGAGCTTCCCATAAATAAATCTCTTCATATTAATCACTTAAAATGTCTTTACAGCTTGCGCAAACCCACTTGCCGTCGACCTCGTGGAGGGCTTCCTGGAATGTTCCACATGCCTCGCACATGCGGGGTCCGAAGGTCTCATCCTCCTCCATTGTTTCCTTACTCTCCATCTCGGGAGCCACACCCAATACCGATGTCGAGGTGACAATACCGGAAATGCTGGTTCCCGACATTACTATCAGTCTCCTCACCTCGGATGCCGCCATGAGCCTGGATGCTTCGCGAAGGCCCTCCTCCTCATCAATGACTATGACAGGCTTGCTCATTATTGAGGAAAGAAGGAGCGTGTCGGCGTTCTTTCCCGGTCCCACCACCCTCCTCAAGAAATCTGAGGCAGTGACGACTCCTATAGGTCTTCCTTTCACGGTCACCACGATGCAGTCTGCCTCGTCTGAAACCATCTTTCGGGCAGCCTCTGAGGCTTTTGTCTCTGGAGCGAGAATGAGTAGATTTCTCTCCATGATGTCCTTGACGAGAAGGCCTGTCATTGTATCACCGGCAGTCCTTGCATCTCTGACTATTTAACCTTTTTGAATTTGAAAAATAGGAAGATGACGAGAAGCGCCACCACCGCACCAGAGACCACAAGCACGATAGGGTCTGACCACCAGAGGGTAGGCGCAGCCAGAGCCTGTGGCGGGGTGATATCATAGGCAGCGTTTGTAGCCTGCGGGACTCCCTCGACAGCTTTGGAGAGTAGCATGCCTCCCTGCTGTTCTGAAGGAATGGGTAATAGTCTTTTCACCAAATACCCTATTCCCAGGGTGAAGAGAAGGGATATGGCAACAGCGAGGGGGGATATTCTCGTCCTGACTGCTTCTGTTATAGACTCCATGGTCTCTCTCTTCTGGGCAGGAATGATGAGTATGGCTTTCTTTGCGGGTCCATAGTACTTGATCTCCCGCCATTTCTTTGACAATTCAGTCTCTACAATCCGGATCATGCCAATTTCGAGGAACCTTTCTATATGGAACATGACCGTAGGGAGAGGAATATTGAGTTCTTCGGCGAGTTCTGAGGGATTCTTGGGTGACCTGAAGATAGATTCCAGGATTTCCCTGCCTTTGTCATTGGCAAGCTCCATAGCCAGGAGTTTGGCATTCTTCTCTTCTGTGGTCAAAATATGTATGACTTCATCTATATGCATGGGTAGAATTAACTTCAATGCTTATAAAACTTATTGATAGCTTCAATCTATTTTGAATCTATATGATTCTTATGAGGAAAGGAAGTATTCAAGAAATTTAATCATGGAAACATTTAAGAATAGCTGCCAGTTTTGGGGTTGTGTCAGAAAAAAAGTATTACTTCTATATTGCGCTCTCTGGATGCATATTCGGCTCCGTCTCCTTGTTTTCCGCTCTCCTCAGAGACAGAAATGTCTCATCTCTCCAACAATCCACTTTGAGGGTCTTTTTTGCCCTGATTCTGCTCTCTCCCATTGCCATAAGGAATAGGACTGCCATATCAAAGAATGACATGGGGTTTTTTTTGCTGTTTGGACTCATTATGGCGCTTCTTGGATTTCTTGAAAATACCGCAATTGCACTCAAGACCCCTGTGGCTGTTGTTGTCCTGCTCATGTATACCCAACCTGTATGGACGGCACTCATCTCACGCCTTTTTTTAGGGGAACGGCTCAATGCACAAAAGGGTTGTGCCATACTTCTTTCACTCGCGGGCATCGGACTCATCACGGAGTTTTGGCGCGAGAGCATCTCCGGCATGGCAGGTCCCGCCATAGCCCTCTTTTCGGGATTCCTGCTCTCCTGCGAGTTCATTTTTTCCAAACTATCGCGACAAAAGAATATCCACTTCACCCAGTCTCTTTTTTTATCCTATGTATTCCGTCTTATTTTTACAATCCTTCTCGGGTTCCTCCTTTCATTTTTCATATCTGACCCAGCCATCATGGGATTCACCCTTTCCCAGAAGACACACACATGGATACTTCTTTTTTTATATGGACTGCTTCCTATGTGTGTGGGAATGATGATCCTCTTCTTCTCCATCAAGTATGTTTCTGCAACGAGTGCAGGCATCATTCTCCTCTTAGAACCTCTGAGCGCAGTTTTTTACAGTTACTTGTTTCTGGGAGAGTCCATAGGGGCATTGACAATCGTAGGTGGAGTCTTCATTTTGGTGTCCAGTCTTCTTGCAATGGGGGAGTGAGCAGTATCTCCAAGACAACCTTTTTATTCTGACGTTAAATGGGATGCATGCGAGGATTCATAGTTCATCCTACCTACAGAACGGAGGGGAAAAAGACATTCGTCCAGCTCTTCGGGCGTCTAGAAAATGGTGAAAGCTTCCTCGCAGAGAGGGAATACGTTCCTTACCTTTACATAAGGAAATCAGATCTCGGTGATGCGATGCGGAGTATCCCCTTTCTGTTTGAGGAGACGCAGATGAGGAATTTTGCAGGTGAAGAGCTTGTCCAAATTTTTATGAATCTCCCTCATGAAGTGGGTGAAGCCCGAAAAATGCTTTTAGAGAAAGACATTCCAACATATGAGGCTGATATTCGATTCGCCTACAGATTCATGTTCGATTTTGACATCAAGGGATTTGTTGAAATTGAGGGTGAACATAAAAAGGGGGAGAGGGTGGACAGATACTACAGGAACCCACATCTGAAACCCACCTCGCCTTTTGATGTCAAGCTCACAATCGTTTCTCTCGATATAGAAACGGATGAAAGGAGAGGAACCCTTCTCTCCATTGCGCTCTACCCCCAGGATGAGTGTCTCATGCTCGGAAAACATGCAGAGGGTGCGGTCACCTTCGTCTCGGAGAGCGCACTGCTTGAAGGCTTCAGGAAGCGCATCGTTGATATTGACCCCGATGTCATACTTGGATGGAATCTGACCGACTTTGACCTCAAATTTCTCGAGGACAAATTCAGGAATCACAACCTCAAATTCGACATAGGGCGATACGAGCGCGAGGTAAAATTCCGCACCGAGGCGTTTCACAAAACCTCCACCGCCTCCATAGCCGGACGCATGGTGCTTGACGCCATGTACCTCATGAGGGATTTTTTTGTGCCTATGGAAGACTATAAACTGGATACCGCCTCGAAAAATATCTTAGGGGACGGGAAGATAAAATTCGAGGGAGATGTCGCTTTATTGTGGGAAAAGGACCCCTCACTCCTGAGCGCATACAACAAGAAGGATGCCAGCCTCACCTACAAAATAGTGGAAAAGGAGGGATTGGTGGAGCTTGCCACAAAGATTTCTGGGTTCACTGGCATGCAGCTTGACCGTGTGAAGGCATCCATCGCTTCCCTTGATTCCCTGTATCTCAAAGCCGCGCGCAAGAAAGGCATCGTCTGTCCTTCTGTTGGTCATGAGGAGAGGACTGGTGTGGTGGGTGGCCTCGTCAAAGAGCCCCTCTATGGAATCTATGACAATGTATGCGTCTTCGATTTCCACAGCCTCTACCCCTCCATCATGGCAACCTTCAACATTGACCCGCAGACCTTCACGGAAAAAGAAACAAAGATCAAGGCACCCAATAATGTGTTCTTTGAAGACAAGCCCGCGATTCTTCCAGAAATCATACTCGACCTTCTCGAAAAGAGGGCTCACGCGAGCAGCCCCACAGAGAGTTTTGCCATTAAAATAATAATGAATTCGTTTTTTGGGGTCCTGGGCAACCCTCACTGTCGGTTCTACAATGCCAAAATGGCCAATGCCATTACTGCCTTCGGTCGTTACTTTTTAGAGATGACAAAATCACTCGTGGAGGAGAGGGGGTATAGGGTCATCTATGGCGACACGGACTCCATATTCGTCGTCATCAATGCCTTGACACTCGCTGAGGCAAGAGATAGGGCATACGATATTGAAACCTACATCAATGACTTCTACGACAGGCATGTCGTGGAGATATATGGGAGGAAGAATTATTTGAAACTTGAATTTGAAAAACTCTATTCCAAATTTTATCTTCCCAAGCAGAGACATGAGGAGAGAGGGGCAAAGAAGAGGTATGCGGGACTGCTCGATGACGACATAGATATTGTTGGGCTTGAGTATGTGAGGAGGGACTGGACACCCCTCGCAAAGAAATTCCAGTATGGGCTCCTGGATATGATATTCAGAGGGAGGGATTATGAGAGCTTCATAAAAGATTTTGTTTCTGACCTGCATAGAGGAACGTATGATGACCTCCTGGTCTACAAAAAAGGTGTGAGAAAGGAATTATCCCGCTACACGAAGACCACTCCGCCTCATGTCAAGGCTGCTCGCAAAATTACTAATTTCAAAGAGAGGACAGTGGAGTATGTCATGACAAAACACGGACCAGAACCACTCAAAGAAGGTGTCCGCATAGACTATGAACACTACAAGGAAAAACAGCTTGCCCCCATCGCAGACTCACTCCTCACGTTCCTCGGCAAGACGTTTCATGACGTACTTTCCTCAAAAAAGCAGACCAACCTTGATTCCTTTCTCTAGAAAGGCTTAAAACATTCAGGAAGTACATCATCTATGATACTCTTTGACGAATCCCATGAGCAGTTCTGCACCGTTTCTGGAAAAAAGAAGAGAAAGCCATATACACAGCTCGCTGAGAAAGCAGGGAATATGCAGCCATGTCTCCATAGAGATGATTTCTTACGCCTCCTCCCCAAATCCGATACGCTCGTCCTTGCCGAACCTCATGTCTATTTTTCCCGGCGTGAGATTGAAGGCATCCTCGGGTTTGTGGAAAAGGGCGGGGGGCTCCTGCTCATTGGCAATCATTCCAACACGCCCCGGTACTATACCTTCGGATGCAATGAGGTCCTTAATCCCATAGCGACGCTCTTTGGCATGCGATTCAATGATGATGAGATCTTCTTTAATGGTGCCAACACCATACAAGACTTCATCCCTCACAAGATTTTCGAGGGCATATCCTCCGTCTTTTTCTGGCGCGGATGTTCCCTCTCACTCACAAAAAACGAAGACGCCTGCATTGCCGCCTTTGCCCGTATGGGGCATTCTCGTGTCTACTCCGCACGACCCGCGGTCATGTGTCTGGGCGGAAACAAGGTTTTTGGGGTGGGTGACTCATCTGTGTGGAGCAATCCACGTGCGGGTCTTGAGGGAGACGGACTGCACCTCGGTTACAATGTCCTCCGCTGGTGTGGAAAGACTTAAATATAAGGAAAGATAAATATTTGCCATGATAATCGCCTACGTCTTCATCACCACGGCACCTGGCAAAGAGAAAAAGGTGCTTGAGCTGGTGGGTTCAGGGAAGAATGTATCTGAGGCGTACAGGCTCTACGGGGAATACGACATCATAGTGAAGATTGAGGTGGAGGAATTGGCAGAGGTAGACAAGTTCATTTTCAGTAAAATCCGTTCCCTGTCCGAGGTGAAGCAGACCTCCACGATGATTGCCATGTGACCGTCGCACCGCAAACCCTTCTCCTTTCCTGTAAGGATACCGCTGTATCTTTGGCGAAAGGGGACTGATTTATAAGCTTTCTTCAATGCTCTAATCGTGCAAAAGAGAATCCTTATCTCACTCTCAGCCTTCATGCTCGTCGTGGAGAATAGGCGAGGCATGTTCTGGACATTCCTGCCTATCTATGCGGCAAATATAGGTGCAACCAATACGCAAATCGGCTTCATACTTACTCTCATCATATTCGTAAATTCGCTGGGCCAGGTTCTGTGGGGCAGAGTCTCAGACATGGTGGGGAAGAGGAGACCATTTGTAGCCTTTGGGGAGATTTTTGCAGGCATCGTTTTCCTTTTTCTCGCCAATGTGAATGAAGTCATGCTCCTCACCCTACTCCTTGCCCTGCTTGAGGCGGTTTGGTCCATGGGCAACCCCACCTGGGATGCCCTCATCTCGGAGCTCTCTGAGGAAAATGAGAGGGGAGAAGTGATGGGGAAGCTATCCACGGTGGGTGGCGTAGGAAGGATTGTGGGGGTGCCGCTCGCCGGTATCCTCATAAAATTCTATGGATTCTCCGTCCTTTTTTATCTCTCAAGCCTCCTCATGTTTCTTGCCGCGGCGACTGTTATCTGGATCCCTGAATCTCACAAGCCTCACCTCATACCCGGGGCATTCAGACTCTCAAGCCTCTCACTTCAAAACCTCAAAGGTGAGTATGCGAAGAATAAGAATTTCTCCCTCTTCACCGCGCTTGTCACTGCGAGGGAATTCTCCACGGGTCTTTTTGCCATGCTTGTGCCCCTCTACATTACGCGCCTCGGAGCAAACACGTTTGAAGTGAGTGTGGTCGTCGTCATAGGGGCTATTGCAACCACGCTTCTCATGACGCCTGCAGGTAGGCTCGTGGATAGGGTGGGGAAAACGAGGATAATGGAGTATTCTCTCCTGTGCGGTTCTTTCTCCATCCTCCTCTATAGTCTTGCTTCAGGATGGCAGTTCCTCATATTCGTCTCCATCGTGGAGGGGGTGGCGTGGGCTGCTCAGTGGACTTCATGGTTTTCCCTTCTTTCAGCACTATCGCCTGTTGAGAGGCGCGCTACCTTCATGGGATTCCACAACATGATAGTGGGATTTTCATGGACGTTTGCGCCTGTGTTCGGTGGGTACCTGTCCGATGTGGTGGGATTAAAGTATCTCTTCATCATTTCTTTTGCCCTCTCAATGGTCCCCAACCTGGCGTTCATGCAGTGGGCAGGGAGGAATCGGGAAGAGTTGGAAGGCAACAATTAGAGGATTGCCTCACCCCCCTTTAGGGATAACCTATTTAAGCCTCATAATCCAACAAGAGGAGGTGATCTCATGTCTCAGGTTATTGAAATACTCATTTCTGACCCTCTTTCTGAAAGAATAGATTTTTTCTCACGCAAGTATCACATGGCACGGTCAGCCATGGCTACCAAACTTTTAACAGATGCCATTAAGTTTGAAAGCAGAAAGCATGCCCTGGAGAGTTATTCCGAAGGAAAATCCATAAACGAGTCCGCCTCGCAGGCAAAGATAGAGCCAGGAGAACTCATTGCCATCCTCGATAAGAGGGCATTTTTTCTTGGGGTCCAGGATTCAGAAAGAAAGTTATTTTAATGTCTCCTCGAATCAGAACTGCTTTTATTCATATCCCTCAACTCCTCTTTCTCAGCAATTCTGAAGGAATGATGGGGAAATTCTGACGTCTATGCAAAACTGGATGGAGATTGGCCGAAAGCTTTATAAATAAAGTTACTACTACTTTATAAATAAAGTTACTACTAAAATAGTAACTCATATTCTTTCCTTTTTTCATATTTTCGTGAGTCCGAGGTCATGGAGTTTGAATTTCATTTTTGTGAACTGAGTCTTGAGGAACCCATACTCAGAATCCGTAATTTTACCCATGTCGTGGGAAAAGTGAAGCGCCTCCTCAAACTCAGAAAGAAGATTATCTAACTCCCCCTGTATTATATTGCCATCGGTGAGTCTCTCATGGATGTAATCTATGAATCGTGATAGTTCCTCTTCGGAGTATGTCTCCATGGCATATCTCTCTTTGAAAACATAAAAATCTTTTGCCCAGATACATCCGAATAATACTCTCCCGGATATGTTTTGTGAGGCATCTCAAGATTTAAAAGGGGGAATAAGGATATGAATCATGCCCAAGACAGCACAGACCTTGTTTGGTCTTCGCTTCAGGAATCCCGTTCTCCTCGCCTCAGGCATTCTCGGAATCTCACCCGACCTTTTCAGGCGCATGGAAAACGCAGGGGCGGGGGGCATAGTCACAAAGTCTGTGAGCGTAGCTCCGAAGAAAGGCCATGCCAATCCGACCATAGTGGAACTACCCTATGGGCTCATCAATGCCATGGGGTTGCCAAATGCGGGATGGAAGGATTTCTCAGAAGAACTGGAAGGTATAAGACTCACAATCCCCCTCATCATCTCCTTATTCGGCTCACGCCCAAAAGAATTCTCAATTCTCGCCTCCAATTTGGAGCCATACGCAGATGCCTTCGAGCTCAACCTGTCCTGCCCTCATGCAGCCGGGTTCGGGGCAGAAGTGGGAAGCAGCTCTCATTCCGTGAGAAAGATAACGGAGGCGACGAAAGCCTCCACAAGAAAGCCTGTCATTGTGAAACTTACACCCAATACAGACAATGTATCCTCACTCGCAAAGGCAGCCGAAGTTGGCGGAGCCGACGCCATCTCTGCAATCAATACGCTCAAGGCTATGGCCATAGACACAGACCTTGGCGTTCCCATTCTCGCCAATAGATTCGGAGGGCTCTCGGGCCCATGCATAAAGCCTGTGGGGGTGAGGTGCATTTATGAGATTTCTGAGGCAGTGAAAATTCCTCTCATCGGCATGGGCGGGATAGAAAATGGATACGATGTGGTCGAGTACCTGATGGCAGGAGCAAGCCTCGTCCAGGTGGGAACTGCGGTGTGGAAGGGGGGAGCAGAGGTCTTAGGAAGGATTGCAGGAGAGTTTGAGGATTTCCTTTCTCTAAGAAAGGTCTCCCTCCGCAGGTTAGTAGGCATGGCGCATGGAAAAAATGCTTCTTTTAAGAACCCTTTTAAGCCTCGCCACAGAAAAACCCCATGATTTACTTCGTCACTGGAAATGTGCACAAAGTCCGGGAAGTAAAAGCCATGACCAACCTCATGATCAAACAAGCCAAAATTCCCTATCCGGAAATCCAGGCTGAGACTCTCAGGGAAGTTGCCCTCTTTGGCGTGGAATTCATAAGAGAAAAGCTTAAAAAGCCCTTCTTTCTTGAAGATAGCGGACTGTTTATAGACGCTTTAGGCGGCTTCCCGGGTCCGTATTCCCGATATGTCCTCGAGAAAATTGGGCTTGAGGGGATACTTGCGCTATTGAAGAATAAGCAGAGGCGTGCCCATTTCGAGTGTGTCATTGCCTTCGCCGACAAAAACACGCACCTCTTCATGGGCAGGGCATCAGGATCGATAGCGGAGCATATGCAAGGAGAAAAAGGATTCGGGTATGACCCACTATTCATTCCTGAAGGCTGCACAAGAACCTTTGCCAAAATGGATGTGCATGAGAAGAACCTCTACTCCCACAGGGCGAAGGCATTCAGGCAGCTTTTCCAAAAGGTGAAATAAATGGCAAAGATGCACTCAAAACGAAAAGGAAAATCAGGCTCACATCCACCCACACGCACCACATCGCCTTCATGGGTGGATTACCGCAAGGAAGAGATAGAAGACCTGGCGGTGAAATTGAGGAAGGAAGGGCACACTGCCTCCTCCATCGGCCTCATACTCCGTGATCAGTTCGGGATACCAGATGTGAAACTTGCCACGGGCAGGAAAGTCACAAAGCTTCTGGAAGCAAAAGACCTCGCCTCAAAGTATCCTGAGGATCTTCTTGCACTCATACGTCAGGCGGTAGATCTGAGAAAACATCTGGAAACAAACAAGCACGACCTTCACTCGACACGTGGATTGCTCCTTATAGAATCAAAGATTAGGAGACTTGTCAAGTACTATAGAGGCACAAAACTTCCCGCAGACTGGCGGTATGACCCAGAGACGGCTTCTCTCATAGTGAGGTGAGGACATGATTAGTATAGAACTTGAAATGGAAACCAAAGACGCATCCCACATCGCGAAAGCACTCAATGTGGACAACGAGGGCTACCCCATAGAGACACTCTCTCTTGATAATAGAATAATCTGCACACTTTCAGGGAATGAGTGCGGCACACTCAAAAATATCGCAGATGACATACTCGCCTGCATGACCGCCTTGGAGGGATAAGATGGCAAAACCAACTGCAAAAGACCCGTGGAAGGCAAAGGAATGGTATAACATACTTGCGCCTTCGATTTTTGGGAGCCAGAGTCTGGGAGAGACTCCCGCGGAGGAAGAATCATCGCTTCTGGGGAGAACAATCACCGTATCCCAGCGCGAGCTCACAGGAGACTTCAAGAAATCATACATAAAAATTACTTTCAAAGTAAATGAGATAAAGGGCAAGGACCTCGAGACGGAATTCTTCTCCCACGAGGTTTCTCGCTCCTACCTGCGCTCACAGGTGAAGAGAAGGAATACGAAGATACAAGCCATTGTGGACGTGAAGACAAAAGATGCCCGTGTCATAAGAGTCACAGCGGCGGGTCTCTGTTTCAGGAAGACGACCGAAGCGCAGGAAAAAAGCATAAGGAAACTCCTCTCCGATATGCTCGTAAGCAAGGGGGAAGAGTATGACTTCAAGCAGTACATACTCGAGCTTCTTGTGGTGGGAAATATTGTCAAGGATGCAATGACAAAGATAAAGGAAATATATCCTCTCAAGCGCATAGAAATAATAAAAACGAGAGTCCTTGCGTAAGGATTCCTATGCAGGAATAAAGGGCTAAATAATGTTTGCGAACTCCGGAGGCTGTTTCCAGCATCATCTCGCTGAAAATGTATAAGAACCCCTCTGAGCAACCTTTAAAAGCCTAAAAATTGAGGAAAAAGAGAGGAATTCTATGTCAGATAACGAGAGTAATGAGTACACTGCAGAACAGATTCAGGTCCTGGAGGGACTGGATGCAGTAAAGAAGCGTCCAGCCATGTTCATAGGGTCCACAGATAGCTATGGATTGCATCATCTCGTCTATGAGGTCGTGGACAATTCCGTGGACGAGGCTCTCGCTGGCGTCTGCACAGAGATAAATGTTTCTATAAACAAGGACAATTCCATAACAGTCATAGACAATGGCAGGGGCATACCTGTTGACATCCATGAAAAATATGGCAAGCCTGCCCTCGAAGTCGTGATGACCGTTCTGCACGCAGGCGGGAAATTCGACAACAAGGCCTACAAGGTTTCCGGTGGCTTGCACGGCGTGGGCGTCTCCGTGGTCAATGCACTCTCCTGCTTTTTGGAGGTAGAGGTTCGCCTCAACGGTCACAGGTACTTTCAGAGATATGAATATGGTATTCCTGTAACCCCCCTAAAGGTCATAGGCGAGGCAGAGGGTACGGGAACCACGGTGCGATTTCTCGCAGATGGGAGCATTTTCAAAACTATTGAATATAACTACGACATCCTCTCTCAGCATCTACGGGAGCTCGCGTTTCTCAACAAGGGATTGCGTATCAGCCTCTCCGAGGAGGTGACGGGTAGCAGCCACACCTTCTACTATGAAGGCGGCATCCGTTCCTTTGTGAAACACATAAACAGGAACAAGGTGCCTCTCCACCCTAAACCCATCTATATCGCCTATGAGAAAGAAGGGATTTTTATTGAGATAGCCATGCAGTACAACGAGACCTTCACAGAAAACCTCTTCTCCTTTGCCAACAGCATCAATACCTCTGAGGGCGGAACACACCTCTCAGGATTCAAATCTGCCCTCACGCGGTGCATAAACGATTACATAAGGAAGAATAACCTCGCTCGTGATATGGAGGAAGGCCTCTCGGGCGATGATGTGAGGGAAGGTCTGACCGCCGTCATCTCCGTCAAACTGCCCAGTCCGCAATTCGAGGGACAGACCAAGACGAAGCTCGGCAACTCCGAGGTGAAGGGGATTGTGGAATCTGTGGTCAATGAGAGACTCACCACGTATCTTGAGGAGAATCCCGCGGATGCGCGCAAGATTATGGATAAGTGTCTTCTCGCGGCGCGTGCCCGTGCTGCTGCAAGGAAAGCCCGCGAACTCACACGCCGTAAGTCTGCGCTTGAGGGGAACTCACTACCGGGAAAACTTGCAGACTGCCAGGAGAAAGACCCCATCCTCTCAGAACTTTTCCTCGTTGAGGGTGCATCTGCTGGTGGCTCAGCGAAGGAGGGCCGTGACAGGAAAAACCAGGCGATACTTCCTCTACGCGGCAAGATTCTCAACGTGGAGAAGGCGCGACTCGATAAAATGCTCAGGAATGTGGAGATACAGACCATGATTACTGCCTTGGGATGCGGTATCGGGGAGGAGTTTGACATTGCCAAGGTCCGTTACCACAAAATCATAATCATGGCGGATGCAGATGTGGACGGCTCCCACATACGCACCCTCTTTCTCACATTCTTCTTCCGCTACATGCGACCGCTTATAGAAGCAGGATTCGTATTTGTTGCCCAGCCGCCTCTCTATAAGATAAAGAAGGGCAAGCATGAGGAGTATCTCTTCACGGACAGAGACCTTGCGGAAAGAATGAAGGAACTGGGAGAAGAACTCGTCATTCAGAGATTCAAGGGTCTGGGTGAAATGAATCCGGAGCAGCTCTGGGAAACCACGATGGACCCAGAGAAAAGAACACTCCTCAAAGTAAAGATAGAGGATGCAATAAGGGCAGATGAGCTGTTCACAATCCTCATGGGCGTGAAAGTTGCACCAAGAAAACATTTCATCCTGACACATGCAAAAGAAGCCACCATAGACGCATAGAAACCCCTCTCCATTTTTGATACGCAAACCGGTTCTGGTAAGAGGATGAGTGGCGGGAAAGAGGAAAATCGAAGCCTTTTTGATTTTTTAGCCTACTCCCGCCACCTCATACGGAAAAAGAAGGGGGTGTGAATCTGGATTTTAAGATACAGTGTCAACCATCTAAAAATAAATTTCAGTTAAAATACCCTAAATTGAGTTTTCTTCTAAGAAGAATTTTGTTGTTGTCAACATTTACGGCAGGGGCATTTTTTGTGTTCAAGGATTCCTTCATTCTACGAATTGCCATAATTCTATGGATGGTAGGGTTACTTGTATGTTGGGACAATTATTAGGAGAAAAGTCCAAATTGTTGTAGGAAAGCTAAAATCCGTTGTAGGATATATGGGATTATATAATATAATCCAAAAAACAACATACTAATTCCTGCTAATGCCACTAGCACATTCACGAAAACCTTTGGGTCGCTTATTTCTCGAATAAACTCCACTATTTTCTTTGGTGTCTCTATTATTCCTTCCAACATGTTACTGAGAGCATTAAGAGTCCTGTCCCAATGATATGCCATTCGAATTAAAATGTATCCTATAGCAACATACAATAATGCTTCATCTAAATTCATTAATACCACCTCTTATCGTCATTTCATATGAATATCTTGCCTTAAAAAGGTTGTGGTGGCTCTGTCGAAAGTAGAAAACACCTTACCTCTTATCGTCAAAGGTTTATTCTACCGACAAAGAGCCTAACCACAATTCTTCTCTGCACTCTTCTTAATCAGCCCATACCACTTATTCCTTCCAAGATTCAGCCCCACTTCAGCGATCTCAGACGGTGTTTTTCCGTTAAGTGACTGGTGGGGACGAATGAAATTGTAGTAGGCTTTTAGACCATCCATGAAGCTTTGTGAATTTTCGACATCTTTCAATCCCCTCATCACTTTCTCTCGTTGTCTAACAGAGCCATGTAGTCTTTCTATAATATTATTGTTGGCTGTCTTTCTCCTAAACTCTATGTCCTTGATGTGTTTGACTTTGGGATTTTTTAGGGTAAAGAACTCTTTGGTGAATGCACTTTTATAGGCTGGTAATCCATCCGTTACGACAATTTCAGGCTTTTGTCCCTTCGCTATCTTCTTGGCTTCTCTCAGGGGCTTTCGTGCAGTCTTTATGTCTCTTATCTCTCCCTTGCTTATCAGAGAGGAAAGCATGAAGCGTGAACCGCTATCCATACAATTCCACAACCAAGACCAATTCCCCTTACACTTAATCTTCATTTCGTCAATGTGCCATCTTTGGGATAGTTCAGGCGTAAGCTCTGAAACAAAGCTGTCTATGAGTTTGGTAAATCTCTTTATCCATCCGAGAACAGTAACATGGGAAACTTTTATGTCGTAAAATTGGGAAAGATGTTCCGCTATGCCCCGTTGTGAAACGCCTTTAAAGTATAAATCCAAGCACATGGTGATTATCTTAGCGTCATGCTTCATGTATTTGAAACCATCATTTTTGGAAAACCTCTTTCCGCAATCCTGACACTTGAAA